>JAABUZ0100000205.1_pt1 | contig 157777 bp, 163 predicted proteins | sample 5562091 | NCBI WGS metagenome assembly JAABUZ01 (sample SAMN12813069, study PRJNA571459) | rock metagenome | isolation source: Antarctica rocks | place: Antarctica: Victoria Land, Linnaeus Terrace sud | collected 2015-12-21 | reverse complement strand
TGTTAAAGAAAAATAACAATTTTAACAACTTAAATTGACGAAAGACATTAATTATTTTAATTTAAAATACGATAATTTTAGCAATATTAATGCTTTTATAGTTAATGTTGATCGACACATCTTTTATAAAGACGTTTTCGTTTTCGTTAATTGTCTAAAGAACTTGACAAAATTGTCTAATTGCGTTACACGCATGCGAGAACTTCTTTTCTTTTATCTTTGCGAAAACGCTCTTATTTAACATTTTACGAAATTGAATAAATTTGTCAAAGATATGTTTTGTAACGTTACATTAAAGCAATAATACGAAGCTTTTACGCGTTGTTTTAAGAAGAGAGATCTCATTGTTTTGCAAGCAATGTAAGTCGAAAGATATACAATGTTCGACGCACGCAATAATCGTTCTTCGTGAACGTATGTGCAAGATATTGTTCGTTATGCTAAGATAGCAAAATTTATCTTCACGTACAATTAATTTTTTATAACATAAAACAATCTTAATTTTGATTTTCGTACTTAAATATTAAAGTCTAAGACAACAATTACGCTACGAAATTTCTTGAAAATTCTTGACAAGAAGACGAATATCTAACAATAGATAACTTTTTAACGTTCAAATACTAGCAATAATGTTGTCTCAATTAACGTTAATCGAAGCAATCGTTTTATTAATAAGCAATCTTGATAAAGTAATCGTTAGAACGAATACTTTTAGTTATTGTTTATTAATCGCTTCGTTCTTTTGTTTTAATCTTAGTTTCGTAATTACAATAATTATTAATACTCTTAAAATTTTGCTTACTAGCTATATTAAAATTATTAATATTGTCAACTTGTCAAGAGCTTTTAGCAATAATAGTAGCAATTATTGCGATTTGCTCAAGCTATCTTACTCTTTAATAAACAATTTTTGCTTCTTAAAGAAAGCGCGTTCGATTCGACGAATTAAAATTAGCAATTAAATTCTTTTCGCTCGAGATCTTAAGCAAACGAAGAAAGATTCGTTAATAAAAGAGAAAACAATAATAATAATAAATTCGAAAATTGTGATGCTTTTGACAATAAATTTGCACAAACATACATTATTAAAGAACATAAAAAAAACTAAGAAAACTACTAGATTAGGAAAGTTTTTTACGATAATGTTAAAAACGACAATAATTATTATGTCTTAAAAGATCTTTAATACTATAAATTATATAACGAGCTCACAAACAATGATAAGGCATTTAACTTTTCTACTTTATTAAAAAATTTATTTAAATTCGAATGTCGCGTTTGTTAGAAATTCTTTTCGTTTAATAACAAAATGCATTTGCACGTCAAAAAAACTCATTCTTGTATTAGAAAAACAAAAAAGTCTAATATTCTTTTTACGACAACGAACTCGCGAAAGACTTTTACGAAAACAAAGTTTTACGCAAACAATTTTTTCATTGTTGTAGCAATTAAGACATTGTTCGAAGACAAAATATCTATTATTGCATTTATTGTTAATTATAGCAAGAATGTCGAGATAAGATATAACTTTTGTGACTAGAATTACGTTCGTATAAAAGCATCGTTGTTCTTGCAAGTTAAGTTAGAATTTACGTGTTTAAATATTGATTTCAAAATTATTCTTGTTAATAAACAATTTTTTAAGTTTTAAACACCTAACATCTTAATACAAATTATGATTTTGTTTATTACGATTTGCGATCTAAATAATATCAAACATCGTATCAATAAGTAAGCTATTGTCTCGATATTCTTTTTAGAAATCAAAAACGATAAATAAGTTTTCGCGAAAATCATTCGCGAGATGCATCTAGTAGATAATCTCAAAACAAATATGCTAATTAAGAATAATCTTATCGATTTTAAGAAAATCGTCATTGATATAGTTAGCAAATTCGCTCACATCGAAAATTGCGTCGTCATCGTTAATCTAAAAGTAAAAACGACTCGCACAATTGTTTATAAACGCGTTTATGTCAAGAAAGCTATAAACGTATCTTCTAAATCAAAAATGACGATCTCGATGCATTATACGTTTATTTTTAGTAATAGAGATTTTCTCTTCGAGTCAAATGAGCTTAATTTGTCGCTTTACACTTATCTTGTCAATCTTAACACTCGAAGCATCGTCGTTCGCAACGATAATAAAAAAGTCGTTTACATATTATGAAATTGTTAACTTGAGCGCATTATAAAGCTTGAATTTTTTAACGCATTTTATTTGACTTAGAATTTAGACGTATTAGACTTGATCTTACGAAAAACTTTCTTAAATTATAAGATAAATTAATTTAAAAGAGTCATTGCGACAATCTTTATCGTCATCGTCGTAATAAATAAAATTTAATCGACTAAAAATATTATCTTTGTTAGTACACTTATAACATTGACGTCTACGATAGCATTATCTTTTCTATAATAGCAAGCTTCCAATATAAAAATGTTTTCTCGTGCGAAAATGTTTTTTATGTCGTAGTCTTTCGCGATGTAGATTTCTTTTTATGCGAAAATATCTTTTATAACGTAGTCTTTCGCGACGCAAAAGTCTATTAGACACTCTTTCGCAAAAATCGTTCTTAACAATAGAATTATTATTTATCGCTTTAATAATAAAGTCGTAAAAGTCTTTTGCAAGCTTCTTAATAAGTATTTTTTCTTATTTAAGAATATTAACTTTGCGAAGTTGTTAAAAAAGAATTGAATGCGAATATCTTTTAAGACAAACTAAAAATTTCGCATTTCGAATAAGACAAAGATATATTCTTTAGACACTAGAAATCGAAAATTAGTAAACGAAATCTTTAGCAAGTTTTACGACGTTAACAAACTTAATTAAACTTAGAAATCGACGTCGTTTAGCTATCTAGTATTTTGAGTATAAAGAATTGTTAATAAAGAAAAAAAGAAACATGTTGTCGTTAATATTCGCAATCTAAACGTCATTACTTAGTCGAACGTTTATCTTTTGTCTCGTTAGACTAAAATTATCGTTGTCGTATTAAACTATTAATACATTACGATAATTAATTGCTCGACGTTCTTCTATTAATAACGCATTCATCTTGACGATTGTTATCGTCTCATTGTCGTTAGTTATCAAGAATAGAAATTCTTCAACGTGACGATAATAAAATATAAGAATTCTCTCGTCTACGTACAACGACAAATAAATTGTTTACTTCGAGAGCATCGTTAATATGCAAAAGTATACGTGAGTAATATTGTAATTTTTTTCAAGATTCTTGACAAGCATTTGCGACATTTACGACAAATTTTCGATATACTAATTGCGAATAATATCTCTATCAAGTTAAAAAAAGTTTTTGTTAAATATTTTATCGTTTATCTTTTTAATTAAAAGATCAACTTGTTTAACTTAATTATAACAAAAAACAAACTAAAGACTATCGTAAATTTTCGTTATTTTAGAAATCTACAATTGTTGAAAATTTATTTTCATTTAATAGAATAACTTCGCAATTATGTGTCAATGTATATAGACATCGCAAAATCGCTTTAGAAGCTAAAAATTGCTCTTCTTCGCAACAACTCTATTGTTAAAAGTGCTAAAAGAAAATTCTTCGCACGTATACGTTTCAAGAAGTCTACAAAGCAAAAAAGAGTCTCTTTTAACACTCTATAAATTATGTTAGCACATTTATTATATTTGATGCATGCGAATTCGTCGAAGCAAACGTACGTCGATCTTAATACTAGCAAGAAATTTAATATTGAAGCAATAATATATCACGTGAAATTCACGATTTAGAACGAGAGAAAATATCTTTTCAAGAAATTTATCGAATCTATTATGTTTCTTAGTAGACTTCTTATCTCGATAAAAACGCGCTATTGATTTACTAAATTAAAAATCGCTAGCATCGTTTAAATACTTCGAAAAATCAAATATTTTATCGACTCTTTCGCAATAACATTAACGATAATTTTTATTAATTACGACGCGACTCTTAAGATTGCAAAGCAAATAAGTTTAATTATTGCGTTTATTAATAAGTTTAATCTTAGACTTGTAAGAGCATCTAACTACATTTAGAGATTTAAGTTAAAGTTTCGTCACAAATTAGAAAAATAACATATTGTTTTCGATGCTCTTTCCTGTCTATTTAGCAACAATATTTTCTTATTTTTTTAGAATAATAAACTCGATGTTTTGTTTACTATTGTTTTGATAAAAATAAAGAAAGACTTTCGCGAGAAAATCATCAACGAATATTGCATTAATTTAAATTGAAGAAAAATCTTAAAAATTCTTGACGTTGCGAAAAACGCAAATCTTTCGTTTTATTAAGAGTCGAATGATTTGATCTTTTGCTTCGACGACATTATTAACGCTTACGTTTACGAATTTTGACAATTTTGTCTTTTATAATTTACGATTTAAGATATATTGAAAGCAATATACGATAAAAGTTATTCTAACTTTGCGCAATGCTACGAGTAAATTTTTTGCTTCTATTATATTCGCGATTTAAATTAATATTTACGTAACTATCTTAAGCATTATTTAAAATATTAATTGTATCAAATTTAACAACACTAATTTTACGAATTATTGCAATTAATTTTTACGTCTTCTATTTCTTTCTATACAATTACTATTAATTTCGTATTGACATTATTCGCATTCATTAGAGAGCGATATATAGACTAATTGTCGAGCTAGGTTTCGATATTAACATTCTAACTTAACTCGAATACTTGATATTAATCTCTTGACTTAACTTGAAATCGACTTGGATCAACGATTTCTTAATTTAGCTCGATCGACTTGCTAAGCAATCGAAAATGACGTCAAAATGTCAAGATTCTCTATTTTTAAAAAAATTCGCATTATTTGAATTACTAAAAATAGTTCAAAAATAATAACGCACAAATAACTTACAAATGCATTATTTAAATGCATTACTATATAATATTATAAACAAATTAATTAAATTAATCAATTTGATTAAGTTGATTAATGCACTTTTTTAAAAATAATCTAAATTTTTCGAGTCTTGGCGAGTCGAGTCAGATTATACGCTAAGTATTTTATATCTATTCTTTGATTCGACCCAAATACTTGGGTCAAGATTTCTAACCCAAATTAGATCTTGGCAAGCTAGGAATCTAGCTCGAACTCGATAACCTAACTCGACGCGATTAGTCTAGCGATATAATTGTTTTATGTTCGTAAGTTGCAAATTCTCTAAGCGCATTTTGTTCGTTTTGAAGAAAAATATGTTTATTGTCGTTTAATAAAGTTATAATTTGCTAGATTGTCTTGACATAACAAATTGAAATTTGTCAAAGATTATCATTTCTAATTGCGATAGAAAATTTCTCTTAGAAATGTAAATTGTTATATTTATTAAATTAGACGTCAAATTACTTTATTCTACGATATATTACTCGCAAATTAATAATTAAAGCGAACGCATTAATTAAACAATAAAGATTGCTCTTCGCTTCCTAATTAGTACGATATCTTATTCGAACTAATGATTAAAGATTTTATTACGTCTTTAGCGCAATTTTAAAAAAAATTTAAAAAGTATTAAATATTCTTTTAACGAGATTGCGTATAATTTTACTTCGATGCAAGTCATTAATTTGTAGAAGATTTTCGCAACTTCTATAAAAGCGTCGCAATTCTTTATTGAAGCAATCGATAATATTATTGAAACAAGAATCTTACTTATTTTTAAGAATTCTCGTCTTATTGTTCGTCAAAAAGTCTTTAATACTATTGTTTTCGCGCAAATGCATGCGAAGCATTGCTATAACTTTAAGCATTAATTTTTAATCATAAAAGCAAAAGATATAATTTTAATACAACTTTATCGCAATTACGATATTTCGTTTACTTTTGTTACAAAAAAGAAATTCGAACAACAATATATTAATTTATTCAAAATACTAAAAAAGATTAAGCGTTTAACATATTGACTAGATCTTTTCTCGCATTAACGTATACATTCGATTTTTTTCGTCGCTTAATTAAAGCTAGTCGCAAGTAATAACTTATTTAAACGTTTAAATTTTGATCATTTGAGATTTGTCTTCGTTCGAGATAATACGAAGAAAATTAGATCTTTCGAAGTTAAAAAGATCGTGAACAAACGTACTAGTTTCGCTCGTCGCGATACAAAATATTTAATAAGTTGACAAAACTATAATTTTAAGTTCAATAAATAACGAAATCTATTGAAGATAAAAAATGCGATCGATTTAATACACGATTTCGAAAGACTTCTAAAGTAGACGACATACTTGTTAGATCATTTAAAAAGATTTTTATATTCTTTAATCATAAATTCGCGATCGTTGTATTTAGAAAATCGACGTCTACTACTATTATTGCTATTACATTATCGAATTTCTTATTTAAGAAAATCGTTTTACAAAGTCTTCTACGTCATCACTCAAATTAATGATTTCTACGTTAGCATCGAATTTCTTATTGCGAAAACCTTTCTTGAGCAAAGTCCTAATTATCGTTGATCTCAACGTTCGTCTACTACGATTCGAAAAGATATTGTCGAAAAATTAGAACACTAGATTAGCGTCTTTCTTTTCTATGTCGACAAAATGTTATAATATTTCTAGTTGCTTGCGAAAGATCTTTTTGCTTAAGAAAGTCTTTCGTAGACGTTTCTTTCTTACGCGTCATGGCGTCATGACGCTAGTGATATATATAGTTATTATACATAGCCTTAATAGAAAGCATCTTTCTATACACTTATGACCTTAACAATTATGCATAATTAAAGAAGACAAATAGAAGTAATAGAGAGAAGATAAATAGAAGTAGTAGAGAGAAAACGATAACAAGTAATGCGAAGACGCATTAGATGCGAAAAGAAGACGTTTCTGCGAAAAATATCCAAATATTTGAAAAGAAAGCACTATTATCGAAATTTCTTTTTCAAATTTTAATAAATCTTATTTAAGAAGAAAAGCGACAATAAGATGTTCGATTATTAGACTTTCGTGTACAATATTGTCTCTTTCAAGAATTTTAGATATTTAATAAAGAGATGTAATGCGTGAGTTGCAATATAAACGAATGTAAATTGCATTTATCTTATCGACGTCTTGAAATTTGTTCTCTAAATAAATAGAACAATAAATCAACGTTTAATCGTATTTGCGTTAATAATGTCTTTAAAAAATTCTCAAGACAAATACATAAAATTTAGGTCGAAAAGTATTTATATCGACGACATTATTTATAATTACAACGCTTTGTCAAATTAACAAGAACTTTTTAGTCGTTAAAGATATATATATAAACATATAGTCGCGAAGATTTGATGTGATAATAATAAAAAACAACGATAGAGAAAAGAGAGAACGAAAATCGTCTCTAGAAATCTAGTTAAAGATTCTTCTTTTTGTTTTAATATTTAAATAATAATAGCGAGATTTAGAGCAACAAGCAATAAGGATTAGCATCAAAAAACTTGATCGAAGCTAGATATATATGTAAACACAAAGAGAAAAATCTAGTATTCTTATAATGTAGAGCTTTCGAAATCGCTAAAGATCTTATTAACTTGCAAATATTTCGAAAAACTAGAAGATCGCATCGCAAAGCGAAATTTTATCTATTTGTCTTATAAATATGTATAGCAATTAGTTAGATCAATCGTCGCTAAATAAAGATTTTCGACAAATTATAAACTCATTTTTATCTACGTCTTAAAAGCATTAAATATTTACAAATTCTAAATTAAATCAAAGAAGTTTTCGACGACAATGCGAGCTTTTAATATTTTTTTGTTAAAAAAGATCTATCTTTTGTTTATATAGTCTAAATAAAAAAATATAATATACAATTAATAAATATAGATTTTGTCGTTGTACAATTAAAGCTTTCTTCGATTTTTAAGTAAATTCTTTAATCGATTTTGCAACTTTGACTTTTGCAATATTGTAACGTCGTTTATCTTGTCTTCGCAAAAGTCGTAAATCAATTCTATTAAATTGTTCGAACAAGTAATAGCTAATTATATTATTTCGTGTGCTTTTTTATAATTAAAGTAATAAAAATTTTGTTTTACATCTAATTTGCAAAATCTCTAAAAAAAATTATCGATAAACTTCTATATAATGTTTTTGTCTTTAATTTTTTTAATTTTTATTATTTTTCTAACGTATCTTCTAAGACATATATAGATAAGCGTTAAATGCTATTGTAAAATATTGTCGTAACAAATTTTTAAATATTTAAGAAAATCGTTGAGAACGCAAGAGAGATAAAAGAAGAAGCGATCAAATCGTTTTGTCAATTTAAACAATTAACGAAAATAAAATAATTTGTATAGAAGAAGGCAAAGAGCGAGTTCGAAGAACGATTTCGCACAATTGCTTTACTTAATGATATCGATTGCGAAATAGTTAACTAGACTGATCGCGTCGAGTCGAGTCATCGAGTTCGAGCTAGATTCCTAGCTCGTCAAGACCTAATTTGGGTTAGAAATCTTGACCCAAGTATTTGGGTCGAGTCAAAGAGTAGGTATGAAATACTTAACGTATAACCTAGCTCGACTCGCCAAGACTCGAAAAATTTAGATTATTTTTAAAAAAGTGCATTAATCAACTTAATCAAATTGATTAATTTAATTAATTTGTTTATAATATTATATAGTAATGCATTTAGGTAATGCATTTGTACGTTATTTGTGCGTTATTATTTTTAAACTATTTTTAGTAATTCAAATAATGCGAATTTTTTTTAAAATAGAAAATCTTGGCATTTTGACGTCATTTTCGATTGCTTGGCGAGTCGATCGAGTCGAATCAAGAAATCGTTGACTCAAGTCGATTTCGAGTCGAGTCAAGAGATTGGTATCGAGTATTCGGGTCGGGCCAGAATGTTGATATCGAAACCTGATCTGGCGGTCAGTCTATAGTTAACAAGCAATCGAATTTTCTTCTTGATAAATCGCATTATACGACGAAGTTGTTTAGAAAAAATTTGATTCAAATCGAATTCGAACGCTTTGTACTCTACTACTTTAATGTATAAATGTCGAAAATCGTTAACAAGATGTTGACTCAAGATAATGACAATAACAACAATAAGAACAATAGTCGTAGATATGTCTTAATCGTCGTCGATCAATTAAGTCAATTAAGACATAATGAAATGAATGTGATTAATATTATAATGAAAGAGAAGAAAAATTAATCAAATGCAATAATTATTAGGTTGCGAAGAATATTACTTGATTGAATATAGCGTCATCGAGCTAGCAATTCTAGGTTTTACTAGTTCTCGCAAAATCAATTGTATTATTGATTCAATTAAGATTGCGCAATCTTCTTATTGTATTACAAGTTAATTGAATAGAACAAGTAATAAAGACTTTACGACAATAATACTTGTAGAATTTTTATCAAGTCGCGCGTGCAAGCTTTATCGTCGTTGTTTCAAACAAAGTCTTGATAGAATAGAAATCGATCGCGTATTATTTTATAACTCTAAAGACAATAAAGAAGATAATGTTAATTTGTAAAAGTAATTTAGATACGAAAGAGATCGTCATTTATATATGCAACATCTAGTTGCTTGTTTGTATCGCTAATTCGCAACTCAAAGTCGATAATCTTATTAATTTGAAATCGTCGATAACTAGTAGAATAGTTGTTTGAACAATATAAACGATAATTCGCATAAAATTTGCGAGGGAAATGATAATTGATCTATCTACAAACATAGTTTAATTGGAGTGTTATTTAGACTTTATTTTGAGCACTTGAAAAGATATGTTTTAGGTTTATCTCTTAGATAAATAGTGCAAAGATTGCCTACGAGATCAAGGTCTTTCTTGGCTTATTTTGGTGGTGGGGAGGCATATTTGGTGAGAATTCTCATGGTGGTGGTGGTGTTCTCTGCGTACCCTAAATATCTGACCCTAGACCCCCTGCTAGCGCGTTGCATTACCAGGTAGATTGCATTACTAGGTGAGAAGGAGTAGTGCCGCACGCCTTAGGGGAAATCGAAATTTCACCACCCTCTTACCCCTTCAAACGAGCGTCAAGAAGCATAGAAGCGGATAATGGAAACAAGTGGAAAATCGATTTTCGAGTATCAACTGTGTTATATCCATATACGTTCAATCTACTCTACTCTATTCTAACAGTGTGCAGGCGCGCGAGCGTGTCGCTTTCACGCCTGCTAACTACGATTTCCAATCGTCTTTGCTCTGTAGATCTCCCCTTCTATTACGCTGGCTGATACAGGAGTACGGAGGAGACGGAAGTGATCTGAAGAGACTTGGACGAGGGAGATCACAGCCATGTCTGTCCTTTCGGGTCGCCAGACCAAATCTTTCTAGCCCCTTTCTTCGAAGAATCAACGGAATGCTTAGCGATGACTACTATCTTTATCAGAGGTAAAAGATTGCTTCCGGATCTCAACAATGACCGTTGAGATGAGAGTATAACTTGACAAGGGTATGTGACTGCCTGCTTAGATCTAAATTGTATTGTTTACTTCACAATCAACTGCGATCCATCTGTTGCACGGTATCCTATCGACGGCTTTTGACTGCATGCTATACGACATGGCAGTCAGGCAGTGTCAGATCAGCTGTAGATCGTCGTGTATTTCGCTAGCAAGTCATCGATGATCCTCTGCGAGGCTTCCGCTGAAAGTTCTTCGGACGTTGGATCTTCCGCTGTCTTGTCTTCCAATTCGCTACTCTGCATGTAACCTGCGTCCTCTGAAAGTGGTGCAGGGGCCTCCGGGCCTTCGCTGCGGAAATTGGCGCCAGACGAGAAGTGCGATTGTCTACGATTAGGTCGTTCTCGGAGTGATACAGGAGACCGCCCAACAACAACCCTCCGTTCCGGCGTTGGGTCTCGAAAGCTTTCATCATCAGAATACACTGACGCACGCCTTCCATGACCGCTTTGATGCCTATCAGATCTTTCGCTCCCCGAGGACAGCGAGTCTGAGCTCGGGCTACGTCGGCGAAGGCTCCGACCCCGGGCTCTGCTCCTCTGATGTAGTCGGGTGGGCATCCTCGCTCGCGGCTCGATTTCGATGGGTTTCGGTGGGAGTTGCACTTGGTAGTACTCTTCGCGGGGCACGAAATCCTCGACGGGAAAGATCTCGTCGCCTAGGTCGTGGTGCGGGTGATGGTCGAGCAGATGCTGATGCCTGGGGTAACCCAGCTGTGGCTCGTGGCTATGGTGACGAGCCGCGACGGGGATGTGCCCTTGGATTTGCTGATGCGGGAGGTACTGAGCATGGTGTTGAGCGTCGTACCGTGGTCGAGGCGGTTGAAAGGGCTCGAGCATTTGTCGATGGGGTGGGCGGGGATGGATGCGTTGCCATTCGTCGGTGTCGCGGGTGGAGTGGCGGTCTTCCACCGCTGCGTCGTCTTCGATCAGCACATGGATGCAGCGCCACGGCATCCGAGTAATAGGCTCCCTCGCCGGTCGCATCTTCATGAATTTAATGCTCTTCATTGTAATGGTTACAGGATCACCAGGTATACCAGATTTTCCCTCGTTCAGGAAGTAATGGAGGACATGGCGTTCCTGGTGGCTTAGGTTGGCGAACTGCTCTCGAAGACTTTTCTTCTTTTGCCAGAAGTGCCTTCGAAAATCACGACTCTCATCCTTGAACTCCGATAGCGACAGCGGTAAGATATATTTGTACCAGCGGATGTCGTACCCATTGTGATCCTCTGCTTTACTAATTGTTGGCTCTATCATCCAGACTTGCATGCTTTTGGATAGCTCCGAGGAGTCGTCGACGGCTTGTCGATGCTTGTTTAGGTTTCGGTCATTAGAGAGCGCATTGCTTGAGCGATTCGCAAGATTTGGATCGTTCTGATCGTGTTGTGCTGGTTGTGTAGGCTCATCGCCGAATCCCGTCGTATCAAGTGGACCTGGCAAAGCTTCGTCCGCTTCGCGAAGAGGGCTGGACCTGAAGCCCGTGATCGGAATCGTTTTCTTTCTATCTTGTGAGAGGCACCGATCGACGGTGCTATGAATGGAAGTATGAATTGATGGCGGTGCTGGAGGCGATGGCTCCGTTTCACAATTTTGGCTATGAACATCATTGGAGTCCAAGGTCGGCGAGCTGGGAGCCGGTTGATGGTCTTTTGGTGCAGAGTGTGGACTTTTATGTGGATTCACCACTGTGGTTGCCACCGGAGCCGCATGTGAACGACGCAATGCTAAGATAGCGCCGACTTGCTGCGACTGCTCGCTGAGTGAAGGGGCAGACGGATAATTTCTGGTTATGTACAATCAGCAGAACTTCAAGTCATGGTTCAAAAAAACCACGATTGCAATCACTTGTCCTAAAATCGATGTGGAGACACAACGGTTGGCCAAATTATCATTGAAACATTATTGTGCTTCTGATAGTCTCCTGCTCGGAAACTCAAAAAACGCAGCCGCGACAGAACTTACAGTTCAGCAAGCTTCTTCATATAGGCCAAAGTAGTAACGTGTAATATAAGCATGAGGGTTTCCCTGGCATTGTTCAGCGTCGTTCGCAGGCTATCGACGCCTGGCTGCAAGAATGGCCATTTCAAAGCCTCAACCTTTGAAAGGGTGATTTTCTTCCCCAGCGCGGCGCCAGCTGCTTTAATTCTGAATTGGCCATTGGCCTTGTTGAGTACAACTTCAAGATCTCGAAAAACTTCCTCGCAGGCCGCCGCGGAAGCCTGCGTAGTCGCGAGACCCTCCTCACTAATGATGCTTATAGCCTCATTTTGCTTTGGCTTGCTCATCAGCTCACCGAGCTGTTGTAAAACGTTGGCTGTCAATGAAATGTCGACACCGATCGATCGAACGCGCTCGGACGCTGTTGCGACCTGGTTGGCAAAGGCGATAAGTTTGATGGAAATCTGGACGCCAGCGGTGCCTACGGCCAAGACCGATGCTGCCGCACTGATACCATCCATCTGGAGTGTGCAAAGGCGGACGAATACCTGAAAGTGAATGGATTACTCATATGTGCACCTATGTGTAGTCAAGGCATTGAACCTGAAAAGTATGTGCTTGCAATCACATAGATATGACGAGAGCTTAAAACAGCGGAACAGCATCTCAGATCCAACTCTGAAGTAAGGTAGGGAAGGGGCCTCGACGACTTTCAGCTCGTGTGTGCCTTGGTCGCCTTCGTGTAACCTCATATGCACGTCAAGTGTGGTCAGCGTATCATCGAGCGACGCCAAGAGCCCCCACCAAGATCATTTCTCGATCAAATCCCGTTTGTTTTGGCCTACAATTTGACATAGCCCACGGAAGCCTAATGGACCACATACCTAATGAAATCGGGAATTCAATTATTAGCAACCTCGAACCCGGCACAGATATTGCTTTAAGTCTGGTCAACCGCTGCTACCAACCTGCTTCTTGTTCACTATAGACATGACAGAGAGAAGATCGATGGATGTTTGCATAAGATGGAGTCGAAGGGGAATCATGCTCGAGAGTTCACCAATTCGGCATGCCTCGTCAGCCTCCGCTTAAAGCCAAGAAAAGACTCCAAACATCAAGAAATTTCGAGGCAATCTATAATCGCAGATGGTGGACTCGCTGCGTTGAGCATCGCAAGTTCCGTCCTAGAAGAATTTCAATCATGGAAGGAAAGACACGCGAATACTTCGCATACATGTATGAAGTTGGACATGATGTTCTAAAGATAGGTTCGCTGTCCTTGAGGTCCCGCAGGGTGAGATGTAGTGAGGATTTACTAGGATAGTGGAGAGACAACGGTAGATTTGCGATTTCATAGTCGATGGACCTGCTGCTTTCTCTTGTGAAGAGCAATTGGCTACACACCGTGAGGTAGCTTCTTTTTCCAAGAGCAAGTTACGTGTCTTTTTGGCGCCTGAGCGCCAACCCCTTCTGGGATTTGCCAAGACTAGGTTGCGTTCCCTCGGTCTAGGTCCCCTCCATTCGCTGCGAATGCAGCTTCCAGCGGAGCACTTCATCGTGCGAGTTGAGATGGTGTGTCGAGATGTGGTGGTCGTAGTGATGCTAGCAAGAGTCACAGAAACAAAATAAAAGTAGAATGAACCGCTTACTATATACATCGTACTCATACTCACGTTAATCACTACTAGCCAGGCAGAAATACTATATGCACCCTTTCGCACACCTGGTGCGAAAGGCAGCTTATCGGGGTCAGAGTCCGCCTTAACGATGAACTGCTAGCGCGCCGTACCTGGCACTTCCATCCCAACGTAATACTTATCCCAGTTCGGCTGCTTCCCAACACTGCGCACTGGATTGTCCGTCGATATGTTGGATCCGCCTTTCTCTGCATCATGCTCATACTGCACGCTGCCATGGCTCTCCGGGTCTTGGATTTCAGAGCTCGAACCAATGCTTTTGCCCTTCCTCCAGCTTTGAGGGGTCCTGGGAGTGGACTTTTCGGACGAGGAACGCAACCAGCTTTTCGGAACAAGTGCATTGAATACCGGGAGAGAAGCAGCGGTAATGCTGAAGAAGATGTCGATGATTGTCCATTTCAGGAAATTGAGGTAGTCGTCTGAAAGAGGTTAGCTAAATGCCTCGACAACAAGTAAGTCAGGTCTCTGGGCTGCACAAGCACGTACATGTCAAGTCGGCGTGTTTTCTATTGAAATAGACCAGCCGCATCACTGCACCGAGACAGGAGATGGCACCCACGGAGAAGAGGAAGCTGATTCGAATCTTCTTCGACAGGCTCATTTGCATCTTGCACAGAATAATGATCGGGGTAGACAGAATCATGAAATCGAAGACAACATGGATCACGCTAAGGGGAATTACGACTGCGTTGGTGCTAAGGCAATGGCGCGGCTTCTGCGATTTCCCTAAACGCGAGAGGCGCATGTCGAGTATTGGTGGGTTGCAACTGAAAATATCGAGGAAGATGCCCGTGATGACGTAGGATACGAGGAGGACGAGGAGGACGTTATGTACCATCATCCAGGCGCGAGAGGTCAGGCCCGTGAGGCGTCGATTGAAGAGGGAGATGGAGATTTTAATGATACCGACGACGGGATAGAAAAGAATCTGGCCAACGCCACCCATCTGTATCGATTAGCCTTACAGTAATTGGTATGGCATAGATCGGAGAAAGCTATATGTACCGAGAGGTAAGTGTCCAATTCGGCATACGTGATATCGTACATATGCTTTCCTCCGCCTCCAAGTGCGGTTGTCGCCAATGCGATCGAACACCAACCGAGTACCTTCAAGCTTTCGGGTCAGTGTCCTTCCTCTGAGTCAATAGATGGAGTCAAGGAGCATGGCTCTAGAGCGAACGCTTGCTTAGAGATATCTCAAGTCTCATCAAAAAAATAACTTACGCCTATCAAGGCAACTATGATGGCCCAATCGTCAAGTCCAAACTTCAAATCTTTGCGAAAGAGCCTCAGAGAAAGCCGGGCCCCTGTAATAAGGGTGATCAGGGTCATCAAAACGGTCATGGTGGCAATGATTTGGCCCTGGTGGTTGTCACTGTTGAGAGCGTCGGAGTCAGTATTACTCTTTCGGGAAGATTCAAGAATAGGCAAGCCATGTCTGGGGAGTATGCGCTCCTCAAAGCAGTTCATGGTGCACGTTGCAAGGTACAGCATAGGCATAAGAAGCTCCGTTGATACTGCCTGTTGAGCTCCTGGTGGTGTTTTGACCGGTATAACGGCGCTGGGAGGCGGGAGATGTATCAGGGGAGCGCCCATGGTTATCATGAAGAATCCACGGATGATGTAGACATCTTCTTGGGTGTTGGGAGGGTGCCCCAAAAGTGCTGAGCCAGCCATCGTGTCCGTCTTGTAAAGTCTGAGCCGAGTGTCTTGGAAAGTTTACTGCTTCCAAAGTATTCACAATGAATAGCCTCTCAGAGTCCAAGGTCTTCAGTGGCACTCGTACGGAATACTTGCTTCCAACACAAGTGGAGATCTCATATTGAGAAGGGGAAGGAGAAAGCTTATGAATTGTTCTCCTTCCCGGTTCGAGGCCGATGAGCGAAGGATGAAGCTGGATGGCTTGATCGACTTATTTTTGCTAGGCCGAGAGAAGCGTCGCCGGACAAATAGTGTCGAGCCTACGGCACGGTTGGTACCTGAGCAAGCTGGGCATTGGATCTGGACGTGGGCGTGATCCGTGCGCTACACGACAAGCTAACAGGCGAAGGCCATGTGGTAGAAAACACTAAAAGATGGAATTACGTCCGATGGAAGCACAGAAGTACTCGGAGAATGCCGAGCCACGAGTCCAAAATTTCAAGATACTATGTAGTACAGAGTAACAACGAGGTTGAATGCAGAGTACAGAGAACGTTGATTCGCCCTGGTACGGAATAGATAGAAGTACCATAATCCTGCTTTCAATGAACGTCCGCTCTTGGATTCGGTGGCGGGCGCCTCGGTGGCTGGACAACAGGGCAAAAGAGATCCGAATGAGCGGTCATGGTTGATGCTGGATGTCGTGGGCCCGTGGCTCGGACATTTATATTAGGGAGGCCGGAGGTTCGAAGGTTTTCAGCCGTGTCTCATGCAGTTAGAGGCAACACGGATCTTGGTATAGCGCACGATTCAAAAGCTGGGGAGACGCGGTACACGAAGAACGAACTAGTGGGAACCAAGAAGATTGGAGCGCCTCAGCTGACACATATTTTCTCCGCACTGCATAAGTAGTCCCCATTCTGCATGTTGCACTATCTTCGAGTCTCGACTCTCTGGAGCTCTCGGTAACGTGGTACTTCTAGATCGCTCGCTAGAAGTACGTGCTCCAGGCACCAGCTGCTTAGTGCGATGATGGGGTTCGGAGGATTCCCCGCCCGCCCGGGGTTCCCAGGTGTCGTTCGCAGGGAACACCTAAATTTTCCGGAAGCTGTTGGCGAACTTCTTGATTGCCCAGTGACTGCCCAGTAGTGTCGCAGAGGTGATCAGTCAAATTATAATACGTACCTGACTAGAACATCCGCCAGAGCGAAGCTCAAGTAAAAAAGGAACAAGTTCCCCCAGGTTTTGCCAAGACCGAGTTCTTGCCGGTGTACGCTCACAACCATCGGGCGATGATCTGCGACCCGCGTGCACAAGGCCTTTTCTTGGCTTGGTTTCGGATTGACAGGAGTGCACGGTGCCGAGGCATTGATATTTAATATTACTCCATAGGCTCTTTTTGACGGAATAATGCATATGCTCTATAAGCCCGTAGGTAACAAACAATGCCGCTATCAGAGCACTAGGCATGAGAATTGTGACGAAGGCCATGCTGTGTGATAACGGGACTGTGGCTCCGCCGGAGTAGGACTGCGTTTGCAAAACGCTCGAGAAGCGTAGTGATGGACCTTCAATAGCAGTTGCAAACAAAGACCATGCTTTGTAGCTGCGAAGCATGATCGCCGAACCGGATGACCTCCACTCCATCGCGCCGAAGACAAGTAACTGATGCTTCCTCTAATATCCTACAATTTAGAAGTAAAGTATCATACAGAGAACTAAAGTATCATACAAAAGCAAATCAAAGTCGCCAGTACAGGTCATCTTGTCTTATCGTCCTCAAATCGACTCTCCAAGCTCCCTAGTAATGAAACTGAATGTAGACGCCTAAGCATGCTTTATATGTCCATCAATTGCTCGCTTATTTCTCTGATGCTGTTGCACCGATGCTGGGCACCCGTGACCGACGCAACAGGAAATCTGGTTTTCGGTGCAGGAGACGATGCTACCGTAGTCGTTAGGGTAGGCCATTGCTCCGCCCTGACAGGGCTCAAAGAACGCTTGAGCGCGGGTGCCACGGCCTTGGCCTGAGTTGCGAAGAGGGTTGTAGCAAACATTGCCAGCACCCATTTCTGGACACTTCTCCTTGTGCCAGAACAGAGGGATATTACAACCGGTGTTGAAGACGCCCTTGCAAGAGCATACGATGGGGACCGAATAGCCTTGCACGTAACTTACATCGTAGGAGCTCACACCCCCGATGAAACTCGCCTCAATCAGACTTCCCCGATTGATCGCCCCTATATCAGGATCGCGCCCAATAGCGATGCGGCCGGCCCAGCCAGTGGGGTATACGCCCATGGTCTTGCTTCCGAGGGGTTGATTCTGCACGCCATTGACATCGCCCGGCGAATCTGAGTTATGCTGCCATGCTATATGCAGCCCGGGTACATCCCCCTTTGTGTAGACGTTGATAGTAAAAAGATCGTTCCCACGGGGAGAGAGCGGGCTGGAAGCATCGGGAGCGGGAGTGATAGCTGGGAGAGGGCCAGAAAGGAAGGGTGCGTCGGAGGTTGTGGGCGTAGCAGTGGTGGAAAGTGTGGTTACTTTGACTGTTACGACCAAAGCTAGCGCGGTCAACATGATGCCGAAGATAGAATGCATGGTGGCGAACCAGTGAGATCAGTTCGGCACCGAGGGTATGCAGAGAGTGACGACAGTATAGTAGAAGATGCTTAAGGAGCGTAAAACGGTTGAAGCAAATAAATGTACGATTAGGGCCTCAAGAGAGTGACACTGGTATCTATCAAGAATGTAATTTTGGAAAGTGAAGACAAACACATTTGCAACGGGGAACAGATATCATGGAAGACTTTGTCTTTCACCGTCCAAGCCCATTGACAAGTGGTCTAGGACCTTGGTGCTTTTTGCGGCTCAGCACTGAGCGACAATGGGATGCCATCAGACAGTAGGAGGTTCCCTGTAGTGTCTAATTGACGTTATGAAGCTCGTGGAGTGGCGCCTTAATCACCTTGTCCCCATGCATGTTACTCTTTGTCTGAAAGACGACCGTTGTCCACGTGGTTCGCGCAAAGAACGTTTCATCAATGGAGTTCCCTGTCTTTGTTTGGTTCAGCCAATGATACTTGGAATCGTAATGTCTAGGCTAGCCTTGCTGGTGAATGAGTATGCTGAACAACAGTACCTATGCGAAGAAATACTGAACTCTGGCAGTGAGGATTGCTATGGTAAGCCAAAGGCTGCTGCGCAAGGTTCGGCTTGCAGGGTCTGCATCGATGAATGAGAAAGCCGAGACAACTAGGAAGAAAATAAGACCGTATAAAGGGGACTCCATGAGATCGTCTCATCAAGCAGAAGCATGAGGACATAAGAGAGGAAAGAACCTTTAGGATCTCACACCCACTTGAGTATCTCTAGCATCGCAAAACCAGGTCGCAAAGCTGAACGACCCCACCACTGATGTACCTGCCACACCTTAAAAGTCAAAGAGGTCCTCATAACAGAGCAAATAAAGATTCTCGTGAGAAGTGTAGCGCATTATGCCGCTTGATATAGAAGGAAGTCATCCATAATGAATATAAGAAGCCGAGGGCGGACTACCGTTGCCATCCAGCAGCGATTGGATCTCATTGCAATTCTTTCGGTTGTGATTGACGTTGTCCTTTTCCAATAATTGCAGGCGATTGTCGAGGATGTGTCCGCTCGGTATATCGTTGGGTTTGGCTTGCTGTCACGCCACATTCCGCGTCCGAACGCACTGTCTCGCCTTTGCCTCCATGCTAATACGACCTTGATACTTGGATCCTGGACTGTCCCATCTTGAGAAGGTTGACATTATACCTCCATCAATAGCAGAAACCTTCGAGCCTCGCTTGACAGTCCTGGTTCATTAGCGCTTTGGCTCGCAATCAGGTCTGCTTGCTAGATGTCAGAGCCCAGTCCGGGCCAGAAATCTGTGATCTGGGATTCGTCTTACTTTAGGTGATACAACACGAAGCGGTGGCCCCATAAAACATGCCCGGCTGCTTCTTGGCCGAGATCCGGCACCAGACCCTTGCATCTACCCCTGCAAAAATTATTATTGAAACGAAGGCAAAAGCCTCCCAGCACGACAGCCATCTGCGCTTTCCATTGACTCTCCGTTTACGAGAACCGGACTGATATTCACTCAATCGAGTTTTCATACTCTCTAGCATGGGCTCTATAGGGCTTGAGGCGGAAGACCACCACCGGGACGCAGCCTACAACAAAGTTCTCCATGGCAAAAGCGCAGAGCAAAAAGGTGGCGTACGGTCCATGCTGAAGAAAGACCCCGCGGCGCAGAAAGCAGCGATCGAGGAATACTTCAAGCATTGGGACAACAAAGCCGCATCGGCCGAAACGCAGGAGATCAGAGACGTGAGCCAATGGATCGGAAGAAGGAGCATCCCCAATCCATCTTTGAACTGACCCATTGACCAGGAGCGCAAAGCCGAATATGCTACCTTAACAAGACAGTGCGTGCTCCTACTCCTCCCGTGTACCGAACCGTGGGTCAGCGCATACTGACTACCACGTACAGCTACTACAACCTCGCCACAGACATCTACGAATACGGCTGGGGTAGCTCCTTCCACTTCTGCCGTTTTGCCTATGGTGAAGGCTTCTACCAAGCCATTGCCCGCCACGAGCACTACCTCGCACACATGATGTCCCTGCGCGAAGGCATGAAAGTCCTCGACGTCGGCTGCGGCGTCGGCGGGCCTGCACGCGAAATCGCCAAGTTCGCCGGCGTTAACATCACGGGGCTGAACAACAACGATTATCAGATCGATCGGGCCACGAGGTATGCACACAAGGAAGGGTTGTCGAATCAATTGAGTTTCACGAAAGGTGACTTCATGGTTAGTCCTTCCTACCACCCCATTACCCGAAGTCCACACCTTACCTGCCGAATCCGTACTAACGGCGTATCCGCCAGCAAATGTCCTTCCCAGACAACACCTTCGACGCCGTCTACGCCATCGAAGCCACCGTGCACGCCCCCTCCCTACAAGGCGTCTACTCGCAAATCTTCCGCGTCGTCAAGCCCGGCGGCGTCTTCGGCGTCTTCGAATGGCTGATGACAGACAACTACAACAACTCCAACCCCCGCCACCGCGAGATCCGGCTCGGCATCGAGCAGGGCGACGGCATCGCCAACATGGTGACCATCTCCGAAGGCCTGCGCGCCATCCAGGCCGCGGGGTTCGAGCTCGAGGTCCACGAGGATCTGGCGGACAGGACGGACGCGCGGCCGTGGTATTACCCGCTTGATGGGGATCTGAGGATGGCGGGCAGTTTGGGCGACGTGGTGACGATTGCGCGGATGACGAAGGTGGGGAGGGCGGTGGCGCATACGACGATTGGGGCGTTGGAGAGGGTGGGGCTGATGCCGAGGGGGACGAAGAAGACGGCGGATAGTCTAGCGTTGGCAGCGGATTGTTTGGTGGTGGGGGCGAAGGAGAAGTTGTTCACGCCGATGTATTTGATGATTGCGCGGAAACCGAAGGTATAGGTAGGTGACTGTCCACCCTGTTGAGATCTCGCATGGAGGAGTAATGAGGGCTGTATAGACGTGTCGCTTTCTCGAAGAGCGCCCCAATGCATCTGTACATACATACACTAATCTACGCAAATATAATCAAGTACAACTTCACGAATTCACGTATTGACGCGTCACCAGGAGCTCGACTGTTAAGATTCCACCATTGCTGCAAAGAGCTCTACAAGCCTACCTTACTCTCAGACACAGTCTTATAGTATCAACCCTCCCTCATTACCCCCATCCACGTCCATCCCCGACAGCCCGGCCTTCGCACCACCGCCCGCACCACGTCCCTTCCCCCCACTTCCCCTATGTGGGGGTGGTGGGGATGGTGGGGATGGTGGGGATGGTGGCCTGCAAAAGGGGTGACGATAATGCTGAGGCGGGAGGACGAGGAAAGGGGTTTCAAGCTTGTGGAATCCAGGCGCTGGTGGTGAGGACGAGGTGTGTGTAGGAGGGGGTGGGTGCGGGAGTGGGTGTTTGGGGACTGGGAGGTAGAGGATGGGAGGTTGGGGAGATGTATCGATGTGGGTGTTTCGGAGGCGTACAGTATGGTGGCGAAGAGTCATACCGGGGGACTGGATCTTGCGCATGAGGTGATGGCAGAGGCGTAGGGGAGGTGTTGGGAGATAGTGGGTAAATTAAGAAGCAGAGCGATCGATGTCGTTCTGCATGATATAATAAGAATTGAATAGAACATACATCTGAGCAGTGCTATATCCAATAGTAATTACATCTACATGGCCCTTGGCGATCAACCACGTAGGTCTATCGTTCTCCCGCCTCCTGCAGCTACGCTTTGACAGGCCCCCTTGCTCAACCAGTGTTCGCACTCCATGCTCACTGATATATCGTAGCTTGTACGCATAGTTTTGCTGTTACTCCACTTCTCTGCTCCACTGTCTTCCTCTGCGAGCTGTTTATGAATATTGAAGCTCGAAATGCTTGAAAAAGACAGCCATGAGGGGAATCAGGCGTGTGCAAGGGATCCAGACGAAAGGCTCTGGAGAGGATTCATTGATAGGGATGGAGAGAGAGTTCGTTGACTTTGGAGGCTCAATGAGATGGTCTAAAAGATTGGTGTACGTACAATTCCATCGCGAAAAATGACCTTCCTTGCCAATGTATTGACTCGAATGGCCACGCTCTCTCCTTAATCATGAAAGGTTATCAAGTATTGGCAAAGAGAAACGAGTCATACCTCAGGCGCCCCTCGCCTTGTCTGATGATTACACGCATTTGCTGACAGAAAGCTTTGACGGCACGGGGGGCATTCCGTTATAGTCCACACCTCGTCATTATTGTTTTGCTCATGCGTGTAACGGTTTGGTGGCGGCGAACATACGGTAAAAGAAAAAGTCGAGCCCGTCTTGCCCCACCAATGACGTCCGAAAGCGAGCTTCCACAGCTGCAGAAACGCTAAAAGATTAAGGTACTCAGTACATCTTCAAAAGTGTCAAGCACGTAAAGCTGCAACCATGGCAAAGACAATCATTATCACTGGTGCTTCGAGAGGTCAATTGCCAAGATAATCCCTCTTTTGTCTCTGGCGTTCAACTGATAGATAAATCAGGTATCGGTAGAGCAATCGCACAATACCTCATCAACAAATCTCACAATGTAGTACTTCTTGCCCGAAGCGAAGGCCCCTTGGAAGAACTCCGTGTACGATACCCGGAGCAGGTCCGGACACTGGCAAGCGATATAAGCGACCCTTCGGTGCCCAAGAAGGCCATCGAATATACATTGAAGGAATTCGGTAGTCTTGACAGCCTGATTATCAACCATGGGACGCTCGAGCCTGTCGGTAGGGTCGCGGATAGCGATGTGAACAGTTGGAGGAAAGGATTCGATGTCAACTTCTTCAGTGCTGTTGCCTTTGTAAGTATGAGATGCAGCGTCGCTCGAGACCGGCTTACACTTTCTAGGCCCAAGCCGCTTTACCCACGCTTCGTAAGACTTATGGGCGCATTATCTTCACTTCTTCAGGTGCCGCCATCAATGCCTACACGGGCTGGGGGGCCTATGGAGCAACGAAAGCGGCCATGAACCATCTGGCGTTGACATTAGGAGTTGAGGAACCGGACGTCATAATTATTTCGATCCGACCAGGTGTGGTCAATACTGCAATGCAACAGGACATTCGAAAAAAGCACTCGGCTTCCATGCAAGAGAAGGATGTCGCCAGGTTTCACCAGCTGTATGAAGAGGGTAGCCTACTGGAGCCGGGGCAGCCAGGGCACGTCATCGCGAAGTTGGCATTGGATGGAACGAAAGAGCTGAGCGGACAATTTCTGAGGCAGGTTCCTGACACTAAAACTGGGTTTCCCTTGCTGACCGCGTCTCTAGCTGGAATGACGAAAAGCTGTCACGCTTTCAAGACTCTTAACCGGACGCTAAAGGTCACCTCGCAAATCAGCCTCGCCTTTATGTAGGGACTATTATCAGGAATCAGAATAGGCTGGCCGGGGCTTCAGAAGAAAGATGAAAAGACTCGAGTTTTATCCGCATCGGTCAAGCCATTGGTATTAGCATGAAATATTTTTGTTGCATCACAAGCCTTGGACGTAGGGCAAACGCTAGAGTAGATCGAAGGTGACTTACATATAGCAAGCCCGAAGAACACCAATGTTGCAGAACCGGAGCCGCAGAAACTCCGAGTGCCTGCGAGCGCCGTAATGGCACATGAAGCCAGCTCCATTGTCATTTCAAGTTTCAAGTATCCGCGTCATGCTTTGCGGATATATCAGTTGCAGATCCAGGATCTGATTCCATAAGACCCTGTGAAATTGAGACGTTATACTCTAAAGCAGAGCAGGCCGCCTGTGCGGGTAGTCCTGTAATTTTGGCATTGTTCCAGCAAGATGTGTCGTGGACTAAGCAGTGTTTGCGTCAGCTACCAGGTCCATCGAGAAAGGAGTGATATTGGTGCGGTAGATGCAAAAGAAGCTGTCAGGTAATCGAACCAAAGTTTGATCGTCATTGTAGATCCGCATTTGATAGTACTTGTGTTACTCATCATGGTAAAGAAGCGACAGAGCGAAACGTATGGGAGGGAGGACATACGGATTCTCCGTCAAGCTCTTGATCGCCATTATAGCATGTCGTATGATCCGTGGTCCTACTGAAGACAAGATTAGCTTTGAGGTACATCTTGTTGAGCGGTACGTGACAGGACATTTAATGCAGCAAATCAGAAGGTCCGTTTGGTTAAGACAGGTAAAGTCACCATGAGATATAAATCGATGGTCTGATAGGGGCGACACGATGTTCATCATTGTAGTGGAAGGGTGATATCTGAGAGATTCAAGAAGCTACTTACATTGTGCTTCCAGAAAGTGGGTGCATAGTTCAACCGCCACTTAGATAGTCTCGTACCAGTCTTCCCATCCGATGAGGCAAAAGTCATCCATATGTAGTCAAGACCTTACTGAGGTCCTAGATGCACCGAAAGTATGGTCTTTAATATAGAATAGAAAGCTTGTTATCTGCTATAAGAGAGATTGAATATTTATTCAAGGCAAGCTAGCGGAGCCTCGGCACACTTTCCGAAAGCGATGTTCATTCAAAGGGTCCATCACTTGACCGCTTGGCAGAATCCTTGGAGCTTCAGAACATCTTTGAACACATATTATAGCCTACACAACGCCTCCCTCTACTGATGCCATCATTCTTGCGGGACGTATAGTCCTTTTCAAATCCATCCGTGGTATTCCATTTTAGAAACCACTCACGCCTTCCATAACCCAACCTACGTATCCAGCATGTCAGACCGAGAGTTTGGTGGTAAGTTCCTTCCTCAGTCTGCGCTGTTCATGTGCTAATGGCATTTCCCCAGGCGGCGATGACCTCTCACTTCCCAAAGGTATTCAACTTTCACTTCTTCGGATCACTTGCCCTTGGTTATTCGCTATTGTTCCATCGTATTGTGGCTGCAATACTCTAGAAGCATCGAATGCTTTTTCAAGATTCCTCTTGGATATCTCCAGATAGCAGCCTTAAGATTATTCGTACACGATGGCGGACCAAGAGTATACAATGGACCTTCTGCAAACTGGGCTCATCGAGTGTGGAACGGCGAAATTCATCTATGAACTCGGAGGCTGCATGCAATATCCACCAATCGAAAGTGTCCAGTTCCCGCTCTCCCCAGTCACCGATTCCGGACCATATTACAGTCCGCTACCTTGGTACGGCTCTCAGGGGGAAGGGGTAGGAGACTTCAGCACGCTGCCATACGACGAATCTGTAGAAGACAATGGCTGGACTTACGAGCCATTCTCCTGGTTTGACTCGGCCAAAGGAAATTATGTTCCACCTGTATGCAACGAATCTCAGCAGCAGGAAAGAAATCAATATGGCACCAACGCGTTCAACCTAAAGATCGATCCTATGCTCACTGCAACTGCAACAAACTACAACGGCGCCCCCTACAACCAATCGACTGACCCGAATGTAACCCAACGGAAACGTCGAGATTCGGGCTATGAGTCAGGCACCATCACATTCCCAGAACTATCATCCGCTGGTGAGCTCGAGGAGACCGACGGTCCAGACTACTGCCAAGCTGAGTTAGCTCGATACGTACCACCAGGATATCTACATCAATTCCGCCTGTCGCGAGCCCCCAAGCTCAGCATCACAGAAAGTTCCATTCGAGACGGAGATATCCCCCGAGACCAATTATTGCGGTTCAAGCTTAGCCGCCCTGAGCCTGCCATCAATGCTTCGACACGCAAAACAAAGCCCACCCCAATGTCAAGTACCACCCAACAACGCCCTCGCAAACATCCCACCAAGACCCCCAACCCCAAGCCAACTCCGCAAATCATCAATAACCAGCCAAGGCTCGAACGCGCACTAGACGAACTCCACCGCTCTCTGCGCTCTCAAGCAATCGCACACGAGCAAGCAGCTCGCCACGCCTGGCTCCTTTCCTGCCACAAACTCCTTCACCCCTTCAGTCAGCTTCCATTCCCCACTCGCACCCAACCAAACCTCCCACCCCTACCCCCCTGCCTCTTTCCCCCCCCCCAAAGAACCCCCAGCTAACCCCCCTCTCCCCTCCAGCAACCGTAACCAAAATCGCCACCGAGATCCTCCCCCCCCCCCTAACCCTCACGCGCGACGCGCGCGGCATCCTCATCGACTGCTGCGTCGAATTCATCACCATGCTCAGTTCCGAAGCCAACGACACCATGGAGCGCGAATCCAAAAAGACCATCGCAGCAGAACACATCGCCTCCGCCCTGCGAGAGCTCGGTTTTCCGGAGTATGTGGACGAGGTGCTGACGGTGGCGGGGGAGCAGAAGGAGGAGTTCAAGAAGCGGGAGAAGCGGAGCCGGAAGGTGGAGGAGAGTGGGCTCACGCAGGAGGAGTTGGCGGAGGCGCAGGCGATGCTTTTCAGGCAGGCGACGGAGAAGTATCAGCAGGGGCCGGGGAGGTAGGGTGGTGCGTGGTGGGTGGAAGGACGGAGGGAGGGAGGTGATGGGGGGAGGTTGGGGGAGGATGTAAGGATGGGGATGGAGCATTGAGGGAGTTTGGTGGAGGGTATGCGCGTGGGAGTTTCGGAGCTTAGATACCCGTATGCATGCATGCAGTGCGAGCAATTCAAGTCCTATATGGACATTCAAGGATAAAGTATTATTGACGCTTTTTGCTATTCATGTCGTTCGTAATCTATGTAAGCTCATATCTGCTTTTCTTTGTACCAACCATCAAGCCCCCTTCGAAGCCACCTTCTCTCTGTACCAAGTACCGAGCCCTCTTCGGACTCACATCCCATCACGCACGATCGCCCCTCTTTCTCCCCCGTGTCTCCCCTCAATGCGGCAACAGCATAGCAATCCCCCCACCCTTCTTCTCCCCCTCCCCCTCCATCTTCTCCTCCCCCACCTTCAAATCCAGCTTCTTCTCATCCACCCCCCCACCCGTCGCATCCGCCTGCGCCTTCTCCTGGGACTTCTTCCCCGCGCCCTTCCCCCCTTCCGTCGCACTCCACCGCTCCACCACCTCATCCACATTCCGCCTGTACTCCCTCTGGCTATGGCACTGCTCCAAAAAGACTTTATACTTGACCGCCAGCAGCTCCTTCTCATGCGGGTCGTCGCTCGGGCTGACCACGCGGCCGGGCTTGCTCATCCGGTCCATGATATCCCACAGCGGCTCGGTTTTCCCGTTCTTGTCCGCCGACGCGGCCTTGGCGCCCAGCATCGCGGCGCCGTGCACGACGGCCGCGTGCACGTACTGCGGGATGAGGACCGGCATGTCGCAGGCGACGGCCATGAGCTTCATGAGGACGTCGTTCTGGCACTGTGAGCCGGACATGAAGATGCTGTGGATTTGGTGGCCGGCGTTGTTCATGGTCTCGATGATCTGGTGGGTCTGCAGGGCGATGAATTCCATGGTGGCGTAGTAGTACAGCGCGAGGCCGTCGATGGATTTGTCGTTGCTGAGGCCGATGACGGAGCCTGTCATGCGTGGGTCGGCGATGGGGGAGCGGTTGCCGAAGAGGTCGCCGTAGAAGAAGAAGTGCCGGCCTAGCCAGGAGATGGTGGGCGCGGACTGCTTCTTCTGCATGTCTTTGAGATGTTCGTTCAGGTAGTCGTAGATGTTGGTGTTGTAGGACTCGGCGATGCTGAGGGTTTGTTGGAAGGCCGGGTGGGTTTCGAGGACGTGCTTGAGGAGCTCGCCGGTTGCGGATTGGCCGCCTTCAGCCATCCAGTACTCGGGGATGAGGACGTCGCGGTATGGGCCCCAGACGCCGGGGACGAAGACGGGCTTGGGGGACATGGCGATGTGGCATGTTGAGGTGCCGGCTACGGCGGCGAGGCGAGTGAATGCCTGGGATTTATCATTGCTTGCGATGTGGGAATCGAGCTCGTGGTCGCCGAGCTTGACTTTTGCTCCTACGGTACCTATCCAGCCGGCGTAGGCATCGATGACTCCGCTGCCAACTGCGATGCCAGCAGGTAGGCCAAGTTCGCTGGCTGCTTTCTCGCTGAGGGTACCACATAATTCACCGGCGCTGAAGTATTTACCGTTCTGATGCTCTATTAGCCAACTGTCTCAAGGTTGAAACGATACGAGACTCACTACCCCGTCGACACCTCCCAGTCGCTTAAAGTCGTCCTCGACCAGGTCTTCCAGGCCAATCTGTTTCAAAAAATCCTCTTGCCATCCCTTGACGCTCCCATCGACACCAACAGGAACATAGCCTTGCTTGCAGACCGTGCTACAGAAGCTCCGGTTCTCGTTTCCAGTAGCCATGTGCGTCAATGCATCCGTTAAGTCGTAGAATTTGCAACGATCGAAGAGCTCCTTGGGCATATGGTTCTTCAACCACAACACCTTGGGTATTTCCATCTCAATTGACATCGTCCCGCCCACATAGCGCAAGAGATTATGTTTGGTAGCATTGATCTTCGCCGTTTCTTCCACCGGTCGGTGATCGAGCCACAAGACGATGTTCCGATCATTGTCAAACTTCGGCCCTGTGACTGAAACGGGCTGATCCGTGTCGTGAGAGAAGACAGCTAGAGAGCAGGTGGCATCGAAGGCGAGCCCACGGATGGTGCTGGAGTCGATGTTGTGCTGGTCGAGAATGCGGTGAACGGAGGAGCAGATGCAGCGCCAGATATCATTGGTGGATTGTTCCTACGCCCTTCATCAGCTTCGACTCCCTTTGTCGAATGCCCGGAGACTCACGTAGTAACCCTGCTCGGGCTGCCACAGACCAATGTTCTCCGAGGCTAGGCCAATGATGTCGCCCTTGGCGTCAATAACGCAAGCGCGAGCGCTGCCGGTGCCAACGTCAATACCAATGTAGTGATCCATGTGGGGATTCAGCTCATTGTGAGGATCTATACTCATCTGACGTGAGTGCTGGCGGGAAGGACCTGATGCGGCTCTAAACGGTATATGCGCCATGGTGCTCCAGCCTGTGTAGTTCTGGAGGGGAGCCGAGGGGAATGGTGTCACAGGGCAGAGAAGTGTAGCTGGATCGTCAAGCGATTTCGTGGAATAGGAGTCGGGGAAGGTGCTGTTGATCGACGTCAGAGGCAGGGCGATTGGCGGTAGGAGCGGGAGAGGGAGGTCTTCACGATGTCTGGCACACTTCACACTTTTGTGAAGGGAGCTAAAAAGCCCAGGTGTTGAGCCCAAGGCACAGTGCGCTGATCAGGAGGCTAGCGACAAGTGGGATGACCGAAGATATGTTGAGCCGGCACTCGGTGGCTGCATCTGTCGTATGTGCTAGATCAGGGTGATCGACGACAACGTTTGTCAATGTTTGGGAGAGTTCGCGCAGGTTACAGCGGAGTCGGAGTGTTCATCGCTATCGTGTCTTCAACGCTGGAATTGAACAATGCACGCTGGGAGAGCTGAGCATGACGTAATCATCCGATTCGAGTACATGGTGGGGGCTTGGATCAGATGCCCCACGCCAAGCCATCTTTCTTTCCTCCCCTCGCTTGACATAAAGTACATGTGCTTTACTTTATGTCCATCATTCAAGTAATCTGTGCTTTCACTCCGCCGACTCGTCGGGTGTGTGGCGATTGCGTATGTTTTGGTCTCGCGGCCCGCGATGGTAGCTCTGAATATTCATTCGCACGCTTACACGGATAACATGATGTTGAAGCATGAGCTATCGTCGACCTATAGCTGCGACCGGCTGTTGACGAGTGCCAACGCAGGTGTCAGCCTGAATAATACAATTCCTTCCTGGCGCCACGTGTGCGCATCTTCAATTGCCAAGACGAGAGGTAGAGCCCGACAGCGCGGTACGGGCATTGCCGAGACTTGTGCCTAGCACCTGGCAGGCATGACCTGGCCGGCGCTTCAACAGCCTAACCTTCAGACCGTATATCTTGTGACTGCGTCCCATGCAAGGCGCATCATGAAAGCTCCTGGGACACTGCAGAATAGCCGCCGTACGACGATGAGATGATCACTTGGATGCGTTGACTATGCCCCAGCGCCGCAATTTCCCCTTATCGATGTCCTGGTATGGAAGCTCTATCCGGTCATGGAAGAACACATCCTAGACCTCACCTTGCGCTGATGGCTGAGATCCACTTCTGCTCGTCCTTGCCATCGAAATGCAGCAGCTTCGCCAGCACCGGAATCAGCTGCTTCTGATGATTCTTATCCTTCTGCTCCAAGAATTGCAGAAGCACGTTCTTCAGATAGAAATAGTCCATCAATCCCCCGGCTTGTCCGTTGGCTGCATCTGCCCACGGCCGGCTTGCTGGGCTTGGCGAAGTCAGGCGTGACCTCGGTGGGCCTGAATCGATCGATGAGCGAGATGATTGTCCTTCCGAGTCCATGGCCCTGGTCTTGGCCGTTTGGATGGTTCGGAGCTCGTCGGCCATGGTCTGCATCACGACTGTCAGTGTGTCTTTGTGCATTGTAGTAAACCGAGCATACCTTATTCGTCTTCTGAAGCTTCTCGAGCCGAACCTGCGTCTCTTCAACCGACCGTCGTAGTTCTGCCTTCTGCCTCTCGAAATCTCTCGCCTGTCTTTCGCTCTCGTCCAGAGCATCCCGAAGCTCTCCCATGGCGCTTCGGACCTCGTCCATCTCCCGCGTGCATCTTTCGGATCTCTGCTCGAGATCTTCGCGCCGCCTCTTCCAGTCTCGCTGTGCATTCTCCAGCTCTTCTTTGTCATCTTCTGCCCTCTTCAGATTCCTTTCCGCCTCGCGGACCGTATTGCGCAAGGACTCCATCTCCTTTGCTCTCCGTCTACCTGCGGTGCTAGCCTCGTCTTCGGCACGGTCTCGCTCCTCGATTGCTGTGTCCATACGTTCTTTTATTTCTCTTGTCCTTGCATCGGCCCGTCCTTCAACGTCGGCCAAGAGCCTTCTCATGGTCTCAGCCTCCCGAGTACGTTCGCTTAGCAGTCTGTGAGCTTCGGCGACTTCCTCCTCCAAGCTTTCACAACGCTCTTTTGCCTCCCTGGTCTGCATCGCCATCTCCGCGGTTTGGTCACGCATACTGCTCATCAGGCTCTGTGCGCTGGCGTACTGCGCAGCTTTAAGCTCGGCCTCTTCCTTCATGCCTTCACTGTCGCTTCGAAATTTTGACAGTTGCTGTTCGATTTCTCGTAGCTTTGATCTCGAGGTCGCTAGATCGTTCTGGGCCTTGGAGAGCTGCGTTGACAACCTGTCGATCGATTCGTTGGCCTGTCGTCGTTCCGTGTTCAGACGCTGGACTTCTTGTGCTGACTTGTTGCCAGCTTCTTCAGCCTTGACTCTGCCGCTTGCTTCTTGACTGAATTTCTGGTTCAAATTCTTGATCTCGGCTTCTTGCTCGCTCACGGTCTGGTTGAGCTTTGTGAGCTCAGAGCGCATCTCCTCATGCTTAGCGCTCAAGCTTTTGACCTCAGCCTCCTTCTTGCCAAGCGTCTCTCTTACAGATCTAAGCTCTGCGTTCTCGGACCTCAAGCTAGTAAGCTCTGGCTGAGCCTTCTGTATGATAGATCTTAGTTCACTGATGTCCTTGAATCTCGTAGTGGCTAGCTGTTCAGCCGCGGACAGATCAATTTGCAGGCTTGTGGCTTTAGCCTTTAGATCATCGAATTGTACAATAAGATTCTTGTGCTCCTCCTCTGATCCGGCGGTACTGTCTGCATCAACCTTGAGCATGGCTACCTCAGTCTCAAGATCTGAAATAACCTTCTGCAAAGCGCTCTTCTCCGCCAAAAGCTCCTTGCATTGATCTTTGACTTCGACGTGCTCTTGGCCGATGTTGAGTAAGTCGTCCCGTAATGACTCGATCTCCTCGTGGAGGTTGTCTTGATCCTTTATCTTTCGCCGCGTACTTTCGATAGCAGTATCTTTCTCTTCCAGTAGAGTCCGCAGCTGTTTGAGTTCCTCTTGTAACGTGCTGATCGTACTCTTGGCCTCAATGGACGCTTGGGACGTTTGGGACGATTCGGACGCTTTCGATTGCTCTGCTTTGCCAAAAGTAGATCCATTGCTGGTCTCATCCGTGGATTTTGACCCCTTCTTCTTCTTGTTCTTCTTCTTCTTTGCTGAGGTTACCTCTGAGGCTGGCTGAGCTCCAATGGCGGCGTCAATAGCCTGCTTTGATACACCTTCTGCTGTTGCTGCCCCTTGCTCTTCATGTTCTTTCGCTCTAGCGTCGACAGCCTTCTGCAATTTTAGCAATGTCTGCGCTTCTGCTTGCTCTCTATCCTCGGAATCCTTGAGCTGACCACGAAGATTAGAGACCAGACCATTGAGAGTGGCGACTCTCTTGTCGTTCTTTTCAGCATCATTGCGTAATTGCTTGGCTTGCGCTTCCAAATCATAGACAGTCCATTGCAGTCTTTCGATCTCCTCTTGATTATCATTACGAGATTTTGCAGAAGAGCGTAGGGTTTCGATCTCTTGTTTAGCTTCACTAAGCTCTTTTTCAAAATTCTCCGTGACGCTTACACTTTGCGAAGCTTTCTCAGTCTTCAACGCTTCCAACCGTTCTTCGGCACTACGTAGTTGGCCTTTCATTTGCTCAATGGTCTTTTGCGAGTTAGCTCTCTCCTCTTCAAGCTCGCTTTCGGAACGGTCTTTTCGGTCTCGAAGTGCAAGCAATTCCCGAGTCGCCTCCTCAAGTGAATTTGCCATACTTTGCGTTGACTCTCTCGTAACAGCAAGATCCCCTTTTAAGGTCTTCACGTCACCCTGGAGGCCTTCGATCCTTTCCTGCTTCTCTTTGAGATCTGCTTGAATTCGCGGAAGCTCGCTATCGTACGAGAAAAGATCCTCTGGCTCTTCCGGAACGATAGGTGAGTCTGCTGCCTTTGACTTTGGTGAAAATATTGAAAGGCTCGCGAGGGATCCTTTACGTGATTTGAGTGACTCTGTAGGCGATTTGACTGTAGCTCCAAGAGGATCGCTTTCTGCCGCAGCTGGGGGTTCAGAAACCTCGCTTGCGGGAACGCCATTGGTTTTCTCATCACTGCTGACGCCGTTCACTTTGGCTTTGCGCAGGTCCGCGACCTCATCCCAGGCTTCTTTAGCATTCTTCTCAGCCTCGGCCAATTTCTGCTTCGTTGTGTCCCTCTCGCTAGATACGCGTTTGAGCTCGTCAAGAACCATGTCGCCCTTCAAATTCAGTTGATTGAGATACTCCACAAACGCACCAGGGTCACTGATTGAAGTCAGTGGTGTATTTTCCCTAAGTGATGATTCGAACGGCTCAATCGTTAAGACCCGGGCATGCGCAAGCCGATAAGACCTGAGTAGCTCTGGACAACGTCAGTATAGAATAGGGTAATGTAGGTTTCAGACGGACCATTGTACTTTGATTCTAGCTTGTCAAGTTTCCGCAGCTTGACTCGTACTTCTGTGGGCAGATCTGGGGGCGCCATCTCGTTGACAGCTGCCTTTTCCTGCGCCTGTCCATCGCCGCTTTCGCGGGCCCCATCAGTAGAAGCCTCACTCGAGCCAGGCGGTTCCTTTTCATGAGTAGGCCTTGGAGTACCAGACCGGGTCGGCGTATTAGAGTCGCCAATCACGAACTCGGGCTCAAAGTCTGCCGGGTCAGGTCCTCTGATGGCTTCCCCGTCTTTACGCCCTCGCGCCCCTGCACGGACATTCCTCGGCGAAGGGGAGTCGTCTCGAGGAGGTGGGCGTCTAGTGCCAGATTGAGACCTAGATGGCGATGACTGCGAAGTACGCTGGCGAGCTTGTTCCTCAGCGATCCGACTATCGATCGCCCCTTTTAAACGCTGAAGATATCATTAGTCATCGAGCTTTGTCATGAGAAACGCACTTGCCTGGAACATATTGCCTCATGTGGCTCCTGAGAAACTGTCAACCTTCCACATGGGATTTGATATTCTTTAAATCATGCTGATTGTTGCTGCATGATGGCTGAGTTGAACGTTCTACGTTGCTGAGAGCTGCCAGAAAACCAACACCCCTGCTGGCCCGGCAGGGCTGAGGTGCGGGCCGAGGCTCCACCGTTTCGGCGATCGCCGACGTTACGCGTATTTTTAACACACCAGCGGAACCGCATCATTGGATTCTGGCCAAGCTACATTTGAAAGCCTACCTCCTTCAAAAGTCGCAGCGTCGGCTCCACTCTGTGTCAGAAATGGTGTCTTTCTGGCCTTGGAAGGTTTGTACTATCCTAAGGCCCATCGCATTCTACTGTCAAGCTTACAACTGATGATTGTAAGGGCGACGATAACTCCCCAGCTTCTTTTGAGAAGACTCTTTCAACGCTGTCTAATAAGATCTCAAAGAATACTGCAAATTTAGACAGCCTCCGACAGCGATCTAGACGCTATGGCCTGCTTTGGACTCTGTATTCAGCCTTTGCCTACCTCTTATACGCCATAATCCTTGGGCTTGTAGTGGGATGGAAGAATTGGGGGCCAGCCGAGTATGCAGCGGTTGCTGGTGGACCTTTTGTGTTAGATCATCTATAGGTGCTCTTCAAAGAGCCTACGTTCTGACGTCTAGTATAGGATATACTTAGTCAGATTAGCGCTCCTCACCTACTACAGTTACCGCACGTCAAAAGTCCAGTCGCAGCTAAACGAGCTAGAAAAGCAACGGAACAACACCATCGAGAAGCTCAAGACAGCTACGAAATACAACTCAACACAGGAGCTGCTAAAGAAATACGGTGCTACCCCGAGTCCGCAAGGAAAAGCAGCTGGATCTCCGAAGCAAAGCAGTGCGGGTACTCCGAAGGGAGGCAGAACAAACGTCGTACCACCACCGACAGCGAATATTCCTAGCAGGAATATATCTGCGTCGCTACCTAGCACACCTCAACGATCGAGACCAGATGTCAAAAGTCCTCTCAGCCAGATCGTTCCACATACAGCAGCGGCTGCAACACCATCATGGGAAAAGCCAACAGCTTCTCAAGATACAGGGGCGGAATTCGCACCGAACGCGTTCCCCTCAGCACCACAGTATTCGCAGCCTGGGGAAGGTCCACGATGGTATGACCGCTTAGTGGACGCTCTTGTTGGGGAAGACGAGACGCTACCCAAATATCGTATGGCTCTGATCTGTCAACAGTGTAGGCTTGTCAACGGTCAAGCTCCACCCGGTGTTAAACGTCTTGAAGACGTGGGCAAGTGGCGATGTGGAGGTTGCGGTGTCATGAACGGAGAAGAGAGCGAAGCCAACAAAATCATCTCGAGCTTTCAACAGCAAGCGACATTAGCTGACGAGAGATCTATGTCCCGTAAAACGTCAGCTGCCCATGACCCAGAGCAGAAGGAGAATGAGGCGCCCGTGGACCAGAACAGTAGAGGCTCCGAAAGTGATGTCACGCAGTATACCGAGTCTTCGGGCGACGAGAAAGCGCCAACGGAAAAGGTTGAACCGCTTCCGAAGCCAGAGATCGAGCAAGAGCCACCTCGACGGCGGTCAACGCGTCCTAGAAAAAGTACAAAGGAGAAATAGACCTTGCATTAGCACTTTTGACGTCTGAGATTAACGTTTATGACACCATAACAAAAACACCGATTGCATCTGCTGCATGGAAGGAAGTCTATCATTATGTCTAGTTTGCTCTACCAAACAACATGCCGTCATCGTTGATCCCAACGCTGCGTCATTGCAGGGGGTCAAGTCGAGATTGAGAACCTCACTGGCGGTCACTCATAGACGTTCTATGTAGGTTGAACATGCTACTTTTCCCGGGTAGGGTCGCACGGAGCTTCCTCGAGAGCTAGAAAACGCGAGCAGCTTGTCAGTCATACGCTTACTCTTCGCCCAGCCCACGCAACTCTTGTTCAATCCACCCATCGCCTTCCTCAGCGCCCTCATGTTTCCGTTCATTGAACCCATCCGCCACTCGCCGAGCGAGAGCCTCGCTCCTCATCCCCTCCTTTCCTACGTCGAGTCCTGGGTGTCTTCGGTTTGGATTGTAGTCCTTTTCCACCTTATTCGACCAGTCCTCACTCACACGTTGCTTCCGCCGCTTGATCCGCTCATCCAACTCTTGTGCCCGTCTCCACTCGCTCGACACGCCCAGAGGGTCATAAGAGGAGTCCTCTCGCTCCACGGTCGTACCGATCTTTGTTTTCGTGCGGTAGGCGTGTTGGCCCAGACGCTCTGGTTCCAGACCCACCCTCTCGCGATATTCCAGTTTATTCGTTCCCTGTCCCCGAGTCTTCTCCGGCGCTCGAAGACCTGCTGGGTCGCTCTCCCAATCTGGACTTTGACTTCGCGAACGTCCTCCCGTCTCTCCCGGAAATGTTAACGAGTTCCCAAGCGGCTCCCAGTCCGAGCACTCATCCTCATCGCCCCAGCTCTGCTGTGATTTCGATACTCCACCCGGGCTACCATGAACCGCTTGGCTGACATACTCCCGAGCAGTGGCCGCGTATCTGCTCAACACACCAGGTGCGCGCGTATAAGCTTCCTTGGCCGCAATGCTACCTTCTTTTGTCGCCAGAGCAGCCATGGTGCTTAGACCTTCCCCGAGAGAGGCGATGCTCATGTTGTTCCAGGTATGTTTCGCTGTGGCAAGGGCTTCCTGAGAGGATGTTGGGGGAAGATATCTGGATTGATGGTCTTTATCCTGCTGCGTGATTAGTCAAGATCCAAGCATTCATCATCCGAGAAGTTCAGTACAATGGTTGGAGAAAGGGATAATGCTAGCGTACGTACCCATTTCGCGTGGATATCATCCTCCATAACCACCCACTCATCCTCAATCCATTCTCCATCGCTGGACAATTTCTCTTCATCGTTTGCTTTGGGCATCACCCTTGCCTGCAGCCGCTTCTTTGTTTTATAAGAGCATTATAGCTCTCAACCGGAGAAACGATAGTACGACTCTACCTGATGAGGAATCCTTGGATATGCCCAAGTAGAGGGATGTTTGTTATCAAGCTGCCCAGCTGTAAGAAAAAGCGAGCGATTATAGCGAGTGTTCTTACAGTCAACAAGATTGACACGAGGAAATGTTTCTTCGGAGAAAGTGTTCAGGGGGGTCCCATGTTGTCTGTGAAGAGAAGGGGAGTCATACAGTTGTGTTACTGGGATCGTGTTGAGTGATGGGTTGATCATCACTGAGTCTTTGACTATACCCCCGAGTCTTCTGAGGCTGTTCTATATCGTATATGCCATGACACACAACGTCAGGTTGATTCTCGCGGGAATTAGGAGTGATACAAAGCTTAGAGTGCCTGGTACCACTATGGGCCCAAAAGAAAAACAATTAACTATACATACTTGTCTCACTAACAAGAAACCAATGGGCAATGTCGCTCGCGAGAATGAATAGATATACAATCCTATTTGCTGCTTACCGTTCGATGGGGTGGATCGCTATACCTTGTTCTAGACCTTGAAAAGGAGAGTTTTGTGTGCTTTTGACCAGTGTGGCTTAATGTCTAGCACGAGGCTTTATCATGACTTCCATGCTCTTGCTGACTGCTCGTCTCTGTTGATGCAAGTCTAGATGGCTAGTAAGCGGGCCCAAAAGATCTTTTCTCACAGCTTTTCTTCCTGAAACTCCTTGTCTGGCCATGTCCTACCATGCCTCCACTTCCCATGCCTCTCTTTTTCAATAAGCCCCAACCTCCCCTCCCGCCCCAGTAACAGCAGCCCACACCCTCTCGCCCAGCCTATACTTGACCAACCCCGCAAAGACCATCAGATCCTTCGCCGCCCTCAGCAACTCCTCGCCCATCTGCCTCCTCGTCTCATTCTCATACTGCCCGCCCGTCTGCAACACCTCCCTCTGCTTCCCAATACACGTGATCGTCCACAAGAGCAGCGGGCCGATGTTGCGAGACACGGGCGGTGGGAGCGAGTTGAATGTCGTGGCGGCGGCGCGGATGGTAGGGATAGAGCCGGAGGCGTTGAGGGGTAGGAGAGAGAGCGACGAGATGATCTGCGGTGGGGTTAGTGGATGATGGTGGGTGAGGTGAGGAGAAGGGGACTTACGTCGAGTGCTTCGGCCCATTGGCTGGCGGAGACTTTAGCTTTGGCCTCGCTCATGCGGAGGAGGATACCGCATGCTTCGCGGTTGGCGGCGCGGATTTTCTGATAGTACAGGGCGTTGGAATTGTAGAGGGAGATCATGTTTCTGGCGAGAACGGCGGGGTTGTCGACGGATGTCAGGCTGAGGCTGCTACCTGGCGCTGGTTGCTGCTGGTTCTGGGCATCGGTGCGAGGCTTCAGGGGTTGCAGGCGGAGTTCTGCTTCGCCAATTTCGACGGCGATCGCTTCGGAGAGGGCACGGTTGATAATCTGGATCACATTGTCGTAGTCTGCCGCTAGGTGGTAGAGGAGGACAGCATCGGTGGTTCTGCCGTTGTCATCGGCGACGCTGGCGGCTTGGATGGTCACTGTCTTGAGGAAGTCTTCTTGATCGGCTAGGCCGATGAGCTGGAGACGTAGTTCGATGGCTCCTTTGAGTCTTGTGCCATCTCCTTGGATGTCGCCGAGAAGTTGCGCAAATTCTCGAGTTTCCAAGACGAGCTCGCGGAGTGCTTCATGACACAGAGACACTTGCGATTTGCCTATCGCTCCTGGTAGCTGGGCATCGAGACAGATGAGTGCCAGGTAATCGGCGGCAGCGACAGGATTCGAAGCTCGGAAATCCCGAGTATAATAGCCTACCATGCGCCCAAAACTTATCTGAGGCATTTCCTTCGTATTGTAGGTGACTTTGGAGACGTCAGCTCGGTTCCCAGTATATATGAGCCAGATTCTGACTTACGGAGCTCATTCTCTGAAACGGAATGTCCAGATACCCGTAGGAGACCATAGAAATCAAGTGCGATGGCGAAGTGTACCGCGGCAACAACTGAGTAGGAGTACAGATATGATACAGCGTGTTCGAACATGCCACCTAGGATCTGCAGGAAGAAGTATGTTCCGTAACCGCCCATCCCTTCCGAGCCTTTGGCGAAGTAGCGGGCTCCAATCTCTCGAATTGTTTCTCGTACCTCCTCGAGGCCGTGGACTTCCCCAGCAGACTCCTCTACACGATTAACTTCTCTGGCCAGAGCGAACTGTAGCCAGATCCAGTCCTCAATACCCTGGCTCACGCTTTCGATCTTCATCCTCGTAAGCTCACAACGACCAATAACCTTATAGCAAGCCATGCGGTACGGATCCAAAGAGTGTTCGGGAGCGATTCGGGTTCGTTGCTGGTACTCTGCATTGATACGATCTTGTATTGGTCTCGGAAGCCGCCTGTCAGAGCTACTGGCATAGCTGGTAATGTAGGTGATGAAGTTTCGGTCTAAAGCTCTGAAAGCCGTGGCGTTACCTGTTACATAGTCTGCAGCCTCCTTGACCAGACCACTTCTGAGCAAGAAGAAAATAAAGGCCCAACAATAGTCGCCCTCTAATATCTGCAATTCGGTACCATCAGGGTTCAGTTCTTTCCGTGCGGCCAGGATCCTGATGTACGCTCTGACTTTGTTCACTGTCGTCGGTACACCGCCGATATTAGCTTCTTTGGGATTACGAGCTACAAGAGACTCGAGCTGCTCGTAGAAACTGCAGCATCAATTAGCTTGTAGAATGAAGTTGTCCGTAAATGGGCTGGATCTTACACCTGTTCTAGACATCGTCTAGAACCATTGATGATCCGCTTGCGAATATTGATAGTCTTCGCGGAGGTTGGTGACTCGTCAAGGTACTCGTCAGCAAATTGCCGTTCTTTGGGCGCTTCTGTGTTGTTGGTGATGTCTTTGCCGAATGGCTCGTTAACAATCTCGATAAGAGCTTTGTACGCGTCTAAAAGCTGACTTGGAGACTTGGATTTGTGAGCTTTTTATCAGGCATGTTACGGCTAGTTTTACTCACCTCGCCCAACTGCTGGGTCTCAACGTCCAAAAGTTGGTGGAGAACAGGAAAGGGAGTCTCCTGCATTCGTGTCTGGTTCAGACTCTGTACTTTCTCCGCGAACTTAGCTTCCTTCTCCCGCGTGAAGCGGTCGATCGGTACTGTAGGTAAGCTCCCCGTCTTCTCTGCAACATCTGCAAAAAGTGGAGTGTTACCAACGCCCGGCGGTGAACCGATAACAGACTTCTGTAAGCCCGATTTACCGAAGATAGACCTGTTCAGTGAGGCTTGACTAGGACGTTCCGAATTCCCTGGCCGTCCTCTCCTCGTAGATCTTCCGAAGCTACCCTTCACTGCTGGGCTAGAGGCACGGTTTGATTCATCGAGACTAGTGCTGGCTTTAATAAGCCCAAAGTGCTCGTAGATCTTCTTCCGCTGTAGCTCCCAGTTAATGTCAACATTCTCTTCCAGGTAAAGATCGAATTGCTTGTGCGCACGTTGAATACCCTCGTTGATCATCTTCATAGTCGATTGTTGCTGCAGCTGGTTGATGTACTTGCTGGTATCTGGCTCCCACTCTGGCAATTGGGACACCGTCCTCCCCGGAAGTGTTTGGCCGCTGAGAGAGTCAATATTTCGCCTGGTAGCCCCAGAATTTACGCCTGATGCCGCGAGGAGATAGTGCCTGGTGCGCCAATTTAGTGCTAAGCCCCAAATACAAAGCGGTCGTAACGCTCACGCTCGACTGTCCGCCGCTCCGTCTCGTTGTGCTTGCTGCTCCGTCCCGCCTAGCTCTCTCGCACGTCTTCCTATGTCACCAAGGCCAAGCTGAAGGCTAGGTAAGTCTCCAAAACGAGGCCCTGCATTCGCATCATGAGCTCTCTTCTTGCTCTTCTCCAGCAGACTATTGAAATATGCCGGCTGTGTTCTCTGGGATGCGCTATCAATTGTCTGCCCGGATTGCTGCTGCGGCTGTCCCGCCTGGTATTGCTGCTGTTGCGGTTGTGAGAACAGCGACGATGTTGCAAAGGGTGCCAAATTGTTGGCGTTGTTTGTGAACAGCGAAGGGGCTGAAGTGGTAGCTGCGTTACTAAAGAGCGAAGGTGCAGATGTGGTCGTGGGATTCACAAAGATAGATGTTCCCTGAGGCTGCGTAGTAACTGGCTGAGCTGATCCGAATAAGCCTCCCCCTCCACCACCGGAGATCGTCTGCGGTTGAGGGGTAGAACCAAGCCCACCAAAGAGGTTTGATGACGCTTCTGGTTTCGACTGCCCTCCAGCGCCTGAGAAAAGCGAGCTGCCACCAAGGGGCTTCTGTTCCGGCTTGGAAGTAGCAAAGTCACCAAATAAGCTACTGGTTGGAGGGAACGCCGACGTCGAGCTTGGAGCCTGGGAAGCCGATTGCCCAAATACTGACGACATCTGAGGAGCAGAACGAGCTGGGAGCTCAGAGTCAGTGGAGGCACGCTTCATCGTGAGAGCTCAGAAGAAATATTTCAGAAGCGCGTTTGGCGTTTGATGCAGGGTCCTCTGGCACTGATTCGACCCTAGACATCCTTAGGGTTCCTCGGCGGAACTTGCCGAGTGCTGGTGCAACTCAAGGAGCTCGGATCGTAATCGGCCCGAGCACTGGCATGAGAATAACTTCAGGATCCCATCGCGAATCGTGGATTCTTGCACCTCAAAGAGCAAGCCATGCCTCCTCCCAGCGAGGATGCATAACCCGCGATGTGGGCCCAATGAGGTGACTGATCTTTATCGCATTCTCAATTGACTTACGAGATAATCAGGGGAGCTCTGGCCGATGATGCTTTGACACCTTGATTCGGCTCCCAAGGGGCCCCAAGGGGTTGGAAGCCTTAACGGGCGGTTTTGGTTAGAGCATTTTAAGTCAATTCAGCGCCTCGTTGTAGTCTAAAGCCGGCTACCAGCTCCACGCGATGTCCGATGACTGACCCCGAAAAACCATTCGTTATTATACTTTATAGGTTCGCAGCTATGAATTATCTATGGGCTTCAATGAGAGAGAATCTTGTAGAGGGACATGCTGCCCATCTTTTTAACGCGGGCATGACGCTCTCGCTTTTTAGCTATCTCAACCTTGACCATATCCCATGCGGTGGCAAGCAATGGTGCACCAATTCTCAGCACTTCACAAAAAGACGTTTTGACGAAGCGACGATGGAGTGACCGACCAAGTACGACCCAACGGTAGAAGAGGCAAAACGTTATGTGATTAGAGTGCCGAACACAACCGCGTCCGAGAAGCCTGTGCTGTCGGAGCGAGGGGTTTGGCCATCTCCATCAAGTTCTTGGATCTGCACCGTCCCACCGCATGGGATATAAGTCTTTCGAGTAATAAGACCAGACTACGATACTTCCCCAGAAAAACTGCATTGCGGTTGGTTCAGACGTATAGGATCAAAACAATGTATAGTCAATGGAGCATCGACAGTTTTACGTGATGCCAAGTACTTCGATCTGCGAATCAGTCATTCAGCCGACAGGCTGTAAATCCCAAGACTCCGGCTAGCTAAATTCGAATCTGTTCAACGGAGCAAAGCTTGAGCCCAAAGCATGATCTCCCTTTGGGCTGCTCGGACCGTTGGGGACAGAGGTCCGTCGAGCATAGAACCTTGACCGCATTTCCTACAACGCTCTTTCTAGCTCCTCTTCGTGCTGTCTCTTCTCCATCATGGCCCGGGTCAAGACGTGAGAATCTGGAAAGAATGCGCTACCCTGACATATTACCATAATTTCACCCTTTGAGGTTCGTTGCGAAATCTTTGGGAAAAGACAGATTGGCTCTATGGTCGCATCTTGCACCTTTTCCGAGGCGGGCAATACTGGCTCGATGGTCTGGATGTCCTCATTTTGCCATCCTTCTCGGTTCCCACCATCTAGGTGCCTTTCAATGATAAACGTGCTTTCGTCCTTACGCGCGACTCTCCATAGATCAAGAAAACCGTTCGTAATACCCACCAGCTCTTTTTCGAAATCATTCAAGTCTTTCGAGAGGATCACAGATCCAAGTATGTCGAACATTCGCTGCACTATGGCTTCTGCCATATTTGCCTTGACGGAAGATCCGGGAAGGGCTTTAGTAGCTCGGAGGGTCAGAACTCTCCAGATGCTTTCACTACGCCCGCTTGAATTGGCAAGAGCTTGAGACATTTCTTCCAAATATCGATTGAGGACCTGGTGGTCTGAGACTCTATCCTTGGCAAAGTTTGATTGCCAGCCATTATCCCATAGACATGTGGAAATAATATGTCGAGCGATCTCAACGATGAGAAAACTTGCGTTGTCGGATGGCAAGAACGAGATACGATCGAACTGGGGATCGTGCTTGTGAAAAGCTCGGTGGATTATCTCCGGATCCTATTCTAGGGCGAAATCAATGGTTGATGACAGGTTCCTCAGAAGAAGGCTCCCCTCCTAGATCTTACTCACAGCAGTTGGCTCTGATAAAATTTGGAAGTACTTTAATGATAGCTTCCTGATCTGTTGAACTTTTTCCTGGAAGCTCTGGACACTTGCATCGGTCAGATATAGCAATCATCACACGATTTCGGAGGACAACTAAATAGTATTGAACAGGTTGCATCAAACGGGAATGTCGCACTTCACCTTGTCCAGCTCCTCGGTCAGCCTGACGTTCTCGTATTCAAGGCTGTTGAAAATTTCGACATGCTTGAGCTCCAACCCTTTGACCTCTCGGGTATGGCTTATGTTCTTTTCCTCCAGCTTCTGTTGACTCGTGGCCAGGTCTCTCTTTAGTTTGCCGTTGTGATCCAACAACTCCTTCCTTTCCTGTTCTAGCTTTTGAACCTATTCCTCGATCGCAGCTTCCATTTTGGACTTCGTCTTGCAGTTTTCATTCGTATTTCAATTATCTCTCTTTCTCAGCTTGGTCATTTCGAACCTGTAGCTCTGCCTGCATAGTTCGACATCTCACTACTTGCTTCTGGCAATGATCTTCTCCTGCTTTCACTTTAGCGTTTTCCTATTTCATTTTCTCCAGTTCTTGGCTTTTCGAGTGATTTGTCTCCTCTATGACGTCCTTCAGTCTCTTAATTATGACTTCTTTCTCTATCTCGGTCCCGTGCTACTTCTCAACAGCGTCAACATCAAGATGACACGACTCCACGTAAAGACCTAGATTCGCCAGACGTTGAAAGTAGACTGGCGCTATTTTGAATTCAATATCGTCTAGAACACTAATCTGGATCGCTTGAGTTCGATGCCGTATTTGCTCTTGGAAGAGGAGTGCAACATGTCTGATAGTGAGTAGATTATGTATACAGCATGCAGCATGACATTGTCGAATTCTCCAGACTCTACTAACTTGAGATGGTGTTACACTATGCATGCCTTTGATGGCTCCTCACTTTCCACGCATCAAACAATCGCGCGTATTGCTAGGTGTATGTGGATGGACTTAACAGATAAAGCGTGCCTCACACGGCTAGTCTCTACTTACAGGAAAGTAAGGGGTCAGCATTGCTTTGAAAGGCACGTTCGCTACCCTTGGAGCGTATCCCATCGCTATGGAGCAACCTGAACACTAGGTTTTGGACTACCGAAACATGGCTATGTCCTCCAGCAAGAGCTCCAAGAAAAGGAATCTGCGCCGAGGAATCTGCTCAATCGCCGTCCTCCACTTTCTACCGTCCTTTCATCGAGTTTTCGGCTGCTGTCATACCACAGATACCCCCCTGTACCATCACTGTAGACATCCGACCAAGGTTGTTTGACCGTGGCACCTTTGCCATCCCGCAGCATCGTGCATCATCGGGTGTGATTCGGCACATACCCGTTACGTGATGGCGGAAGTTGGATGTACTGATTCTGAGGCTGCATGGGTGCCCGACCGAATTTGGCTCTAGTGCCTTTCAAAAGCTCGATTACGATGTCAAAGACATTAACCGCTTGTAAGATGGCGTAGACGCCGAGCGGACCGCCTTGGTAGTGCTGCATGCCGTGTCGCGAGGACGGATTCTCGGTCGAGGACATGTGGCCGAGGGTGTAAGGTTTGATAGAACAAACTATCAAGAAGAAGGGGGAGATGAGTGCCATTTCGCAGCAGAGGATGAGGGAGGGAAGGCCGTTGGTTAGGTCGTTGAAGGTAAGGTATTTATTGGCGTGCAGATCGCCCGAGGACTGGAGGAATGAGAATATCAAGGTCTGGAGGAAGTTGAGGATAACGATGACTTTAAAGCAGAGGAGTTGCTTGAAAGCGCCGCGGGGCTTGAGAACCGATTTGAAGCGCTTGTAGAACCCGAGGATAGCTATGATAGCACTGATGGTGGAGATCGTTCGAATGATACTGATCTGTGAAGTGGTCAGCGCGAGTTGAGAAGTTATCGATGATTGCTGGCAAACTGACCCATATATGCGCGAAATGAACGTTGTTCGAGGTGATACGATACGTTCCCGCAGCCAGGCTGATAGCTGTGGCGATCCATAGTATGATACTGATTGGCACCCATTGGAGGACGCCGAAGGTGAGTTTCTGATCTTGCTATTAGTACTGATTTCGACTGTCTCCGGCCAAACGAAGAATCTTACCCGATACCAACCAAGGCTTCTACCTCCCTGCATATGTCCTTTCTTATCCAATGGGGCCATCTCATCGAAGACATCATCTCGGTTGCGCTCATCTGGTGCGACGTATATCGACATGAGCAGGAAAAATGCAGCCATTGGCAAAGCTTCACCAATATCGCGCCCAGGCGTAATGTATGGCGCAGGAGAACCGTCTAGCCAGACACAGAGGAAGGAGACGACGGCAAATGAGGGGATGATTGTTATAATACGTATGATTCTGGAATCGCCGAGCTTGTTAGAGAGGTGATCAGAGTGTCGAAACGGAGTACACACTGTTTCTGCTCTGCTGGGTTTGAGAAATGGCAGGCATGTCTGAAGATGAGGAAGATCGCTATCAGGATTGAAAAGAGTGCCGTTACTCCCGCAACAATTATCGAGAGACTGTGCCATTCCAAGGTACCAACGATGGCCTGTATAGCTGAATGTAACGATCAGCAACATTGATCAGCTTTCCAGAGTGATATTCTGAACGCACCTGGCCCACTCGTGTTAGGAGTTGAGCACGTCGCTTTGGAGTTGTCCTTGTGGCCCATGATTGGAGAGAGGTATCACTAAACCAGCAGTAAATTTCTTTAAAGGTATCGAAACTGAGGACTGTGGTATTGTGGAATATAGAGTAGAAGATTAAGAGAACAGATGAGAAGGAGCGAGGCATCTTGACTTATTATAAGCTGTCACGATGTTGTCCTCGGAGAGGCGTCTCGAAACGGCAAATTCTTTGACACGCTGCCGCATGGTGGTTCTGCTCTTCCACTATGCTCAGCCTCTATCTCATCCTTAAAAACTCTTGCTAAGACTCTAAAAGAAGGCTTTGTTGCTCCTGAGTAACATCGGAAAAGTAACAGCACCTTACACCGTCTCTGTAGGTCCGTCCAAGTGAACTCATCTAAACCAATCACGCAGTCACCTACAAAAAACATCTCCAAATCGAGCTTGGTAAGAATTACGAAGAAAGGCATTAGAGAGTTAACGAACGCACAAGATTAGACAGGTTGCGCAGCTTTATTCAATACGATTATTCAATTGGTTTGCGGGGGCTAGTGGGGTCTAGGACCGCTAGCCCGCCCGCGCTATACCAGAACGAGTAATATGGATCGCAACCTAATGATTATCGTATTTGATCAATTTTCGTCTTCTCTCATCAATAATGTGCATTCTTAATCTCTTTTACTCTACCTAGCATGCCTCAATTGACCCAATTGACTCAATTGATCGACGACGACTAGGGCATACGTATAGCTATCGCCCTTGCCCTTGCCATTGTCGTTATTTTTAGTTAACATCTCGTCGACGATTCTCGACATCCATACATTAAACTAGTGAAGTATAAAAGATCTAAATTCGATTCGAATCGAATTTTTTCTAAACGTCTTCGTCGTATAATGCGATTTAATAAGAAGAAAATTCGATTGCTTGTTAATTACTTTGTTATCAATGTTATCGAATGAAGCAATCGTGTCAAACTATTTGTCGAACTCGTTCTTTGTTGTCTTTTATACAAATTATTTTATTCTCGTTAGCTATTTGAATTAATAAAACGATTTAATCGTTCTCTCTTCTATCTCTCTCGCATTCTTAACGATCTTCTTAAACATTTCGAAATTCGATACGACAATATGTTTCGATAACATTTAACGCTTATTTATATACGCATCAAAAGATACGTCAAAGCGATAAAAAAAGTAAAAAAAATTAGAGGCAAAAACATTATATAAGAATTTATTGATAGAACTTTTTAGAAATTTTGCAAGTTAAATGTGAAACAAAAATTCTATTACTCTAGCTACAAAAAATCACACGAAATGATTTAACTAATTATTACTTATTCGAACGATTTAATAAAATTTATTTACGATTTTTGTAAAGACAAGATGAACGACGTTACGATGCTATAGAAGTTCGAATTGCAAAATCGATTAAAAATTCTTCTTAAAAATTGAAGAAAACTTCAATTGTACAACGATAAAATCTATATTTATTAATCGTACATTATATTCTTCTATTTAAGCTATATAAACAAAAGATAGATTTTTTTCAACAAACGAATGTCTAGAACTCGCATTGTTGTTAAAAATTTCTTTAATTTAATTTAAACTTTGTAAATATTTAATGCTTTTAAGACGCAAATAAAAGTCGAATTACAATTGATTAAAAATCTCTATTTAGCGACAATTCTTTTAACTAATTGCTATACGTGTTTACGAAACAATTAAATAGAATCTTGCTTTGCAATGCGATCTTCTAGTCTTTTGAAATATTTGCAAGTCGATAGAGTTTCTAGCGATTTCGAAAGCTCTACATTATAAGAGTACTAAAGTTTTTCTCTTGTGTTTATATATATATTTAGCTTTGATGAAGTTTTCTAGTGCTAATCTTTAATGCTTGTTACTCTAAACTTTGTTGTCGTTGTTTAATTATTAAAACATAGAGAAGAATCTTAAATTAAACTCTTAAAAACGATTTTTGTTCTCTTTCTTCTCTTTTGTCATTTTTTATTATTATCGCATTAAATCGTTGCGATGACATAATTATCTATATATCTTTAATGATTAGAAACTTCTTGTTAATCTAGCAAAGAATTGTGATTATGAATGATGTTGTCAATGTAAACACTTTTCGACCTAAATTTTATTTGTCTAGTCCAGGAATTTTTCAGAGACATTATCAACGCAAATGCGATTAAACGTTGAATCTAGACTAATCGTCGAGTTGGGTTTCGATATCAACATTCTAGCTCGACCCAAATACTTGGTATCAACCTCTTAACTTGGCTTGAAATCGACCTTGAGTCAACGATTTCTTAACTTGATTCAATCGACTCGCTAAGCAATCGAAAATAACGTCAAAATGCCAAGATTTTCTATTTTTAAAAAAATTCGCATTATTTGAATTACTAAAAATAGTTTAAAAATAATAACGCACAAATAACGTATAAATGCATTATCTAAATGCATTACTATATAATATTATAAACAAATTAATTAAATTAATCAACTTGATTAAGTTGATTAATGCACTTTTTCAAAAATAATCTAAATTTTTCGAGTCTTGGCAAGTTGAATCGAATTATACGCTAAGTACTTCATATCTATCCTTTGACTTGACCCAAATACTTGGGTCAAGATTTCTAACCCAAATTGGGTCTTGACGAGCTAGAAACCTAACTCGACGCGATTAGTCTAGTTGAATCATTGTTTTCTTTGTTCGAAGATAAAATTTCGAGTCGTTAACAAGATAAATGTAGTTTACACTCGTTTGTATTGCAACTCGCGCATCACATTCCTTTAATATATATTTAACATTCTTAAAAGAAACGATATTGTATACAAAAGTTTAATAACTAAACATTTCGTCGTTTCTTTTTTTCTCGAATGAAGTTTGCGAAGCTTCGAAGAAAAAAATGCGATAATAGTGTCTTTCGCCTCAAATTATAAATATTTTCGCAAAAACGTCTTCTTTTCGCATTTAATGTCACGATTTACTTTTTTAAATCTAGATTATTTGTTGTTTTTCTTTTTTTGTTTCTCTTATTGTTTGTCACGATCTTCTTGTTGTTCGCATTATCTATTTTGATTTTTTTGTCGTTCGCATTATTTGTCGCGAATCTTTTCTTTCTCGCATTACTTGTTACGAATTTCTCTTTACTACTTTTATATAATTGTTTTAGTCTTTCTATATTCTCGCTAAGTTTAGCTAAATCTTTAAACAAATTATTTTATCAAAAATAAACATATTTTTTATAATACTTATGCAACGATTTCTTAAAATAACGTTTAAGTTTCGAGACTTTCGTAGTATGCTTTATTAGATATTTTTCAAACGTATTCTTTATCTTCTTTAGCAAAGATTTTTGTTTCGATAAATTTTTCGTCAATGACGTTCGATCTTTGAAGTAGTCGATTAATGTGTCTTGCAAAACGTCTAAATCTTTGTTGTTTATTACGTTAACATGCGTTTGTTTAAATCTTTTCGAAATCTTTTTGTCACTTTGAGACTATTTTGCAATTTTACTTTTTTAACGTTTTATAAACTTTAACAATGTAGATTCATTTAATAAAGATTCAAAGAATATAGACGAATAATCGTTGTTATCTTTAAATAAGACTCACATTCTTGTACGTCAATTATTATTTATGTTTTCTTCGTAGTTTAAATCTTTTATTATTATTGCATCGTTATTAGATAAAGAGCTTGTTTCCATTACAAGTTTCGATTTCCTTGTATTCTTTTTTGCGTCAAAGAATATACTAGAGCTATTATCTTTAAAATTGCTTTAATTTTTGAAACTTTTCTCATTGCTAATGAAGACGACGAAGAAAAAAAAAAAGAAGAAAAAAAAGACTTCGTAATTCAATTTATTCTTTAGTTGTTAATTAAGTTTATTTTTTCTCTTTTTGTGTTTTGCATTCTCTTTTATCTTTCTTTTTCGCGAAGAGTTTTTTTGATTTTTCGCTTTTTAATATGTTGCGAATGTAAACATCTATTTATCGATAACTTAGATTTAATTGTCGTTTCGTATTACATAATTAAACTTGTGTAAAACTTCAATGTTTGCTTTTCTTTTACTTATTAAGTGCTTTATTCGTCTACTAACGTCGACATATTTATAATCTATTGTTGTTTCAAATCTTTTTCTAATTTTATTTTAGAAACGCTACATAGTCTTGATGTTGTACTTCGCAAATCTAGTCACGCACATATTGACAAAAATAACATTGTTTTTCTTTGTAAGTCGTTGATCGTAATTGAGCTTTTAATTTAGTTGTTAACCTTTTTTTCGCTTGTGAGAGACAAGAGAAATAGAGATTTTTGACGACGAAAAAGCACTAGAAGTACTAGAAGTACGACGTCGATTAACGATGTTTTAAGTATAAAAGTCGAGATCAATATTATTATTTGCATTTAATTCGACATTCTTTTTTTTCAATTCTTGTGTAATTGTTTTTTGATGTTTTTTATCAATCTATTTTCTTTTTTTTCTTGGCGATCGTTGAAACGACTCTAATTTGAATTAGGTCGTCTTTTTTCGTTTACGAGACAATCGTTGTGTATTCTTCGAAGATTGCGAGATCTACAAAGGTGGCAATGATTACGAAGGTCGCAAAGACGACAATGATTGCAAAGGCTTCAATTGTCGCGAAGAAGTGCTTAAATCAAGGACGTGAAGATGACTTTTAAGTACATCTTTAGGCATAATGGCGACGACGACGACGACGACGATAGAGAAGGTGATTATAACCTTTACAAGTTACGCCTAGACGAGTAATTGAAGCAATTGAATAAGGTGGTGAGTCAATTGAATGAATATTCAATAATTGAATATTGATTCAATTGGGATTGTCAAGTCGTCAAATCTGCTTGCCCTTTTGGGATCACGCTAACTAACTCGGGCAATGGTCAATTGAATAATCGTATTGAATAGAGCTGCGCAACCTGTCTATTACCCGAAATAGTTTGGATCGCTATTATCTCAGCTCTGCGGCTCAGCGTTATCCATATCGAGAAAGCTTACTTTACTAAGCGCGCATGTCACACCTAACTTATTCATGTAACATCGAAAAAGTAACAGCATCTCACACCGCATCGCATTAGACAGAGGTTAACGAACGCACAAGATTACCCGAATTAGTTTGGATCGCTGTTATCTCAGCCCTGCGGCTCAGCGTCATTTATACCCGAGAAAGCTTACTAAGCGCATGTCACACCTAGCTTATCCATTGGAGATAGACTTCAATTCCCTCAACCTAAGCTTCTTGAGTATCTTATCTAGGGTCTAGTCTCTGGGACAACCTATCAACGACGTGCTGCTTGGCTTACCAGGCAGTCGAGCCTTCCTTGGGCTTCAGAAAGATGATGAGAAAAATGTAAAGTGCATTCCAAAATAAGAGGTACGTGAACGATTACAACCTACTCCAACGATGTAACATACGATTGCGTATAGTATTTCGATGTTAGGTTTGGGTTCATCGGGAGTTTAGCGCAATCCAGAAGCGTCGAATTGAGATCGATGAATCACTGTTGCTACTAGTAACCGCCATGCCACGCAGTGGGAGGTGTGACGCATGTAAAGTAAGGAAAATCAAGGTAAGTACACCATCGAACGGGATTTTGTTACCGTCATTCTGAATCATGATGGTTGATTTATGACTTTGGTGTGGAAGTATAGTGCGATGAAGGTGTTCCACAGTGCAAAAGATGCATCGACTCTAGCAAGACCTGCCCTGGATACCAAGGTAAGACGGAGTCTGTGTTTCGCGATATGACTTGCCTTGCCGAGAAGAAGGTGGAGTCTCGTGTCCGCAATAGTTTCAGAGCCCGAGATTTGGCGGAACAAAGTGTGACAAGGCCTGTTGCAGCGGAGGAGTGGCGAGAAAGCGCCGTCACCCGCTTCTTCGCCGATTACGTCCTGGATTCAGATACTGTTCCGAATACAACAATCTTCTTGCCAGGGCTTTATGGCGATTCAGATGCAGGCGCCTGTCTCAAGGATGCTGTCTATGCTGCAGCGTTCGTGAACCAGGCAAATCAGCTTGGTCTGGAATGGATGGCAAGTGAAGCTAAGGCGGCATATGGGCGTGCACTAGCGTCCCTTGCGAGGGTATTGCAGGACCCTGTGGAAGTTTTAAAAGATACTACACTGGCTACGCCCTTTGTGATAGGCTTGTACGAAGTAAGATGAAGTCCGGCATTAGCCTTACATCAGGTTTAGAAAAAGGGAAGCTGATTGTTCTGGAACAGGCTATTAGTGGCAGCTTGCCAACTGGTACTCTGATGGATCAGCATCACCACCGCGGCCGAATGTCTTTACTTCGCCTTCGTGGCAGCGATCAATTCAAATCTCCAATAGGCCGATGCCTTTTCGGTGTCCTGCATGAACAAGCCGTAAGCCTCCAACAAATTCACTTCTGTCTCAAGTTCTCACCCAATACTCACAGGACCATACAGATCATGAAGTGCTTGAACAGGCACGAGAAGCCTCTGGAAGAAGCTGGCGCCTGGACTCGGGTTTTTGGGACCGAAGGCCCTCCCCAGGAAATGGTGCAAATCAGCATCCATACTGCTCAGATTTGTGCTGAAGCACAAGTCCTCTTCGACAGTAGCGAACACAACGATGAATGGAAATATGGCCTCCTTGGAATCATCAAAGAGGCCACCGCCATCGATCTCCTGTATTAGATTTGGATTGACAATTACTCCATCTCTGAAACTTGGCGTTATCAGACCGTCTATCTGTCTCCCGATGATGCTCTTCCCGCCAATGGAATGGTGCAGGTACATCACGACTACTATACCGCATATATCTGGGCCTCATGCCGCAGCAAGCGTGCCCATTTGCACGAAGTGGCCTTGCACTGTCTTTCTCTCGTTGGCTGTCATTCAGGGGCCAAAGATCTATCCTCGAAGCTTAAAAGCCTATACCTAGACGAGAATCTGCTCACACGCTTCGAATGTATCATTGAAGACATGATCTCGGGTGTCTGCGCTACCGCGCCTTTTATGTTAGGCGATATCGACTTGGCGGGGAAATTGGTATTAGAAGGGAAGAGAATGCCGCTTGCGGGATATATGCTCCTCTGGCCTTTGTTTGTAGCGAGGGCGAGTTCGAACAAGGGTAGTGAGATGGAAGCCTGGATTAACAGGAGGTTTGAATTCATAGATAGCGAGATGGGAATCAGGTATGGGCGGCTTATCGCCAACAAGATCAAGAAGGAATCTTGGGACTTGAGTTGATTAGGCGGGAAGATGTGCCTGATCCTAGTTTGATATCAATGCTCGGATGTTCATTTCTAGGATACATTGCACCATAAACTCCGCTTGGCATAGTTTGTAGGACCATTTTGGTTGAAAAGTGGATTATGCGGACAGCGTAATACTGAGGACGTTGGTACCTACTTACATAATTCTTCATTTACCGAATTGTTCGCAAAAATGTCGCTTGCAAATACTAGCCGAGGGTATATGAAAATAGGCGGCTGCTGACCATCTTTGATAGGAGAGATTGTCCCTGCACACCACCTTGCTTACAGCGAATCGTAGCTGCATTGGATTCTTTAGCTATTAACTCAACGATTGATTTACCCATTTCGAATCATAGATATGTATGACAGAGTATCCGCTAGCTATCGAGCAAGTTCAGAAGTCTTTTACGCTTTGCTTGCAAGATGCAAGTTTAGGGGTCGGCACCGACCCTTATCACGACCCTTAAATAGAACCATACATGACATGCCCACGAAATTCAGCAAGAAGTCTTGGCGGATTCAAATTATCACCTTGCACGTACACCACAAAAAAGAGAAAAGCGTGGAAAAAGGGTGCGCGGCCCAGCTAGTTCTGGACGGTCATAGCGATAAATTTGAATAAGGAAATCTATATATTGACGATATTGTAAAGACTGTGAGCTTCGCCATCCAGATCTATGCCAAACGATTACTTCTGTGTTGCACAGCCGACGCCCACAAGACCTGGCTCCAATGCTGTCCTCTGATCGGTATAGATATACTCGGGAGACTCGTTTTCCGTGATTGCCTTGTATATCAACGCCGAATCAACCCATGCGCGTACCTCTACGATGATACCCTCGGTATTCCAACGGGTAACCCAATTGAACCTGTTATCGTATTTGAGCCCTGTCGTAAAAGAAATTAGCGCCATATACTTTGGTTCAAAAGCTCTCGCAAGGTCCATAAAGGAAAGGCAGGTAGGCGAGGAGGAGGGATATGGGAGGGAATACTCGCCATTTTTACAAACACCTAGTGCGTGCAACTCATTTGCACTCCATTCCTCGTCTCCTCCGCCAACAATGTGAACAAGGTCCAGCGTACCCGTGCCGTTGACAATGGTGTTGTCCAGTCGCATTACGGCATCTGCGAGAAAGATGGTTCTGTTGTGATAGACGCCGGCGAGAGGGTGGGTGCCCATAAGCGTCCAGTCGACATCAGGCGCTACGTGAGCGAAGAAAGCTTTAGAGTTGCCTTCGCTCAGGTTGTTGAAGATTTGGGCGATTTGGCATTTGTTTGGATATTTGGTGGTGGCTACGCTCTGATTTGCAGAGCAGTACTGTGCTAACGTCGAGGTTGTAAGAGCCGGCACGGCTGCGGCAGCGACCAAAAGGATCTCAAAAGGGGAATGCATCATGGATTTCGTTCAGTGGAAGAATGGCGATAGGATGCCGATTTAGTCGAGATGGAAGTTCCTTCACTCAATCGTTTATATACTTGCGTGTGTAGTTGTATAGAAAGGAGTTCAAGATGCGCTGGTAAGAGAGATCTTTGGGCATTGTAGGACTTTATATACTGAAGTATTCGGTTGAATCAGCTCCTCTACGTTACATCTTGTGGGCTGGATCTCTTTGAGCCATTTCGGGAAATACTGTGCGTCGCAATCAGCTCCTCTTACGCTACACCTTGTGGGGTGGGTCTCTTTGAGCCATTTCGGGAAATACTGTGCGTCGCAATGCCATCTTTCAAGGGACATCTTCACGGATCTTAATCCCACTTGACAACAACAGCCGCGAGCATTTACCTTATGGCTGATGGAACAAAAAGTGTCCCGATCTGGTGATGAGGTCGTATTATCATCGTTGAGTTCGGAGTCCTCAATGACGTCGTTCGAGTATTCCACCACCCGGCCATCGGCTGATGGAACTGAAAGGGTCCCGATCTGGTGGTGAGGTCGTATGATCATCGTTGATTTCGGAGCTATCAGAATCAAAATGACGATGCTGACGGCTCTATGAAGTCGACTGCTGTAAATCCGTGACCCTGTCTGAGGCATGATAGTATCACGCTAAACTTTTTCGGGCAACTCCCTGCGCTGCCAACGATGTGTTCGCGCCAAGCCCCTCTGGTTGGCGGGCTGACAAGTAAAAGCACTGCTAACTTTAGTCAGCATGCCAACCCGCTAGGGCCTTGGCATTTTCACTCTGAGCATTGAGGCAAAGAGATACGCCTCTACAAAGCGGTGAGGCCGAAAATCTAGCCTTCGCTTGGCATACAAGATGCTCGTAGTCACAGATGTGTCATACCACAGGGATTGGCTGACTATGCTGGCTGTACCGACGCGTATTTGTGCCCGAAATGTTACCCTTGACAAATTTCATCCTGGTAACACGCCCCCCAACATATCTGATGGTAGGCTGTGGATTCGTATCCGAGACGGATTTGTATGAAGAGATGCATCAGCGTAAGATGATAGTGGCCATGATCCCAGCTATTGTTCTTTCACTCTCCTCTCCGTCGCAAGCCAATGCAATTCCAGAGCGTCATTCTCGTCCTGAATCTGTATGAGCCAATTTCGAAAACGTTCTTTCCGACCAGCATCTGACTACTTTTCCTGCAAAGTCAACGTACTGAAATCAAGCCATTTTCCTTCATCAAAGAACGTTATCTTGAAGCGAGACTTACCGCCGTAGCTAGAGACAATGTCCGAACCAGGTATATACGTCTTGGCTAAGCCTGTGGGTGAGGTGAGCAAAAGAACCACCTGGACTTAATGTTCACATCCAGTCCGTGTAAACAGCTAACGGTATCTACAGGTTGAGACTGGCCGCCTGGGTACGGATTGGCTCCTGCATGAAATTGCCTACATACCCCACTGACCAACTATGCAGATCAGCAGCACCGCATGTGGCTTATCCAGCACCGTGGCCTCCACAGCGCTCCTTTATCCAAGTCTCCCAACCAGCGCGTCATCGACATCGGTTGTGGCACTGGCATCTGGGCTATCGCCTTTGCAACCGAGCATTCCGATTCCCACGTCCTCGGTATCGATATCACCCTCCCGCAGCCAAAATCTCCCCCCCCAAACTGCAGCTTCGCGGTCGCAGACGCCGAGGGCGACTGGTCATTTGCGACGGAGCCGTTCGACCTGATCTATGGGCGCATGCTCATCAACAGCATCCGCAACTGGTCACGATACATGCACCATCTGAAGCCTGGCGGTTGGTTGGAGTTGAATGACGTTGCTCATCGAGTCTTTGCCGAGGATGGTCGTGGCGAGGCCGATTCGCCCATGCTCAGGTGGTGGCGCGTCGTGTTCCAGGAGAGCTCGCGGAGCAACGGTATCGATATCGATGACACATACAAGCATGCGCAGCAGATGCGTGATGCAGGATTCACGGATGTCCGAGAAAGGGTGTTCAAGTGGCCGGTGAGCAGTGCAAGGGCGAGCACTCCGGAGGAGAAAGCAATCGCGGAGCTGCTCTATCAGAACTTACAGGTGCTAATTGAAGGCGTCACCGGGACAGCTGTTCAGCACGGTGATCTGCGAGGGATGACTGCCCAACAGGTGCAGGCTTTGGCGGATGAGGCGAAGCGTGATGTTGTGGAGAATGCTGATAGGCATGGTTACTACATGCTTTTCGCTACGCATGTAGGGCAGGCGCCTCGCCAGAAATGATCACTGCTAAGGCTCAGTGACGAAATATCTTGTTGAGAATACGATGTGTATGTCGAGCGCGGCAAAACCTATTTCTGTTCGAATCAGATGGAAAGACCATGTATTATCCCAAAATATCAGATCCTGATCACACCAATATTCCTATCAAGACGCCTATTGCCATTCCCTTAAACGCTCCGGGTGCACCTGCAATCGATATCGCCATTCCCAAAACCGTAGTTGGACGAGTCTATATCTTTATTAAAAATCGTTTGCATTTCTACCTCAATCAGGATCCTGCCCTAGTTGAGCCTTCTGTCAGCAACCCCACCTTTGACCCAAACAACTAGAATACCCAGTGGGGTGTCTGCGAAGTCACATACGATGACACACAGCTGTTCCGAAACATCGATTAAGAGCCCTGCATGACAGGGGGGCTAGTGCCGGGGACGAGGGAGATGTCAAAGCGACTATACGCGAGCATTGCCAAGACTAGCTAGTCGCGCTAGACGCGAGCGCTAGTCCAACTAATCAGATCGTTGTATTTCGACAGTTCGGACGCTTTACTTCTTTCTTTCGCTGACGTACCGCGAGAATTGCTAGAGTCTTTTGGCATCGTGCATTGATCGCAGGAGCTCTGAATGTGATCTTGATCAGCACGAGTCTGGCTGCTCAGCATCTCCGGAAAATCTGGTGCACGAGTGGCTTACGTCTGGCTGTCTTGGTCCACGGCTTGAGGAAGCAGATTTGTTGGTGTGGTTCGAGAGTCGGCGAAAGATGCGACCGAAACCGGGAGTCGACTCGGAGTCTGAGCGTTTCCTGTGACTTGATGAATTTCCATTCAAGATTTGCGAGCGGAGGGAGCCTTTCATCAGAAGTAGGTATCAAAGACTCGATATCCTATTGGGAAACAAAGGAACAGAGGGTGGAATGTCAAAGAACTCCCAGTCACCTTTGAAGGTTGTATGGCAAGCGCAGGTCTGAACATTGCACCATACGGGGAGGCCTGGGTAAGGCAACCTGCTGCAGGTCGATAATCCAACAATGCTGATGCATCCGGTAACCTGAAGCAAGTCTTACCCTCAGTGAAAGGACGATATTCGTTTCAACCAACAGAGTCACGCTCGATTGCAGACCAGTTCGAATTACGTACAAGGTGTGTAGCACAAGGCTGAGGTATCACAGAACATCTGCTGCGTTGGCGCACGGCCACTGGTGAAGAAGTAGTGGCCGTGCGGGACAGAGTTGCAAATTCTTAGAATAATGCGCTTGGCAGCTAACCGTTCAAGGAACGCAAGGTCCATGGATTTCTAATGTTACAATCACTAGATAGGAGACTCCAAAGCACTGGGCGCTGTGCCTCTAGGTTCCATCTAAGCCATGATTCTCGACATCCGAATTGGTTCACAAGCATCAAAAAGCCTATCAAAAGGTACCCAGGCCTAGTCCAGCCATACTAGGGTCTACCGTTTGTGTGGACGAAAAGGGAGAACCATATACGATGGAGTCCAACAACGCTTCTGTTATAAATAGAAGCAGGTGCCACGACATTTCCACCGCGAGAAGAACGCCCTTGATGTTCGCCGATCGCCACAAGGCAGCTCGAGACGATAGATGGCACACCTCAAAACTGCCAACATCAACGATTCCTGCAGATGACCCTTTTCGGTAGCGAAGAAACTCGTTACCGCCGCACTGGAACCGTCAAGCATCGATTAAGCTCCCAGCCGCCCAAGAATTCGCTGCTTATCTCCAAGGTCTGGTAGGAACTCCAAGTGCGTTAGTGCGGCTCTTCACTTCCTGACCCCACATCATACAATCCAAACGAGGGACGGCAGATGTCACTTTGCCAGCTCTGCAGCAACTATTAGCTTGGAAAAAAACCGTGTGGAATGAGTCTACGGAAGTAAATGGCGAAATCCGAATTCATCGTTGACCTCATGTATTCATCCGCAACTCGTGAACGCATGACCGCAATACTGTTGTTGAGCACTCGCAGTCCGGGAAAAGGACCGAAGATGGTTGGCAACAGGATGTGGCAAAGTAGAAGTAACGAGTCTATCTTACTCCGATTGCTAGACAATTTGTCCGCCGAGAAGGAAAAAGGTATAGAAATGGCCTCGATATCCTTAAGCATTTGACCCGTCTCCACCCGCTGAGTCTACCAATTGTGTTCTGAAAATTGAAGACAATCGAATTCGAAATCACCGTCATGGAATGGAGTCAAGCCTGTCACCGCGCAAGGTCTTATTTCCACTGGCGATCATGCTATCCCGGCCTATGATACCAGCAGGCGCCGCTAACGTAAGACTGGAGTGGAGGATGGTTTCCCCCTACTCTAACCCTCAGCGCTCACGTCTTCAAGTGTTCTGGCTATCGGCACTAGTTCCGTCACGTTGAGCAGATCGTTGGGATTATAAGGATTCCGCCTTGAGTTCAAAGATCGAGATCTCTGCACCTCCTGATGGTCCTCTAGATGAAAATGACCCTAGCTCCACATACATGGAGCTCGAACAGCCTCGCTACACACTGCCTTCGCATTGGAGCTCTTTATTCTCCTGCGATGGCATGTGCGTCAACATCAGGCTCATATCATACTCCAAATCGTACCGCCAACCGCCAAAAGCAGCCAGAACAATCCGTGTGCAGCAGAGCGCTCTGCGGGCTACAGATCACTTCCATGTGGCCAAGCTAGAGTTACCAACAATGCTATAAGTACACACTATCATTGAGACTGGTCTAGTCTATTATCATCAGCTGTTTCCGTTATATGGCTCTCGAGGTATGGAGAACGCTTGCTATATACCTCTGGATTAAACATATGTACGACGCCACGAGAACCTGGGAGTCGATCAACCACATGCTGAGAAGACTGTTCCTTACGATACAAAGAATCACATGCGTAGAAGATAGAGCGATGCCCGAAAGCGAAAGCTGCCGGTTCATTCTCCCAGGCAGAGAAATCAAAGTCCGCTTCTCGCTCCCGACGCTCATCCAGTAGTCGCTTCAAACAAAGACGGCAAGATGGGACAGAACCACCCTTGTTTCCCCGAGTACTTTGGAATGTACAAGGAAACCAGAGCGCCCCCTTCCCCATGTATGCTGTACGTACTTATTGGACACCCTATCCCCACCGAAACCCCAACCTCATCTCCCTCCCACCCTCTCCAGCCCCAGCCCCTCCACCTACCTCCCTCCCTCCCCTCTCATTCATGCACGACCGTCACCGTACTCGCACACTGCCCCGTGCCCCCCACCGCCCCGGGATACCCCTTCCTGTCCACATAGATGGTCCCCGGCTGCAGGCCATCATGTGTGCACGGCGGCTGCATATAATCCGCATAGGGCCCCCCCTCCAACTCCAAGGAGCAGTTAGCGCCCAGCCAGGCCCAGGCGACGCAGCTCGCAAACGGACCCTCCATGCCGTCGGAGTTGCAGATGTGGCAGCAGTCGTAGGGGGTGTTGATGACGAGGCCGGTCAGGGGGTAGGCGTCGGAGAACTGCCCGCTGAGGGCGTGCGTGCCGGGGTAGATGGTGCCGGTGGCGCAGGGGCCCGTCGGGGTGGTGCTGCTGACGGAGGTAGTGTAGGAGTACTAGGAGGGGGGGAAAGTACATCAGGGGGGGTAGTGGAAGGCTTGGGATAATGGGGGGGGAGAGGGGGGTGGATGAGGGGCAAAGAGGTAGGGGAGAGGAAGTGGGTTTTTGGGATGGGGGTGGTGGTAGACACGTGGGGACTTACGACTGTACTGTCGCTAGCCGTGCCTGTATGGTTTCAATGTTAGCATTCCTCGGTCGGCATAGAGATCGGAACGGATAAGATTTACCGGTCGAGGTGGATGTTGGAATCGAGAGGCAGGAGCACGCGCTCGAGACACGGGATGTCGGGTACTGGCTAATGTAGCGGGGGAGCGAGCTCGGGAAATTGGGCACCACCGTGACGATGGTGGTGATGGTCGACGTAACGCTGCAGGAAGAGGCGTCAGTGCTTTCGAAGAAGGTCGCAGCATGTATTTAGGAAGCGCGGGTGAAGGGGCCGCACGTTGTAGCTGTCACGCCAGCGACACTTTTAAAAATGGTGGACCCGGGAATGTGGATAAAAGTCGAGCAGAAGGGAGTGGCTGAGGCGCTGTTCGCTTTGAGAGCTCGGAGGACGTTGTCGCTATTGCAGACAGCCCGGTTGGCGATGGCGGCCTCGGCATGTCTGCCCCGGATGAGAGGGACATCGTTTGCGAAAGCAGATGCCTGTATAGACACGAGAGGAAGCAGGAGAGATGTACGCATTTTGGTTCCAATCGAGAACCTTTCTGAACAGGCAGTAGAGTTGATAGGGAAATCAAGCCGCAAGCAGAAACAACCGGATCTCGACTTGCCTTTTCTACTATCGACGAGAACATCGCAGGTCTGGACAGGCCGATCACGTTTTTGAGATCGAGTCTTCAACGGTCCACCGTCTTCCAGTGATAACTCGTATTTCTGCAGGATAGCCGAGTGGCTGACCAGGGAGGGTTGGGCTTTCGAAGCCGCGTAAGAAACTACTTACGATTGGTTCACCTGATAAGCCATACCGTAGGAATAACAATCCAAAGCCTTCGGCGGCGAAAGACAAGCCATGGTAGCCGAATGTGTGCTGCCACAAGGGGTGAGAGAAAGCAAGAAGTATCGAAAAGCGGACAAACAGCGACTTGGCACTGTAGCTTGTGGGGGCTACGATGGCGGGGCACCGAAAACACTTTCAACAAAACACATGAGTACCAAGTTATGGATCAATGATTGAGAATGGTAACATTAACCGCACGGAATATGTTGCAAACCATCGTAGCTGTCAGGACTCAGGCCGGTTGTTCCAGAATCCACAAATAAGCGTAGTTGGGATAACAGAGTTTCATGCTTCACTAAGGTATGAGCAAAGAAGGGAATGACTGCTCAATTGTGGGCCTACGTTAGTCGTGGCGCCCCATGTAAAGTCCTGTAAATATTGAGTCATCATTCTCTGATAGTTATTGAAAGATTTCACGATCACTATTCGAGATGATCCAACCTTCTAATGCCCACCTTTCTTCAAGCACGCCATACGTCCCTGTCTCAAGAATTTGCCTGACGCATATGTTCGTCTGTATTGGCTTCTATTGATGCCAGGTTGATATTTGTTTTTGTTGTATTGTTGTCAAATCAAAAAATACGCTTGCTATATGTCTATAGTTTGAATATTTGTACTTTAACACCAGCATCTAGAATTCGATCAAGTATTTGCTAAGAAATCTGCTCCTTACAACACGCGTCGAAGATGGAGAGATTCTCGCGAGCGAAAGTTGTAAGTTTACGAATTCTAGACAAAGAAAGAGAAATTTGCTTTTTGCTGTTGACGTTGATTTATTTATTGCGAGAGCTTGATAAAACGGAACCACTTTTCTTTCCTCGAGTACATAGAGAAATAGAAGAAAACAGGAGGGCCCCCTTCTCCATGTGTGATAGACCTACCTGTTGAACACGCTATTCCATACACCGGCATGAAGTGATGCACTCGATTCTTTGAGAGAACGCAAAGACGGAAACTTGAAGAACACAATTGACTGTGGAGACGTATTCCTGAAGAGGCAAATCGTTAAAGCATTCCTCTCAAGGTATGCCCACCGATGTCTGTACGTTAAACCTCGATGCCTGGCCTGAACCTCAGCCCATCTGTTCTGCCAAAATCTTGCGCCTTGCTCCATTCCGGGGCTGATTTGTGGATGTACTCTTTTCCAGCGCCGTAGTTGTAGAAACCGTAGACGGCTGCATGGAGGACAACGAAGCCGGATCCGAAAACGGATACGGCAATCCAGGCTCCCTTTCCGCTTTGCTAGAAGAGAGCTCCTCTAGACACGACTGCGGTGTCTCCGGCTTTGATCTTGCAGGTAAAAGTGGAATGAGACTATATATTCGTGAAATTATCTGAAGCAATCAGCATGTTCTACGTAGCTTTCAGTCGAGTGTACTTACACGTCTGTAAGCCGAGTTGTGAATATGGTAGTACAGTCTTGATCCGTGGATTCCACAGATGTATTTGAGCATCTTTTCATCTTGTACGAAGAGATCGTCGCCATCCACTCTCAACTTAGAAGCCATCTCTTTGGCTTCAGTCTCGCTCATCTGTGCTTTGACCTGAAAGTACTTCGTAAGGAAGATTTGAACTTCCGAGTGGGGTGCAAGCCGAGCAGGTACTGTGGGAAGCTCTTGCAGTTGCAGAACTTCGGCTATAGTGCCACGAGGGCGTGACGAGGATGGTGCAGCCATGTGGGGATGAGGGAAACGGGATATGAAACGCAGCTAGAAAGCTAGGTGATGATCGGAGTACGGGTTTTGTTGGCGATGAGATTGTTGTGGTTGAGGACTGAGTTTATAAAGTAAGGTAAAGCAGACTGCTAGTACTACCGCAGACTCAGCCAAGTGCTCGGGATGACCCGGAAGTGCGACAGACCTGGAAGTAAGAATTAAACAGTGCTAGAGGACCCTGCGTCAAACACACCTCTTTGAGAAGGCATACTGCGGCAATAACATCCAATGGCTTCAACGACGAATGATCAGCTATGGTAGCTGAACGGGTGCTACCACAGGGAGAAAGGTATTGCGAGATGTACTTTCTTGAACAGCGATGTGGCACTGCAGCTTGACGATGGCGGGGAATTGAATTTAGACACGAGATCTTCCAGAACCTTTCAACGGAACACGTGAATACCGTGGCACAGTATCTTGAAATAACAACAGCAGCCAGACAAGGCAAGGAGACTATATGAGATGATCCAACCGTCAAATGCCAAGTAAAGTCGTACGCAACTCGTCTCTGATTCTTGTCTCAGCAAGGAGTTTCTGGCTTGGGTGGAGCGTGCAAGCGTACAAGCGTACAAGCGTATTTCCATTCGATGATGGCAAAGATTTGGATAGCGATTTGACGGTTGGCTATGGGAATTGCCACTCAACGCACGCAGGCGCATTTCTTTGGATGCAGAAGCCCTTCATGCCTAGCGCTGCTGGAAGATTTCTAAGATCTTCAGCCTGTTCAAGCTCCCACTGTTGGTGCCGTTCACCTACGATGCAATACGGCCGACAGTGCCTGCGCTGAATCATCTTTCTGTTGACCATCATGGAAGGCAACGCGTGTTCTCATGCCATCCATAAGACATGGATATTATGTCATGAACAGCTTCACAAGAAGCTTGAGGAGACATCATTGATGATGAAAGCCAAGAGTCACGGAAAACGAACCTGATGTCAGCAAAATATCCCAGCGGAATAGGAATTACTCAGTGACTGTTCCAATTATTGATGACTGCGTACGTCTTGGCCATGAGCAAGTTGTATAAAGGAGCCTTGTTCACCTTTCCATGCCCGCGAAGTCCTTTCGCTGCCATGTTAGCATTCGGTCTGCTCCAATACACGAATTCTACGACACCTCCGTTCCTAGCATCAGAATGTGCGAGCGCATCTTGGTCGTGTATGCGTGTGGCCATCGAAACGAGATCGGCTGGATATCATGCAGAAAAGACTCGAGGCTTTGTCGGAGATTTCGAGAAGTAGAAGAGGAGAACCCGGATGCCTGTCCCGTATGCGATCGAGCGATCTCAACAACGAGAACCGAAGACGGAAGTGGATGAAGTATTGGCATAGTGGCTGCGAGCTCACGAGATTTGTTGGCTGGTGGTAATTTGGGGTTTCTGATCCTGGTACGAGTTGGCGACTACGTGCAATATGGTACGGGATCATGTTCTTCGTCGAAGGCTCTGGTCGTGGGCTGTCATCCATGAAGCGATTTCGGATAGATAGGCGTTAGGCTTTTGAGGATTGAATCATGGATGCAGCAACACTGCTTCTCGTTCGTCCTTCAAGAAGCTGCTTGGGTGCTGCGAGACAGTTTCACACACTACAAGCCCACCGCAAATGATGACTGGCTTGCTTCTTGTCCTAGGCCTTTCATTCGTCCTCCTGAACAACCTCTTTGATCACGCCTTCTCCGCCTGAACCCACCATTCCACCACTGTTTACGATAGCTCGTACATCTGCGGCCTCAGGATCGACAGAACCCTTGAGAGCGGCGGGTACCTTCTCACTAAGACCTGCATTTTGAACTGCTTCGGGGCCTTCTTTCTCACCAAAGGACGTGTCTTGGGACCAGAAGTCGACTTCATCGACAATGTCGTAGATGGTCTCCTCAGCAATTTGTTCCTCAAATCGGTCTGACAATGGCCGTAGAGGAGCCTTGAGACCTGTGGCAGGGGTCACTGGTTCTGCAGGATGATCACCACCGATCATGTCAATGTCGCCATCCGTGTCCTCCCTGGCCCTGACTTCTAGACCTGGTGGTGGATACCAAAAGTCTGGACCAAAATTGACTTCGGCTGCACCACCACGGAATACGCTTATAGCGGGAAAGTAGCCAAGCATACCATCGTCAAGTCCGTCGCGTGCGCCGACCTGGGCCAAGGGTTTAGATGCAGGTGGCAGAAAACTCAGAAGCTGCGAGAAAGGTTCACCCACATACTGACCGTTCCTATAGACTCTGATGCTGGAAAAGGGCAAAGTACGAAGAGCAGGGACAGGGTGATTTGGTGAAGGAGGGGCGGAGGCGTTTGCATTCCCAACAACGCCGGTAGAGGTAGGGATCACTGTAGGAATAGGATTCATGAGGTCCTCTAGCTCCTTGGTAGGATGGTACTCGAAATGCTCGAAATAGATCTGATTCTTGTAGCGGATAGGAATGCGGTCTCGGATTATGTCTGGAGCTTCGGCTGGATGAGGTTGATCGACGTCGTCGGACACATCGACAGCTTTGTTGTACGAATTCTCAACTACCTTTCGGTGGAAGGAGAGTGATGGCAAATTGATCTCCATACCGATGACGTCGCCTTCGCAGAAGTCTGATTTTGGGGTTAGGAAATCCTTCGGGCGGGACATGTGTACTTTCTGACCAGCAACATCACGTAAACCATAGCTATAGGCGTCAAATCCTACTGGTGTATCGAGACTGGCTTCACGACGGGCCCAGCCTAAACGGACATGACCGCCTCCTGAGCGGGCTGGACTGACAGAGCCTGGATGCTTTACACCGCTGAGAATCTTGCATTCCCAATACCAGCGACCCTCTCTCGCACCAACATTTGCACGAGCCATTCGAAAGCCTTTCTCCGTCGTTATGCTCCGCCCAGGAGGGTCGAAAAGGATATGGTTCGAAGCATCCTCAAAGTTGAAACGCGGACCATAAGGTTCTGTCTCTGACTGGCGGTGGTATTGGGAGGAAGGGAAATCGGGATCACAGATGCAATGTATGTAGCGATAGCCCTTGCGGTTGAAAACACTGTAGCAATGAGTCAAGCTGATGATGGGAGCTGCCGAGGGGAAGACGGACTCACTGTTCCGAACACTCATAGAATTGCCGTTCAACTTTTTCGAGCACTGGCGTGAAGATTGGCGCTTTCGGTGGATCAAAGTCCGTCAGCTTCGGGGCTGGCAGCTTATATCGTATGGGTGACAGCACGGAAGCCTTTTGCGCATTCTTCTTTGATTTTTTGCCTTGAATCTGGACGTCTGGGGTATCTCCGTGTACGTTGTCTCCAAATTTAGCTTCACGCTTCTTCAACGACTCTTTCTTCTCCCGCTGCTCTCGGGGTGGAAGCCGTCTGGCTCGAGTGGCTGTAGGGTCTGGATTCAGAGGGGAGGAGATAGCTGGCACATGTTGTTCGTCTTCGAGATTGAGAGGGCGTTTCTGAGGAACGGCAGCTGGCGTCACTGTCCCTGGCGAGGGGACGGCTTCACTCATGGAAAAGAGATTGACGTTCAAGTGTTTGGAATTCTGCAATCTAGGATAAAGGAACGCTACGAGTGAATGCCTCGACGATACTGTCCTTCGACTTTGATTTCCAAGGTATGAAAGTAGTGGGAGGATGTAAGATGCACAATGTCAACAAAAGCCCAAGTGATAAGGTATGTTCACCGCAGTAGATAAACCTGAATAAGTTAGGGTTACAGGGGGTTTTGGCAACCGCCGAGCCTCTTTGCCATGGAAGGCTTCGACAGACGACGACGTTGGCCTCTCTTGACTCGCCCTGCCATGGCCGTCGGCGCTCTTTCGGAAATACTTCTGAATGTTCTTGCCAGGAAAACTATTTAGAGTTCCCATGGCGCTTGCAGTATCTCCTTTTCCCCTCATCAACGACTTGTGCTCAATCTGTTATTCCCATAGCAGCTATCAACTTCAATTATTACAATCTCCTCATCCTCGAGTTCATCCTCTGAGGAGCATGTCAGTCTCTCCATTTTGATGTGAATTAAGTATTTGTTCAGATGTGATGCGCGCGTTGGGACTGCTGCAAAAAGTCAAATTCGATAAAGAATCCACTTCTACAGAGAGTTTTCCATGCCAGACAGGGCACGAAGTCTACTTGAGCCAATTTCTCTTCCTATACAGACCTTACACCAAAACACTCCATGGGGATCCATTCGTCGTTTGATCTGTGATCATCGATCATAAGGGTTTCCCCAAAATACCTGCTGGTAACTTGGCTCATCTACGATTGCTTCATTGACATAAGAGCTCATGTTCGGGGCTTGTTCTCTTAAAGCCTTCGTCAGCGTCTTTGTTACTCGTTGTACGTTCAACACCGTATTGGTTGTGATTTTCTTCATGTCACTGGAAGATGATATCAGCAGTTGTTGTATATTTATGCCAAAGCTGAATTCTCACTGATATAAGTCATTGTTCATTTCCAGGCCGAGTCAACTGACCTTTGCTTGGAGGGTTTTTTTGGACCCCGACACCGCTTACGAATTGACTTTCAAGATACTCATTGTCAAAAGCTGGTAAAGTCTTCTGCACACGCTGTCCGTTCTAGACGACCTTCTCATTCCACAACCGACTGCCAGCTAAGTAATTGGTGCCTACGCCGGGGGCCGGTAAACAGTTCGCTTGAAGAGCTAAAGGGGTTGGATATACAGTGATCTTATGATGCCTAAAATGTTTGAAAGTCTATGAACGAGGGGCTGAAGACCTTGTTGTAGAGCTGATGGTGATGAAGACGATTCATTAACCAGGAAGGCGGAATACAATGGTCCACGACCAGCGGAGGTGGTGGACGGGATCTCGACCCTACTTTGGAATTTATTCGAAGACTCCTTGAAGCAGACGGTAGGCTGATTCTGTTCGAGCCATACAGCTTCTTCAGTTATGCTCTCACATCGTTTCTCTTTGGCTTCTTACCTATCGAAAGACAATAACTCACAGACTCCTTGCGTGCTGCCGACGATGAGGGAACTCACCAGGCCGAATTTCTGGACTATGCTAGCCACTGTTGCACTCTGGGTTTCCCCTTCCCTGCGCCGTTCGACTCACAGATTATGATTGAAATCGGATTTCCGGCATCGTTGAGCTTGAATGGGATTCCCGGAGTCTTCGGGGTGTCGAAACCTTCATCTCAAGGCCTTCGGCAGATAGATAGAGTGAAAGGCGATGCCCCAGAGAAGCCAAAATCGACTATTGACTACGAGGCTCTGATAGAGTCTGCTGAATCAGTAGCAGCAGCTGGAGACCTAGTGCCTCGAGCACTGGCCAATAGCTCTCGACCTCGCTGTCTATGCCAGAGGAAGACATTGAAGTCAATAACAAGATCCACGCTTATGGTCTAGACTCACTCGTTGCAGTAGAGATACGCTACTGCTATTGAAAGACATAGAAGCCGAACTAGCTTCGTCTCGAATTTTGGGAAGTATGAATTGGGAAGTATGAATTGGGAAGTATGAATTAGGAAGTATGAATTGGGAAGTATGAATTGGGAAGTATGAATTAGGAAGTATGAATTGGGAAGTATGAATTGGGAAGTATAAGTATCTCCCAACTAAGCGTGCTTGCGGTTCGGGGAAGGATATTTCTACAAGCCTCGTGTATAGATTGAGCACAGTAGTAAGTGTAGTCTCTGTCATATGAAGGAACAAAGCGTGTAAGGTCGAGAAACCAGCAGGGAATCAGTTGGGGATTGCTCTGAAACCGTATAAGCGGCTTTTGCCGCGATCCTGCATGGTATGTAGATGACAGGTTCCTGAAAACTTGCGAGTAGTGAGCACCGTGTTCTGATTGTAATCTGGGCTCTCCTTCACGTACGCCCCAAACCATCCTCCACTCTCTTTCTTCCGTCACCACAACCACTTTCGACCTTAAGTTTTTCCATAGATTCACGGACTCGGTGTCAAATCTCGGATGTTCGCTGTGCTTCCAGTCTATCAATCGGTGATTCTACTTCCTCAGCTAAATGATCTTGACCGATAGCATTCATGTGCAAAGTGGCTACCAAAAAGATGCAGACTATTGTTATCCTGTCCTGATTATCGGCGCCGGCGAAGCAAGACTTACCATAGGTTGCCGCCTAAAGGAGAAACTAAGGTTTGATTAATCTAGGATCTCTGACCACCAGTCAGGAATTGAAGGTACACATCCATAAACACACCTAAACCATACATACGTTGTACTGAGTAAGATCTCAGGTTCATGGTGGATTAACCGCTACCTTGGAGTCGTAACTTTTGTGACCGACGATTTGGTAATAGCTTCGACTTGATGCGTTCATAGGCCTGCGATTTGTATGTCTCCTTTGCGCAATTCATCGCCGCTTTCCTTGCCTCACATTTAGCCCCAGGCCCTCCGCATCTTATTCCTTCTCATTTGCACCATTCTACACCTCAGAGTCGCTCTACCTAACGGGATCCGATTTTGTGAAGTACCTTCATCGCGTAGCTGCCAGGTGTCAAATTGTGGACAAAATTCAATTGAGTACAGATATGACGGAGCGTCGCTATCTGGACGCTGATGGGGTGTGGGAAGCTATGCTGTCACATCTTGTACCGGGTACTGGAGATCTTTCAGACGCAGACCGAAAGGCGCTGATTGCCACCAAGGGTAAACAGTCTGTGTACATCAAGCAGGAAACGGTCAGAGCAAAGATTGTGGTCAGCTGCGTTGGGATTCTCGTCGAACCTAATGCATGGCCCACAAGCATTTCAGGACGTGACAAATTCGAGGGAGAGATCTTCCATTCTGCTCGATGGCGAGAAGACGTCGATTTTGTGGGGAAGGACGTTGTTGTGCTGGGTTCTGAATGTAGTGCGGCCCAAGTTGTTCCCTCTTTGTTCAAGAAATCACTCGAAGCGAAATCCGTTACACAGCTAATGGAACCCCCCCCTGGGTTATGCCTAGGCTAGAGGAGCCATTTGAAAAGGATACGTACGCTCGATACGCTCCTACAATCTTTCACTACTTACCATTCTTGGGCTTTTTCTTCCGCATATTGCTATACCTACTCGTCGAGGTGATCTGGTTCACACTCTTCTAGCAAGAGAACACCAAGTGGCGCGCTAAGATAGAAGCATCGACACTGGCTCGAACTAAAAGCCTTGTCCCAGAGAACTATCATGAAATGATGACACCGAGATATAGCTATGGCTGCAAACGTCGAGTTCTCGATAGTGCTTGGCTCAAGAGCATGGACAGACCAAACTTTCGTCTTACTACACAGCCTCTTCGAGCACTCGAGTCGGACGGTGTAGTGTTAGGCGGTAGCCGCACTGATCTAGATGAGACTTCGACGTATGCAATACCAATAAAGGATGAGCACCTTCACGCGGACAAAATCGTGTTAGCCAACGGCTTCGAGGCTACTCGTTGGCTTTATCCGCTGGCGGTGTATGGACGCGGTGGGAAGTCTCTCCACGATATATGGGGCGAGCGTGGAGGTCCGCAGGCATATATGGGCACCGCAGTCGATGGGTTTCCAAACTTCTTCATCGCAGTTGGCCCGAATACCGCGACTGGGCTTCCTCGTACATACTAGGGTCTGAGAACATGACGAAATACATTTCGAAAATTATCGAACCGGTACTACGTGGAGATGCTCTATATGCTGAGGTCAGAAAGGACGCGGAGATTAGGTGGACCAAAGATATCCAGTAGCAGCTACGGAAAACTGTCTTTTCGGGCTGTGTAAGCTGGTATCAGGACGCCAACAGCTTCAACTCGACCATGTACCCGTAAGCCTTCTGAGTGCCCTGTCAAGCTTTTCACGCCGTTTCCTTTCTCTTATGCGTTCGTTTGCTGACTATTTGGATTGTAGACGCTCGCAGACAGACTTCACCTTTCGGTGTCTGTTCCCTAAGTACAGTGACTGGGATATTGCGTATACTCCAAGTGGCCTCTTCAAACAAAAAGTCAACCGGCTTATAAGGTACACAATAGGTTTTGGGTTGATGGTTGGGCTTGTGTTAGGTTACTTATCTGGATATAGGTTACAGGAGATGGCGCGCTCGTCTGTGGCGATGTGTCTAGGTGCTTTGAAGGACCAGGCTTCATGGTTACAAAGTAGGGTGCAGACATAACATCCATCTTGGGTTTTGCAGGTATCTTTACTGGTATATGTTTTCCGGTCCACTGTGATGTTGCGGCGCTAAGAAGAATTTCCCTGTAGTTCTACTGGTTCATTCCATGAGTGTTCTTTAGCCCAGAAGTGCCAGAGACAAGTGAGCCAAGAGTACGACCTACGAACATAGAAAAGGAGTTGTTCGGTGGATTAAGTATCTACGATCTTCGGTGCGGCTGGAAGATTGGCGCTAAAGGTAAAAGACCGGCCGAGGATTAGCCGAGGCCGGTTGAATCCAACGCTCGATCTCGGAGCTCGAGCTGGGAAATCTTACTGACATCTGTCGCAGCTTCATCGTCGTCACTACCTTACCAGTCACATCACCCTATGCGATGATAGCTCCGCGGATATCAAGACCTGCCTCGCAGCTCCTTTCCCGTTTTCGACCTCTCACCACCACTTCTAGACCAGCAATTCGATTTGCTGCTCCAATAATACATCTAACGCGGCGGGGATATGCTACGCCTAGTAATGTAAAAGAGGTCGCTGTAAGAGATGCCTTGAACGAAGCTCTTGCCGAGGAGCTTGAATCAAACCCAAAGGTCTTCGTGCTGGGGGAAGAGGTGGCTCAATATAATGGCGCGTGAGTCTCTCAAGGCCGTATCTGTTCTTGCGTTGAAGCAACTACGGAATTCGGTGCAAGGCACCGAAGGAGGTCTTTTGTTTGAATGGTTGCCTGCGAAGTCCTGCAGCACCGATGTTGATGTTTTTTAGTTACAAGGTCACCAAAGGTCTACTCGATCGGTTTGGGGAGAAGAGAGTCATCGACAGTCCAATTACTGAGTCTGGCTTCTGCGGATTGACCGTTGGTGCCGCTCTGGCAGGCTTACATCCTGTAGTAAGGTCTCCACTCATTCCAGCTGGAGGACGCCCTTGCTGACCCTCTACTCGCAGTGCGAGTTTATGACCTTCAATTTCGCCATGCAAGCTATCGATCAAATCATCAACTCGGCAGCCAAGACACATTACATGTCCGGCGGTATCCAACCGTGCAACATCACCTTTCGCGGACCCAACGGCTTCGCTTCTGGTGTTGCCGCACAACATTCGCAAGACTACTCAAGTTGGTACGGTAGTATACCTGGGCTGAAGGTAGTAGCGCCCTGGAGCTCGGAGGATGCGAAAGGGCTACTCAAAGCCGCAATCCGAGACCCTAATCCTGTATGCGTGTTGGAGAACGAGTACGTCACACTTGATGCCCGGAGCCAAAAGTGAGACACGCAGGCTGACGGGTCCGGTACAGGTTACTTTACGGAACTCAATTTCCCATGTCCGAGGAAGCGCAGAAGGATGACTTCGTTCTCCCCTTTGGCAAAGCAAAGATCGAACGTCCCGGCAAGGATTTGACAATAGTCTCCCTTTCTCGATGCGTGGGCCAGTCCCTTACTGCAGCTGAGCAGTTGAAGAAGCGTTATGGTGTCGAGGCCGAGGTTATCAACCTGCGTTCCGTCAAGCCCCTCGACGTCGAAGCCATCGTCAAGTCGGTCAAGAAAACCCGCCACCTGATGTGCGTCGAGAGCGGCTTCCCGTCCTTTGGGGTTGGGTCGGAAATCCTGGCCCTGGCGATGGAATACATGTTCGACTATCTGGATGCACCAGCGGTCAGAGTCACAGGAGCGGAAGTCCCAACACCCTATGCGGCGGGTCTGGAGGCAATGGCATTCCCCAACGAAGACTTGATTGCCAACTACGCAGCTAAGCTGCTGAGGGTATGAGAGAGTACCTAATCGAACACACCGCTAGCGGCATCTAGTCCCTCCACCCATCATTGTTCATCTGTTATGTGTGGCTCAGTGGGCATTAATGGCTAAGGAGGCGTTTGGTGGCGGTCTAGACCTGTGTTGTTTGATCGCTGATGTTTCGACTATGGCGAACATCCAAGGGGTTTTGCGGCTTGGGCGTAATCACTGGGCGCAGCAATAGAAAAGGAGCGGCTGACGGGTGATATTGTAGATCTCCACGATTTTGCGAGGAGATGATCGGTGCAACGTCCAGGCGTTGAGGCTCCGCGACCAAAATCAAATACCAGTAGTAAGCGGACAAATGGAGACATCCGGGCTTACTTTAGTCTCACCCCGGGGCGTGACAATTGTTACTCCTACTGAAGCATAGTCTCTATCTACCCGTCTTCCCGTCTCTCACATAGATCCAGTAATGTACTCTTCTACTTATTGCTCACCCATCGACCCAGTAGCAACTCGAGGTTGTACGGACGTCGTCGGCCAGACCCCTGTCCAGTCCATTAGCGCGCGTCCGATCACGACCATCCACCTCCCCTCCGTCGGCTTTCCACCTTCCTTCACCACGCCATCCTCTCAAACGCCGTCGCGCAATGAGATTTCAGAAACAACCCACAGCGGCTGCCCGGCAGATCTCATATCCCGCACGCTCTGCCACGTTGCTGACAGCCTCAAGCCCGAGGGTGTGCCAAATAAGTCCACCCAGACCGCTGGGAATCGGAAGCGTACCCTGAGAGTGACTAACGGTCATATGGACGGCGTCGCCACAAGCAGAGCAAACACAGGTGCTCCAATCTCTCCGTCTCACGGCTCTCCCGTCAGAATATTGTGCACTGATCCTATACTGGGCGTGGACCCTCGGAGATGCCAGGTCTCGTATCTTGCGCATGCCGGAGCGCTCAAGCAATGCTTAATCTTCCCACCCGCTTGTCTACCGAGCATACTAAATGGTAAGTCGTTCGTCCGCGCTCTCGCCGCGCTCTTAATCGTTTCAATGCCCAGCCCTGACAGACGGGAGGGCATTTCATTGGCCTGGTAAGTGACCGTGCTAGATTCCTTGCAGCACTTACCCGCTAAAAGTCGTCAATGGTGATTGCCTTGAAGCAGCTTAGCTACGCTGTCACTCGGTCGTCCTTTTCATAGTCGCCTCAATCCTCCGGCGTACGTATAGCGTAGACTGCTTTTCTACTATTCGTTAGGCCCCAGGTAATAAAATTGCGATCCTAAGATGCATTCGGCGATGTTCTGGCGGCACCGATATCGACTCCCTATATTCCTCGTCTTTCCCCTGCGGTTTCATACTTGTTTTCGAGATCGCTGCAGGTAAAGATCGCATTTGGCATTGACTCGTTCCTTCATTTTCCTATTTGTGATTCAAACCTACGCGTACTCTCTGATTCCAATTAATTTACACCGCCGAGACGGGAGTCTCCGAATACAAAGGCCAAGACCTTCCTGAAATTTACCATTCTGGTCTCCCCAACAGGATATCGACCCAGACAACATTGTAGCGGAGTATGCCAAAGGGAAACAAGAGAAATCCTCTCAGCAAACCCCAGATACGAACTCGCCTTAGTTTCCATACAATCCCACTGGAGATAAGGGAGCATATCTACAATGACTTACTAGGTATCGCGCCCTCGACCATTTTCGATCTGCTCCTCACCAATCGCCAGATTGCGAGCGAAGCAAAACCATTCCTTTACAGGCAACCCCTGAGTTTCGACGGTCAGGCGGAATTTGTGTCCTGGCTGCGGAGCGTCGACCGAACATGCCTCAGGCATGTTGTGGAGGTCCATTTCAAGCTACACGACATAGATCCGATAAAGATTGTAGGAGCATTAGGGAAGAGGCTACGGCAAGCAGCAGTATCAGGCGCTACAAAGGGCGAGGGCGACAATCCCTATCAAGAAGCGTGTGACCAGGAAGTTGAGCGTCTTGGCAATTGTTTCAGACATTTACCCAACGTCAGCAGATTCACGATCCTCTCCTACAGCTCGACAGACGCTCGGCCGCCTTATGATATGTTAGCCTCGTTCGCCGACATGCTTGCAGACACATTCCCCAATCTACGCTCCTTGACAAATTACGAAGAACTTCTGCCCATCACCTTCATGTCCTCGTTCGAAAAACTAAGACACCTAAGATTTACAGGCGTCTGTACCAGCTCCCGGGCTGAAGTGGTACACACATTTCGTGACCTGCGGGAGCTCGCCAAAGTTGAGATCTGGCGGCCGGATTTCAACATTGAGGACAAGCACTACCAAATGGTATCCGGTGTTTGTGAAGCCGGCCGATGCAACGTTGGAGATATAGTTGGGTTACTTCCTCGATTGCAAGTCTTGTCTTTCCGCGAATACGCACTAAGCGCTCGGCCATCAGCGGCATTCAACCCCATACGGAAGACGGTTTTCGACCTGCTCAATGCCTTACAGAAACACCCCAATCTGCGAACGCTTGAGATCCTGACGAACATCGACCTCCTCAGCCGCGTTCAGGAAAAGATCGAATCATTTGCATCGGCCTCGCGGTCTCTGAGGCAAATTGAGAGCTACTACGAAGACATGCCAGCCTTCGATGACCTTCCAACGACCGCGGAAACGCTAGTTATGCGGCTCGATCCGCTAAGTGAGCTTACGCCTTCCCTGTTGACCGACCTATTGTCGGGAGTAGGGGAGTCCCGCAACAGACTTCCTAGGTTGGCAGATATAACGTTGTTCATCGACAGCTTCCCAGACTCGGATCGGACTCGGAACATAGCGACCTGGGTACGGGAGAAGATGGCGAGGCTGGGCATCACGCTGAAGCTGAAATTGTGGGATGGGCCGAGCAGGTTTTAGCCCTTTGACATGCGTGCACGAGTATTAGTATCAGTTTTCGACTAATATACTTACATAAGATCCGGTCAAGGACTGGAGGACTAATAAAGGCTGTGCAGATAGCATCAATGGTAATGCGTACATAATAATCTACTTCTCTACTCGCCTAGCAGATATTTCCGCTCAGCGAGTGTCGTGGTTGTCGTTTGAGATGTACGTTACCTTGCTCGTTCAGTCCTCAGGCAGCCAATTGGCTCCCCAAGGACCCCCTGCACATCTGAACGACCTATACAGCACCAGCTTGAATCCCTCGTCGTGTTCACACTTACTCCCAAGGAAGACTGGAACTTCTTCGTACTATCACATCATGTAACAGGTGTGCGTTTCTAAGGTTTATCGCATTCACACACATGAATAACCTTTCCCGAACCCTGTTTTGGGACCATCAAGGTGAATGCTTCAACGTTTTTGCCTTTCCGACTATGGGTTTCATTGGTTGTTGAAACCCATCGGGAAGGCGTGAGTACATTTCACCAGGGATGGGGAAGAATGGGTGGTTTATTTTTTTGCTACTGTGTGGTTTCGGGGGTATTGGTACTAAAGCCGATGTCTACCAAGAGAAAGGAGCTGGAATCAGGAATGAGATGGAGAAAACTCCATCATTTTATCTTAGATATGTCGCCAATACATACCTTAGGATTATACAAGCAAGTATAACCCGATGCTACTCTGTGCTGCGGAAAGCGAAGCAATTGAAACACGTCCATTTAAGATAGCAAATAATGCTTCCAAGATCGAAAGCTGTCTACATGTATATTAGCAAACTACAACGAGTAGCTTTGACTCTATATCTTCGAGCAATGACGTTCTTCCATGTTCGAGGGCGATTAGTTTGTTTAAAGTAGGGTCAAGCCGGGAAGCTAGGGGGCGAGCCCTAAGGGTCCAACAGGGTCCAGACGGGCGGAGTCACTAGCGCTGCGCATCTCGGTGGGACCAATGACGTCGGGGGTGGCACATCTGCATCGTCCCTCCTGCGCTCGCTTCAGCTCCTGTCAGATTGATGTAAGATACAGTCAACAAGGCATCCGCATGCTGCCCTTCCCCACAGTCCGAGTAGGCGGATTCGGGTGGACACAAACACAGATACCCTATACTACACTCCACTTCTCCAGGGCAGGAGCAGGTCTCTCTGCACGGCTCGCTGTTGAGTCGGCTTTGAAGTTCGTACCTCGTGTACCTCGAACGCCGTCGCCTGATTAATCACTCTCTCCTTGCAGATAACACAATCATCCCAACATTATCTCCTCAACATGTCGGCCGCTACAAAAACTCGAGTGTCGCCTCTGCCAGCCAAAGTCCGCTCTTCCCCTCGTTCGGCGCGAGACCGCAGCGGTATCAGTCCCAACTACTTCAGTCCCATAATCTCCACCGCCTCGAAGCCTTCCAATCCTCAGGCACCCGAGTTCGAAGCCTTCCGTAGGCAGTCAGAGTCCAACTCGTTCAATCTAGGCCACGGCAACCTCACATACTTTAGCACCAGCTCAGGGTCTCGGAATGCATCTGATGGAGCTAGCTCAGCTGGTTCATGCGAGAGGGTGACGCCAGTGCAGTCGCCGGTCTCGCAGCCTGTAGTGACGAATACGATGGAGAAAGAGATGCAGATTATCGATCACATGGATATTGACCAACCGTCGCCTTTTCAAACCTCTGCCATCAAACCGCACACACCTTTCAGCCTCCAGTCAGTGCAGTCAAGTACTCCCTCATTCTTTGATCTACCACGGAACCAAACACCACCACAAGCATCAACACCAGAATTGGCTTCATTACGCCGGAATCAACTATCTACCGTCGATGAAAGGCATCCACGTCATTCGTTGCCGAATAACAGGATAGACCCTCCTTCTCCCGCGATTAAGGGTCACTCGATTCAACGCGCCGAGACATTACCTGATGCTCTCAGTGCCGAAGGGCCAAAATTGATTTCTCCCCAGGAGCTCCGCGATGTTCTCGATTCTCACCCATCGGAAGCCATTCTCTTACTCGATGTCCGAGTTTATCCTCAGTATCTACAATCGAGGATTGATGGTGCACTCAATCTTTGCATTCCGACGACGCTGCTGAAAAGGCCAGCCTTCAACGTCCAAAAACTGGCGGAAACCTTTACGAAAGAAAAGGAGAAGGCGAAGTTTGCTCAATGGCGTGAGGCAAAAGTCATCGTGGTTTACGATGCCACGTCTTCCCTCCTCAAAGATGCCACCTCCTCTGTCAACACCTTAAAGAAGTTTACCGCAGAAGGATGGCGTGGCTTGCCGTGCATCGTCCGAGGGGGCTTTTTGAGCTTCTCGAGAAAGTCTCCTGATCTCATAGATCGAAGGCCAGCCAACGAGATGGAGTCTGCACAGGGCAGGAAGCTACTGATTGATCCACAAAGACCCCTCGTAGCACCTGTCGCTGGTGGTTGTCTCATGCCAAGCAATCAGAATGCTGCGAATCCTTTCTTTGGCAGTATCAGGCAAAATATGGATCTTATTGGCGGCGTTGGCCAAATGCCGCTGAAGGTCTCGCAATATCTGCAAATGCCTGGGAATCGATACCTTCCGTTATGGCTGAAGAAAGTCTCGGACGAAAGAGACGCGGGCAGAATTGTTGCCGATCGTTTCCTACAGATCGAGAAGGGTGAACAGCAACGGATGCAGAAAGCTTTATCTGGCGCGGTTTACTATGGCTCTCCAAGCGAGATATCGCCTAATGCTGTTCGTATCGCCGGCATTGAGAAGGGCACTAAGAACAGATACAAGGACATACTACCCTACGACCATACACGGGTACGATTGAAGGGCGTTCCACCAGGGGAGTGCGACTACATCAATGCAAGCCATATCAAGTCATTCTCGAGTAACAGGCGCTACATTGCAAGTCAAGCACCTGTACCAGCTACCATCGAGGTACATCACATCCAATTTTCATCAAGGTCCAGCTAACATTTCTCAGGACTTTTGGCGCGTAGTCTGGGAACAAGATGTCCACGTCATCGTCATGCTAACAGCCGAACACGACGGCGGCCAGCGCAAAAGCCACCCCTACTGGGACGGCACCTACGGCACTTACCAAGCCCGCGTATTCCAGGAGTTCATCCACCCCCTCAAGGCAAGCACACCACGCAACAACCTCCCAAACCAGACCCCAGCTGAAGATGCCCCCACCGTCCTCATCCGTGAGATCGCCCTCAGCCGCCACGGCCAATCCCGCACCGTCACGCAGCTCCACTACTCCGGCTGGCCTGACTTCGGCGTCCCGACCGACCCTGCGCATCTTCTTGGCATCGTCCGCATCTGCAGGGACGAAGTCCGCCGGCACGGCCACGCTATCGATGATAAGGATGCCTACGACGCCCTGCCCATCGTCGTTCACTGTAGCGCGGGCTGCGGACGTACGGGAACCTTCTGCACCGTCGATAGCGTTGTCGCCACGCTTGAGGCACGGATGGAGGAGCGCGGGACCCCCATCACCGGGTTCATGGACGATTGCTCAGAGGAAGACATTGTAGCGCAGACGGTTGAGGATTTCCGGCACCAGAGACTGAGCATGGTACAGACGCTGAGGCAATTTGTGCTGTGCTATGAGACGGTGCTGGAGTGGTTTGATGAGGGGCTGAAGGAGGCGTCGGCGAGGGGTGAGGAGAGACCGAAGTCGCTGGTTGAGACTGAGAATGGGGGATTGCAGAGGGAAGCGAGCGCGGTTAGGAGGCCGGCACCGGAGAGGAGGAAGAGTCATGGGATTAAATCGCCGGGGAATTACTTTGCATAGTTAGATGCGAGGACACATGAAGCAGGTGATGCATCAGCGTAGGTGTCTTGTCTTCTTACGCTGCACCAATAGTTACAGACATCATTTATAGACACAACGGCATCACACAAAACTACTCTCACAATGCGTATTCACAATTCTTGTCCCATCTACTTCCCTTCTATGATGCTAAGATGCTATCACCCCGACAGTGCATAACCCGCCCCGCCCGCCTTCCTCTCCCCACCACTACTTCCACAGCTTCCCAAGACTAACCTCCTTATCATCATGTTTATTCAGCACCTTCGCCGTCGCCAGATCGAAGTCCTCCTGCGTCACGTGCACCCTCCGCTCCCGCAACGCAAACATCCCGGCTTCGGTACATACGCCTTTCAGCTCGGCGCCTGAGCAGCCGTTCATCTTCTCGGCGATCTTGAGCAGGTTGATCCCGCGGGTGAGGTTCATGCTGCGGGAGTGGATGCGCAGGATGTCGGCGCGGGCTTCGACGCTGTGGGGGCGGGGGAGGGGGTTAGGTTTGTGTGGTTTGGTTTGATTTGGGGGGAGGGGGGAAGGGGTTGTGGGGAGGTGAAATGGGGGAGGGGAACTCACGTTGGCGGCGGGAATTCGATCTTGCGATCGATCCTGCCGGGTCTCAACAGCGCCGGATCTAAGATATCTAGTCGGTTGGTCGCCATGATGACCTTGATGTTCTTGGTGGGCTCGAAGCCGTCAAGCTGGTTCAAAAGCTCCAGCATTGTCCGCTGCACCTCGCTGTCGCCGCCGCTGCTGCCTTCCACGCGCGAGGAGCCGATGCTGTCGATCTCGTCCATGAAGATGATGCTCGGGGCGTGCTCGCGCGCCATGACGAACAGCTCGCGCACCATCCGCGAGCCCTCGCCGATGTATTTCTGGACCAGCTCGGAGCCGGACACGCGGATGAACTTGCAGTCTGCGTGATGCGCCACTGCGCGCGCGAGGAGTGTTTTTCCGGTGCCGGGGGGGCCGTAGAGTAAGACGCCTTTGGGCTGGGCGATGCCGAGGGATTCGAAGAGCTCGGGGTGCTGCAGGCCGAGCTCGATGACTTCTTTGATTTCTTTGATTTGCTGGTCGAGGCCGCCGATCATGTCGTAGGTGCTGTCGGGGACTTTCTCGACCATCATGAGGGAGACGAGGGGGTCGACGGAGGAGGGGAGGATCTTTTCGAGCTTGTAGGAGTCGGAGAGGAGGGTGACGCGTTTGCCGACGGTGAGTTTGGAGATGTCGACGGAGTCGGATATGTCCACCACTGGATGATACCACGTAAACTTCAGAATTGGAGCTTCATTCCCGCATGTAGGAGTCCCTAGGGTAGGTGTGGCGGGAGAAAGGAGAAGGTGGCATACCGTATTTGCCCTCCGGATGCACCTTGACAAGTACATTCTTTGTGCCCATCACCTTGACTACCTCGCCGACATAGGAGCCTGGTTGCTGTAAAAGACCGAGCTCTTCTCGTAACAGGCGGACGCGGGAGTTGTAGTCGTTGCGTTGGGCTTCGAGGCGTCGGAGGACGGCTTGGCCTTGGATGATTTCGAGCTTCATGCTCTCTATCTTATTGTGGAAGAAGGAGTCGAGCGCCATGATGGAGAGGAAGGGTGGATAGCGTGGGCCGAGAATGAGGAGGAGACAGGCGAGAGGGAGGAGATGACTGATAGAAGAAGGATTGTGTTTTTTTGGACCGCTCTTCGCTGACAGATGGCAAACGCGTAGGAAGAGATTCCTGGGCTTTTGTGCGACAAGCAGACCTCTGTCTGGAAGGGGACTGATGAGCTTCGTGGGAATGTCCGGACTTTGCTGGTGATTATCATTGAATACTGAACTTGTGATATAGGATGCTAGCACTACTACCCAAAAGAGAGCTGTGTCACTAGCGCACTCCGGGTGAGTTTCGGGCGGCTGAAGAAGCGGAACCCTGCCTAGCTCGCCTAGAGCGTGGGGCAGTAAACATGTGCCATGGATAGCGAGATTGGGTGCCAGCTGACCAGGTTTCAAGGTGTCTGGGATCCTTCGCCCAATGTTGGACGTGTCCCCCCTGCTCTGATATCTCATACTTTCGACGACGTATGATGAATGTTCTCGGGCGCATGAGCGTTATCACAACAATCGTCGATGGCAATGCAGTCCACTCGCTCTCGCATACATCCTACTGATAACGCCCTCGCTGCGAAGATAGCCCTCCACACACATCAAATTTGGATATAGTAGTGCTGCAAGAGAGATATTCTAGCGATTTGCGAGGAATTCTCTGATATCAGACGATTAGAAATGGCTCCCGACAAAGACAGCTCCAACGCTACATTCAATTACTCCACAGACACCTCCCCCACAGATACTCGAGCTCAGCCACCGCGCTTTGAGTCCATCACTCGCAGAGATGACGGAGGAAGTCCCACTACAACAGGTACAGGTACGATCCGGAGAAATAGACCGCCCGCAATCTCCACAGGTACTGACAGATATGGCCCGTTTCATTGAGGTCGTTGTCTGGAACGCAGCTAACCTGGGCTTGACTTTAGGTTCGACAACCTCGTACAATACCGCTCACGATGGTCAACGAACACCGACGCAAGAAGCTTCACGGCTAGCAATCCGCAGCTCAGATTCATCCATCCGGCAACAGGTCTTTTCGCCTGAGCCCACCCACTCCTCGAACAAACCGAAGAAGCCTGCGATGCCACGGCGAGCATCGTCGAAATGGCAAGCCCCTCATAAAGGTCAAGAATTCTCGGTGGACGATGATCCAGACGAGTACGAGTCAGATGTTCAGCAGAGGCATGGATCCAATACTCGTTCTGCATCAGGGGTTGGGCCCATCCTTCAACGGCAGCCGTCGACGTTGAGAAGGCGAACAACTGCTATGCCCACTAGCTTGCCGCGAGTGGACTCGCAAGAGGAGGAAGAGGAAGAAGCCGAGACTGGTCGTGCAAATACACAAACGCCCAAACAAGCGCTACCAGAAGACGAGGGGAGTCCGGAAACCTCTGGCGAAGAAGCGACAATACAAGCGGATGCAGACGATGAGGATGATGATGATGATAATAGCGGTGATCTGAGCGATACTGAAAGCTTCACGCTGAAAGACCGCCAGAAAGCAATAAATGATACACATCCTTTTGGTATCCGAATCTGGAAGCCTGCATTGTACAAGAAAAATCGATCAGTGGAGCAGACCGCAGAAGTTGACATCCACTCGACCCCCGGGGGCAGGGTCAGTAGGTGGCTTGGACTCTTCAACATCCTCTGGACTATACTGTTCGGGTGGTGGCTCGCATTGGCCGCCGGTTTCGGGGCAGTTGTGTGTCTTGTCTGTGGACTTTTCCCGGGCGCTCTTGAATACGGCAGAGTACTTGCTGGTCTGGCTTGGTACCTTCTATACCCATTTGGCAACTTTGTAAAGCTGGAGCAAGATGAAGCATATGCAGAGGAAGACGAGGGCGAAGGACGCAGCATTACCGAGTATGAGCAGTGGCAGAATGGAGATTTAGAGGACGGCCGCCTATTCTTTGGGCCCTTGAGCTCTCGATCGCTGATCGGTCGTCGAAGGTCCAGCATTGAATCTGCTGACGAGAATGACAGCCTGCTAGGCCGTACTCGACCAGGTCACGAAGATGACGAGCAAAGGATGAAAATCAAAAGACGTCTGTTCGGCCGTGGACAATGGAACGTTGGCCGCATCGTCTTCTTCGTCTTCTTCTACTTCCTGATCGCACCTCTCATGCTCCTTGCTTCCGGTATCTGCTGGTTGATGGTTTTCTGGATACCCATGGGTAAGGTGACGTTACTCCTCTTCTACCATCTACGACGACATCCACTGGCGTTGTCTTTCAATTCCGATACTAGCCAGCCGCGTGGATCATCTTCGCCGTCGTCATCGGTACTGGTCTGCACCTACCGAGCTGTCGGACTCAAGTATTGGAAATATACAATCGATGGAACAAACATCATTCTTATCAATTTGATCGGTGTAGTACTTTTCACGATCTTTGACTATTTTGTCCTCAAGGTTGCTCTTGGTCTTGAGTTATGGATCGTCAACCCTGGCTTCATCTTTGCGCTTGGGTTGATTTCCATCATCCCATTGGCCTACTTCATTGGCCAAGCTGTTGCATCGATCTCAGCGCAATCCTCCATGGGAGTGGGTGCGGCAATTAATGCGTTCTTCTCAACGGTGGTCGAAGTCTTCCTATATTGTGTAGCTCTCAATCAAGGTAAAGGGCGGTTGGTAGAAGGCAGTATCATCGGAAGCATATTTGCCGGCATCCTCTTCCTCCCAGGTCTCTCGATGTGTTTTGGAGCAATCAAGCGCAAGACGCAAAGATTCAACGTTAAATCTGCCGGAGTCACTTCGACCATGCTGCTTTTCGCTGTCATTGCAGCCTTTGGACCGACTCTGTTCTACCAGATCTACGGTAGTGTGAGTCTAGTTAGAGTACGTCCTGCAGGTTATCACATCGCTGACAATCTCTAGCATGAGCTCAATTGCCACGCCTGTATCATCAAGGACCCGGAGGATGGAGACTGCCGCCGCTGTTACTATTCGCAGGTCCCTGCTGTTCATGACGCGTTCTTCCTGAAGGCCGTCCGCCCCTACTGCTGGTTCGCAGCTGTCCTGTTGTTTTTGTCCTACATCATCGGTCTCTGGTTCACATTAAGAACGCATGCTGCGGTCATTTGGAATGCTGAGATTGACGAAAAAAAGGTGCAAATCGCTGAACATCATAGCAACATTTCACATTATCCAATTCAGCTTGCTCCGGCGCCTAAGTCTAACCAGCATAGTGGCAGCAGCGGTGGCTCCGCAACCCGCAAGAACACTATCCATGAGTCGTCTATGTTCAAGAATGTCTTGAAGCAATCTCTGCAGACGGCCGGGCTGACCGAGCAGGAGGCGTCACGCCAAGTATCGTCGTCCAGCAATGCTCCGTTTGAAAATTCTCCAAATACCTCTCATCTTGTGCCGCCGAAGCAAAGCGGCGAGGATGGACAAGCTGCGGCCGACAGCGATAGCCAGAGAGGTCTACGCATTAATGGCCTATCTGAGCGTGACAACAATCAGCTGGTCCGCACAGTGGCCGAGATGGCTGCTACTGCCGCAGCAATTGCAGCTCGTGATGCTACACAGAGTATTCGTAAGGCATCGATGTCTCACTCGGCACCCCACCATACACCTAGAAAGCCTACACCTGCGCATGTAGATCTTGGTGAAGCAGAAGCGGAATCCATGGTAGCAGGGGGTGCTCATGATGCGCCTAATTGGAGCCGGACGAAGAGTGCCATCATTCTTCTTGGAGCTACGCTTCTCTACGCTGTGCTTGCGGAGATCCTGGTTGATACGGTGGACATCGTGCTTGAGAGCGTGGACATCGATGAGAAGTTCTTAGGCATTACTCTCTTTGCACTTGTGCCCAACACCACGGAGTTCTTGGTAAGAGGTGTACCTATTTCAGCAAGGGATCGTGCGCTGACGCTGATAGAACGCTATTTCCTTCGCTATGAACGGCAACATCGCGCTATCCATGGAGATCGGTTCCGCCTACGCTCTACAGGTCTGCTTACTTCAAATACCGGCACTGGTCCTCTTTAGCGCGATCACTTCATCGAATCTGGCGCCTGCTGACCTCCTGACCCATACATTCAACCTTATCTTCCCGCAGTGGGACATGGTAACGGTGATCCTTTGCGTATTCCTGCTAAGCTATGTATACGGAGAAGGCAAAAGCAACTACTTCAAGGGCAGCATACTCCTGCTGACCTATCTTGTCATTGTGGTCGGCTTTTACTTGTCTGGTTGGGCCACAGACATTGAGTCGATGGGTATCGATCGATTCGATAGGCTTGCTCTTGGGCAAGAGACTTTTCGAACGGTTGGGAGAAGAAGCAGCGGGAGAGCTTTCTGAGGGATGCCGGTCGTTACCCGTCGTATGTGCAAACTTGCTGTTGTCCGTTCAGCGTGGCGTTGGATCAGAGAGCATGGAAAGGGCGAAATAGCATTGTTGAAGTATGTCATAGCGTGTTTATACCTCCACGGTCGCCGGCGTCCTAAATATATATGGCTATAGCATTTGTACATCGAACTACCACCGACGCTTGTAGAGCGATCTGGCTATGCTCAAATATAGTACTCCCTCGAGCTTTGCCTGTATCGATGCCAGTCTTCGAAGGTCGGAAGAAAAGAGGTCGTCTATCTCAACAAAGCAGTTCCCGAGTCTGAGATTCCGATATTGTAGGACATCAAAACGAAAAAAAAGGAGATAAACATAATTAATCGGGATTCGCTGGTGGTCACCCGCCCATCATACTCAATTCACCTCTAGAGTCCGAGCCGTTCCTATCTTAGAGAATACCCGTCTTGGGATGTCCTAAGGCACATCCCCTCGTACTTCCACTGTTGTGGCTGTGGTGCAGCTTGCCCCGATAATGTACCGAATCGTCGCGCTTACACGTCTATCAGAGCACTCAAGGAAGACAGATTTGCCTAAATAATCTATGTTAAAAAAAAAGAATAAGCGGACAAAACTTTATTAAAAATAGTATTAGTGATAAACTCATTGTATTTATTTTATTTAATTTTGCCTTCGGAATTCCTGGTGCAGTACAATAACTCTTGGCTCCCTGAGATCTGGCGCCATCGAGCCCAGTACTTAAACTCTCATTTCGTGAGCATCAACCGAGATCGCTTGCACCAATCTCGAACATCGAATGCTCACGATGGACTAGACAAGAGCGAGTCTCGCATTAGTTATCTGACAAAGTTACATCGGGCCATATGTCAATGTTCATGCCACTGTTGGGGCTGTGGCGAAGCTTGAACACTACGAGCATTTCTACCGAGTGCTCTCTCGAAAGATCATTGCAACCCTCCACAGTACCCAAGGGTCGTAAACCAGCCGGATCCAGATGGCTTTAAAGGATGTCAGGCGATGAGACCATGACCGCCGAGCCGCAAGGTGCACGGACGGACGACGCAAACACGGCACCACCAGTTGTCCAGGCAAGCTTTCCGCCGTCAGAACGAGATGGAGCATGATGAGACATCGGAAGCCTGGCGGATAATGAAAAAGCGCAAGCTCATGAATATCGAGGCTCAGAGAAAATATCGTATCAAACGTGCAAAAGCTCAAGAGGGGACGGAAGCAAAATTAAGCAGACAGTGGTCGTGGACTACATGGCTACAGAATATCGCTGCTCTGGCCGGCCTAGCGGCTCTGCTCATCACGGGTTTCTTCGCTGTCAGGATGTATATGTTGGCCATGTGGACAGCACGGAAGGATGCGGTCGGCTTTTGCTCGAACCTGGAGCAGCAGGTTTGTGGTCTGCGTGGAAGCCAGCTCTGTGACTGACGAGTTTCAGCAATCGAGCGGTGCAAGAATGCCGGACTGGTGCTTGGACGTCCTAAAGGGACAGTTGGACTCCATTCCCTATGCCAACTTACACAAGCGAGCGTTTGCTTCTCTGTCGAAAGATGTGGGGAGAGTTATAAGGCCCGCCCAGCAGAGATTTGAGCCCACGTTCCGCCACTTTCTCGAATTTTGCATGCTACTCACTTCGTGGCTTGACTTCCGCTTCATCCTGACCTTCTTAACAGGCTACTTGTTACGACATTACCAAACGGATCCGTGGGCTCGAAGATGGCTGCCTGTACATGTGATTATGTTCATCTGTCTTATACGGATCGCACTCCTCATCTTCGGCGCTGCTGCACAGCGATTCAATGAACGCACAGGTGACTGAAGAATCATACGTGAGACACCTTGATCCTTTATCATGGCTCTCTAGCCACCACCTCTGAAGGAAGCTTATTGGAGACCACGTTAGCCTCCGACCAAGGGTCTGTATACCAACAACAACGGTGTCCTAGGCAGCGGGACATCCTCGCAAGAGAGGGGATCACTGAAGATTTTCGGTTCAGCAATGAAATCTTAATGTCCTGCGGTGTGCTTTCAATTGGAGACTGATCGTCAAGACCACCACATGGGAGCACATCAAAACGGACAAGCTGTCAAACATAGCCAGAGACTCTAAGGTCTTAATCATGGAATGACACGAGCTGACCAAATTGTACTGTGACGGCAGCCAGACAGATTTTCTCAAGATTACACATCCGAATCTCGGTGAAAAACAAAGCTTATGCTTGACCGACTGACCTGGGAAGGAGAATGGGAACGACGCATTCCACATGTCACCAAGCGCAGTCAGACATGCGCAGAATTTGAGACTTTGTCACTCAGAAACCATACGCATCGAGAAATGTAAGAAGACTCATCACTTGCGGCTCCAGGTTCTGCATCTACAGCATCATTATATATATATTACGATCATGGAGCTTCAAAACAGGCAGTACAGACCAATATCCTCTACACCCTCTCAGAACTACACTACGCCTTGACAAGAAGCCTCCCCTAGAACCATGAACACCAATATCCTCAATATCCGTATCAAAACATGGACCATCTGCCTCTTCTTCCTCTTCGCCACCATCTCTTCCGCGCACCCTCCCTTCGACAAAGCAATACTTCCCAACACCAACATCTCCTCCCCCACCAACCTCAACTCCACATCCGCCTCATCAACTGCATCAAACATCCCCCTCCTGCAGCCAACCCTCGATCTATCCTCTAACGACAGCAAATCCCCAGCCGCAAACGCATCCCCACCAAGCGCAGGAAACGACAAGCAAGAAGAATCGCAGAAATCCTACGAAGGAGATGGAATCTCCAGCGGCCAGCCGCCTCCGGGAGTCGATATCAAAGGCGCGGACAACTCTGCTGTTAAGAAAATGATCCCTGCGTTCGTGGTGGGTGGGATTCTGATTTTGCTTGCTGGGATTGCGGTCTTTTGGGCTCTCGGGAGAAAGCATCGGAGGAATTAAAGTGCTGAAGGGAGGTGTCGGGGAGTGAGATAGAGGCTTTGCGAAGAAGGGGATAGCTGAGGTCTAGATTTCTTTGGGAGAGAAGGATTAGAGCTTGGTTTTTGTTTTAGATCGTGTTAGCTAGCTTCATTTGAGCATTTGTCTCAGCCAAAGTGAAAGGCCTGTCCGGAACAACACATTGATGCTTTGACCACTACAGTAGCCGCACGTGTGTTGACGTTTCCACACCAATGAACACTTCCCAACTTCATCGTGCCCCCAGCGTCCATCTCCTCATAACCGCATCCCACTCAAAATTCCAACCATCAACCCTCCAAATCCAAATCAACACCCCCCCCAAAATGCACCTCCCACAATCCCTCCGAGCCGCCACGCAAGCCATCCTCCTCGGCATGCACGCCAACACGCGCTCGCTGCACCTTCTCGGCGGCCTACTCCTCTTGACCGTGATCATCATGCTCATATGCACCTTTCTGCTCTCTTGGAAGCATGGTGGCGGGGATAACGGCAAACAGAGCATCGAGGAAGAAATTAAGAGCGTGTTGGGGGGAGGTTGAGGAGTCTGCCCACGGGGGTGCCGGGGGTTGGGCGTTGGGCGTTGGGCGTTGGGGGAAGAAGGGGGGTTGTGAAGTGAGGTGAGGGGTGGATGAGGTTGGGGGGGGGTTGTGAGGGGAGGTGAGAGGGTGGGCGGAGGGAGTGCTGGGATTGTGAATGGAGAGAGTTGGGGACGCTGGATGATACGTTTTGGGTTGGCTGTAGCTTTCTTGTGGTTGGAACGAAGTCGAAAGCTCGAAAGTCGTGGGCGGAAGTTGCGGGATGCTGAGAGAGCATGCTATAAAGACAGCGGATGTCCAATGCTATGCGAGAGCTTTGTAGTGAGTCAGTGGCACTTTGATTATGGAAGTGGGGGCCCATACTTACAGTACACTGGTAGCAAGGGAGGGTCCCAAATGTCATCTCCAATGGAGATTCACTTTGGCAATACTCGCTGATACAAGTGCTGTCCCTTCTCCCCCAGAGAAGCCAAGGCCTAGCTGGCCTTCCTCCAATTCGCCATGGTTGGACTCCTCCTTGTGCTTTCCCAATATCGCGCCAGCTCCTAATCACAAGTTCCTGGAAAGATCATCGCGAGCTGATCCTGTTCCAAGCTCCATCTGTTCATAAACCATGACCCAAAATCACAATACCCCATCCGGCTCCCCCTTCATCCTCTCTACCCTCCTATTCTCCCAATCATCCAGATCCTTGGCCGCCAGACGATAGTACTCCTCCTGCATACTATCGACCTTCCGCCTATCCTTTCCAATTCCCATCTCTTCCTCCTTACTGAGCCGCCTCATCTTCCGATCATGCCGCTCGTAGCGAAGAGCGGTGGCGGGGGTCAGGAAGAACGAGCCGGCGACCATGAGGGTGATGAAGGGGAGGCCGAAGAGGAGGAAAGGGTGGCGGGCGAGGTGGCGTCTGTAGGTGGCCGCGATGGTGTGTTGGTAGGAGTTGGGGCGAAACTTTCTGGCTTGGAAGACGGGCATTTCGTGTCGATTTGGGCAATGCAACGAGAAGTGAGAGGATGGGGTAGGTGGGGGCAGAAAAGTTAAGGTTGTAGTTGATGCGGTCAGCCCTATCAGCCTTGGCGTCGAGCTGATGGTGATTCGACAACTTGCCTGCTTCTCAAGTCCACTGATCTACTTCACCTTCACGAGAGCGAAGCGGAGGACCCACATTCGCAGCATTAACATTGAGCGGATTTCACAGTGGTGGGTTCAACACTTGTACGTAGTGATTGCGCCCGATTACTGTCACTACCGCCTGCTGTCTCTGACAGCGGCGATGAAGTTTCTAGGCTGAGCAAAGCCTCTTCCAGAACACGGCTATCCCTGCAGTGTGACGACGAAGGCTTGCATATCTCGATAAGCCAGGGCCGAACAGGTCTCCTTTTGGAAACATCCCATTTGAAGTACACACTGACTGGGCTTCCCCACTGACAACGAATCGTCGAACCACGCGGACCTACTTTATCGGTGGAGTGATAGTATGTGCTATTGTGAGTCCTCTGGTAATTAGAATATCAATACAACAATCTAGGTACTTGTGGGAGAGGCCTTCTCAGAGACTGCACGGTTTCCCGGCATAACGTTCCTGCAGTAGCGGGGCTGCAAAGTCTACTATTGATAGACCTCTCAGGCTCGTATCTATCACCAGCCATGCATACAGACTGTACCACGGAGAGAAAAGGGAGGTCGCAGTTATCAATACTGTGCCATCCAAGAAGCCCTGCCATGTCCCACGCTCAAACAGATCATGAAATATGCAAGCCATTCGAACGGAGACAAAGTCGGGGAGATACCTATGACAGAGAGTCTCGTCGTGTACGCCTGGCCATGCATGGTGTAGCCACACCTACGCATTGATTGGGTGAAGTTTGCTCCGAAATAGGCGAACTCAATCTGCACAATGAGGTCTATCCGATGGTGCTGTGAGACATAGCCTCGTGTTCTCTAGGGCTGAGATTCTTCTCGATGGCGATCTTGTTTCTATACTGTTCTTGCGTTATATGTAAGTGGTAGCATCGCTTCTATGTCTAATCTCTTTCATGTCTTCGGCATTCCTACTTCATCTGAGATCATTCGTTCCTCTTCCGTTGTAGCCTGATGGGATGTTTCTGGTATTTCCAGGCGTTGATCGTCCAGAGAGCCATACTCTTGGTCAACGCTGGAGAAGCATACTACGATATCTCGGGACCGTTGAATACTACCGGTGCTTCCCAGCAACCTGGAGCCAATTCTACGCAATCGCCTGGCAACAATACCGGTATCCCAGATGTAAAAGACTGCGTGCTCTACGCTGGAAATGTCCAGGTACTGTATTTTCCTGAAAGCAATTCCACCAACGTATCGTCAGGTGTGGTAACAGCGGTGTCTGATGGCTTTACCTTGTGAGTGAACCAACAAAATATCCGCATTGCCCATCAAAGCCTGACTGGAAATGTTATAGCACTTCACCATCAGTGTATGTCGTGTGGAGTACTATATCGGCTGGGATAAATGATTGGGCTTTGGGGCCTCCAGTTACTCTGGCGGCGCATTACAACGTCACAAAAGCATATCCGCCGAATTATCTCATGACTGTCCCGGGCGCGTGCAACTACCATCAAGTCGGCCGTCCCTGGTCGTCGTTGCGGGTCCATGACTTGATGTATCCGCCTCAAAATTGGATTGCTGATAAAGGCTGCTTCTGGCAGTTCAACGGGCCAGATGGAGGCAATGGGCCACTTGGTGGCGTGAGTCCGAACGGTACGGTCATGGCTGCGAGTCCAATACTGTCATATCCTTCAGATATATTAACTCTGGATCCGGCGTGGAAGGATTGTGGCACTGATGCGTACAATTGGGGCGACTATGATCCACCGCGTGCTCTCACTCCAGCCAGTGCTCTTGTTCCTACGATCAGACTGGCGGGACCACTGGCTTATTCTTCGATTGCGACTTGTCTCAATTGCCGACCAATAGCCCACGAGTCAGTCTCAGCGATTGCGACTTGTCTCAATTGCGTACCAGTAGCCCACAAACCATTCCCAGGGATTTCACCCGGTTTGGGGGCCACTTGGTCAGCGCGTCCAGCCGCAGCTCACTTTCATACTCCTGTCGAGACAATGGTGCCTCCAGCAATCACAGCATCTCAGCCTGTCGATCCATCACCCGCAACGCATACGGAAGGTGGCAGCACAAAGCCAAACCCTCCTTCCATTGACTTCGGTCCACTTCCCGGGATGCCGTATGTCGAAGCAACAGACCGCCCATCTGCGTCTTCAAACCGCCCATCTACGTCTTCAGACCACCCATCTACGTCTTCAAACCACCCATCTGCGTCTTCAGAGCAAATATCCATCGCATCTGCCGGAAGCCAACCCGGGATGCCGTATGTCAAAGCACCTGACCACCCATCTGCGACTTCAGATCCCATAGCTATTGCAACTGCTGGAAGCCGACCCGTATATGTTTTGCCTCAAGGTAAAGTTTCAGTCGCTGGAGTGATCGTCAGCGAGGGCGGTCCCGCTGTAACCATTGACACCATACGCGTCTCTGCCGATGCCCATGCTGTATACCTCGGCAGCTCTACATTCGCAAAACCAACGCCAATTCCTGGACTGGAGTCAGCACCGTCTGTTATCGGAGGGCAGACAATGGAAATTGATCGTGGTGGAACAATTGTAATAGGTGGAAAGACTATGCTTCCCGGAGTTCATACCATGATCGACGGTACCCGTATTTCGATCGGCACGGATCGAATTGAGGCCGGCAGCAGCACCTACGCTGTACCTTCTACTCAAGGCCGCTGGTCTGCCCAGCCCCCTTCCGAAAATGCACTAGAAGCAATTAACTCACAAATTGCTAATAAACCACCCGCAATTGCTGGAAAGGGAATAGGAGCCGGACCTAATGGAGCAGTCGTGGTTGGCAGTTTGACGATATCAGAGGGTCGGCAAAGCACTGTAGACGGCACCTACGTCTCCGTTGGATCAGGCTACCTGGTTGTCGGCAGTAGCACCTACGACAAATCTACAGTGACCGATTCAGCCGCTCCGGATCCTGCCTCCTATCGAGACGTGGTTGTAGGTGGCAGGACGATCAATTTGCCTGTATTGCCTAAAAGCGTGCTCCGAGGCCTTGCATCGTTGGAAAGTCTCCCAAACCCCCAAGTTACTGCCGGATTCCAAACAACCATATCAGGTACTTCTCTATCTGTCGAATCCAATATCATTGTCATTGGCAAGTCAACCTACGCACTGCCTTCACCTACCGACCCAGCAATCTCACTTGCTCCCAACGGCGCCATAATGATTGATGGCAAGACATTGACTCCAGGTTTGCAGACAGTCATCTCCGGTACCGCAGTATCGGCAGGCAGCAGCATTGTGGTGGTTGGGGGCAAGACGTACAGCCTCCCATTACCTATTGACCCAGCAATCTCACTTGCTCCCAACGGCGCCATCGTTGTTGATGGCAAGACATTAACTCCAGGTATGCAGACAGTCATCTCCGGTACCGCAGTATCGGCAGGCAGCAGCATTGTGGTGGTTGGGGGCAAGACGTACAACCTCCCACTACCCTCTGACTCAGCAGTCTCACGCGCCAGCAACGGCGATGTAGTTTATGAGGGCATAACCTTGAGCCAAGGTGCTCAAACAACGATCTCTGGCACCGCAGTCTCAGTCGGCTCGAATGCTATCGTGGTTGGGGGCAAGACGTACAGCCTCCCATTACCCACTAATCCAGCGGTCCCACTCGCCAGCAACGGCGATATCGTCTTCGATGGCGTGACCATGACCCAGGGTGCTCAAACAACGATATCTGGCACCGCAATCTCAGTTGACTCGAATGCCATTGTGGTCGGGGGCAAGACGTACAGCATCCCATTACCTACTGACTCAGCAGTCTCACTCGCCAGCAACAGCGACATAGTCTTCAACGGCGTGACCATGACCCAAGGCGCCCAAACAACGATCTCTGGCACCGTCGTCTCAGTCGGCTCACAAGTCATTGTGGTCGGAGGTAAGACGTATGCGCTTCCCAAGCCCACGAAAGCACCAGGAGCGGAGGCGTCGATCTTGGGAGCAATAATAGCATCGATGCACGGATATGTTCCCTCGACTGCAGATTCAGCGAGCCCAACCTCGGCGTCTTCAGCGTCTTCTGGGAGCAATGGCAACTCCACAGTGGCCTTGACTTCTTTCACCGGCGCAGCAGGCAGGTCTGCCATTGATCTTTGGACTTTGACGATTGCAACGATTTCCTTGTTTTGTGTACTAATATGATGATATGACACACGCCAGTATTGCGTGCAGTAATGATGGGAAACGGGTGGGTCATGTTATTGGCTGTAACGGTAAATTGTCTCTGCAAACCGAAAGTGTCCTGATCAAATGTTTTTGGAAGAGTTTTGCTTATATGGTATGTTAATGTGGAACAGGAAGCTATGGCTGGGAAAGCGCTTGTCAGACATGCGAAGCCGGAGTTCAAATCGAGATACATAGAATAGGCTGGGCAGGCAAGGGTTACTGGCTCTTCGAAGTCGTAGAGAAGAAACATCGGAACATTGCGAAAGAGATACAAGAAATGATAACGACTGGAAGTTTGCATTGTCCCCATATGCACAGATATGATGATTGATTCTACTCATGAGACCATTCCGGCTTTTTCTTCTCCACAAAAGCTGACATGCCTGCAAGCACACGTCAGTAGTTGAGCCGTTGTTATTCTGATGCACTGGCCGTGGAAACTTCAACATACCAATCTTCTGATCCTTGCTCGCAAACAGCCCATGAAAAACCTTCCTCTCAAAATCCAAACCTTCTTTCAAAGGCAAATCTTGGCTTTTGTTCACTACCTCCTTCGCCGCCTTAACCGCCAGCCTCGACATCCCCGCAATTCTCCCCGCCGTGTCCATCGCCCCTTCAAGGCACGCCTCCGCACTATCAAAGGCCTTAGTCGCAAGTCCCCATTCCGCCGCCTCTTTCCCACTGAAATTCATCCCCGTCAATATCAGCTCCATAGCCCTACTCTTCCCCACCGCCCTGATCAACCGCTGCGATCCGCCCGCACCAGGGATAATCCCAAGCTTGATCTCCGGCTGCCCGAACGTTGCGCTGGAGGAGCAGTATATGATATCAGCCATCATAGCAAGCTCACACCCCCCTCCAAGCGCCACGCCGTTGACAGCCGCGATGATCGGCTTGCGGATATTAGGAATGGTGGCGGACCAGGAGGCGATGAAATTGGTGTTGTAGGCTTGGCTGAAGGTCAAGTCTTTCATCTCTTTGATGTCGGCGCCGGCGGCGAAGGCTTTTTCGCTGCCGGTGAGCACGATGGCGCCGGTGGTGGAGTCATTGTCGAAGGCGAGGAGGGCGGCGTTGAGCTCGGTGAAGAGGGCGGTGGAGAGGGCGTTGAGGGCGCGGGGGCGGTGGAGGGTTACTATATGGGACTGGGATCAGCGAGGTCAGCGAGGCTTGTGGGCGCGAGGGGGAGGGTATTCTGATGTAGCGTACTGAGACCGACGCCGGGCTTCGGGGTGGTGATGAGGAGGTTGTTGTAGGTCGCTGAGACGGCGGAGGAGTAGGGTCGGATGAAACGAGGGAGCGAGGGTGGTGTGACTTTGAGGGCCAATGGCCTCAACATTCGTAAAGGAGCCATGCTGCAGCGTTCACTACCTGGGTACGGAAGGTGAGCATATGGAGGTTGTGGAAGCGGAGAGATGGTTTGCTTGCACCTGAAGGGGTCTAGTGCTCGGCTGGGGATCTTTGCTTGGCGAGCTTCAATAACTGTATGTTTCCTTTCCTTCAGCCTGAACATCAACCTCACACTGTCGTTTTAGTGTCGTCGCTGCACTCTTTTAAGATCTGACCCGTGTCCAGCTGCTGTAATTCTGCTGTCCTGACCAGGCGCTCGGTCCCAGGCGCTCGTCGCCAACCAAAACCTCGAAAATGGACAGCACAGAGCCAGATACGACCCCTTTCGCCGCCGTGAGCGCGCAAACGTCGAAATTCACCAGAGTATGTACAATGCATGGACCCCACAGACGCCCAACTAGATTAGCTGATCTCCTCACCAGTTCTACCAATCCTACCTCGATAAATCAACGCCTTATGTCGCCTACCGCTGGTCTTTCAGCGGCGCCCTCCTTGTCTCTTTCTTTCTCCGTATCGTCATGGCTCAGGGCTGGTACATCGGTATGCCTTTTCCACCGTCTCCAGCTCCGCTCGCCTCGCAGGCGTGATCCCATGCGCTACCCTCCTTTCGCCAAATTCCAGCTAACCGCTCTGCGCCCAGTCTGCTACACCCTTGGCATCTACCTTCTAAACCAATTTCTCGCCTTCCTGCAACCCAAATTCGACCCCTCTCTCACCCAAGACGAAGGACTCGAAGACGGCGAAGCGCTCCCTACGAAGCATGACGAAGAGTTCCGGCCCTTCATCCGACGGCTCCCCGAATTCAAATTCTGGCATTCAAGTACACGGGCGATTGCGATTGCGTTCTTCTGCACGTGGTGGCAGTTATTCAACGTGCCAGTGTTCTGGCCGGTGCTAGTGGCGTATTTCTTTATTCTATTTGGGTTGACGAGTAAGTTTTGCTTTCAGAACGCTGTCTCCGTCAGGATGGGGTCGGGATCTTGAGGGATGATAAGCTGACTGAAAACCGCAGTGCGAAGACAGATTCAGCATATGATCAAGTACCGCTACGTTCCTTTTACGTTTGGCAAGGCGCGATACAATCAAAGAGCTGGGCATTGATCGGACTCACACATCCGGATGAGGTTCTTCTCGGCTGAAAGAAGCGGGAAGCGTCGCTACCATTAGAGAGCACTTCTATAATTGTACTACACGTAGGGTATCTGGTTTTCTACATATGCATTGCCCGGCTCATAAAGAAATGTGCGGCGGGAATAGACTACTTGCAAACACTTTCCAAATCAGAAATTGTGCGAATGATTTTCCAACGGATTGTTCTGTGGAGCATGCTGTCAAGAATCATACTCCCTCGAAGAGGAAATTGATGTCTTGACTGGAAAGCAGGCAAATACGTTTTCTTTATGCGGAGAGAAGATGAAGTACCCTCCGTTCTCGCGATACAAGAGGAATCGAAGTCCTTTCGAGACTTCACTTCGGATGGGGGCCATTTCGTGTTATCAGTAGGTCACAGAGAGCTGTAGACTATTACAGGTTAATCGTCCTTTCGGAGTCGAATGGAATTTCACAGCTGAAAAAGAGGCATGCTCGGGCACTCCAGCACTCGGTGGGCAGTGCGCACGAAGTATCAATGTCTGACAGTTGTACTGTAATCCCATACTTCTAGCTGTAAGCCAAGCTACATGAGGTGAAGTGGGTCAGAATGGGTACCCGATCGAGGTTGTAGTTAATCCTCCATCGAGAGTCCGGGAACGTTGTGCCGCATTTCCCATCTGGTTACACATGACCAAAATATGATACTAGTGTGTGCAAAGCCTTCGCCTGCCTGTCTTAGTTCACATTTTCATATACCTTAGTACAGCAATATGCAATAGAGGCCCCCCGTCATCCCTGTCATGCCGACACCCTAATCCATCTTGAACTCGTCCTCCAAGTGTTTCTTGAGACGGTCGTTGGTGTCGGAGACAAGGGGTTTTAAGGTACGGACGTCGTTGCTCAACTGAGTCAGCTCCTTCACCAAATGCGCATGTTTCTGGTCTTCATTTTTCTTCTCCACCAGCTTGACCATCTCTATAGACTGTTAGTGTGCTCGAATACTCGAGCTAGAGAGAGACCAGCCTTTACAGCTACTGCTAAGCTCTTTCAAGACCTTGAAGTCCAAGTCTGGGGTGAAAATAATCGCCTGCAGTTCGGCAATTCGCGACTAGAAACAATTAGTCAAGTGGACCGAATAAAGTGATAGAAAGACTAACAGCTTGTGTAGTTGTAGTAGAGTTAAGTTCGGCAATGCTGGTGGTACTCAAGATGGCATTGAGTGCATCCATCTTTGGCTCTGAAGCTTGTAAGTCAAGAATACAACAAGTGAGGTCAAACTTACAACTGGAGAGTCCTTGCGGACGAACGTGTGACCGAACTTCTGTCTTTTAGTTGGACTAGTGCTATGGGAGGATAGGTTCGACGAGCTGATCGATGGCTGAAGCTCCGTTCTAGTGGGCATTGTTCTTGAAGGTGTGAACTGGTTGAAAAGAAGACGCGCGGGATCATGCGGGACTTAAAGCTCTCACGCTAGACCAGAAAAGGGATGGACTTACTCGGCTTTCAACCCAGTTGGGCTTTCTTCCCACAACAAGGACGACTCTTGAGTGACCCAGTACCAAGCTACTTCTTCTGCTTGTCATCTGCCATGGCAGCGCAAATTAAGCAGGACTTGAACCGCTCTGGCTGGGAGAGTACTGACTTTCCATCGGTCTGCGAAAGCTGTTTACCCGACAATCCCTACGTCCAAATGCTGAAGGAAGATCATGGTAAGTTGCATTGGTTCTGGCCCGAAGAATTCCATGCTCACTCTTCCCTCATAGGCGCAGAATGCAAGCTATGTACACGTCCCTTTACCATTTTCCACTGGAAAGCCGACCGCACCGCCCGCTCCAAACGCACCAACATCTGCCTCACATGTGCGCGCTTAAAGAACTGCTGTCAATGCTGCATGTTGGATTTGAGCTATGGGCTACCAATCGTAGTCAGAGATGCTGCGCTCAAGATGCTGGCGCCAGGGCCGGAGAGCGATGTCAATAGGCAATATTATGCGCAAGAGCACGAGAGGGAATTAGAGGAGGGTAGAGGCGACATCGAAGCATACGAGAAAACGGATGAAAAGGCAAGGGAGTTACTGCGAAAGCTAGCGAACAGCGAACCTTATTACAAACGTCAAAGGCGCCTTGAAGCCGAAGATTCCGAGTCACAGCTCTCCCATCGTCGTTCACGCTCTCCCGAGTCCTCGGACCGACGCCTCGACGCTCCATCACGTCCTCTCCCCTTTTCAAGACCTAGTCGAGGTGGCCCCAGCAGAGGCGTCACTAGAGGGGCTCGGGGAGGTTCTCGCGGTGGCCGTGCCTTTCCTGGCACCACCCAGCTTCCTCCTCAGCCTACCGATATACTCCCTCCCCACGACCACAACATTACGTCCCTTTTCGTCACTGGCATCGAAGACGATCTTCCCGAACACGCTATCCGCACCTTCTTCACTCCTTTCGGCACCTTGCGCTCAGTTGTATGTTCGCATAGGGCTCACTCCGCTTTCATCAATTACGCTACTCGTGAGGGCGCGGAGGCGGCGGCGGAGCGTTGCCAAGGCAAGGCCGTCATTGCAGGTGTACCACTAAGAGTCCAATGGGGAAAACCCAGGCCATTAGACAACATGGAGCAAAACGAGCGAATGGAGAAAGCGAGACAGGGCAGGGATACAGCGAAAGCTATTATGGCAGCCAGTGGGCAGTCGCTCGCTGGTCATAGGAGAGCGAGTACTGGGCGTTCCGGAGCTATAGAGGCCAGTCAAGAGGCGGATGTGATAGCTCCGCCGCCGGGTCAAGAAGACTTTCGGTATGCGAGCTTGGCAGGAAATTGAGGGTATCTGGCAACAGTGGCAATGAACAACTGGAGAAGCAAATTACGGATCGCTAATGGGCGCTCAATCAAAGGCCCGTGGGCTTCTCGCGGCATCCTTCGAACCAGAATCTTTGGAGCTTTCTGCGGAACAGGTGCGCATTCAGCTCCTGTTCATATACCTATCGGCTTTCGTCGTCATAGCCGCAGTCTCAAACGAAGAAGGGATGAACCTTGAGAAACTAGCTAGCAACTGGACGATTAACCATCGGCAAACAGGCTCATGGACGGATCGAATTGACAAGGTACGAATGATCGACGTGGATGTCGGTCTTGAGTTTTCCTTCTTATGGGTCATGGACGTAAGATGCGATCGAGCACTGGGAAATCCAACCTATTGCGGTCTCGACAATTCTACAATTCAACGCTTGGCAGGGGTCGATAGGAACATTGACTAACGTTTCAAGTTATAAGTCGGTCGAAGCGTCCGTCTGAGACCATTGTTGTGACTAGCAACCGGTTTGCAGCATAGCTATTGCGGCGTATGTAATACATACGCGCCCTTCTAAGCGCTCGGCTCTGCTACTACTTTGTGTTCTGGCCCTGCTTGGCAACGGCGATTGCACGTGAGAGAAGGAGTCCTTGCGCCAACCTACAAAACCTGTCATCTACTAAAAAAGCTTGCTAAGGAAAATTCTCCAGTTATAGAGTATGCTATCGATGTGTTCTTCCAGTGCCGACGATGAAGCGCCTCACGCGCTTGTAGCCGAGCACCACATGCAACGCTACCGCGATTCAAACCTCTTGGTCTTCTGATGCTGATGAGTACCTTAAAAGCCCTTATGGAAATATCATCTCTTTGTCAGAGCTAGTATTCGTCGACTTCTACGCTACGGAATCCTTCTGTTCCGTTCATTCAAACCAGTGCAATTGACTTTACGTATTTTGGCGAGCTACTTTTGATTCGATCGCGCTTTGCCCGCGCAAGAGCCAAGTCGCCAACATGCACCTAGCTGTCAGATCTACTGCCGCCCGGCCTTCTGCGCGTGCACTATCGCCGCCGCTGCAAGGGTCGATTCATCTCAACGGTATCGTTGGGTGCTGGCTCCGACAGTCCCGCCCTGTCAGGTAGGCCAGCTGATATGTCGAGGCAGGGTTTTCGAAATCCTATTGAGCGGATCCCGAGCACTTCCTTCGGGCCTCTGGTCTGTGGTCACCAGTCAGTGCATTGACTGCTCGCTCAGAGAGCCAAGCTGCGCTCGATCAAGCAGGAGTTGATACTAGTGATGAAGCTTTGCACTAACTCTTAATCGCCAGTAATCTCGGGTATCCACCTTTTCCGACATCTGAGGAGGCTCGAGTCCACATGGACAAGCCGTATATGTAGACCCTAATCAGTGGTGTGGTATCTATCTCTTACAGTCCCTGCTATTTTGATTCAACAAGTACGATTACCTACGTCCCTCCGTCCGTTGGTTTCTGAACATTAACACAATGCTTTGGAACTCACTACTCAATGTTGGCTTGTTGTCTTCGGTTGCTCTCTCTGCGAGCCTTCCCTCGGCCAACGTTCAGCTGGCGAGCAGTCCGGCGTCGAGTGGTCTGGCTTTCCCTTCCAACGACACTGCGTCGGCGACCAACGACACCGCGCCGCACAAGCATCCGCGAATACTATGCCTTCAAGGCCCAACGCCTGGACGCGCCAATTACAGGGATTGCGAGAATGCAGCACAACATATATCCAATTCACGAAACCGGTTTGATTTCGCTAACCGACATGAGGGACATCCGGATGCAATCCAGATGCCGATTAATTTCTTCAACAGTAAGTGTTTTGATAACAACGATGTCGATTGATAAGATCATGGGGTTTCTCTTCCATTCCAGGAAGTGCCTTGTATTGCCATGAAAGATAGCTCAGATATACTGCTTACTGCAAGGGTCACCATATATGTTTTGGCGGGAAATCGTCTAGTGATGGCCTGTTCTCGCATGAAATTTGGCCTCAATTCGGTCGGCTAAAATCGTCGTCAGGCAGTTATCTGCCCTCAGAGTATTTTGGCTGACTGGGTCTACGATAGATGACGCCAATTGTTTCATTACGTTTACACTCCGTCAAGACGAAGGGCCAGGCCGTACCGACTTTTATATCGTTCGAGAAGAGACGTACGCTGTTCTCCATGAGTGTGTTGAGAAAGAGAAGCTTGGTGGTCTCGTGACTGGCTTCAGTATGTCCGAACGCACTCAATTATCAGCAGTCTAATAAACCCTGTGTTTGTAGCAAAGACTGGTCATTTCGCGATCAGAATGGAGCCGTACCATCCCCACATATCCTGCGAACGACACGAAAACCCGCCTTTGACATCGTGCGAAGCCGCAGCTCAAGATATGCCGATCAGTGGACTCAGAGAGCTATTCGGCGTCGCTCGCGATACAAGAATGCTGACAGTCCCTCTGCCTTGGACAAAGACCTCGCCCGACGGGAAATGTACAATCACGGTCGATAACTCGGGTCCGGCAACGGAGGCCTCGTGGACGGATATCTGGACCGCTGCAACTGCTGTCAATGCGAAGTGTGTCAGAGCTGCTGGAAAAGGCGGGAAGATCACCAAGTTAGGCGAGTCGGGCAAGCTGTCCGTTCGTATCTCCAATGGGCCAGTTCTTCCTATCTTGGGTCTCCCGGGAGCACAGAATAGTACGGGAAATAGTTCTGCGGCCACGGCTTGAGTGCGTTGTTAGAGGAAGCTTCAATCCACAAAATCCCACCTACCGGTTTTGGCTTCCCTTTCGACGGCCGACATCAGGATCTGCAGCTAGTACATGGTTCATGCTCTCACTGTTCGTTGGGTACTCGTGGTATTGGACATTTAAGATTTGGGTGGTGACGTTAGTTTTCTTAGGCGTAAAGAAAAGTAGCTGCGATGCACGGATACCACAACGATCTGAGCGATTGTTTTCCAATGTCGACGGTGTCGCAATTGCATCTGTCACTCGTTTATCGCTTTTACCTGTCTGTATAAACCCTGACACCACATTTGAATGTTACTTACGTTACATATTCGTGTCCTCTTCATTACTGACCGTGTCAACCTTACTTTCATCTTGTTCCCCGAACCCTCAGACCGTGGTACCACCACATATTAAGCTCGCAATTCTCTTCTCCAACAGGTGTCGGAAAAGTACACTCTGCGCATCCAGCTTCTCTGGCTTACAGAATGCAAAATTCCCACTCCTAGGCAGGACACCACGCCAGACGCCATACTGACGAGTTACCCAAAATACATCCACTACTCAAATAAACACGATGGTGCATAGATTCCCCGGTTCAGACGGTACCCGGTGAACCACTGACACCCAAGTCGCCCAAGTCCAGAGCCCCTTCTACGAGAGCTATCTCACTTCAACCACAAGGAATTTCACCTCTCCCTTCTAGGGTGATTCGTCAGGCTCGCACCATGTCCTCGTCTTCCTCCTATCGAAACCATCATGCAATCCATCCACCATGGGTTTTTCCCCCATAATGTACCTCCCCTTCCTCACACCACAACACAGCCACAACGCTACACCCCTCGCCTTGCTCTCCGTCTTCCTTCGATCCATCTCCACACTACCACTCTTTATCTCCCTCGACAGCAATTTCAACCATCCACCTTCCACCATCCCCTCTCCACCATCTCCCCATCCCCATTCTCATCCCCCTCCCCCTCCCCCCAAATTTACAAATCGCATCACGAAACAGCGAAGCAGAAAGCTATTCACGTCCTAGCAGCACCCCAACAGCACTTAAACAAACTATCGCTTCCCCCCCTCCTCTCCCTAGTACCTACACCACGCAGCTCAGGAACCCCTTCTCTCCCGGGACCCTTGTTCTTGAGAAGCAGATAATAAGTGACGAGGGGGGGGGAGGGGATGTGAGTCCGGAGAGGAAAGGTTTGAGTTGGGTTAGGAGGGATTAGGGGGGGAGGCGGCGTTGGGAGACGGACTGAGGGCAGGAGAGGTGCCCTGCAGGGTCTTTGGGGGTGGCGGATATGGGGATGGTAGTCTACGTTGTGAGAGCGGTGGGAGGCAAGACTGATGGTTTTGTGGTCGGGAAGGGAGTGATGCTTATGATGCTGGGGAGGGATGCTGAGGGTCCTTCTTCTCAGGGGGGAGGTGGTGGGAGCCCCTCGCGATAAATAAGTAGGAAGAATAAGTAGCGACGGGCTTCATAGCTGGCGTTGAAGGGGGCGAGGTAGTGTCCCCCGTGACGTATCGACTGGATATTTCGTGGATTGCAGGTGAGCGAGAAGTGTGTAGGCATGAGACAGTCTCTTTCTCTTCTTGATTCTTGTTCGGATGCATTGGTGTTATGGTCGTGTATAGCGGCTGTTCAATGACTCCAGAATTTGTTGTGTGTTGAGTTTCTGACTCCATGGTCCGAGGATGAGTGTTTTTGGGATTTTGCTAACAAGAGCTAGGAGTACTTCTTTTAGTGTATGTGTAGGAAGGAGGTGAGTGTTAAAAAGATAGAGTGCGAGTCTTTCAACATCGTGCTTCAGTCCTCTCCTAACACCATAGCAAATTGTCACTTCCTCGACTTCCTCGAATCCCGGGGTATTAAACAACGTCTCCAGCTCCTCCCTTCCCTGCTCTCCCTCCCTCATATCCACATCCCAAAACCCCATCCGAATCAAAACCAAATCAAACCCCCAACCCACCTCCTCCTCCATCACAAATACCCAACAAGAAATCCCCAACCAGCCAACCATGTGCCTCCGCACCTGGCACCTCCACACCTGCGGGCACGCCACCTCTTCCGAAAGCCCCTGCGCTGAGAAATGGAAGGACAACCTCAACAACTGTCCGAAGTATAGAAACGAGGAGGATACGGGTGCTGGGGAGTGTGCGAGATGTGTGGAGGAGAAGAAGGCGGCGGAGAGGAGGGAGGAGGAGAAGAAGGCGGCATAGGCGGAGGATGAGGGAGTTGGAGCTGAGGTAGGGGGGGAGAGAAGGAGGAGGAGGAGGAGGAGGAGGAGGAGGAGGGGGAGGGAAAGGGGGAGGGGAGGAGGAGGGAGTGCATGTTTTGCTGTATTGACGACTGAAGAAAAGTGGAAGATTTGAATGAAACGTGATTCGTGCCAGTTAGGCTTGGACTTGTCGCTACCATCGTTATATCAGCTTGCCCTTTGTGAAGATTTCGAGGATTTGCATGCAAGGATGTGTATGCGCGATCGAAGGTTGGGGCATAGTACGAGCGCAGCTCACCTCCCTGCTACAAAAGTTGTCGTAGAGCTTTTCAGAATCCTGATGGTTATCATTGAAGCGAGGTACATACCAAATATCTTTAGCGTAATCACCCACCTCGAATCTCCACGAGAGGCGTTTGGTAGAAGACAGTCCGACGTTGCATGCTGAGACTTCGGACCGGGAGAGGAGGTTGGATACGAGGGTGATGATTAAGAAACTTGGTTTTGCAGGGGGTGGAGCATAATGTTCATTTTGAGGGCCTTTTCTAGCGGTGCAAGGTCCCGGACGAGTCCACTCCAAATCACCACTCCTGCTCAATTTTCGCTCGAGCCGCATTCGCGCGCATCATGCGCTTCCACTGTCCGCCTGAGCTCTTCTCAAACGGTGCCGTTCTGGGTTCAGAGCCTGGGTGGGCGAATGCCGGAGCTCGGCCCCAGGTTGATCTTTGCGAAGGACGTTCCGGATGGTGGGTCCAGTTGGTGCTAGCTCGGGATCGAACATTGTCGTCTTCTGGTTCCGTGTGAATCGTTAACTCGACATCCTCATCGACATCCTCATTGACATCCTCATCGTGTATTCTCTTCCACGTTTGCCTTCCAGTCTCCCCTTCCTGTCCCTCATCCCTCCTCCCCAGCAACCTCCTGCGATCCGTGCCTCGCCCCCTCACATCGATTTCCCCTCGCTCCTGCTCCCTCTCCCCATCTCCCGCCCACGACGGCTTCCTCCCCCTCACATTTCCTTCAAGTCTCCCCAACCTCGTGTCCCACGCACCAATGATATTTCTCTGCTCTTTGCACTTCCGTAATTCCTCCTGCATCATCTCATGCCCGGACCCATTGATCAGATAATCATAAGCCCCAATCAACTTCCTGAGAAAGACCCTCAAATCCCCTTCCAGAACCTCTTTATAGTCATACGTCTTCTTGCTCTTCGTCCACTCCTCCCAATGGAGATGGTTTCTCAAACCCCTGATTCCAATCTCCGTCCCTCTCAGCACGGAGGAGAGGAGCCTCCAGTCATTCTTGACAGCAGCGGTCTTGAGCCCGATGTCGAGGAACATGCTGAAAGCTCGCATATCTGGAGAAGGCAGGCAGTCAACCATCATTCTGCAAAGCTTACTCGCATGCTGCAGCACATTCGGGTTATTGATGTCTCGCACACAGGTGTTCATTGCGATCCTGAAGGTCTTGGCTTGTACACCCCCCTCTTCCCCCTTTACACCTCGTCGTTCGGAGTGCTCGACCGGGGCGCCAATGCCGAGACCGTCGCGCATCTCCTGTACGAGTTCGACGCAGAGGCGGGAGGCGCGCTGGACGCGGAGGAGGCGCAGGTAGGTGTGGTAGTTTTCGGTATCGGGGCTGATGGAGTAGGGAACGCTGGTGAGGAGGCCCCAGTAGTTTTGGGCTGCAGGGATGTTGTGGAGACGAGTGCAGGCGCCGACGACGAGTGAAAGGGTGCTGTGGCTGGGGACAACGTAGCCGGCCATGTGAGTACTTGCTGAGATTGGATTGAATTCTTGGCCGGGAACGAAATCGTCGCCTGCTGAGGCAAAGGGTTGATCTGTGGAGTGGGAAGACGGTACGATGTCCGTGCTTTCTTCGTCCGAAGTTGAAAGAAGTTCCTGTGGAGTGAGCGATGATTCGGGAGCAGATGCAACGTCTAAGCTTCGGTCTTCACCAGAAAAAGAGGGCTGTTGAGGAGACCGTGACAATAAAGCCCTGCCAGCTGGCGTACTGGGCGGCATACGTCCAGGGTAAGCACGATCAGCCTGACGCGGAATGCCCATTGTCTGTTCTATGAGAGACAGCACATCGTCGAGATCTCGCGGGGCTTCCGAAAGGACAAGTAGTCGTCCCATCGAGCACACAAGGTCTTCATCCAGCCTAATCTCGCCGCTCCGCCACCGGTCGGTGATCTCAGCCCACATCCGCCTGCCTTGCAATACAGCTCGCTGGAACAGATCAGCATTGTCCTCCTGTGCAGCTGATCGACTATCACTTTGGTCGGTCTCTTGCGCAGTATCTTTCGCAATCCTACAAAGGGCATTGAGTATAGTAGTGAACGTTGCGGCATCTGGGGCATTCCTCCCGGTTTTAGGCATCCTTGCAGCAACCCCCCATAGAGAATCCAAGTCTTTCGCACGAGCACATACCTTCAACACAGCGTTTGTGTGTATGATAGTGGGCTTAACTGGGCTGTTCTCCGCGTACATAGAATGGTAAAGTGAAAGGGCGCGCTGCAGCGATGTAGGGTACTTCGTGTGCCATGCTAGGCCACGCAGAAGGATAGTGAAGGTATGCCCATCAGGGTATTGGGCCCGCTTCTTCATCTGTGGTACATACACATAAGCGAGGTCCAGAAAACCTGGGGGTAAGTTGTACATCATTGTATATCTTTAGAGCATTCGACACCCTCCCTTTATACATCTCGTAGTCCATCAAGTGGTTCCAGCTGACTGTACACGACATGTTCCTGCTGCTCATCTTCACCAGCTCCAGAGCTTTATGATAGTCGTCCTTCTTTAGCAGATTGATGGTGTGATCTGCAAGCTTCAGAGGGTCGTGAAGGTATCGCAGCTCTTTCTCTAAAACAGCTTTGTCGAATTGTGGTACCCTGGAAAGCTCTGAAGAGCCGCCCTCTTCGAACGGAGTGGTAACACTAGAACGTTTTCTCGGAGACCGCTCGATGGGATCTTGCCGCCAGCGACCCCTGCCATATCGCCCAGTCGTAGGTACTGCTTGACCTGTTCCATCTCCTTCTGACTTCCTTCTGTCCAAATATGCACCAGCAGCAGTGGCATAGCTCTTGCAGGGACCATGTGTGACTCGACCAGGCCTATGGGTCGTGACAGGGGCTGCGTAGGGTCTCTGTACTATGGCAGAATCGAATGCGTCGCCGATAAGATCGCGAAGGCATCTGCGAATGCAGGTTGTGCAGTAAAGCATTGGACGTTGATGAAATGTGGCGAGCTCATTTGTCGGAGCCTTAGCACTTCGGAAAAAAAAAGAAGTATGGTACTTCCAAAGTAGCTGTCCGCAAAGCGCCTTAGCCGCGGTCGTGACTAAGCTACCCTAGCATCAAACAGCATCCCAAATCCCAATCTGTCGGGACAACTTAAAGCGAACTCAGATCGAGATCATGCGGCAAGCTAAAAGATAGAGATCCCTCGTGCACGGAAGCTAGAGAATGGTAGTTTTCTCATAGCCTGGTTTTCGGCAGCATCCCGAGGATTTGGGTGGGAAGATGGTGGCCTCTTTTAGTGGCAGTAGCTATGTGTAACCATGACTAGACGATAGGAGTATGGCTCAGAAGGACTGCGGATAAAGCTTGTTTTACGCCTGGGTTCATGGCGTGAAGCAGCACAATCAGAGTAGCCTCTAGAATAGCTGTCGAGTCCACAATCTGGACAATGCTCACGATGTCAGACCCAATGTTTTCGTAGGCTGTTCAAATGCAAACAGAAAGGATTTGGCTACGGACCTAGTGTACAATCGGGGGAATAACATCTGGTCTGATGACTTGATTGCAAAGATCTCAAATTCGACAGCTGGGACAGGCTTTTTGAAAAAGTGAGCAGGACCAACAAATAGCCGACAAACGCCATCAGGACTTTGCTGTGGTAGTAAACCGACATTAATGCAGAACACAAAATGGCCCATGAGATAGATGGCCATGAGCTCTGTGTTCGCAACGTATCTTGAGAGTCACCAGTACCAACATAATGGAAATATGAGGGGCATGCTAGAAGAAAGGTAATCATCATGCGCGTTCGTCGACCGACGACCCCATTCCCAGGTAGCCAGAATGCAGCGACAACTCCAACAAAATCATACTCGGGTGGCCGCCACCGATTACCTTCCTCCACTCCCACCTTGATATGCTTATGTTGAGAACGTCCAGGGATATCATTGTATGCGGAAGGCAAAGACAAGGAGACGAGTGCAGCGAGCCAGGCTATGACGAGAAGTTGTGAGACAGATCAGGTCCTAGCCTAGCGTCAGCATGTACTTCTGGCGTCCCCTAGGTTGGGGGACGTTGTTGGTACATCGGTTGGCCCTGTCCGTAGGGTGAATGTGGGTAACCCGGGTATCCTTGCCCATTGCCAGCCTGGTACATCTGCTCCATGCCGCTTGCATACTGCGGTGGAACTTGGCTACCGGATGGAGCGTAGCCAATGGGGGGGAGGTGAGGGCGGACACCGGGAGGATAGTTCTGGCTTGTGGGAGTCTGCGAGGGTTCGGTGGACTGGCCGTCAACGGAGCCGCCACCTTGAGTAGAGCGCTGGCGTTCCTCTTCAGCCTTCCGTTGGCTGTCTTCCTCCTTCTTACGGGCCTTCCATTCTTTTCGAATCTCTTTGAATTCTGTACTCGGAGTATTGTCAGCTTCACGCTAAACTAGCGTCCCCAGGAATTCGAAGCGTGGGGCGTAGTGCCAACGTTAAAATCAGGGCTCATGTTGTGTAACATGACTATACAAGCACGGTCTAACCAGAAACGCGGTTTTGCGACAATAAAGACATGGCAACTGACCTTCAGGAGTACGCTTCTGCCCGTGTGACTGCATTGTTACATGCGCATTAAGATGATTCAATGTACCATATGCCTTCTCGCATCCTTGCCACCCGCATTTATACATCCGCTCAATCTCTTCATAGCGGCGGCGAGGGCGCTTGTTCTGCTGAGCACCGGGAATGGGGACGAAGGAGTAGACCTGAGACAGAGGGTGAGGATTCTAAGTGTGGCTAAGTATAATGCGCGACACAGGGTGAGAAAGAGACTATCTACCTGTCCGGGGCGAGGTCCAGCTGTAGCGGCAGCGCCTCCAGCAGAGACTGCTGTACCAGGCGAGCTGTATGGGCCGCCAGGCATGCCGTGAGGATGTCCCTGGTACTGCTGCGGCCATGGGTGATATCCTTGCTGCGGGTGGCCCTGGTACTGAGACATGTCGTGGTTGGGCGCGTACGGCGAGTAGGGTGGGTAAGTCGGACTTGACTGGGCTATGGATGGATCTATAGGTACCTCGGGGTTAGACTTGTGTGGGGGATTGTGATGGTTATTCTGTTGTCCATCTTGCAAAGACATGGACGGACTTGTTGCTTGAGCCATAGTTCCTGCACCAGCGTGATTCTGCTGTTGTGCGTAGTGTTGACGCGCCAGATATTCTTGGGGCAGAGCGGGTGGGCGCGCCGAAGACGAATTCACGCTGTATTCAGATGAAGGAGTAGCCGATTGCCCGTAATTGGACGGTCGCACGTCTTGTTGTGGAGTGTACTGCGCAGCAGACGATGGATCTGCCGGGGCTTCTTAGGAACGGATCTTGGTGGCCAATGCTGGAGGTGGACGTGTGCAAACCTGACTGCGAGTACTGGTCGGATGCACCTCTGTCCATCAATCGCTGTCGCCATGCCAGATTAGTCGACCCGTACATATCGTTGTTGTGATGCTGAGTAAGAGCGACTTACGATGAACGAGCTGGAGCTTCGACAAGCTCTACACCGGACAAGCTTTTAGCCTGTGGCAGCCAAAGTGATGGTGAGAGTGAGACAGACACAGCACTAAAACCACGCGACAGGTGGTTGGTCTAAAGTAAACCAGTGCTCAAGGGCCCAACTTAGGCTCCTGGACTATTTTGTACTTGGAGCAGACGGCTTCGATCAACGGAGCTAAGTGCTGCAAGGAAGATTGCGCACCGCGGCCACAACGTGGTGCCAGTTAGATCGAGTGGCTAGAGAGCTCCAGTCCTCCGCTAAGGACTAGTGAGATGATTAAGACGTGCGAAGAGCCCACAGACGCGGCAAGCGATGTGAGGCCTTGGGGTTGATAGTGTGGTCAAGTGCCACGAGTAGTGAGGTTTAAAGGGTGGAAAGTAAGCAGTCCGGCGCAACGGAAGGGGATATTGGTCGGTGGTTGGTGAGCGGCTTATTCTTGATGGAGGAGAAATGGGCCAAAAGCTCTGACCGCCCGTGTGGAACTACGTGAGCTAGGATATTTTCCGTGGGCTAGGCGCACTTGTCCTCGAACTTTGCAAGCCGTCCTAGCAGAGGAGGTGAGCACTGAGCAGTGTGTTGGAGGTGCGAATTTGGGGCGACGATTTCGAGATTAAGGTTGCGATCTGCAGGATCGTCGGAGTTGTGGTCTAACGTAGGTTCTGGGTGCCGGACTCGCTGATTGCTAGAAACCAGGCGTTGTTCGAAATACGGGTGTGGGCGGAGCTTAGAGCCAAAATCACGGACCGCCGTTCGAATTGCGGAGAAATGATGACTGATGCTTTGCTTTGCGATTTGATTTTGGCTACTTATTGCTCCACAGCGGCCAGAAGACGAGTCAGTGTGTTTGGGTTTTGGGTGAGTGATAGGGATACGGTGACGGAGGCGTCGGAGGGGGATGTCAGAGACTGCCAATGAAAAGCACCCGCCCAATATCGCCTCGGCCAGGTACAGCGACCGCGGAGAGATGAGCAGTAGACCTGCTCCTCACGATGGTTCCTGTTTCACGCGTCGAGCATCGATAGTCGACGGTGTTTCGGAAGGTCGGTGATATGGCGCAGAAGTGGCCCTTGGCTTGTTTTCGTGCGCGAAGGGGACTGTCTCAACTGTGAATGACGCGCTAGCCCCCTGTGTCGAGGGATGACCCAAGACGGGACTGCTGATGGTGGGACGAGGATAATCTCGTCCGATTGAGAGCTCGTCGACGCTGGCAGTTGATGAATGAGGACGTCGGCAAGGTCGCAAGCGTGGTGCACTAGCAGTACTAGTGGGGATGAGAGAAATGGGACTGGGATGCGATTGGGTTGATGCTTGTGACGAAGGCTTCGCTGCAAATTCGGGCGGGCCTAGCACGCTCGCCTTGGCGCGCCTGCCTAGCTGAGATCGCGCCGCCCCCAATCCTGACTCCGTTGCTTAAGCTTCAAGCTCACGCTTTCCGAGCACCACAGATGGATCAAAGAGCAACGACCGATGGGGCAACAATCATTGGATGCGCGTGTGCTCCACCTGTCGGTGTCTCTCCTCGGCACAATGACAGAGCGCCACTTGTCAGTCTCTGCGCTTACGGTGCCTAGCCCCTCGGTCTAAAAGTTGGAGTGGTTCGAGGGGTAGGTGCTCTAGCCTTGACGGTAAATTAGAATGAAGCTTGTGAGTAGGCGAGGTTGGTTTATCCCAAGTACAGGCAAGAAGCATGTAGCTAACATCTAGAACGCAACAGTGGCAGGGCAGACCTTTAAGAGCGACAGCCGCACGCAGCTGCGAGTGACCTCAGCCAGAGTGGGGTAGAGCAGGCCTTCACGACTGGGAATATGCGAAGGGACCTATGGGAAGGATGATGTCAGGCGACATGCAGTCAACGCTCCCTGCCTGCGAGGGCTGCTCCTCTTGCTGAGAACAGATGGCACAACGGGCCTACGGCGATGCGAGTATGCATAGACTGTTCACCTTTGACATCCAATCACGCAGCAGATATTCCTCTGCTTTGCTGTGGCGCTGTCGATACAAAGTTGCCAGGCAAATGGCGAACTGGCGCCTGTAGATAATGGAAAAGACGTTGCATTTGCGCTTGCTGCTGATTTGCTACCGATCCGCTACCCTCACCGCCAGCTCCTTGTCTCCCATGTCCCTAGTTGTCCGTTTAACGTCTTTTCTTCCGATCGGACAGCCAGATGCGCGAAGGATATTCGACTGAGGCACATAGGCGACGTGAATCACATGGGAAGCCAGAGCGGACCCCTGGCTCAGCAGATGAAGTCGGCATATCTGTGCCGGTGAGGGGTGGCGCTTGGGTAATGAGATTCATTTTGATGTGAAAGGGCGGGATGCTGAAAGATGATTCGCTAGGAACCACACGCTGATTCATTATTACGAGTATTATTATGTGAACCTTGAATAGGAAAGGCTGCATGGTTGCTTCGGCGCTGATCTTATGTAAAACCTCATCTAAACACTCAATGTCGATGGCAGGGTGCACATGCCAAGGTTGCCTGTCGGCAAGTGCCGTTTTTGCAGAACACGGAATGGCCGAGACATTCGTGGTTTCCTTCACGAAATAGTCGAGGCATGGGGACGTTGTTCAACTGCAGAAGAGTAGCATGAAGTAGTACATTATTCTTTTGGTTTCAACCGTCGAGCAGCACCACAGCTAGACCAATCAAGCGAGAGAAAGTCCGCACTCACCGGGATGTCTTCACGCAGGCCACGGTCATCCAACATCTAGACGTGCATGGTGCGCTGCAACGTCGCCTACTCGATGATTCTAACGGGTGGAGGGATTTGCACTCGACCGGTCGGGTGGCTCGCCACGTCCGCTGTCCCAGCCAAAGCGCACGTTCATGGTAACACCTCCGCGTACGGTGTCAGATCACGGACACGGGACCGTGTGACAGAGCAATTCGAGGCATACGATAAGGGGCAGGCAACGTGTGGATGCGCTCGGCCCTATCTCGTTCATGCTGTTAGGTAATAGGACTGGGACGGGAGATAAGGAGGGGCTGTGACGTGTACAGAACCTGGCAGAAGGAATGAATTTTGCGATGTATGAGTCCAGGGTCGTTGTCGCAGTTTGAGAAGGTGTGGTTTGTTTGAGGCGGCTTTTGTGTTTTGATATTGCTAGTCGATGTCTTGTGCGACGTCGAGGAACTACAGTGTTAGCGGAACCCAGCAGCCTGGTATGGGGAGAGCTCTACTTTAGAGGGAGTCCGGCGAAGCCCGGGCACGTGCTGGCTGGCCTCCCGTTCAGCCAGGAGATCTCAGACTACATGTACCGAGGTACACCTAAAGCATGCTAAACCTGAGGCTCTGCATTAATTCATGGAGTCGGAATTTGTCGGAACCTCGGCCGAATCTTCTCTTAGGGTAAGATCTAGGGTAAATTGTTGTGTCAATACTACGGTAAATCCGCCATTCCGCCATTGAGTCATTATCTCTTGCCCTCGAAGACGCGTTGCGTTCTGGCTCGAGCCTTTTCGTGCTCCGCAATATCAAGTCTCCGCCGGGCGGCTGATTCATGCGTGATCGTAACGAATTACGGGCGTAAGGATTCGTAGGAGGTCTGATCCCAATAATGTGGAAGTACTTCGTATATAGTCGGACCACTGTTACGACCTCGTATAGTAGATCTGATCTTTTAGCCCCCAAGCCGGCCCCAACCGCCGGACTAATGCGGTGTTGCCGGCCGTCAGAGAGGCTTTGGAGTTGTGTAATCACTAGGTGATCATTCAGACAGGGGAAGGATTACGCCCTCGAGCTTTCGAGTTTTATTGTCTGAGCCAAGATGTTAAAGATTGCGAAGTATGAAGCGAAAGTGAGGAATGGCATCGACTGCGAACATAAGATCGAAGCTCTAGTCGAAGAATGTCTGCAGCATCGACTTACAGAGAACAATAGAGGTAAGGGAAAATCTTGACAGGACCTCGTTGATCTATAAAGCTCTCAATCTAGCAATGCATGTCTATTACACTTGTGCTGTCCTACCGCTTCCGAGCAAGCTGATGAGCAAAACCTCGCTGGCTGTCCGTCCGCAGCTCTTATCCGGATCCGATGACATCGGATTACCATGCTGTGGTCTAGATGCTCTGAATTACGAAGGACAAATGAAATCTATCGACTCGTGCCAGAGTCTGTCGCCAAGGCAAACGTGACGGTCAAACGCCCCTTACAAAGGAAAGTGGAATGTATCACCCACGCTTCGCCGAGCGAGCTGTATCTGCAATCTTGGCCGTTGGGAACGACAAAGAGTGTGGCTTACCAGCGACGACCGCCACCCATGGGTGCAGAATTGGAGCCTGAGTAGCCACCGCCACCGCCACCGTACCCTCCTCCACGACCACCACGGCCTCCACCACGGCCTCCGCCAAACCGTCCGCCGCCACCTCCGCCGCCGTAGCGAGCCATTTCGGCAAGACGAGGGTCAATCTGCTGCTTGGATTCTGTAAGAACAGCTACAAGATCACGAGCCTGCTTGGAGTCTATACGAAAGATGTTAGCGTACATGGTTGTCGTCGGTTTTACAGGAGGGAGCACTTACTCTCTGTGGTGAAAAGGGTGATGGCGGTTCCTTTCGATCCAGCACGACCAGTACGCCCAATGCGATGGACGTAATCTTCCGAATTGTTCGGGTAGTCATAGTTCAGAACGTGAGTGATGTTCTTGACATCTTCAACAGGGTTAGCATTCAACCAACAAAAGAAACGCAACGCGCCCATTGTTGGTCGTGTGAAGCCAACGCTTTCTGCAACGCTCTCTCAGGAATAACATGATCGTGACATCCAGGTCCAAGGCATGGCAATTCTACGCTCCTGGAGAATCCTTGGAAATGCAGCTTGAACGAGTCAAGAAGAATCCAATCCGCCTCTGTACCCGTTGGTACGTAACGAGACGGAATGAAAAGGTGTAGCAAGCTACACTGCATCTATTAACCAAGGTTCTTCAATGAGAGTACCAATGAAAGACGGAACGAGCCTTGACCTGTGGATGGCACTGTGAGAGCGTAGAAATGCAGAGAGCAGAACATGGCATATAGCCACACACGACACTAACGAAAGGGAGGGAAAGGAGAGTGCAGTGCCGTGATCAATCATACCAATACCACGAGATGCTACATCAGTAGCAACCATGATGGGGCTCTTCCCTGTCTTGAATTCATTCAAGACCCAGTCACGCTCGTTCTGCTGCTTGTCGCCATGTATTGCTGCGCAAAGGGTTAGCTGATGAGCGCATGTTGAAACTGTAGGAATCTTACAGAGCGCGGGCCATCCATCCTGTCGTAGAAATCTAGTAATTTCGTCCGCCACACGCTTAGTGCCTGTGAACAGCAGAATCTTTGCATCCTTGTCTTCCATGATGCGTTCAAGGTGCTTGATCATCTTATCACGCTTCTCGAAATCTGAAACGATCTCTACAACCTGAGTGATACGGTGGTTAGCCGAAAGGTCAAAGGACCCAATATTAACCTGGATGAAATCTTGGAGATAGTCCGAGGCCAGTTGGCGGACGTCCTTTGGCCAAGTTGCAGACCACATCAGGGTTTGACGGTCTGGACGGATCTGGCCAATGATCTTCCGGATCTGAGGCTCGAAGCCCATATCGAGCATACGATCAGCCTCGTCAAGGACAAGGTAAGTGACGCGACGAAGGTTAGTTTTTCCGGACTCCAACATGTCGATCAAGCGGCCGGGCGTAGCTATACAAACCTCGACGCCGCGAGCAAGGTCACGGATCTGACCCCCCTTCGGAACACCTCCATAAACGCAAGTATTACGAATTTTAGACGATTTACCGAACTTTGTAACTTCCTGCTGTATTTGTACGGCCAACTCACGAGTAGGAGCGAGAATCAGGACGATCGGGCCATCTCCCGGACCAAGTAGGGGCTGAGCATTGATATGAACGATAGAGGGCAAACAATAGGTGAGTGTTTTTCCAGAGCCGGTTTCCGCAATGCCGACAACGTCCCGGCCTGAGAGAGCCATGGGCCATCCTTGAGACTGGATGGCGGTAGGTGCAGCGAAGCCCTGGGCTTTTACCTCTTCCATAACGTATTTGGGGAAGCCAGCTTCGTCGAAGGTCTCCACTGGTCGTGGCACATTGTTACCTTGCACCGCCATCTCCTTGAGCTTACGGAAAGCATCTACATCTCGCTGGGAGCGAGTAGAGACGAGCTGGTCCTCTTTGTAGAAAGATTTTTCGAACTTGGGCATAGTCGCAAAATCTAGGGTTGAGGTCAGTGTTGTAGCACAGAGAGAATTGTGCATGACTTACCCCAATGTTGTGTTTTTAGGTTGGCACCGAGGTTGGACATCTTGTCACCACCAGCTCCTCCACCAAAGCCGCTACCGCCTCCATAGCCGTTGGTAGAGCCACCGTAACCATTCGAGTAGCCGTTGCTGCCCCCGCCAGAGTAGCCGTTGCTACCGCCCCCGTATCTACAAGAAGATTTAGCCCGATTCAACAATATAGATCGCTTGAGGTAAATAGAAAACAAATGCGAGAAGGGGGCATCGCCTTAATCAAAGGTGATGGTCGACAAAGCAGACATTTGGCGACCAGAAACTTCAGCCTCTAAACCTAAGGTAGTCGTACCCATTGGAATAAGATGAGCCGTAGTCTCCAGCTCCTGAATATCCGCCAGGGTATCGACTCGAATCGTGATCGTACCCGTTGGAGTAACCTTCACCTCCTCCTCCAGCACCGCGAGAGCCACCGTAGCCTCCACCACCGTACGACATTTCGCCGACAGTTGTATCGCTTGACCTTTCTGGTTCCAGTGAGGTAAAAAGAAAGCCTTGGATATGATAAAGATATGAAGCTGCTATTCACAGACTCAGTGATGAGGTTGTGGGTATTGGTTGATGTGAGGTATGAGTGTGGTGATAGTTAGGAATTTTTTTCAATAGTAAACGACTCTAGCGCGGCTGACTAATCAGGGGCATGCGAAATCTCGTTCCTGAACCACCATGCACCTAGGTGCTAGGGATTGATTTTATGATGATAGAACAAGATCGTATGCACAGAAATAATTTTGAACAGTCTTGGCTACACAGGTCACAACAACTTCAAAGATATGACACAGCCTTCAAGCACGCTTACCACCGGGCGTTGTCCTGAGACAGCCCATGATCTCTCAGTTCTTCCTCGCCTTTAGCTGTATTGAAGAAAGACAATGATGGCAGGTTTCCCATCGACTAAGCACCCACGGAACGCCATTTTCAGGCCTCGACCGGTATAGGCTACACCACTAATCCAACGAGTTCAGATCGATTCCCTCTAACGCCAATACAATGCTGATCCTTACAGCCCCGATCCCTCCCAGAGCGCCAACCGAGAAGGCATGTTCGAGACTGCGTCGAACGAATGGAGTGATGATTGAATTAAGCTGGAATAGTCCAGTGGGTGGATTTCTGTAGTGTAAAGTATCGGATATGTTATAGTGAAAATCATCCGAAGAGGGTAATATGTAAGGGTATAAAGTGATAAGCCACAATCGCTAATGCAACGCTTGCAAATAGTCATAAGATGGTACAAGAAGTGTTGGACGCCCTGCACAACGACTAGTCAGTACTTTCTTAAGAATCCCCCATATTGGTTTGCGCTTCGGGGGCTTCGTTGGAAACGCTGGCTTCCTGGTCGGTTTCTTCCTCAGAGTCCGTTGATTCTCGATCATCCCTTTGGGTCAATGAATGGTCAGAGAATGATTTGACCCGGCGAGCCAATGTAATGCAAGCAGACAGCGAGACGGGGTACACCTACCATTGTTGTGCTTCAATCCGGCGAACCCAGCGAGCAGTGAGCTTCAATCTCTCTCTAACACTATTCGTAGGGAGCAATTTGTATTTTTCGTCGTCCGCTATGGGAAGGATACTTGCAAACCAGTAGGGAAATAGTGCCGGATCATTGGGCGGTGGTCCGTAGGATGCGATCACCCGTTCGTGCAGCCATGGAGCTGAAGCTGCTCGCATCCGAGTGACGAAGTCGGTACCGATCCTCAAGAGATCGGTTGTAGGAGCATGATCAAGCTGGGCGATCAGATCGTTGGTTGGCGAAGGACAAGCAGAAGTCTCAGAAGCTTCTACCTGTTCCTCTTCCGCTAACAAGAGGTCACGAAGCCGCTCAATGTTACCAACGATATAACCGTCCACCACAGCCCATTCCTTGACACGGAAGCGGGTGACTCCCCGCGTCTCAACCAGGCTGCGACCGTCTGGTAACATCTCGACGCCAATGATGTGGAGTAATGTGCCGTACAGCATGAAAGGCGTGACTCCCAGTTCGCCTTGCGGTAAACCTCTTCGATTATACATCATCATACCAAACTTGCGGTTGCCGTTCTCCACTGCTCGTCTGATCATGAGGCGGTATCTGGGTTCGAAAATATGTAGAAATGTAGGCATCCCTGGATATCCAAGTGTACAGGGAAATAAAGGTACATTTTGATCGCCCTGCATACCCAGCTCCTCTTGCGCAGCTACTTCGGCTCGTTGGATCATCTGGTCCGCACAAAGCTGCGTTAGTAGTTGTAGTAGTTTTCGGTTACTGGCTTCATGCTGAGCACCAGGTCGCACGAAAAGCTGTCGGCGGCAAACTGGGCACAGCCTTGAATGGTCAAGAACGCGCGCAACACATTTACGACAAAAGGTATGTCCACAAGATGTCGTCAACGGGTCCAGCAGCAGGCCGTAGCAGATTTGACAGTCAAGCTCGTTCTTCGAGGACTCCTTCAGATGATCCAACATGGCTGTGTCCAAATAATAATAGTCATCCCCTGTGGGCGACATGGTTTGATAAGACACCTCCGAATCGTATTTTAATTCGCCAAGCTCAGCCATAGTATATGTAGCCAGCAGGCGACCGCCACTCAAGATTCTCGAGTGACCAACATCTGCGTTCCTAGAGTGATCTGCTATACTTCTCTGGCACGGTCTTTCCTCCAACCGTGTTGGTGTTTCGACATTGAGACATCTGGAGCGGACAACCTCAATACTAATCCGATCCATAAGCTTTGTTAACGTGACATCCTGACTACAACCATCCAGAGAATGATCGACACCGCAATCTTCGAATGGACATCGAAACTCCTCTTGCCGGTTGTCGGTCAAAGAATAGGGTATGTTTTCCCTTTTGTGCAGTTCCGGCAGACAAGGTCGGCATAACGAGTTGCCGCACGGGAGTGTGATAGGGATGCGTAGAGGGAGAGAACATTGGGAGCACTGGACCAGACGAATGACGGCTCGTGCGTCGTGATGGGCATCGACGGGGGTGGAAGGCGATACATGTTGCTGGGATTGCAAAGCGCTGTCGCCCATCAAAGCGACCGCGGCCCAGCCCAAGGAGTTGGAGAAGCCCCTTTGGCCACGAGGGGTGCTGGGCGGTGAAGTACCTTGTATATCAAGGAAGCTCATCGATTTCGTTCGAATTCTTCCATACGGCCCAACAGCAACACTGGATCAGACAAGTGGATCCTGGCCCACTGTGGCGCCAATGATTTCTTCGATGTCGAGTTCGGCGAGTAGTTTATAGATATGGCCGGAGTTGGAAAGCGCTCGTTGATCGATATACGACTACTCGAGGATAAGGTTAGTGGTATGTCTCGACAGTAGCAGACGTTGGAAAGCTATTGTTTGCGTAAAGTCGGGAGTGAAGTCGGGTAGTCGTACAGCCAACAATGCCAAGAATCAATTGATGTTAGTTGTGAATGTGATTGTGCAGAAGTTGGAGATGTGGAGAGTAAAAGCACGAGGACAGGGTTGTGGTGGACATATCGCGAGAGGCGTGTTGGACACTGTTATTGGCACAGGCGTAGGTTTGTCCCGATCCAAAATCAAGTCAACGACGACAAGACTCGAATGGCGGAATCCCCTACTCGCACTCGCACATTGCGATTTTCCCGAAGTAGCGTAGGAGGTAGGTAACAATTGGTGAGAAGAGCGGCCTGCGCGTTCGACTGCTCTCAGACGATTCGACGAGCGAAGAGTGCAAGCGTCATCGGTGCAGTCCAGCCACAGCCTAAGCTTGGCTGTGGCGGGTTTTCTCCCTCTTTTCCACATCGATAAGGCCATTTGGCTTTCAGATCGATCGGCAGTCGGGATGGTATCATGGTACTCGGAATTTTAAGCATACTTTACTCCCTCTCGGCCACCGCCGTCTCTGATTGAGGGTTCAACTTCAGGGTTCACTTGAACCACTTGATGCAAAGTAATTCTACATTGAAGTAAAGTATTGGACGTAAAGTATGAAATCGCTCCATAGTCGTACTTGAGACATTGTCTGCTTCAATTCTAGATGTACTTCAACATCCAGAGCTAGATAACTTCCGGTGCTATACCACCTCTTGACATGCGACTGTGGTGATAGCAAAGCTTTCTGCGCCCAGTCATCAAATCGCGCATTGACATCCTGTAGCCAGACAGCAGAGTATCGCTCTATACATGAACCATCCAACCCTTCTGGGTCAACAACCAAAACGCCGACGCTATGCTCCTGCGATGCCACATGCGGCGTTGACTTCCATCGTTCTTTTCATCATTCCGCCGAAAACAACCAAACGCCCATTGCCACACAATCGAAGATTCAACCTCCTTGGGATCCATCGTTTCCACCATCATCCTCATAGTCATCATGATCATCATCATCGTCGAGCACTATACGTCTCATGACATTCTTGTCGAACAGATCCAGAACGAATCGCCGCACCGGAAGTCGGAAGGCGTGGGTTTCAAGGACACGCATAATCTTACGGAACAGCGCAACAGAGTCGAATTGTTCAGGGGACGTACTTTTGATGCTGGAGGAGTGTCAGCTAGTGTTCCTGGGGGAGGGATTAAAGGCTTACCTGTACAGATCACTTGCTGCTCTTTTAGTCAGTACTGTGTTTCCGAGGTCGACAGCCAGTCTCAGGATGCGGCTGTGCCCGTCCTCGTCAATTGGCGCAATTCTCGGTACGCTCTTGAGGCGTCGCCTTAATTTTGGCTGAGATTTATCAGTTGGACTCAGGTTCATCTGTGCCTCTCATTAGCGTGAAGTCAGAATATTGCATAATCCTGCATACCGAGAACAGACTGTCGAGAGCAGGAGGCAGACAGAAACCAAGTGAACGTCCCACGCGATCCGTTGCCGCGTTCCAGCCGTACTCTGCCAGGATCTCCATACCATGCAAGCTTCTCGATATCAGACCCAGAACGAAGAAGGCCGTGCCCCTCATCGTCATTACTTCCGAGGTTGTGGCTATCTTGATGATGAGCCCCACGATATCAGTCTCTTCTAGAAATGGAGCACCAAGTTCCATAGAGCCTACGTTGCCCACGGCCCAGAGGCACCCTTTGACCTTGAGCATGACCTCTGCATCCTCACTCTCGGACCAGGCGTCTTGTATCGTGGCAACGAAATCATCGAAGTGGCCAGAGTCATTTAGAAGTTTGCATCCCTCAATCGTCCGTGTGAGTTCTCGGTAGAAATGTGGCGGCACAATACCGTACTCGTAAGGTTTGACAGGCTCATCGATGCCAGAGCTTGGTCGCTCGAATTGCGGCGAGAGAGCACGAGACAATGAGGCTTCAACTAATGATACATATGTCGCATTGCGGCCCAGAAACCAGTCATCCATCTCTTGCCCAATATAATCGAGGCCATCAAGGTACTGGTAGCCCAGAGAGGTAGACAGGAAGCGGAGAAGCAGAGGCGCCCCAATCTCACCTAGGTGATCCAATGCGGGGCGGCAACGCACGACATATTCTAAGTACGCTCTACGATTGCAGGCTTCTTCAAGTATCTGAACGGCCGTCTCGCACACTTGCACCTCAGGGTCGTATAGTTGCGTGACTAGGAGCCGTATGGTCCACTCACATCGAACAGGCCCTTTTGTTCGGCTTTCTTTGCTCTCAACCCTGATAGTCACGTATCTGCGCAAAAGCTTAGTAGCATAAATGCGAATGCCTTTGGAACAGGTGGTGAGAGCCTTCGAAAGCATGACTCGGAGATGGCTGTCAAGGGAAAAGTCCATATTTCCAAGTAAAGCCTGGATCAGATCATCACGGCCTTCGAGATCCGTGATGTGATAAAACATGTTGATCATCCTCCAGCGTTCGATCATGTGGACTCCTCGCAGGTCGCCGCTTAGTACACCGAGCATAGCAAAGTAGCCCCCACTTAGTGTCTCATTTACGCGATCGGCGGCGAATATAGGTGTTTCCGATGTCAAGCCACTGAGGGGGTCCATTTGAGCAACACATTCACCAAGCTGACGCAAAAATTTGCTCTCTCCCAGGTACGATATTCCTTCAGGATTCTGCAATAGCGTTTTGATCAAGGCACATCCCACCCTTACGTAACGTTGATTGGGTTTGGTATTCCTCACATCGGCGAATCTGTGCTTAAATGGACGATAGAAGGCGATAAGACGTTTCAAGAACTTGGTAGCTCTGATGGCTTCTTCAAGGCGTCTTGGATTTTGAAGTGGGCCCTCGACGATGTCACATATCAAATCCCACTTCCATTTTAGATAATTGCTTGATCCTAGCACTTGCGTATCTAGTATCAGAGCTCGGAACTGTAGCTCGTCCATTTCGACGATCAATCTAGGCTTGACAGACTGAGTCTGTTGACTATTTGCTGTAGGCTCATGGTAGAAACTGGTAGTCGTAGGTTGCGACTCAGATGTTGGCCCGGATCTATTCAAGGTTCGATTAACGCTGTCGATCTGGTAGACCATTCCCATACTTGATGTGCCTTCTTCAAGGTCAGATTGTGTCGCAAAATCGACTAAGCTTGGCATGACTTGTAGTCCCGCGCTCATCGTAGTCGGAAGCGAATGGTTTGTAAGCTTCAGAATTTCGCTTAGCAATAATGTTGGCTTCCGCTTCTGGCTAATATCCGTCACGTCTTCTATAAGGTCAGACAATGCCTAAAGACTGTGAGCATGAAGTGAGCGTCTTCAAGGTCTGATAAATACCTTAGTCACACCACAGTGCACGAAAATTGCCAAAAGTAGCGTGGTGAAATGATTAACCAAATTCACGTCATTGCTTTCCTCCTCGAAGTCTAGCTTGAAGTTCTGGGTCGGTGTATCGGCTTTGAGGGTGGCGACGCGGCCATACGTAGTCAAGCGGCGACCAGCCAGGAACGATGAGGTCCATGAAGGGGGCTTGATGCACAGAACGTCAAACAAAAGATCTAAAATGAGCTCTCGGGCAAAAGGGCTAGGATAGTACATTGAGGAAAGCAATGATCGAAATGCTGAAAAATTACCACCTGAAAGCAAGAACACCCCTGGCCATGTCTTCAGTACCGCAGAAATTAGCCCGGCACAAGACTTTAACCTCCCTTCGTGGCCATGAACAGTAAGAGGATCAGTGAAAGGCGTGAATGCAGCTTCAAGCTCGTGACCAGACTTCAGGAAAGCTCGCTCTCGTGGCTTGTCCGCCAAATAAAGGAAGGCAATTGCTAAGCTCTCGGAGCCATTGTATATCCCTTCAACAAGGGCATCTGCAAGCGGCGATATACTTCCAGCGGTTAGCGCTTTCGAAGGATCTCTGATCAGGACCTCGGATACGGTCAGTAGTGCGATATTCCGAAGACGATCCTCGTGGTGCTCAGCTATGGAGACAATTGTACGCAGGACCGCATTCGAGATCTCGTGGACACCGTCTTTGACATCCAGAAAAGCGCGGATGAATTTAAGCGCCTGCTCACGCTCAATGCTGGCCTTACTGTCTTTGATAAGAGATAGGATCACCAAATTATCAGTGCTGAGATTTCGAATTGTCTTAAGAGAACTTCGGTCTGCAATAGCATGCCTTGTAACACGATACCCGGCTGCAATCACATCTCGGCTGTCACTCAGCAGCATGGTCTGCATACGTGACCCAAAAATTGGCCAGGCCAGATCGAATTTGAGCGTACTATAGCGCTTGAACAAATCCACTAGACGGTTGGCTCGCTCGACATAATAGTCTGGTTGCATGTCTTCGATTTCTAAAGCCTGTAGTATCTCGGCCAATACATACGTTGGCGATTCCGACTGGAGATCAGCTACCTCAGCAGTGGCTTTATTGCTAGGGTTTTCTCGCGACGGAGATTTCAAGGGGCTCCCCTGAAACAGACCCGAGAGTCGAGTTCTGTTGGGCGTGTCCGGACGTTTTGCTCTCCCTACCTCAGCATCAAGCTGTGATTTGAGCTCAGCGATCTTAAAGTTGGATGAATTGAGCTCTGTCTCGACTCTTTGCCTCTGATCTTTGGTTTGCTTTGCATTTTTCGAAATCAAGGCCTCTAGCAAGTTTTCCGAACCTACCTTGATCTTCGTTTCCTTGTTGATCTGGTTTCTGAGTACGCTCTGCCGCTGCTCGGAGGTCACTTCCTCTTTTGCGTGCGTGTAGTCTCCACTTGTGAATGCACCCAGCTCTGCCCGCGACGTACCCATCCGTGGTAGGGTCATCGTCTTTAGATCAGAGCTGAAGCTGCCTGGAGGTTGCCCAGAGTGAGCCATAGAGGCTCCCCTCGGATCCCATGGAGCATTTATATTGGACATTGACCGCCCATCTCTCCCTTCTTTCACCAGCGGCTGCAGTACGTCCTTGTTCCCATACCCTTCTGTTGCACCCTGATTAGACATCGAGCGGCCATGCCTGAGGACGCTATGCTGAGTAGGCGTTGCCGAAGAGCCTGGCGCATTGATGGGCATTATAACCTTGTGAGTGATGTGGCGCGTTCACCGTCCCTCATGATCTTTGATCCACTCGGAACGTCCATTGAGGAACCACCCCACCGTGATAGTAGGAATGGCACTATTGCTAAAATTGCGGTGTCTCCAAGATTTGAGCGTCTTTTTACATTTTCGATGACCAGTCGAGAGAGCTGGGAGCTCAGGCCAGGGGGTACCGAGAAGGAGCAAGGTAGTCGAGATGGTCCATGCGATTGACCTAAACCGCGGAGCCGTGCTGGCGAGAATTAGGAGATAATTATTTGGCGGCTACCTAAGTGTTCGATTAGTCCAATTCATCTGTCCAGATGACTTCAGCTATCCGGTATCTCTGACTCAGAACCTCGATGCTGCACAGGAAGTTGTTGCAAGTGTAAAGTACGTACTCGTGTAGTTGATCGCCTGCTAAGCCCGAAACTAACCTGGGGCCTCCTCCGCTTAATCGGCGTCCCCCTAGTCGCCGAGGCTCCTATTGACGTTCCCACCCACTTGACGACGAATCTTAACATTCTACTAAACATCTTGATTCTATACGCAAAATAGCTCTAAGACTTTGGTTAAAAAAAATCAGTCGAAAACTCTATTGATTCTCTATTAATATGCAATTAAATAATTATTAATTAGAGTAAGAGTTGTCAAGTTATCAAGTTTTCAGATTTGAATTTTATTGAATACTATTAATTTTAGATTTAAGTATATTGTTTTTTGTATATCTTTAAAGCTTTGAAGATAAATCTAACTTATAGATTCTAAACTACTTAGTAGATATATTTCTCTTTACTTTATGTATATAAATATTACTATTTAGAGTTAAATCTATTAAGTTATATACTTGCAAAGAGAATAGTAAATCGAATTTCTCTATAAATTCTCGCTTATCTTAAAGTTAACGCTAAAATTTATATAGCACTTTTTAATTTATTATTAACTTCTTTCCTCTTTTATAATAGTAAAAACTCAATAATAATTGTTTATAATATAATATATTAATACAACTATACTAGAATATATTATAATCTATTTTGTATATTAGTAACTCTTTGCGTTGTTTAGATATTCTAGTATTAAAAGTTTTGCTATATATTAATTTCTAGAGATTTAGTAGTTCTCAACTAGACTGATCGCGTCGATTCGGGAAATCGAGTTCGATTCCTAAAGTTGAAATCAACAATTCGATTTAATTCCAAAAGTTAAATCGAAAATCAAATCAAAAAATCGAATCGAATTGTCAAGACTACTATTTTTAGTAAATTTTATTATTTTTAGTAACAATTAATTGATAATTTAATAGAAATAGTTAATCTATTTAAATTAATTAATAAATATATTAGATTGTTTTTATATTATGCATTACTATTGTGCATTACCTAGAAAACAATCAAAAAAATCTGAATTTAAACTAAATTTATACTATTTTTAGTATTCTTGGCATTCTTGGCGATTCGATTCGATTTCAATTTTTGAAATCGAAAATCGACTCGAATCGAATCGAGTCGATTTCAAAATAGTTGGAATCGAATTGGTTTTCGGTTCGATTCCTAAAGTTGGATCGTCGATTCGGGTCGGTTCCAGAAGTTGGAACCGAAAACCGAACCGACGGTCAGTCTATTCTCAACTTAACAATTACTCAAATGCTAGAATTGATACTCAACTTCGTACACGAACATTATAGCTATTACAATTATCTATAGCTTATATATACCAAATCAAGTATCAATCTTGATATTGACTCTGTTACAGATTGAATCTACAAAACAGCGTCAAGTGGGTGGGGACGTCAAGTGGCTGCATACCCTAGGAGCCTTGGCGACTAGGGGGGCGCCGATTACCTCCTCCCAAGTCTCCGCTTCGATCGCGATACATGGTGCATAGAGTTCCACGACTACTATCTGCTTTTCTTACTTTATGCTGCAGGTGCCTCTCACATACCGCAGATAGGGACGGCCTAGCTACTTAGCCACCGATCGGAGAACCCCGAAGCACGATTGGGCGGCAGTTAGCCAGGCCACTCCCCTCACTGACCCTATCTACCTTACTACTTCGTACTTCAATAACCGGTATAAGTAATTCCATGAGTCCTCTCCGGCCACTTAGTTCAGTCGAATTGATCGTAAACATCTCATACTGTTCGCCCTGTCTTTCTCATCACGTCCTGACAGCGTCGCTGCAATCTCTATTATAGTCGGGTCAAAACGATGCCTTCTCTCTCGTCGGCTCAATATGGCAAGGATAACATCCGTGTCTACAAAGTCCACCGTGATGAAAATACTAGAACCCACAGTGTCGTCGAAATGACGGTGTGTGTGCTGCTTGAGGGTGCAATTGAGACTTCGTGAGTGCAATCTGTTACCGAGTCTTCTGGTAGGCCTTGCGGTTGACAAGGTTATCAAAGTTATACCAAAGCCGATAACAGCGTGGTCGTTGCTACGGATTCGATGAAGCAGACTGTCTACATATTGGCCAAGCAGTACCAAGTCACTCCGCCAGAGTTGTTCGCGGCAATAGTGGCCAACCATTTCGTCGAAACGTACAAACACATCCATTCCTCCAAGGTTAAGGTGAAAGTGCATCGATGGGCACGCATGACCGTTGACGGCGAGCCGCATCCACATTCGTTCTTTCGTGATGGCGCGGAAACCCGGAACGTCGAGGCGACAGCAAATGAAGGCAAGGGTATCAGCATACGCTCCGCCATTGCAGGCCTACTCGTACTCAAAAGTACAGGATCAGCCTTTCATAGCTTCATTAAGGACGAATATTCCATTCTCAAAGATGTGGACGATCGGATTCTGAGTACAGAAGTGGATTGCGGATGGCTTTGGCGCAATCTCAGCACCCTCAAGGACGTCGAAGCTGCTGTGCCTCAGTTTGATGAAACCTGGAATAAGGCCCGGTCAATAACTATGAAGACCTTCGCTTTGGAGGAAAGCCCAAGCGTACAAAATACCATGTACAAGATGTGTGAGCAGATATTGGCTGCTGTACCAGACGTACAGGCGGTAGACTACTCGCTGCCCAACAAGCATTACTTTGAGATCGGTATGTCTTGCCAATACCGATGTAACGTAGCTTGCTAAGACATAACCACAGACCTGAGCTGGCACAAAGGGCTTAAGAACACTGGCACGGATGCTGAAGTGTATGCACCCCAGTCAGATCCCAATGGTCTCATCCAATGCACTGTCAATCGATGATGTTAGATCTGCCAGCTGTCTTAGGTCTCGGTGGTCATAGCGCTGGCAAGGCAGGCTCAAGAGCATGACTTTTCCAACTGCTTGATAATAATGATAATGACGCTGAAGGGTAAGCTCTCGAGAATACATTCTCATGATTTTAGTGGTAAAGCATTGAGAATGCAAATTCTTTGTGACAGACTTTCTGATTCGGGTGAAATGAATATGTGAGGATAGAACTAGATATATCTCAGACCATGTAGCCGACGTAGAGAACTGACTGTAATCTTGAACGCATCCCACCCATGCAAGAATGCTATATTGACATCGCCTTCAGCTTCTCCGCACTCACATCCGGCTGCACTATCCTCGTCCGCCCATCCATCTTTACCAAATTCTGCTTGTAAGGATGATTCTCCCCCTCAAAAACTGCCGTCCCAGAAGTCAGCCACATGCACTCATGAAAACCCCCCCAGCCCCTGAGCCCCCCTCGAAACCTACCCTTCAACCTCTCCAGCCTCAAATCCCTCAACCTATTCTTTGGCAACATGCCCCTCACCGCCCTCCTCAGCACCTCCCCTCCCCCCCATTTCCGAACCATACTCTCCATACTGATAACCTTCAAGCTGCCCGGGCGCGTTGTATGGCTGTAGTACTTCTTCTGCTGCATCTTCTTGCCCGTGACGAAGACATCGTTGCACCCGGTCGCGACGACGTAGTCGCCGCAGTCGGTGGAGGGGTTCCAGATGGGCTTGTGTTTGCCCATCAGGAGGACGGCGATGCGGGAGGCGAGGCGGCCGAGGGGGGGTGTTGTGGGGGAGGAGAGGGAGACGTGGTGCCAGGTTCGGGAGTAGGCGAGGCGGGTCTGCAAGATAGAGATCAGATTTAGGGGGGTTCTGTGAAGGGGAAGCTTTGGAGAGCTTACTCTGCCTATGTTCTGTGACATGGTGGGATCGGGGGTTACCGATGCATTTGCGGAGCTGGAAAGAACAGTGAGGAATTAGGTGCGCAAGCAAGATCCCCAATGTATGTTCTGTGGGACTGTTCTACTTGATTTGATGGGGAGGCGGTGACCGAAAATACGTTTCTACGGTATGCCTCTGGAAGAAGCACTAGCTCTCCGGCGCGACGACCTCGGCGCCGGCGAGAACTCCTCCAGATTTCAAAGCGAATTTCTACCTTCCCACCCGCATCTCACGATGACAGACTCCCTCCTCTACTTTCTCGATCCCCATCATACCTTCGACCCCCTCCCTCCATAGCCCGCCTACTATGAGCTCGGCGCTCCCTCGCCGCCTCATCTACGCAACCACAGCAACCATCTCAACCGGAGCCGCCTTCTACTTCTCCAATCGCTCCCCAACAACCACCAAGATGCTGCCCACCTACGAAGCCACCTTCTCCGTCCCGCTAGAATGCGACGCCTGCATCCGCGACATCTCATCCGCCTTATCCAAGCTCCCCGGCATCCACTCCACCACCTTCTCCCTTCCCACCTCCATGCTCACCACCACCGGCACCACGCCCCCCTCCGCTATAATATCCACTATCCAATCCACCGGCCGACCCGCGATTTTGCGCGGGTCGGGCGCTGCGAATAGTATATACTTCGCCCCTCCTTCCCTCTCGCTTCCCATCCCATCCCTTGGCATGACCCAAATTCATTCTAATTCCACTGGACTAACCCTACCCCTTCCCTCCCTTCAGGCGCCGCAGTCTGCATCCTCGAAACCCCACCGTCTCCTTCACCGCCGCCAATAACCCCCCAACCCTCCCCCGTCCGCGGCCTCATCCGCCTCATCCAGCTCTCACCCTCGTCATCCACGCCCCTCACACTTCTAGACCTCACCCTCACGGGTTTAGCCCCGGGGCGCTACACCGCGACGGTGCGCTCCTCGGGGGATATCTCTCGGGGTGCGGCGAATATGGGCGATGTATTCAGGGGGTTCGAGGGAGGAAGGGAGGGGATTCTGGGGACCGTGGAGGTTGGGGAGGATGGGAGGGGAGAGATGGTTGGGGAGGTGGGGTGGGGGGTTTGGGAGGTTGTGGGGAGGGGGGTGGTTGTTGAGCGGGAGGAGGGAGGCGAGCGGAATGGAGGGGCGCAAGATGAGGAGGGAGGGGGACAAATGGTGGGAAGGGACACAGTGGTGGTGGGCGTAGTAGCGCGGAGTGCGGGGGTGTGGGAGAATGAGAAGGTGGTTTGTGGATGCAGTGGGAAGACGGTGTGGGAGGAGAGGGGGGACGCGGTGAAGAGGGGGATGCTGTGAGCTGCATCACTGCAGTAGGGGCGCATCAACCATGCGAAAGCGATGGAGCATCAAGCGCTGGATTCTACTTTAGATGACCTATGTGTGCTGTTTCACTGGAATGACAGACATCCACAATTGGGATTCACCTTGGACTGCTATTGATGACATTGAGTACAAAAGCACCATTTGTCCTGACGTTCATCTAGTCCCAGCAACCCAAATCCATCAATGACCAGAGGTAGCAAATTGCTAAAATGATAAAAATATGAAAAATCGGAATGCGGCTTACCCGGATCGAACGGGTGACCTTTAGATATGCTGGCTGAAGTATACTTCAGTCTAACGCTCTCCCAACTACGGACTGTCAGATTACTTCGCAAGAATTTTTGAATCGTGGTTATTTACCTGAGCTAAAGCCGCGACTTATAAGATGTAAATGTCCTTAAAGATACTCATAATGTTATTCTACCGAATATGAAAATTTACAACAGCTGGCAATCGAATTTACCCACGTAAATCAGGCAGATCCATCCCATCCACACAGGTGCTCCGCTCTATTCCACGAAACCTTTTGATCCAGAGTGAACCGATCACACAACTCCAGCTCCGCTAGTGATCCATGGGAGACATGCCGCGCTGACTCGCCTGCTTACACTGGATTATGCACTACAACAGCTATGCTAAACACGGAAATATCGTAACAGCGTATACGTAGAAAACGCGGATCGCTCTGAGAACGTCGATACCTCGTCCGCCTCCTACAGCCAGAAACATATATCCAAGCAAAAACTCCATTCCAGATCGTAGATGTCGTAAGAATGATTCATGCCTCCTGAAGCCATACCTGCAATCGGGTAAAATTAGCCTGATATACTCAGCAAGATCGAAAGCTGAATCAAACGAAAGCCACGACAGCGAGTAAGCTAGCAAAGGGGGAAGGATCGACAAGACAGAACCAATAAAGCAGAAATCAATCTCACCTCCAGCTTCCCCAAATCCGCCCCTTCCTTTTGCGCCTCTTTCCGCACATTGGCAAGACACAGGTCCCAGTCGTCCCCGTCCCCTAGAGTGATGTAATCGCCTTCATCCCTGACCTTCAGCCTGAATCTCGTCCGCACCCCGAACTTTTCTCGGACGCGGTCGACGAAATCTTCAAACGCCACGGCTGAGCCCACCATCACGTATCGTGTATCATCTTCATGATGTACCTTCACCCTTATATTCTTGAGCTCCAGCCCACGCCGCGACTGCCCACGGCTCCTGCTGGGCCGATTCCGTGAGCGGGTTCGCGGTGGTGGACGAGAGCCGTTCAGCATTTCGAAGTCGGAGAGGGAGGAGGTATTGGAGGGACCGAAATCGTCGTCTTCATCTTCTTCAGAGATGTATTGCGGACGTCTGCGACTATGCGAGCGATCTCTCCTTCGCGACGACGTGCGCCGGTCAGAGTGGCGGTTCGAGCCGTAGCGATTGCCAGGTGGAGGGCTGCCGTACATTTCGTAGAGCTCGTCGGGGTATTCGTCGATATCTGCATCGTCGCCGTCACGGGGGGTGGCTTCCATGAAGAGGCGGCCTCTGCCGCTAGGCTGGTCGTGTGGGTTGCGCGAGGAGTACCCACGGCTTGGACCGCGAGGTTCGGAGGCGGTGCGCTGGGTGCCAAGGCGGGGGAGCTCTTTATTGAGGGAGGGTCTGCGATCGTCTTGGGAGAGGAGATTGAGGCGCTCGGGTCGGGGGCCTTGGCGGACAGAGTTTGCGCGGACGGAAACAGGGGGAGGGTTTGCGGTCGAAGAGGAGTTCATGGAGGCTAGTTGGGGCCGAATGGGCTCGTGGTCTGGAGGAGGGGTTGGGGGAAACATGTTACGGTTGATAGGAGGAGCAGACTGTTGTCGTGCTGCTCTGCTTGTAAGGTCAGGTCTGACGAGGTTCGACGCGGCGAATGAGATGGTGTCCAGAGGTCGGTCGTCTTTGGCTATGCCTCCGACCGCATTCTTCTTTGCCTCTGATCCAGCGAAGCCCGTAAAGGCGTTCGACTGGTCGGAAGCCGCTACGAGTCTCGCCTTTCCAAGGTAGTCCTTGGTCTTGAGATTCTTTACCTTTGCTGAGTTCGGGCGGTAGACTATCCCAACGGGTATTGAAAAAACAGTGTAGCCCTGAGACAGTCAGCGCCCATGTGCCAAGATAATGAAAGTATCGATTTTCGCGGACCTACCTCAGCATTTTCCTGGATCGCCTCGTCGATAACATCGTGGTCTGGTGTGACCTTCTCTTTCACTGCAAACCCCAAATCTGCCATTCCCGCATCCATCTGCTGCAGGTATATATAACATAGTCCCCGATTGAAGAGAACCTCGCAGGAGAATAATTTGAACTTCAGCCCCAACTGTTCGTAGTCGATAAAAGTATTGCCTCGAAGATATAGTAAGGTATCATTGAAATTTGCTAGTGCTTCCTCGAAGTCGCCAACCAAGAAATTGGAGACACCTTGCTGAAAATATGCCACCGCCAAGTATCTGTCCAGCTTGACGGCCCGTTGGTAGCATTCCACCTAAGATCCATTAGTCGCAGACGGGGACAAGGCCACGCCTAAAGCGACTCACGGCTTTGTCGTGTTCGCCCAAGGTAGCGTGTATGACCCCACAATTGAATAAGATCTTGGATGTGTCGGAGATATTGTCAAACGACTTTAACGCTTCTTCGAACTCGTTGTTATCATAATGCCCGAGTGCTGTGACCCAGGTCTCGATCTCCTGCGACTCATCAGCGGCTTGCTCTTCTGTCGGTTGTTGCAGCTCGCATACCTGCTTCAACGACATGAGGCTGTAGCTATGGACTAGGTCGAAAGGAGAGGATGATCGCAGCAGCTGCGGAAAAAGCTATGGCTAAGGAGATATATCGGCAGACAAGGGAGCTGTACCTGCAGCTTATCTAGCCACAGCAACCGGGATAGGAGAGTGGGGGGAAATGGTCGAGCAGCATGGACCCAGTGTGATAGACTAAACGGAAGGAGCTCTATAATGGCTCACAGATTGAGATATCATAGAGTGGTACTCCGTACTAGGAATTGCCCCAAGGAAGAACGACAACAGCACTAAAGAGCGGAAACGACACGAAGGCCAGCGCGTACAGAACAAGTAGTCGAGCTGGGCGAGCTGCAGGACTAATGTATCTGCGTGTGGACTTGCATGAAGGAAGCAATTGGTGGCATTTATGATGCCCGAGGGCAGTTTGACTGGTTGAGGCATCTGGTGTCGCAGATTGTGGCATCCAGCCCCTGCATTCTAGGCCCTGGGCTCGCCAAATCTTCATGCCGGAATTCCTCCGTCGCCCCCTGTCTCGGCGCCTAGTTTTGGTGCTCAAGCCTGGCGCTTAGGAAAGGTGTTTCCCAGGTCAGAATTGTTAGTCAGGTAAAGTTAAGGAAAGAAGAGTTCGCGATTGCGACCAGACAGAGAAGATATACTAGTGCAGTGAGAAGTAAGGTTATGCACGTGTGTCGCCGAAGCTGTCATGGCCGACACATGGCCTGCATTGAAACGATGACAATCACCAAGGCTCTCTCCGAAACGTTCCATGAAGAGTTCTAGTATTATAATAAGTTCTCCATTTCCATTTCGCACCCCTCGACTGATCTATATCTCGCCACTTGTGGACAATGTCCAGACGGAGATATACAGACTTGATGACGGTTCCCTCAATAGGAGATAGTCAAACGTTCCGCCTTGCGTACCGATCTCCCATCAAACCAGCCGTCTCTGATACTGAGAGTGATTGGCAAGCAGCGAAGACGCTCTGCATGATCTTATCTGTGAATATTTAATAGACCTGCATTGACAACAGACCCGTCAACTTCGCCACAGGGTATTCGAGTACCAAGAACAAGGACTGAGGGACTGATCGTTGGAACTAGCGTTTCGGTACATCCTCGAATCTTTCTCTCTTGGAACATTTCAACGTTGAAAACAGACATCTCTTACCTTTGAAATATTAGACACCTAAAGGCTGTGACCGATCTCTAGCGATATCCAGCCCAGATACTTAGTATAGTCTTTGTGATCGGCCTTTAAATGCTTGCTAAGCGGTTGCTTGGAGTGCCGAGATATTTGGCTATTTGATGGTGTTCCAGCCCTTATCATGCTGTCCTTTGAGACCCACAGCGCTGTCTGCATCTTCTACAATTCCTTGTTGTGCACAGTCGCATGCTCTGCGGAAAATCTTGACAAAGTCCCAAACTTCGGTGAATGTATTATAGAGTGGTGCTGGGGCTACCCGAATCACATCGGGTTGCCGTTCGTCGACCACTACACCTTGTTCCTCCAGAGCCTTCATGACTCCATTGAGTAACCCAGGTTTCAACCGAACGCTAAGCTGTGCACCTCGCTCATTGGGGTCTGAAGGTGTAATAATGTGATAAAGGCTAGATGTCTCCGAGGCCTGCGTTAGGAGATCTGCAAGATATCCCGTCAGAGCTCGAGACTTGTGCTGAATGGCGGACATAGACGTGAGAGCGAAAACCTCCAAAGACGCAAGAACGGTGGAAAGAGCGAGTACGGATGGGTTGCCTAATTGGTATCCAGCTGCGCCTGGAATAGGAACAAATTTGTCTCCCATTCCGAATCTGATGGAGCGGTCTCCGCCCCACCAGCCACTCAGTCGTGGTCGAAACCCCGTTTCGTTATGTCTCAGCGCCTCAACGTCGACGTGTCCGTGCTTTTCATGTACGAATAGGCCGGCGATTGAGCCCGGTCCCGAGTTCAAGTATTTGTAGTTGCACCAGACAGCAAAATCAACATCCCAATCGTGTAGCTTGACTTCCACATTTCCGACCGCATGAGCAAGATCCCAACCAATCAGAATGCCCCGAGAATGAGCGTGCGCAGTTATTGTAGGGATGTCGAGGTACTGCCCCGTATAGTACTGTACACCAGGGAGAAGGATCAAAGCCGTCGATGCTGCGTGCTTGTCGATCACAGATTTTATATGAGAGGTGCTAATGGTTGCAGTTTCGCCACCTTCTGGTTCAATAAGTACCATGGCGGACCCGGGGTCGAATCCGTGCTGACGAATCTGCGAATCCACGGCATAGTGATCGCTTGGAAACGCCTTAGCCTCGAGAATGATTTTGTGTTTTTCCTTCGTAGGCTGGTAGAAGCTCGCCATCATCAAGTGTAAATTTGCTGTGAGCGTCTCCATCACTGCGACCTCGCTTCGTGTGGCACCAACAACTGGCGCCATCTTCTCGGCTGCAACATCATCGGCGTAGAGGAATGGAGGGAGATTTGGCCCATGTTCAGTGAAATGACCAGTGACGCCCCTTTCTGCCCATGCGGATAAATGTTCAGTCACTCGTTCTACTGCACGGCGTGGTTGAAGGCCCAAGGAATTCCCGCAAAAGTAGATACAGGGTTCCGCTGCTTCATCATTAGTAGACTTAGAAAGGCGCTTCCTCTTCAGCCCTGCTTTGGTTGGTATGATAAATTCTTGCCTGAGGTGCCTGAACGGATCTTCGTGGTCGAGCTTCTCTGCATGTTCACGGTTGAATCTGCTTTGGGTCCCATTGGCCACGTTAAACATCCTGAGGTGTGCCAGGTTTGTTGGAGATCGCTTTTTTAAAAATCCAGAAGTAAGGTGGACGGTATGTAATATATAGTAGTCACTCAATGTGAAATAAGAATTGAACAAATCAACGCAGTACTCGGGGCAAAGAGGACAAGCCGAGTTTTAACCGGCCAACCAATGTCATGTACGTCATTGCGTTTAGCAATCGCGAAAGACGCTTACTTTACTCTGCATACATGTACTTTATCTTATCCCCCATCTTGCATCAGAGGAAATACTGGTGCACTCTGTACCTCCAAAAAATTACACAGCAAGACTTCCTTTGTTTCTCAGTCATGCACGTTACGGAAAGTCTGTTGTGTATCAGGGCAGAAAGTGTCAGATATGCCACTTTTCAGTCAGTACGATATGGCCCGGTACGATATCACTCAAGGGTATGCCATAGCAGAGGTCAACCTGTCTGTGACTTCTTAGTGCCGGCATTTGAGGCCACAAGGCGATCTTCTGCTCACGTACTTTCCAAATTAATACAGCCCTACATGCGTGACTATGCACTCAGCTCTGTATCACATCTCCCACAAAAACGTCTGTTCTCCGCATCTGCGTCGGCTCGAGCAGCTGTGGTAAAGTCCAACCCCCGCAAAGATGAGGACGGAAACGACATGCTTATCGATATCACGTCACGAGCTGCGACCGTATGTAGTCCCTCAGCGACCCTTTAACAGGAGGCGAACAGCTGACAGTGCCCAGCGCCTCAAGGAGATAATGTCAAAAGATGCAAATCCGGAGCTTGCCCTACGAGTCACCGTTGAGTCTGGCGGCTGCCATGGATTCCAATATCTCATGTCCCTTACGAGTACTCCAGCGATATCTCTTGAGGACGATACTGTGTTTGAGGCCAGTGACGGTTCAGGCGCAAAAGTTGTGATGGATGAGCCAAGCTTAGACCTCTTGAAAGGAAGCAAGATCGATTATACAATGGAATTAATTGGTTCCCAGTTCAAGATCGCCGAGAACCCTGCAGCAACGAGCAGCTGTGGCTGTGGGACATCTTTCGACATCAAGGAGCTTTGAAGTCGGCGTCTGTATGGACTCCAAAAGGAGAAATCTCGACAGCTCAGCGCAGCAATATGGCGACTGTAGAAGAACTCAATGAATATTACATCGAGTCAAATCGATCTGCTGCACAGATCTTTGGCAGGATGGCCCTTCTTCCGCGAGCAGACGCGACAGGTCTGAAGCAACGGACTCCACGCGATATAAAACAACCACTATGGCAGGCTTCAGCCGCGCCATCAACCTTTCACAATTACCTACCTACTTGCTTCCATCTTTCGGTTGGGCTTCCGCATTGGCCCCTAGCCTTTCCCGATCGGACCACCTATTTAAGCGCTTTCGAAGGTGCAGAAGCTACCGCAATCTAACCTGATCATTTTGTGGGTGCGTGGAAGATCTACCTGTACTGCCATGCGCAATGACTCCTCAAGTCGTTGCGCCTATCCGGCTCGCGCCATGCCTTGAACGTCTTGATAACTCTGCACGACTCTTAAAAGAACACCCAATTCGCTGCGTATAGCGTATCTGAAGGACGAGCGTACAAGATGAATCACAGCCTCACATACCCCGCCGGCTCGGAAGGGATTTGCTCGAATTACTACGGAGAATTCTCCAAATCCTCCGTATTCTCCAAGTCCGATGCTCGCGACTGCGTTAGAGCCCTCAAGTCCCTTGAGAAAGGATCGGGAAAGGTCACGTACACCGTCAATCAAGGTGGCGACTCTCACGGCTTTCCTTTCGATGTCCATTCAGGCCAGTCGGTCCTCTCGTGTTTAAAGGCTTGTTGTAATATTCCACAGGCACATGCATGATCCAGGTTGAGATGGCGGGCCCTCGCGTCCCGTCAACTTTCGATATCGTCCCCAATGACATACGGAACTTGGCAGATTGGGTGTTTGAACAGTGTGTCAAAGGTGACGAGACTACCACTGGCGGTTTTTTGACCACAGATATGTCCTACATGAAAAGATGGATCACCTCTCAGGAATTTGCATTTGATTCACCGTATCGTAAGTATTACCTACCCTCCTTCGCATACATCCGATTTCCGTGCAAACATCATGTACTCATATAGCAAATCTCCAGCACCCTCATCAGCCTTCCTGACCGTCAGCATCTCTCACCCTGTTCCGGATTGGCTTGCTCCAGGGAAGAATGATCCGATCATAGCATTCGTCCTCAAAGACACCGCACTCGAAGCAGAAAAGAGCGCACCTCCTAGAAGCAAACTGGCTCATGATCTGATCATACGCTCGCAGCGGTTGTTCGACCAGGGCATGCGCATGGAGCCGAGGGGTCAACGTATTCCCTGGTGGCATGTACCTCCACTGCCCAAAGAGCTTGTTGCCTTGGAGAACGGAACCGTATCACTTGGGTTGCCCGGGGCGGCCAACACGACAGCCACTGGCTCTGCAACCGCGAAGCGGAGGAAAAGAGCATATGGGAGCGCAGCGCTGGGAAGATGACTTTGAAGCACGACAACGCTGCAATAGCCGTCTGCAAGCCGACCAAGATGAGCTTCAAGCCCGGAACGCTTCCCGTGCCGGCTGTTCCGTTCTATGTTCAAAGCCGTGGGTATGGATTCCCGGATGTGTCTTGGTGCAAACCACTGTGCTGACAAGGTGGCCGAACCGCGAAGGAAATGCGGTGCAATCCTCGGAATACCGAGATTGTCAAGACAGGGTCTCTGTGCGCTCGAGTGCTTCAGCTCTGATGCCACTATGGTTCGAAACAACATAGTACCATAAGAGGATCCTTTCAGATAGCCAGTCTTTTGCACATCATGAGTTCAAATCCTTTGTGTATATCCGCGGCTCCTGAATGCACGTTTTCTCAATGCAATTCCAGCGGCTTGATGTTTTTCTCTCGTCACAAACATGCTCCCTGCTACTCCGCCAAATTCCGAAGCGCGATTCGCCTTCGCTGCCTATCGGGTACACCGCACATATCATAGAGATTCCTCTCCAGCAACATCCGTCTTCCCTTCCTGCTTCAGACATGACATATATGAGCACCACTGCCCGCGCTCCTCCCCTCCCAGGTATCCCCAACATTGGTGAAAGGTCACAGAACACTGAAGAAGAGCTGAGACGGGTAAAGCCCTGCGCATCCAGCTTCCGCGGTGGCGCCGCAAGCCCATGTTAATTGCCTCCATTTGATGCCATGCATATATATTCTCCAAACCTCCTCCCTTCCCCACAATTCCACCACCTACCTACACACAGCGAGTATGATCTCAACAGCCTACCAATCTTCAACCCACATCCAGATGTCATCCTTCACCACCAGCCCCCCACCCTACCACCCCTCCCACCACAGCTCCCCCCCTCCCAGCCCCGCCCCACCATACGGAGCCCCAACCACCAAGCTCCGCAGCCTGCCTCCAGCCTACATCTCCAACACAAGCCCCCTCCCTCGTCCCGTCACCTCCCTACCACCAACGACCTCCTTCCTCCCCAACATGAGAAGAAGCTGGGTTCCTCACTTCCCGAGGTTCAGAGCTCCGCGCTTTCCAGGTATTCGATTACCGCATGCTCCTCGGAGGAACGTAGGCTGTGACTTCTACATCGCGGCGCAAACGCGGGATCTCGACCCGCGGGAAAGAGCTCGCAGCCGGGCGTGTACAATCGTTATATTCTTCTCAGGGCTTTTAATCTGCCTTATCCTCCTCGTAGTAATCACCCAGCTCGAGGAAGCAACGACCGGGCGTTCCTAGTCGCCCTCACACGAGCCTTAGCGCGAACCCACCGCCCCGCTCTTCGGCCTCTCTGTTGCTGAAGATCCCTCCGAAATCCAGACCACCCAACGCGGGCGCATCCCCCCGTTTGGGCGCACTGGGACTTGCTACCTTTCGTCGTTTCTCTTGGTTCGCTTTGCTGGGGAAGGTGGGGAAGAGGGAGGCGTGCGCGGGCTTGGGGTCTTCTTTGAAGTAGGGGTGGGCGAGGACTTGGGACGCGGTGGGGCGGGAGGCGGGGTTGAGGGCTAGGAGGGAGGAGAGTAGGGCGGTGCCTTGGGTGGTGAGGAGGGGGAATTTGGAGCGCAGGATTGAGCCGCTGGTGGTGGGGTTAGGGTTGGGGGGGAGGCGGAGGGTGCGGGCGTTGGGGAGGCGGGTGAAGGAGGGCCAGGTTGTGGTGGTGGGGAGGCCGAGGAAGGAGAAGATCTGTTGCGGTGTGTGAGTGGAGGGGTCAAGGGCTTGGGTTAGTGGGGGGACAACGTACTTTTGATAGCTGATCAACTTCGTTTTTGCCTTGTAGTAACGGTTCTTTGGTCAGAAGCTCGCCGAATATACATCCTACACTCCACATGTCGACCTCTCTCCCGTACTTCTCCGCTCCCAGCAGCAGTTCTGGGCTTCGATACCATAATGTAACGACCAGTTGCGTAAGTTTCGGCGGCGGATCGCTGAAGTAGCGCGCCATGCCGAAATCCGCGATTTTGAGCTGGCCGCGATTGTTCATAAGGAGGTTGGAGGTCTTGAGGTCGCGGTGCAGGATCCAGTTGTCGTGCAGGCATTGGACGGCGGATGTGAGTTGGAGGAGGAGGGTCTTGGTCTCGGAAGGGAGAAAGGGCTCTTGCATGTCTTCTTGTAGGGTTTTGAGGTCGTGCTCAAGGAAATCCATTACTATGAATACACTGGTCTTTGCAGTTAGCCTGGAGTTCAATGTAAAGAATCTTGCCCACTTCGCTCGACAGTCTTTCTCAGTACTGGGGCAGAGGAGGGTTAGACACCTACTCTCCCAGCCCATCTCCCATAACGACCTCCCTCAAGCCTACAACGCCCTCATGCCTACACGCCATGAGCGTCTGGATTTCTCGCAGCCCCGTCACCGGAAATCCATCATTCGCAGGCTCCATCTTGAGCTTCTTCAAGGCCACCACTTCGCCAGTAGCTACTTCTCGAGCTCTTGAAACCCAGCCATAAGATCCCTCCTCGATATGGTTTAGCTTCTCGAAATTATCAATATGGCGGCAGGGGCCCCATGACGGTGCTGGAAAGCGGAGGAGCTTGGTAGGAAGGCTGATAGGTGGTGGAGAGGCTGAAAGCTTTCGTCGCTTGCTGGGAGTCTCAGGGTCACCATTGGTAGATGCACGAGCTAAAGGAAGCTCGTCGGTCGAGGCAGTGGCTCGGGTGGCCGTCGTTTGATGCGAAACAGCGAGCTGTCGCTGCTTTTCGGCTTTGGCAAGCTTCTTCGCCTCTTTCTGCGCTTTACGCTCAACTTCGAGAGCAACATCCTCTTCATCATCTGCCCAACGAGACTTGGCTTTGCTGGCCATTGTGTGAGGTCACAACAAAGCAAACTCAATCGAGCCTTAAAGGTTCTATCAGACGGGATTCACTAAACCAAGGGCTACCCTAGGGCTAAAAGAGATCGACTCACGTTAACGAGTCGCCGAGATTCACCTCTTACATCAAATCTCAGTGGGGCAGGACTGACATGAGTAGAGCTGTCAAGACTGGCAAGACGTTATTGTTATGCTTCAGATCTTGCTCCCCACCCAAGCCAGGATGGAGGCCTACAACCTCCATCCGATGGGCTTCGACAGCAGGTCGTCAATGGTCCACGCCGCTCGCGAAGAACATAGCTGAAGCTATCGCTGTAAGTCGGCAGTTCTCTGAGTGTGACACCAGGCTAATCAAGTCAACCAATTTAGACTACTGGACCTATTTCTCTTGCAGCTTACATGCGCCAATGTCTCACTTCTCCGGACGGCGGTTACTACACGTCTCGCACAGCAGGCAGGGACCAATTCGGCGCATCAGGTGATTTCGTAACTTCTCCAGAGATCTCGCAGGTTTTTGGCGAGTTGTGTGGAATATGGATGGTCACGGAATGGATGGCGCAAGGAAGGAAAAGGGATGGGGTTCAAATCATCGAAGTCGGACCGGGACGAGGGACACTCATGGATGATATTTTGAGGGTATAGTAAGCCCCACGTACTGTAGGTGGAGCGATGGTAGGGTGCTGATGGAGCGGCAGACTACTACAAATTTTCGTAGTCTAGCTTCAACTGTAGAGGACGTATACCTAGTTGAAGCTAGTCCTGCGTTGAGAGATGCGCAGAAGAAGTTGCTCGGCACGGACCACCCCTTTGAAGAGGTCCAAGATGGGCTTCGATGCAAGAGCAAGTATTCAGGTCTCCCGATTACTTGGTACGAGGACATTCGGTTTGTGCCAAATGGTGGGAAGTCAAATCCCGAAGGTCATCTAATAGCTGCTGACCTGCTACGTTTAGATGCCTCAAAGATGCCTTTCATCTTTGCGCATGAGTTCTTCGATGCCTTACCTATTCACGCTTTCCAGTCGGTTGCTCCTGCTCCTAATCCCACAGTTCTCGAGACACCTACTGGGCCCTTACCTCTTTCGAAGAGCTCATCGCGGTCACGAGAGCCTCAATGGCGTGAATTAGTGGTCTCGCCAACTCCTCCACCTTCTGTCTTGTACCCCAAGCCCAGATCGGACCCTCCACCCCCGGACTTTCAACTTTCGGTCGCCAAGGCTTCGACGCCCCCTGCACTCTTTCTGCCGACCCTTTCAGCCCGCTACCGCGCCCTTTTACCTACATCAGGTTCTGTCATCGAGATATCTCCTGAATCGCACTCCTATGCAGCAGAATTCGCCCGACGGATAGGTGGCTCTAATCGAGGCACCACCGCTTCTTCTACTCCATCAATGGCGAGCACAAAGCGAGAGCCGTCCGGCGCAGCCCTTGTTCTCGATTACGGTCCTCTCGACACGATCCCTACAAATACTCTTCGGGGTATCCAGGCGCACAAGCAAGTCTCACCCTTTGCGTCGCCAGGCCTTGTCGACCTCTCAGCAGACGTAGATTTTACTGCTTTGGCAGACGCTGCCATCGAAGCGAGTGAAGGTGTCGAGGTTCACGGACCTGTAGAGCAGGGGTTCTGGCTTGAGAGTGTTGGCATTAAAGAGCGGCTTCAGATGCTTAACAGAGGCATAGACAAAGAGATCGGGCCTTCGACGAAGGAGAAGGAAGACAAGAAGAAACAAGTGCAAAAGGCTGTTGAAAGACTAGTGGAGAGGGGTGGCGGCGGAATGGGAAGGATCTACAAAGCCATGGCTATAATACCTGAGGCTAGTGGCAAGAGGAAGCCTGTTGGCTTCGGTGGTAGTGTCAAGATGTGAGTTGAAAACGCAACGAATCCGGTGTCTCGTGCACCGGGTTCCAGGAGTCCGAACCACTGTCCGACCCACTGCCGAAGAGGCAAGCAGTGAAAGCGTATCGCGTACTCGGTTACGACACCTAGCGAAAGGCTCAGAAAAAAAAGAAATAACAAGGCGAAGGTTTCAATGACCATCAAACCTTGCTCACAGAGTGCACTCATACCTCTGCCGGCGGGTGGGATGATGGAGGATACAAGGAAAGTCGCAGCGCGATGGCCAAGGCGAGTATCTTTAGATCTGACACAAACAGATCAAACCCCAAGGGCTCGGTCGTGAACGAGTATGGTGCTAGCGGTTGCGACTTGGCTTGCCGGGCACGAAGGATACCTATCGCTCGCTTGGAAGGCATTGCTGGGCCAAGCTGCATCTGCCGTGGATTAATCGAGTCCACCCGTCGCTGCAATTGCGATCTTCGAACATGAGAGCATGGCAGGCCTGCCAAGTTTATCTGACCGCAGCAGGTGTCATTGGGGCCGGTCAGATCTACCACGCCCCGCAAGGAAACTTCTATTTTTCGGTGGTACCGACAGTATGGACCGACGTGGAGAGATAAGATCATGTCAGCTTCCCCTGAGGCTATGTTAAGCCCCTGTTACCGACAATGTGGGTCAGAGCAGTCTGTGAGATAGGGTTTATTGGCTCGTCTTGGATACGGAGCTGAACAGATGTAGCAGAGGCGTTGAGCTAGATGTACGAAGTCGGAGAGCAATCATTTAGTCGCATACCAAGACATCCTTCTAGCAAGTCTTTGTAGCACACAATTGGTGGCTCGGATCTGGCCATGCGTGCTGATTGTCCCAGCTGCTTGGATCCTGGGGTGGGAGGATCAAGAAGGTTTGGTGCAGGGCTGATTATGAATTCGATGTAACGCAGCAGTGAAACTCTAGAGGTAGGTCCGCGAGCAATTGCCCAATCCGTTGCGGTCGTAAGGTATGACAGACCGCTGAACATCCAGAACGGCCAATGAAGTCCTACTGCATGGCAATGCAATGACATGCTAGGCAAGCCACAACACTTCTTATCAATCAGTCACTTCGATGATATCAGTGTGCGTGTCTCGGCACGCGACCGACCAGGATTCTAGAAGACAGCCTTACCCTTCACACGTGGCCGAGGCTGAGTCAAGCTGATCCCGCAACAGTCAGTCTTACTTTAACGGGTCATTGCTCCTGTCTGTGGCCCTATGCCAAGTCTCCTGTAGGAGCGTACTGCAGCTATGAGTCTTGTAGTAAGAAGCGGTGGACGAGACCGACGCTTCGTTACTAGGGTCATGGCCAGCCATTCGACACATGTGTAGACGGTGTAGACGGTTGCCAAATGCGAAGCACCATCAGATTGCGTAGCGGCCTGGAGGTTGGGCGTGCGGATTCGCTGAAGGCAGAACATCGGACAGACCCGGAAGCGAAACGCAATGTAGCTGGGACCTTGGAGCGTGCAGTCCGAACTAAAACAGGTAAATGCTGGTGCCATACAGACATCTAGATGGAGAGTGGATGGTGCAATTCAGATGATATCTAATCAAGGTGGGGAAACCGCACACCTAGGCATCAAATTGAACTCGCTTGATAATCCAACCGGTCGGCTCAATCATTGACGTGACCGCACCGCCAAAACATCGAGTCAATTATCGGAAGGCAGCAAGATTATTGCACAACGGTTACCTGGGCAGCCCAGGCAGAATGATTACTGCAACGGCGCAGATGCAGTGTACTTGCAGTGCAGCATGGGCTACGCTGAAATCCTACCTTGGCTGGTATTGCGAGCAATAACAACCTCTTCCAGTTGGAGTCACGACAACTGACTCTGACACTCTTGTCACCTTGTGTCAGTGACTCAGCCATGGCATCTTGGCGCAGAAGGATGGCGTTGAGGAGATGCGATTGGTCTGGACGGTGGTTGATTCGTAAGACAGGAAAGCTTGTCGACATGGCTTGCGACAAAAAGCGGTCACGGGCGATGTTTGACTGTCCTTAACGCTAGTCTGCAGGCCTAGTGCAGTCTCGGAGGGACATCTTACCATCCGAAACCGAGAGGGCCGGCTTCTGGTGACTTCGTAATCAACTGCCCCCCAGCACCGGAACTACGGGCGGATTGGAGTTAACCCTGCTCGGAGGTAAATAGGAAAGCTGAGGCTGTTCCGCCGAACAACAATGGACGAGCATAAAGGCATCCTCATTCCCTCTTTCAGGCCAGAATTATCCCAACATTCAACCTCTACACACAAACATCATCTCTACACACAAACACTATCTCTTCAAGCAATCAAGTTCATAAAGTACTCGATCAATCTGGAAGCATCATTGATCGGTCATCCACATCGTCGCTTCACTATATTGCCTAGTTCAATAAAGTCGACCTGGACCCTGATTGGTTACTCATACTTTCTGCCTGTCGTCAGTAATCAGGCAACTGACTCACCGAGAACAATCTCCCCACATTCAAAATGCCTTCCAACCTTCGATATTCCACCTCGCCCTCCTCCACCAAGACTTCACAAATTTCCCGCAGTGCCATCGCGTCCCCACCTGAGAAGAAGCAGAAGATGTCTCTCACCCAGTCTTACTATCTCGCCCACACTGCACGAGGCAAGCTTTCAAGGGAGGCTGCTAAGGCAGACCACGACCTCCGCGTGCTCGTCGGCCATGCCAATCTTCTCGATGGTCTGATGCTCGACCTTGCCGACGCTAAGCGCGAGCAGGAGAGCTGGTTTAACCAGACCGTCAAGGGTGCCGCCAAGGCTTCCGAGGAGCCAGAGAAGCCCAAACACATCCAATGGGCCGACACGATACCAGAGGAGGCTGTCGAAGATGCCGATTGGGATACCCTAGCATCAGACAGCGAGTCAGACTCCGACGATGAGGAAGACTCATACGCACAACCAATGGCTTTCAATCGCACCAAGGCCTCAACAACCGTCACCGCCATGGAAGTTGACGAAGATGAGGATATGGAGGACGACGAGTTCGAGCAAGACTTGGCTCTGACCCGCACATCGTCCAACCACCCACCAGACCTGATGCATGAATCTGACTCAGAATCCGAAGACGAGTCGATGCCTCCATCACCTCCACTACCCGAACTTTCTACATTATCGGAAAAGCAACGACAAGCCATTGTCACCACCTCCTACTACCCATCAGAAAAGTCTGACGTCCCGCAATTATTGCCGTCGGAACAGGAGTCCTTCCTTGATGAGGGCTTCTACCTTCCTCAAAGACAGCAACCGGGCCTGGTCAGCGCTATCAGCGTCTACTAGGCATTGGACTCGTCACGACTTTCATGATTGGTTCTTGGAGCGATTCAGCGGTTCAGCGATACCCAAGCGCGCGTTGAGCGACTTCTTTGGATAAGGAGATACTCTACTCTACTTGATAGGAATGGTCATATGTATGGAGACGGATTATGGGGAAAAGCCATCTCTGCCTTCCTCATATAGAGGTCGGGGCATCTAGATAAAGACTAGCATAATAACAAATACCTCTCCAAACACCTCCATCTTCTCATCTGCATTTACCGTATATTGACTCTGGTACACTCCATGCTTCCTTTGTCCCTAATCTCCGCTTAACCCCGGATGGTAATCCAAAAGCCGATGTAACGATGACGCTGATTAATTCGACCCCTGCAAACAAGAAAGGACTGCTTTCTAATCAAGGCACAACTCGGGAGTCGCGGGTGCAGAGAAACGCCGAGATAGCCGTCCATCATCCCGCACCAACCAATTCCATCGCTCGCGACTGGCTTTCTGGTTATGGAAAGCCTAATCCCTCGACTGCTTTCCTGATGATATCAATCTAACGGAACTCAGACATTTTCACGTCAACGGGTCTTCGTCATGTTGACGTGAGAGCGAAGCGTGATTACATCAAGACCCCACAACAGATAGGCCCAGCATTTGGGCACACGTCGGCTCGTGGACCGTCACCAGACCATCCACAAAATCTTCCAAGGCAACCAAATACCCAGCGCGAGCTTACGATTTCCCGCTCGGAACACATTACCTCCGCGTGGAAAGGGCACTACTGAATGCGCGCAGATTGCGCCTCTCTGGATGCTTCCGTGGATCCCGCTTCACCTCAGAGCAGGCAGTTGCTTTTCCAACGATTGGTCGCTTCGTGGCCAAGAGCCACACCGTGATATAATTCGGACCGTTCAGTTCCGTCGACTGTGTACAGCTTTCACAGTCTGCCTTGTATTCGCCCTATACTGCCAGGAGCGTAGCGGCGACTATTCGCAGCGAAATTCATTGTTGTTTGCGCATCAGAGTCGGGACTTCTGCGCTGTGCCTGACAACGCTTCTAGCTCGTGGCGCGAACAATCTTGAGCAACGCGATAAGGGATAAATCGCATGAGAAGCTTTGACGATTGGGATTTTCCAATAACTTCGCAAATAAACACTCGCACGCATATGCTACCGATACTCGGAATTGAGGAAGAAGATAAGATGGGTCCTTCGCACGTCATGGCGGGCCGTCCATCCAGAGCTCGCCAAGTACTTGACCAACGTGGAGTTGCTAAACCCAGATAAACGTAGAAGTACTCAGTTCATGCCATTTCTTCGATAAGTCTCCAGCCGAATCCTCTCGTAAATTATAATCTGGAATAGAAATCTTGGAGTCTGATATACATCAATTCACGACAAGCTTGCTACGAAGTGCCGTTTGTCTACCGTACCGTCTGGCTTCAATCGGTCGAATTGCCTTTCTCGTGAGGAGCTTACTCCTAAGGTGGTTCAGCTCCTTTGCAACATTACTCCTACTATGATTTGTTCTTTCTATATATTATCTCTACTGTGTGGTTATCTCCAATATCGGCACTATCCTGCGGAAGGCGGTGAAATATGCATGTTCCCTGTGGAGACCAACGATGTCACCTCGACACCAGCTTGAAGATTGGATCGACCTGGTCCCACCGATAATTTGGCTTTGGAACAGACTTTGTTCTATGCGTGTAAAGCCAAAGCGAGCCTACATCCTTTGCTCCCGATCCATCTTACTTAATCGTCACCTAAAGTACGCCTATGCTGTGACGCTGGGCTCCTAGAGCTCTCATTAGAGTCTAGATGCGGAGGCCTATAGTTGCATCCTACATGTATGTTCCCTATTTCTGCCGCTCTTCTTTGTTATTTGCTTTTCGTTCAACTTTGACCTATCTGCGCTGCCGCTGCTCTACCGGAATAGTTTCGCAATATACTACCCGTCAACTCTAGCGGGGAAGGCGATCGAGAAGCGAGAGGCAGGGAGGGCTAGGATTTTGTACCAAAGAGCTGATTTGGGAAGAGGTGGAGAATGGGGATTGTTCATGCTTGATGAAGACTCTTCTTTCGTTCTCAGGCCTAGTGGGACCATTTTGCCCTCGTTTGCAAGGCGATAAGGGCGATGCTGCGTCAATAACGCTGATGTTGGTGTACCTCAAGCCTTGCGTTCACTATATACAATCAACATAGAATACGCTGATTATGCCCCGAAACGGATTACACTGCCCAACAGCTTACCTTCTTAAAGATAGTAAAAGGTACTCGCTAAGAATTACTTGAGCCCCTTGCTTGATATCTCAGTTATTCAAGCCGATGAAAGCAGTCAAGCTGGCTTCACAACCCTAAATAGACTTCATCGACTCATGACATGCTCGGCACTGGCCTTCGCAGTAATTGTAGAAAAACCACATAAAGTTTCAGATTCTCCTGTTTCACGTGGTCGTCGCTCCAGTCAGCCCTTGACGAACCCTAGGTATCTGGCTGATCTAGACAAGCTTTTGCCAAGCATCGTGAGATCTTTCTCTTCCCTGGGGTAGACTCCATGGCTTCTTTCTTCAAGTGAGTATCAGATCCGCAGGATAGGGCGTGACTCTAAGCTGACTTTGGACGTAGCGGTGAAATGATAGGGCATTCGTGAATCTTTGGTGAATTCAGCCACAACAATACCAGCTGGAGATCTCTACTGGCTCCTCCTTAAAGTCAGTTTTGCGCCAGCGGTCTCTCCAAGATGTGTCGGTACGCACGATCGAGTCCATATGGGTTTAGGAGCGCCTACTGACATATGCCCAGCTGGTTCGCCTACGTCTCCCAAGACGAAGAATGTCTGCTAGAAGATGTTCTCATCACACCCGTATACCTTTCTGCCCCGCAGCATACCACTTCCATGTCCTGACAGATAGTCTTCCACATAGGCCCACGCACTCTCAAAACAGGTCCATGACCACTACCTGCCCAAACTCCTATCTCATGCTCCGGGTGCTCTAACAACGGAGCATGAGATCACAGCCCGCAACCGCCTCTTCAACATCGATGGCTTCGGACTTGCTTGGTACACGACCGCCTCTTCCGAATTCTCTCAATCCCAGTGCCCGCACCCCGCTTTGTACAAGAACGCCCAGCCTCCACTCCACGACACAAACTTCCGTTCGATCTGTACAAATACTGCTACACTAGCTTGCTTCGCGCATATCCGTGCTGCGACTGCGACCGCCATCACGAGCGTCAACAACCATCCGTTTGTATTCGGCAGGCACGCAATCATGCATAACGGTGTAATTGCAGACTTCACAGGCATAGGGCGGGCAATGGCGATGGTAATCGGGGATGATGAATATGCCAATATCCAGGGAAGTACCGATTCGGAACATTTCGCGGCTCTGTACATGACATACCTAACGGAGGGAAAGGGTAGGGAGGGATGGGAAGACCAGTATGATTTCCACTCGATGAGCGATGCACTGTATAAAGCAATGCAGACGGTCATCGAATTGCAACAGAAGAAGTACGGGGACAACGCGAAAGCCAACAGCCTGAACGTTTGTGCGACCGACGGCCAGCAGATCGTGGCATTCCGCTGCAGAAATCACGCCACGGAGCAACCGCCGAGCTTGTACTATTCCACGAAAGCGGGTGCCACGCTGAATAGGAAGTACCCGGATCATCCTGATGGAATGGAGAATCCAGCGGCATATAAGAAGGCGCATGAGCACGGGAGGCACATCATTGTGGCGAGTGAGCCGAGTACGTACAAGAAGGAGGAATGGGAACTGATAGGGAAGAATGAAGCTGTGGGGGTTGATAAAGAAGGCAGACTAAAGATATGGAAGGTCCATGTCCCGCACGAGTGGGATGCAACGGCGACGACTACGGGCTTCTGAGTGCCTCTGTTGTGGACGCCTCCATTGGCTTACAGTTGCATGGATTCTACATCTACACGCAATCACTTGAGGTGTATGTGCTCGTGACGCTTCAAGATCTCACAATGTGGATCATCTTTATATGCGTTCGTGTTCAATATCCGAACGACATCGATCAAGCTTCGAGACGAGGCCATGGCGTTGGAGTACCCGAAGAGTACCATCCACAAGCACAGCCGTACGGAATTGAAGTGTGGCAGCGCTTCATTCCAACAAGCCAAGGATGCTCAAGTACAGGAAGCTAAGTCTCTCTACTGTCTTCCTACCAGCCGCACCCCCCTTCCCTACCCTCACCTCGCAACCCTCCCCCCTTCCTTACCCTCACATCGCAACCCCCTCCCCATTTCCTACCCTCACCTCGCAAGCCCCCCCCTTCCCCAACCTAAACTAGCCAAACCCACCACTACCCCCCCCAAACCCCTAATCCCCCTATTCTCTCCCCTCAACTCTATCCCGAACACCCCCCTCTAAACCCCGCTGTTGCCCCTGTCAGCCATCCCCTCCCCACCCCACCCTCCATCACCACACCTAAATGCCCATTCTCAGAGTCTATGCATCATATCATCCTCTGCTAGAGGTCGTACAGCGGGCATGGTGCAAGGGACACCTATCGCACTATCCTCAAAGACTGATTTGTTTGTTGGAGGGACAAGATTTAGTAATGGCCTCGCTGTGGGGGGGGGAGGGGGGAAAGAGAGTGGGGAAGCTAAGGGGTGGTGGTGTGGGATGGGGGTTTTTTTGTATTCTGAGAAGGGGTTGAAGGGGTTGGCTGTTCTGATCAACCAATTGGTTCTGCGTTTTTTCTATTTTTGTTTGCTATGTTATTAGTCGGTGGCGATTACGGTTCGTCTATGGGTGGAATTGAGAACCGTCATACGAAGGGGGCGAAGTACTCTTAGTGAAAGAGTGGGATTGACGATCTTGAGACGCAGTCACAGTCACGTGACATGGTAAACGGAGACTAGACTTAGGGCTCTGACCCAGTATGTCTGCTTTCCATGACATTCAGATCTAGTTCCTGGCTATCGCTTTCAAGCCATAAAGTAGTCGTTGCAGCCCCAGCTAGCTTTCATCGCTCTCCCTGCTTCGGCAGTGAGTCTCTAGTCTCAGTCGATGCCTACTTTTCCGCCATCGAAGGATATGGCTATGAATATTTTTTGGTAGGGGTGGATGTTTTGCTACTTGGCTTCCTTGTGACGGTGGTTGACTATTTGCTGTGTTTGTCGGTTCTTACCAGGGGCTCACAGATGGGTGATCGCCTTGTTTTCTTACTACTATTATCCTGTCGCTCCCTGTATCCACTCACTCGTTGAGTAGATTTCCACGACTGTCTGGGTACGGAGTCTTCAAAAGAGGGAAAAGAGAGGTTGTGCTACGGCTCTCTGAGAACGGCTACTTTATGGCTGGCTAAACCCCCGAGCTAGGCTTCCTCCATCGATATATAAAGTATGGACAAGATATAGGCTCCCTCCTGAGTTAAGTATGTACATATGTGGTGAGCACTGTAAGATTCTTCTGTCGGCATTCTGCATCTTCGGACTGACCGAGCAGAGATAGGCAGCGCGAACTTGTTACTGTATGGTCTGAGTCGACGGATTTGACCATCTGGCTTTACTCTCCCAGCGTTGCCGAATGTTTGCTGAGGTGAACTTTTCCTCTTGCCACTTGGTTGGCTATTGAGAGGCCCTGAGCCATCCACTTGCATGCATTGGAGGACATATACCGGTGGTTGTGCCTATCCTTTGCTACCACACCTATCGGCATAGTTTCTCGAGATTTAGCCGATAGTAGAGCATATATGTTGATGACGATACTGGGACTAGATTTAGTTGTGTAATCTTTCTGCATCTCTACTCAGGTGTGGCGGAGATTTGGATGAGCTTCGCCAGATTGCAAGGCTTGCCAGGTCAGGACTGAAGTCTTTGACCTTTGTAGCAAGATCTTTGGTATGTTGTCCGCACGAGCAGGGAGTCAACAGTCGGAGGCACTTCCGAGAGGTCGCGCGGTACGTCTGCATTGTACTCCTTCCGCTTGATTATCAGCAGTCATTATCCCAATTTTGCTGAACCCAATCCGCAATAACGGACGTCATGGTGGAACCTTCCATATGAATTTCGGTGTCATTCTCCTCATAGTCGGTCCCAAGAAATTTAAGAGCAAGCAAGATATAAGATTGTATGAAGTCAACGTAGACGACGTCAACCGTCTCAGGCTCGTCGGCGCTAGCGGACACTGCAGCACGAGACTCAGTGGGGAAGCCAATGCGTGACTCGATAACATTAGGTACTCTGTAGAAGGTGATCTTGGAGTGCATCGTATCATCTCCGTCCGTGCCGGCATCATCTACAGTGGTGTAGCCAGGAATTAAAGGAGTGTCTTCGGATTCGTCTCCCATGACAATCTGCTGACCATCTTTCGATTGGGAGGCCACCTGCGCATGCACGCCCTCTAAGGTCCTGGCATGGTCTTCGAATGCTGCTGGGATTGGCGCCCGCAGCCGATGGTGTTCCTGCTCAAGTTGAGGCACTTCCTGGTTCAATACGACAAGGAGCCTCTTCGCTACGCTGTAAGGGACATCTTTGATGAAGCGAAAGCCACTGGTGAAGGGGCTTACACTATACGTTGTATCTACGCTGAACGGACCTTTGAAGATGTCAAAGCGCAGAGCTCCAGTGTTGGTGAGTACTAGGGATGGCTTGTCTTCGCGGTTCGGGTCGTGGATCATGTCCGGGAACACGAGGCCTTGCACCCAGGTGAAGATACTGTGTTTGCTGGGGTAGGGCGCACGATTCGTCCAGAGATCCATCGGGGCGCAGCCAAAGCGCTTGTCGAGCTTCAAGACTGTTCGCGCAGATGCAATAGCTGAAGACACGTTTCGACCATGCTCGGTGGGGAATGTCGTGGCATTGAGCGAAGTATGATGATGGAAAGAGTAGAGGTTGTTGTCAATGTAGCGACGTGCAAAAGAAGGTGCAACTCTCATGGCGACAGCATCTGGAGCTGCTTCAGTCGCGATGCCTTTGCCACCAGTGGCTAGCCCCGATATCGACATGAATCCAATGGTCTCCATGTATCGCCCGCTTTCCAAGGCATAGGCTTTTGCGTCATATTTTGCATAGTCGCGAATGTGCGTATGTCCTCCAAAGAATTGTATTGGTACGTCCCATTGTTGGCCTCGGATGGCTTTATATATGAGATCGAACTCTGGCGAGCGCAAGGGCACATGGCCAGCCACAAGGAATAAGTCTACCTCTCGATCGCGGATCGCTTGTTGGAACCACTGTTCTTGGATAGTCTGCTCGACTCTCTGCACCACAGTATTGTTCCCATTTCCCCTAAAGTTGAAGATGAAGCCGAATGCCAGAATTCGTATGCCCTGGTTCTTCGTTGTGAACTTCTTATACCGTTTGGCAAGCGGCACTTGGTCGCCAGTCTCAGGATCCACGATATCGAGATTGGAAGCGAGGTAGTTGTCTTGAAAATCTGGAACCGTTTCAAGGTATTCACGCTCAGCGGCACTCCGTTTGTACAATTCGTGGTTGCCTGAACAAATTACGTCGATGTTCTGCTCCTTGAAGATGTCCGTCGTAAACTTTCCTTTCGGGACCGACGCATCGTAAAGACCGTTACCTTCCACCCTGTCTCCAGTATCTATAAGTAAAAAGTCGGAATCCTCGCGATCAGCTCTCTCTCGCAAGCGTTCGGCGAATGATATATAGTCCCCCCAATCGGCGCTGTAGGACGGCCTACGTGCAGGGTCAGCAAGCGCTAATTGATAGAAACACCTGAACAACTACTCTTGAAGATGCCCGGCGTGCCACCCATGAGTATCCGTAGTGTGCAGGAAATTGAGCTGGCCCCATGGAAGGTCTCTCAGAGGCGCTGAAACAGGCGCCGGTGCTGAAGGTTGGGCGGCTTTAGTAGTCAGGAGGGATGCGAGAGCCCAAGTGGCTTGCAATAATCGATGGAGCATAGTCCAGGCTTGGCTATTGTATTCGACCGGAAGTCGCAATAGCTGCTCGATGAGAGAGGGTGGTGATGCTACTGAACAACTTGGCAACTCGTGAAGCTGCCAACCCGTCGACGCGATCACGGACTTAGTCTAATTCCGCGGAGCGCGCTAAACTTCGATCTCTCTCTCTCTGCGACTCTGCGTTCCAACAACAGCCGTTCACAACGGTAAAATGTTCTGAATCCTGTTTCTCTCGGGCGTTCGAGCGTATGACCCGCCGAACACATTATGCCGCAAAGGTCGCAAAGGCTGCCGAGGACTGGTTGGTGAATCAACGGCATCAGGGCAATCGCTCCCTCAATGCATTTATCTCCCAAGGTGTGAACGATACCGGCTACGTCGAAAAGCTTCGAGACTCCTTTGACCGCTCTTGCAGCAGTCAGTCGCGTGTTCCCAGCTCTATCCCATTCCTGCGCTGACCCCAAGCAGATAAGCTTGTCTTAAATGTCGACGGCAAGCTGATAGTAGTCAAGGACAATATATGCACCGTGGGCGAGCCCACAACTTGTGCATCTACCATTCTCAATGGATTTCAAAGTCCCTTTGCTGCCACCGTGATCTCAAAGCTCCGGGATGGAGAGTGTCTTCTTACTGGGAAAACCAATCTTGATGAGTTCGGGATGGGGTACGTCGAACAAACCAATGATTTGACGGCGAAGCTGACCCATTATTCAAGATCTCATTCCACTAATTCGGCTTTTGGTCCTACTCGCAACTACATTACTCTACACGGTCAATCCTTGTCTGCCGGGGGTAGCTCTGGCGGCAGTGCAGTGGCTGTTGCGACCAATCAGTCTTACGCGTATGCTTGTTATTCTACACTTCGTCAACCGTGCTTTCTAATCAACGCAGGGCACTTGGGACCGACACTGGGGGATCGGTACGCCTACCGGCAGCTTACACTGGAATTGTAGGATTCAAGCCTTCGTATGGCCGTTTGTCGCGATGGGGGGTTGTCGCGTATGCTAATTCTCTTGACATTGTCGGAATTCTTGCCAAAGGTATCGGTGCAGTGAAAAACATGTACGGTAAGAATGTAACTGCCTCACGGTCCGTCTAAAGCTGACGGCTTTTGCCCTTAGCGATCATTCACCAAAGGGACACTAAAGACCCAACCTGCCTTTCCGAAGAAAGCCAGGCTAGGCTTGGAGATCGGATCAGGGAGCATAGCCACCAATGCGGGCCATCGCGCCTCCGCTTCGGTGTACCAAAGGAGTATAATACGGCGGAGCTTGAGCCGGCTGTTCGTATGGTGTGGCTGAAGGCTCTGCAGAAACTCCAGTCCTTGGGGCACACGATACATCCGGTATCTTTACCAACAACAGAGGTGGCCTTGTCAGCCTATTACGTGATAGCCGCCGCAGAGGCGTCTTCCAACTTGGCAAAGTACGATGGTGTCCGCTATGGGAATGGAAATCCCCATGAGGATTCATCACACGTCTTATACGCTGGAGCAAGAGCTGTAGGATTTGGGAGAGAAGTACGAAGGAGAATCTTGCTTGGATCTTACAGCTTAAGCGCGGGAGCGATCGACAATTATTTCATCAAAGCGCAAAAGGTACGAAGATTGGTACAACACGACTTCAACAATGTTTTCCGCCTGGGCCATCCGCTCCTGCCGCCTAGGAAGACCAGCAGCGAAACGGATAGTGGAGTTGATTTCTTGATCACGCCCACCTCGCAATCACTGCCACCAACGTTGGAATGCGTCGCTTCCAGGAACTCGGTGGACACCTTTGCTGATGATGTATTGACTGTGCCGGCAAGTCTGGCTGGTTTGCCGGCGGTGACCATTCCTGTGCCGATCGGTACGAGCTCCACACGAACTTCCCTCAAACCTTCCACTGTTGGTATACAGATAATTGGACAATATGGCCGGGATGCGTTATTGCTTACAGCCGGACATATTCTGGAGCAGGCGTTTAGTGTCGGTACTCCATTGCGTAAGAAACGCTCGAAGGCGAGCGCAAGGGGCCGAAGACAAAGACGAGAGACCAGAGCCAGTGACTCTAGATCTACACCGTTGACACTGTCGCGTACCCTTGCTTCACAGCCGGATGGTATTCGGGGAAGCGATGGCTGAGTAGAAAGCACAACCATGTGTGCACCTGTCCGCGCCGCCTTGGGTAGTGCTGAAGAATTGAGAGCAGCTGAAAGATTCGTCGTATATCCTTTCGCGAGCAACGATCTGTTGTGGTGCAATTGGGTTCCTCCGACGTTTTCGCCATTCTCGCCCCCTCCCGAATATTCTCAAGCGGCGCATGAACTTCGCTTCATCAAGATTTCGAGAAGGAAAAGAAAGCGATCGCTTTGAGCCTACCCGTGCGCTTGATTCCACCAACTTCCGGCTTGCACGTCGAAGGTTACTGGGTTTTCTAGAAACCTATTCTACCTCTGCCTCCATCACAGTGAGCAAGGGGCGAGACTAAGAAGTAGCGAAACCAATTGAGTGGAGCAAATCACTCTATTTCCTAGATCAAGACTGGTGTGCTCGTCGCTGCTGCGATGTGATCGGCAACCTTAGTGGTAATGCCGTGTCTGTACAGTGTCTAGGTTCTGGAATTGAATGTATGAAGGAAGAAACGCGAAGATATATTAAGCTATTTCTCCACCACCAGTGAGAGACCGTGGGGAATCCATAATTCGTTCGCTAGTCGTGATACCGGGACCCACACACCTCTAAACAAGTCGTTCTATCACTCAAAATATTTCCACAACTTTACTCTCTTCATCCTCCTCCACCTCTTCAACCCCTCTTCCCTCCCCCTCCACATCCTCCACCGCCATCAGCACATCCACCAACCGCTCACACCCCTCCCTAACACCCTCATCCTCCACCTCCCTATGCAGTTCCCTAACAACCAAATACGTCCCCCCCTCACCCACCACCTTCCTCCCTTCTTTTCCCCCTCCCTGCCGATCCCCCCTCACAACCAGCAAATACAACGTCTCCAACAACCCCTTCATCACCCCCATATCCTTCTCCCGGACCTGCTCAGAGCCCAGGTATTGTAGCTCTGGCAGCAATTGGTCTGTTTCGGCTTCTGTGAAGGGAGGGTCGGGGCTTAGGAGGGGGAGGAGCAAGTGTGGGAGGAGGGTTATGGGCTCGGTGAGGAGGGTGAGAGGGGAGGGGTGCGTGAGCGTGAGGTTGCGGAGGAGGAGGGAGAGGGAGAGGCGCCGCGGGAGGG
>JAABUZ0100000202.1_pt1 | contig 158582 bp, 51 predicted proteins | sample 5562091 | NCBI WGS metagenome assembly JAABUZ01 (sample SAMN12813069, study PRJNA571459) | rock metagenome | isolation source: Antarctica rocks | place: Antarctica: Victoria Land, Linnaeus Terrace sud | collected 2015-12-21 | reverse complement strand
TAAATTTGTAATCTTTGTATTCTATATCTTATATATTTTTTAATAAATAAAATATTTATTAAATAATATTGTTAATTATATCTTTTAATAATATATAAAATATACAAAGATAAACAATATACTATATATATAATATTATTATCTAAAATACAATTTCTAAAAATAGGAAATTTATAAAACTAGCAAAATAAGATATTAAGCTATAGAATTTAGGAATCTTTATATTTGTTTTGTATTACGAGATTCTAAATTACATTACTTAATACATTTAATCATTATTTTACTAATTTTTATTAATTTTTTTCGTAGTACGTTGTACAATATAATTACAAATTATTTAGAAAGTATTACGAATACAAACGAACAAAAATTGTCGAAGTGCGAAATCGAAAACATTGTTTTCTTAAGTTATTTTTAAGATTTTAGAATCTTAAGTAAACTTCTTAAAGTCTTCGAATAGAAGCATATTTTTTTGCTCAAAGTTAAGCAACAAGTAAAGAACAACAAACATGTACTCGCGATAATAAATATAATTGCACAAATGTCGTATTTATATAATGTTGTTTCGCGTAAAAAAGCAAAACTTAGAACATTAATATATACGAGATTCTTTATTCTAGTATAACAAGCTAATAAAATTTGTAAAATTAGAATCGCTCTTATGTAATTAAAGACATTTTTATGCAATCTTGTGCAATCAAGACTTATAGAGACAACTCGTACACTTATTGTGTTAATAACAATGATCGATTATAAATTTGTCGTTCGATACTAGAGCATCGTACAAGCATGTGTGTCAATTGTTATTTGTTAGAAGAGAGCAATAAAAATTGCTCGTTTGTGTCATGTATATATAAAGCTTTACGATTGATCGTAGTTAATTGCTAATATAATATAGTTAATGTTAAGAACATAGTAAAACGAATTGCATTAATCGTTAATATTAACACTAGAAATAAAGACTTAACTTTATGTAAAAAACAATAAAATTATTTATAACTTTTGTACTAATTCTTCTTAAACTTTATTAATCAAAGAAAAGAAATCAATAAAATAAATATTGTACAAGTTCATTAAACTTTTGCTAGTTTCTACGAATTTGTGAACGTATTATATCGAAAGCTCTTAAAGTTGATTAAAAACACATAGAACAACATTAAGTTATACGATTTAAAACAATCTTTATAATTAAATTGCTTATATGTTTATTTGCTTAGCAATCTACTATTTATTATTTAGTTTTTCTTTAATTTATTTTGCGCAATCTTAACATTTTGTATCGTTTCGAACAACTTGTTGTAGAGCTTCGCAATGTTCGTAAAATAAAATGCAAAACTCTTGTACAAGTAATTTATTTGCGTATAATAAACAATTAAAACTTAAACGATTTATTGTTCGTATAACAACTTTATGTCAAACATATTATAAGAATTGACTTCGATTAGAGCTATACAAGTTAGCAATAAAAAACGCAATTGTAATTAATCTCGCATTATAAGTATTGTCATTTTTCAAAAACATAATTGTCGCAATATGCGCAAGATTAAACTTAATATTTGCAATTAACTTGAACGTCTTAATAGAAACTATACACATTAATAACAATGCGCAAGAGCTAGAAACTATATCGCACAATTCGAACTTATAAATTATATTAACGTCTTTCTTTTCTTGTCGTTTATCTTAATCTTGTTTATGGAAATTTAATACATTGTCGTTTTAAAAAAGATTATAATGTGTATTAATTTGTATCATTCTTATGCTTTTTCTACATTACTTTGATATAAATCTTTATACGCTTTGCACTATTGTTATTAAACTTGAGCTCTTTGTCGTTAATCTTGATGCAAATTGAATTAAATTAAGAGTTAAAATAAGAAAGAAAATCAATAGAAGAACGTTTCGTTTTGCAAGAAATAAATACTACTTCGAATTAAACAATGCGAATGATATTGAACTCGAGTTTTTCGTCGTTCGTTAAATATTGCATGTTAAAGTCAAAGTAAATAAACGATAGCAATGTAATAATGTTTATTAATGTTATATTAATTAGTAAATTAGTATATATTTATAATAGAGCTAGTCAATTTTACTTAAACAAATACAAGATATATTTATAAAAGATAAGCAATAGCAACAAAGTTGTAAAAGTGCAAAACAATAGTTTAAAGCGTTACATAAAAGAAACAAATCAAACATGTTTAATATTAGTAGTACAAACGCGTATACAATAACATAGTACGAGGTTATATCGTACATTATATCAATACTTAATATTGTATTTATAAAATATTATATAGTTTAAAAGAGCAAATATACAATAGTGTTGTACAAATTAATATAAAAAAGTTGAACAATTTAGTACATTTGAAATAGCATTTACTAGAAATAGTTGTAAGATTTAAAGATATCAAGTTATAAAATCTATGTTTTTATTTATTTCTTCTTAAAGTATTTTAAGAATAAAATTTTGTACAAAACTAAATGTTTTGATATACAATTATTGTTTATATATAAATATTATAGTATTTATCTATTATATACAACTATTATTATGTAGAAAGTTTTTCAACATTGTAATTTGATACTTGTCTTAATGCATAGCTTGCATATATTTGTATAAACTTATGTTGCTTTTTATTATTTGATTAGAGCTATCGAAAAATTTATATGCTCTTACGACTAAGTAATGTAATTGTTAATAAAATAATAAGATTTCTATATATTATTGATGCGTATCTAGATATAATTGTACGAAAATAAATATAAAGTTGCACTATTACACTAATTACTTTATGCTTTTTTTATTTTTTACGAAAACATACGTTTTGTTGTATTAGTATGTACGTTTGTTACGCAATAAAATGTAATAAGCTAATACGTTTTACAAGTTTGCTATTGTTGATTTTTTTCTTTTTAATACAAAATTTTTTGATTTTCTTTAGAATAGCAAATTTTTTAAACTATTATTTGCGCTTTGTAACTAAAATTTTCTAAGATTTTGCAAAGATAATTGCGAATTAGAATATCTTTAATATAGTTAATTTAGACTTAAAGAAGACTTGCTTTGTGCTAAAGTTTATATTAATTAAGCGTTGTAGAACTTTGTAAGTAAATCAAGAATTAAACAATTTAAGAAAAATAGAACAACAATTGTGCAAACGCTTTGCAAATATTTTAATTAATAATAACTTCGCAATAGATTATATTCAAATATATAATATAAAACGTAAATAATTGTAACAAGAATTGCATTCTTTAGTCTATTAATAAAGCTTTAAAAGATTTCGTACAAAACTATACTAAGCTATAAATTCTAAAACTACATTTAATATAATTATATATATAATTTTATATTTAGTGCAAAGACTCTAAAAGTTAAGATAAATCAAAATAAAATAAATATAACAAATAGATTTGTGTGCGAGTTTACAAAGACAATAGCGAAAAGCTATACAAAGAAAATAAATGCAAAGAAAGAGACAAAGATAAAAATTGTATCAAAAGAGATTCGCGAGTGTCTATACAAAGAGTAAGTAAAAAACTATATAATTGTTTTTACATTTCGAATATTATATATTTGAAGAATATAACTTGATTAAAGTTGTGTTAATCTAAATAAGAGTCTTACAACTTAATAAATTACGATTCAATTCTATTAGAGTTAAGCTTCGCTTATATTTAATACTAATTAATAATAACTTAACGTATTGTAATAGCAACATTTTTTCCCAAAAATTGTTACGAACATAACAAATCTTTCGCTATCTATTTTTTGACAAAACATTATTTGAATCTTTATTAAACATTATTCTAAATATTGTTGCGATTTTGAATTAATCTATACATAATTATTCTAGAATTGCACTAACGAATTAGTATGTCTTTCTTTATTGTCGATCGCAGGATTAAAGATTTTAACATTTACAAAGACATAATATTTAAATAATACGACAACAACTATATTTGTCAAGAAATTGTGAAGAAGCTTAAACGAAAATATAATTACATCATTGCTTTATTAATCTTGCATTAACGATTAAAGAGTTAAAATATACACAAACGCATTTATACGAACGATTTCAATATCTTACGAGTACGTCTTGTTGTATTGTTTTTTCAACTTCGTCTAAATAATAAAGAGCTATTACAAATACTTCAAATTGAAGAATATTAAATTAATTCTATAGACTTGGCACATTTGCGACACAAATTAAGACTATATCGTCGAGCTACAATTTCTTATGAAGAGAGAACAAAAACATACAATAGTGTGCGTATTTTGCTAAATAAACACATACAAGCACTAATAACTCAAGAGTTAAAAAAGAGCGTTATACAAAGCTACGAAAGAAATTAATTGTATAATTACTTTCGAAGCAAAGAAATACTTATAGCAAGATGTGTGCTTTTTGTACAATGCAATATAATTTATGCATACTATTTATACGATAATTGTATACACTTATTATATGACAATTGTACACACTTTTTATACAACAGTTGTACATACTCTTTATACGACAATTGTGTAGCTTACATTAATGTTTTGATAAAAACTTTCTCTTTAATCAATATCGATTGCTAGTATTAGAGCGAGTTGAACAACGACGCAAGAATCTTGAACGCAAGAGAGGAAAATACATTATATTTAAATTAAATTTTGTATAGTCTCTTAACAAACACAATAAACTTAAGAAATATAATATCGAAATTTACGTCGTAATCGATATCTACTCTTGCTATGTATTGTGAATATATGTTGACTATATTTCGCGCACAATTGTTAGTGTTTTGCGACAATATTTAGATAGTGTTAAGTTTTTAGAACAACATTCTCGCTTTATACGAATCGATCAAAATATAGAAATTATATTAATGACTAAAGCTCATTATCAATTGTGTTAAGAGATTATATCAAATATCTTATTGACAAACTTCTACATGTTTGGCACAAGTATAACAAATATACGCATTAAAAATTAATAAAAACAATTAACTAGCTACTATAAAGAGCGATAAATTGTAAGTGTTTTGTATTATCTTGTGCTTATTTGCTAATTACAAGTATAAATCTATTTTAAGATCTTAACTAAAAAGAATCTTTTTAATAAAAAGATATTATTAGATTAGATTATCTTGTACGCTATCTATATATCAATAATTCATAGAGAAATCAAAACATATGTCGAACTTTAGAACAATTACTCTATACGAATGCAAAAGAAGCAATTAAACGTAATTGTCGATATACTCTATGTGCTTTATGTTTATCCAAAAGATTATATCTTTAACTATGATATATTATGCTTAACAAAGAAGCTTGCATCTTTGCAACAAAATGTTGCAAAATAAAGTAAATTCTTTACATCGCATAAAGTAAAAGTATGCTAATTAATAATAAATAAAGATAACTTTCTTTCACTACTTACTATGCAATAATATATAGAACAACTTTAGTTAATGCAATTTAATTTTAATAATTCTTTATTAATTTTTAAGAAGAAGCAAAACAATTTATATCGTATAATTTACATCGAATTAAGACAAAAAGTGTGTCAACACATTCGAAATAACGTAGAATCGATTCTAAGTTTATGCGACAAATTGAACGAAACGCGTAATTAGAAATCACTTATGAATGAGAATATATCAAAAATAAATTTAGCAAATGATAAGACAAACGATACGTATAACGCTAGGGCGAATTGTTTTCGATAAAACACATTTTCGATTTCTTGTGCAATATTGATACAAATTCTATATAATTTCGCATTTTTTTCATATCTCGTTCGTCCTTCTTTGCACAAATTCTATATAAATTTTGTAAATCTCTTATTTTTTTCGCGAACTATTGTATTTACATTGCGACTAAATACTACAAATTTATTACTTTTAATTATAATTTCTTTTAGTCTTGCATGAAGTTCGTTTTGTTCAATTACTAGAATCTCGCATAATTATAAATGCATAAATATACATTATCTAGAATGTTAAGCATTAAATCTTTACTTTGTATATTGTTGTACAAATCTTAACAATCTATATTAATTTAATCTTGTAAAAGAGCGAAGTGTTACTCATTTCTAATAATACATTATTGTTATATAATCGCAAGAATTCGCATAGATTTTATTTTTTCGATCATTTATCGCATTCTACTTCGTTTAATTCTGCGCTAAAGAATATTACTTTTTATTATTTTATACTAGCAAGCATTGTCGCAACATTAAGTCAATTTAATGTTATATAATTTTAAGCAATTTATGTGCAACACATTTCATTTTAGTTTTATAATACTTTAGCGAAACAAACGCGAACAAGCTTAATGCAAAAATATTCTCGCGAATTCAAGCAAAAGTTTAAACGTTTTAAGAACAACGAAGAACTTAAAACTCTTAGAGTTTATATATAATTTATTTTGATCAAAATTAAGTAACGTATACACAATGATAATCAAAAATCTATAGATATCGTAATTTTTTTTTTGATTTGTGCACATCTTTGATATAGTTGTACAAACACTAATATAATCTATAAAGACAACACATATTATTGTGTCAAATCGCTTAATTAGTAGTTTGAAGAACTTTATTAACAACGATATAATTGCTTAGCTAAATAAATGAAGAAATTACATTAAGCGATACGATAATGAATTGTATTTAGCTTTGAATGTGTTGAACAACAAAGTAGATATTGTGAAAGTGTCTAAATATAACATGAATTACGCGCAAAATACACAAAAGCTTCTAAAGATTCTAAAGTATAAAGAGAAAAAATGCGATATAATTTTCTTGATAACTAAGCGTAAAGAGATTATAGAAAATGTTACAAATTTGAAGAAAATATCTAATATAAATGAGTTCAAGTTTGTATAACTAAGCATTAAAATTGCACATATTAAGTTTAAGACAAAAAGCATTAAGCAAAAATCATTGAATACTAGCAACAATTCTAGTATTGCACAATCTCTAGCACAACAAATTGCAAGTGTGTGATTTTCTCAAATTAAACGCTAGAAAACGTTTATATTAATAGAGAAAATTATTTTACGATTATCTTTGTTAATTGTATCGTTACAATAGTCATTTGCGCAATCGATCTCTTCTATTAGTTATAAAAGAAAACATTTCGCTTCTAATATTAAACTCTTTTGAAGCTTATTAAATCTATACAATTCTAGTATCTCTAAACATTTGTCATTGGCGCATCGTTTTTAATTGCGCATTGCTTCGCCAATATATAAATTCAATTTCGAACTAAACTTTGACTTCGAAATCGACTTAAAACTTACAAATATTAATTCGAATCATAATACACAACTTGATAAATCTTCGTCACTTGATAAAGTATCTACAAAGAAGAATACAAAGAGTTTAATCTTAAATATTAAGAATCGCAAAAAAACAAATTATAAAAAAGCAAATTACAAGAAAACACAACAAAAAAAGAAATCACAAAGTACGAATTGTTCTAAGCGTAAAAACAATGTTACAATAAGATTAAAAAATATACAAGATGATGCCTCTAGTCTTCGCAAGAGTACTTGTAATTGAAAGAAGATTAAACGATAGTGTGATGTACTAATTAAAATAGTTTTGTGTTAAGAGTTTACGACATAACGAATGTGTACTAGTTGTCTTTTAGCGTAATTGCTATAGATTAATACAATGAAATGCATTTGAGAGATTAATGCTAGATGATATAGTGATTAGTTGTGCAATGTTGCATCTTGTTGTAAATAATTGTATGCGTCGAGCGCAAAGTCTGGTTACAAAATTTAACAAAATTTCAATGTTTGATTTTCGATTTTCGGTTTTTCGAAAATTTTCTATTTTGACCTTAAGCAGGGTATCGGCCACCGTAGAAGATCGTCTTGTCCGAAACCACAAATGGGAAGTTCTCTTACACGGAGGTGGCACGTTGCCAATAACGGACGAAGACATGGTGGGCTCTCTTCACCTGTAGTGTCTAAGTCGCTTTGTTCTGTCAATTACCTATTCGCCCTTTGAGCTCGCCAATCCTCTTGTACTTCATGGATGGCATACTCCATCTAATAAATCGGAAGGATCAAAGACACCATGGATCGTATTTGACAGCTCACTAGCAGACGAGAGCATTGTGTAGGCACCTCTAGTGATATTCAGGCTCAAAGCATGCCGATACGATACCCACATGCCGGCTTGGGAATGAAGAGGGGAGAAGATGAGCTGCAAGTGGGTCTCTTGATCTCTAATCAGAACGTCTATGATGTTCTTGGATTGGCAGTCAATATGGCCGGCCGTTTGTGCAAAATCTGGTGTGCATCTTGGGGACAGGGCACCGAATTGGACCTCGCGTTAAGCATTTTGCGAGATGCCTTGAGATTATCCGATAACTTAGTCCATGGATCCCCTCATATCTCCCTTGGCATTCTAATGTGTCGCGGCGACTATTTTAGGGAGAGATTGTTCAGGAAGGGCAAGAGAGCGGACGCCGGTCAGGCCCTATTAGTGTATCAAGAGATATTGACGCGCGATCCCAGGAATTCAAGGGCGAAGATCATGCTCTGCTACATTCGTAACTACCAATACGACATGACAGGCCAAAGATGGCTGCTTGACGAGTCCATCAACATCCTTGATGAAGTTATAGCCGAATGCCCATATCCTGACCCTATGATAGTCGACGCCATGAACTTTGCCGCCCTATGTCTTAAGGACAGGGCTGAATACGATGGATGTATCGATGATCTCGACGTGCTGATAGAGCTCCTCCGTCTCGGAGTGAACACGGAAGGCTTCTCTGGAGATGGTCCTGCTCTATTTCGCCTGATACTTGCAGAGGCGCTAGCAATACGATATGATGTTACAGCGCAGGACGAGGATCTTTCAGACGCTGGAAGCCTGATCACCGCTGCGGAGAAGCTGGAGACTCATGCTCGATATCATGTGTACCGAGATCTGGTAAAAGGCGCAGTATTTCACATGCGTTTCAAAAATTTCAAGCGACAGGAAGACATCGTCGCTAGCACAGAAGGATATCATAGCGCGCTGCTGGGCTTGGACAAAAACAGCGCTCGTCCTCAATCCGTAAAATTTTCGACGTGCACAAAGCTGGCCCGAGTCCTGCGTGAAGCTTACCACCATCAACCTACATCGTTCATACTTTGGGGCGCTCATAGCGTGGCTAAATGCTTCTGGGCGGATGCTGTAGTACGATGTCAAGACTGGCAATCAGATCATATCATGGCTGAAGCACATTTGACGCGAGGTGAAATCCAACGAAGCCGATATGAAAGGTACCTTACAATGGATCTTTTAGACGACTCAGTCTCGCACTTTCGTCAGAGCGTTAAACTCACTAGTCTACAAGATGCTCGATTCGGAGCAAGAGCTGCCGGACTATCGGCGATCCTCCGTGTCCGATTCAAAGCTGATCAAACTTCAAGCTTTCTAAAGGTCGCTGCCCGCCAAGAAGCCGTCTACTGGATCGGACAGCTGCTCCAAGCATCTCGTCCTTTCAAGCCATCTGAGATGCAAAAGTGTCTCATGGAAATTGGTGATCTGCTCCAGGATCTCCACCAGGGCCCCCAAACGCTAGATTTACTCGACAGAGCTATTTGTCACTATTCTTGCGCCTTGAACATCAAAAGCCTAGACTTCACTGAAAATGCTGGCATGTGCGTTCGTATGGCTCAGGCGTTGACCGACAAAGGAGATCTCACTGGAGACTTCGAATTCTACGAAACAGCTCAGACTTACTTCGATCAGGTCGAGGCTTTGGCAACGCAGCGAAACTGCCGCACTACGGGCGATATGCCATTATTGGGGCGTCTTTACGAAGCCAAATATCATCGGAACAGAATCATCAATGACGCTCGCTTGGCAGCCGAGACGTACTATAAGATATTTCACAACTCGAAATATGAAGCACGCGAAAAGATCACAGCCGCACGACGATATACGATCTTGATGGGTAGATTAAGTCTCAAACAGGATTCACAATCCCAGAAGGCGCTTCGCACACTTGAAGATTTCCAACTCACGTCTACTAAATTTTATGATGCTATTACCTACACAATAGACCTCATGTTACAACTTATTTCCGATGCTGCGGATCGCAATCAGCAGCTCTCAGTCATTCGGCAAGAATCAGGCACCACCTTACTCTGTATCTGGTTTTGCAAACATCTAAAGAAAAGTGCGTTCGAAATAGTACAATTGTACGAGCGAGGTAGAAGTGTGCTGTGGGATCGTTTGATAAATTCCAAAACGCAGATAGATATGCTAGAAGAGAAATACAAAGAGCTTGCTACCCGTTATCGGAAACTCCGGTGGCTTCTGGCCAGCTTTGAAGAGCCTGACCCCCGACTGAATTCTTTACCACAGGATCGGTACCAAACCGCGGCTGAATTGGAAGAGGTAATCAAAGAGATACATTCTAAGCCAGGATTCGAGGACTTCCTTCTTCTTCCTCTCTTCGAGGCAGAGATGCAAAGCTTTGCTAGCCAAGGTCCCATAATCTATCTCGTCGCCGGGAATAATGATATGTCAGGATTCGCCTTGATCGTAAATCTGCATTCAGTTTCAGAGGTCAGCCTTCCGAAGTTTTCCGAGGAACAATGTCGTCGGAATTATGCTCAGCTTCAGCGTGTCTTCGCCTCTCGAAATGACGCACCTGATTCAATGGATCGGCTCCTTGATGAAGTCTTGATGTGGCTCTGGTACAGCGCCGCAGAACCAGTATTGCAGGCATTAGGTTTGAATCGAACAGAGAACATTTCCAGTGAGCTTCCCCGAGTCTGGTGGGTCACCAGCAACTGGGCCAGTAGACTCCCTATACAGGCTGCCGGCGACCACAACCTAGCGAAAGAGAAGAGCATGCCGTGCACTGTCATGGACAGTGTGGTCAGCTCTTACACACCGACTCTTAGAGCTCTGAAGTACTCGCGAGGTCGTCTTGAGCAGCTAAAGCAACAGGCCACCATCAGTTCATCGCTAAGAACAGCGCTGCTTGTAGCGATGCGAGAGACCCCGGATCGCCCAAGGTTGCAGAATGCTGTGCATGAGGTCGTTCTTATCCGTGCCCTCCTTGAGCCTTACGTGCAATCGACGCTGCTTCTCAATCCCAAAGTGACCCGCAAAGACGTCATTCAAGGTCTCCGCATTTGTACTATCGCTCATCTAGCGTGCCATGGGGAAGCTGACCAAGCTGATCCGCTTCGCTCGAAGCTACTCTTTCAAGACTGGGGCCCCAAGCCGCTTCGCGTAGGTTTGTTGATGCGGATGGAACTGGCAAATTGTCAGCTGGCCTATCTATCGGCTTGTCAGACTGCCGTTAACCAGGACGAGGCGATGGCAGAAGAGGGATTGCATCTCTCGGGCGCTTTCCAAATGGCCGGTGTGCCTAACGTCATCGCCACCTCCTGGAACATCCTTGACAAGGAAGCCGTTGATGTTGCGGTGAGCTTCTACATGAACTTGAGAAACGAGAGCGGAGGTTTTGATACGGGAAAAAGTGCAAGAGCTTTACATGCTGCGCTCAGGGAACTGCGGAATCGCGGGTCCAGCCCATACGTTTGGGGGAGCTATGTACACTTTGGTGCTTGAGCGTAAGGTCGATGATTAGGATAGTACAACACGATAGGAATATACACCGCCTTCTCCAGGTATGCATCCGATCTTTCGCGGGTGAGTGCTCATGGTTCTTCACGGCCTGACAGCAGAATGGCCGTAAAGTGGAGTTTCTGATACTAGCTAGCGGCCTCAACTCTGTACAACGCGAAATTTTCGACTACGCATCATCTGAACGAGCGCTTACAGAATGACTTATTCGATTGAAGGAGCCAGATATCTGTCGTCGTTGTTGTTCGCTCACTCTTGTCTATAAAGAAAATAACAATAACGAGATCTACCGTCTACACAGCCATCGAGCTCGAGTCTCACGGCGAGAATTACCTCTCTCATCGTAACGAACTCCTCAATCCACCTTCTCAAGCGAAGAGAGCATTCTTCAAGCTTCCCGGATTGGCGACTCAAACCGTTCCTAACGGCGGCTATGGCTGGGCGGTCATCTTCGGATATGGTGTGATCACGTTGGGCTTAATTAGCATTATCTAGTACTGGGGTGAATTCCCGGCTGCTCTCATGAAGCAGCACCTACCTTTGTCATCGAATGTCTCCTTTTCAACGTCCCCAACCAGCTTGTGCGTAGCTTTTTGTGGCACTCGCAATGCAAAAACAACTCGAATGCTTGGAGCGCGGAATACAGCGCTTTTTGGTGTCTTATTCTTTGTTTAGGGTGATCTGCTTAGTGGATCCACAGTCCAGGATATTGGAGACTTGTTCGCCAGGGCTGGGGGAATTATGGGAATTGGTACAAGGTAGACTATGCGACCCGATCCAGCCGTTCCTTTGCTATCTAATGATTCATCTTCCATGATAGTCTTTATTTCATAGTAAGCCCCTCCCCTATCCTTCTCATTCTATACGCTAAGAGCATTCCTAATTAACTATGAACAGACATTGTACGAGTTACGCCTGCGCAGTGTCGCAGTCCGGAGCCAGGTCTTGCCCACGGAATTGTGTACGCTGTCGGAGGTCGGGAGGAACAGTCATCAACTTCGCAACAACGCCTTGGTTTCGCGATAAAGGCCTGCATGGACCTTCCAAATTCTAATCTTCATGATTCCTGCAACAGGGCTACCAGCGGCACGACGTTTCCCGGCATGGCTTATCGAAAAGCGTTCGCCCCTAAGGTCGGCAACACTCATTGAGTGGTTCGCAAGTCCAAACTTCTACGAGATCAATGCTTTTCAGAATCTCATACTGACATAAATAGGTGTTTGTTTCGAGATTTTAATGGCACAGCTCTCCTTATCACTGGCGTCGCAACATTTCCCCCCTCTTCGTGCCTCCGTTCTCCCTGCAGCTTTACAGCTCTCCTATCGGTTCCTTATCCAGCACCGGCACTGGTCTTTCTTCTGACTTTGATAGCCCATCAGCCGTTGGTCGTCTGATTCCCAGCTTGGTGCCGACAAGCTTGGACCGTTAAACGTATTACTTACCGCCCTGCTATTAAGTGCTGGAAGTATGTTGGTGATCTGGCCTGCGATTAGTAGCCTCGGTCCACTCATTACTTTCGTCATCATCAATGGAGTAGCAAACGTTCCATCTTCGCCACGAGGCCTACTTTTGTCGGGTCTGCATTTGGATCCGCGAGGGTGTCCGCGGCGATGGGTATGAATGTGACGAGCTGGGCGGGTATATGTTTGACGGTATGATAACTTGCAGATTTCATGCCTACAATGTCGAGATTGCCTAGATTGTTACTGAGATCAGGGTGCACCTCTGGCGGGGCACCTCCCCAAAGCATTCGGCGGCGAGAACAGTGCGCATCATCCAGCTATTCTCTATACTGGATCGATGGCGCTGGTGGCGTCTGGACTGGTAGGTTTGGCCTGTCTCTATGTCGACAGAGGCCTGCGCAAGCGGTTTTGAAAAGGGATGTATGTATACCAGCCCCAAGAGTACGAGATGTATAGATAAGTATGGGGCGGAAGGTCTGGAAACACGGATACCTCGCATCTCGAAAAGTTCGGTCGGGTCACATTCCATCGTTGGATCGAGATGATCGAGGTAAGTTACTCACTCTGGAAGCCTAATTTATAGATTTCCTACCCACGAGTGTTGATGGTTCCATTTGTGAAATTCCTGACTGATTCCCCATCAATACATAGCGAAGCCTTGGACCCTGGACCCTGGACCCTCAAACCCCTCAAACCCCTAAAAAACGTCATATTGGGTAATTCAGTTCGGTCTGGAATGCTTGGCGCACAAGATTCAGCTTCCACCCCCCCCACACATACATATACACGGAGAATAAAACCACCAGATACTAAATCTTGTTGCATATCACTCGAAAGTATATAGTTCAAGCTATTTGCTCTTCAGATTTGAATTAATTCTATATAGTACTGTATTCAATCTATGATATTCAGTGATATAAAGCAATCTACAACTCTCGAAAGCGATGCTTGGCAATTCAAGACAAGAGTTGAAGATACTGTAGTATCTTCAGAATTGATGTATGTTGACTCTAACTTAGGAGCTATACAGAAGGCCTTATGTACTTCTATGTAAGACGTTGCTTCGCCATATAGTCGTGGTGTATATATGGTGGGGGGGGTGGAAGCTAACTTTTATGCGCCAAGCATTTTAGATCGAATTGAATCCGCCAATCTTGCCAAGAATTGCCGCCAAGTCGTCGAGGTAGAACTGCTCGCATTCCATGATTGCTCTCTCGAGAACGTATAAGGATAGACTGCTACGAAACAACCGCAATGTCGACGCCTTATAAGACCACGTTTGGAGTTAGCGCGGAGGACCCATCCTTTCCGGTAAGCCCACGACGTAAGCCTGTATCTCTACTGGCTTGCACCTATTGTCGATACAAACACTTGAAGTGTGACGCCAAATTTCCCACCTGCAGCCGATGTCGACTGGACAAGCGCGATTGCCAATACCTTCAGTCAAAGCGAGGCCACAAGCGCCCAAGGAAACCTCTCGACACCACGCGACTCCCTAGTCAGTCGGATCGAGATGAAGGACTTCTCATGGATGTCATGGAAACGCGCGACGACAGCAACAACAATATAGCCGTTGATCAGGTTTTCAGTGATGGTGAGTATCAATAGCTATTGTGGATGCACAATCTGTCACCCTTAATGAGCTTTCCACACTTGATGGATGTTTTCCCATATGATAGTTGTCAAGCTTACACAGAAATTTCTGTTCCATGTCAGTTTTCAGCTACATCACATGAATTGATGACAATGCTCGTCTAGCAAGAACATCCGCTCACATCCTACGATCAGATACCTACCAATTGTACAGCTAATTAGTGCTGCTTAGCAGACTTTCTTGGGCTGCGAAGTGGTACAGATTCCGCAATGAATGCAGCACCGGGGCTGAATGCAACTTACTCGATACCAACGCTGTCGGAACCTACTATCGATCTACCTCTCGCAATTCCAGGCACCGCTGAGGACCGATTGCCTTCGGTTTTGGACAATCTCGATTCCCAGCACAACCACTTATTTGACGGCGTTTGGGATTGGTTTGATATGATCAATCCTTCACTGGCACCCGAGTATAAATACAACAACGTCGCGTCTAAGCGCCTCCTAGAAGTCTATTACCTCCATTTCCACGCAGCGCACCCCATCCTCCTACCTGTTCGGCATCAGACCAGGCAACTAATCAGAAACTACCCACAGTACCTCGTAGCAGTCATGCAATGCATTGGATCGCAATATGAATCGATGACTCTGAGTGAGGGCTATCGTAAGGCGGTCAGTCATATGCTGGCAAGCCAACCTAAGAAAGACGGGTATTTAGTTCAAGCAATGCTCATTTTTTCGGTTACACTGCATGCCCAGGATTGGCAACAACAAGCGAAACAAATGCTGAGTTCTGCCATTGAACTAGCCGTGGACCTTGGTATGAACCGCATGAATTTCGCCTCCGAAAATAGCATGGGGTCTCCATTCCTAGAGGAAAGCTGGAGAAGGACTTGGTGGGAACTATACGTGCTGGACGGAATGCTAGCGGCTCTCCATCAACAAAGCTCATTTAAGCTCAACGGAATCGAGAGCGATCTTCTGCTGCCATGCGAAGATTCGGAGTATTCTACGGGGGATGTATGTACCGACGACGTGCGGGCCCGGTGTTCACGTGTTCCTGGCTGATTCGTTGACCAGAGCATCCCCAAAGCCTATACTATGGATCAATTCCGGGGTCGCGCCTTCTTCAGCCAAGACATCCTTCACTCGTCATTCGCATACCGAGTGGAAGCTGTCAGAATCCTGGGTACTATCCTCAAACTTGATCGGTCGATCTATGCGCGAGATAGCAATGAGATTGAGGCGATAGAAGCAAGTTTGAATAGCTGGCTACTGTGTCTTCCTCCGGCGAAACGAGAGGTCTTGAACTGCGAAGGCAAGGTTGATGAAATGCTTTTCCAAGCACACATGATCATAAACGCGTCAGTCCTTCGAGCCCGACTCACTAAATCTGATTACAAAACTGAACCTGACGAATAGATGTACGATCTATCTTCACCAGCCACGGTCCACGATCACTTCTTCGACCCAAGATGACGTGCCTTGCACACGTCAAATGCGAACAACGAGATACACCACTGCGCGGGACATCCATTCCACCAAAACAATCCAAGCGGCGAACAAGCTGTCAGATCTTATCCTACTTCCCGGGTCATTGACCGATCACAGTCCATTCTTCATATGCACAGTAGCTTTGAGCGCCATGGTGAATTTGTCGGCCTACTCCCTGGCTTTCAACGGTGCCAGGGCCGATGCCATGAAAGAACGTATAATCCTTACAGCGGGAGCTCTAAGCCGTCTCAGCGAAACATGGGCGGTGGCAGTACCAATCCTGAGAGAGGTTCAGAAAACTGCTCGAGGCGTCTTGACCGCCGAGACGGGCAACAACAGTCTGGCCTGGAATGCCGACGGTGATGTTCAAAGCATCAGCAGTCCTCTGCTCGACGACTTAAGCTGGCAGGACCAATTAGAAAATGCATGGCCGGACGCGTGAGCGCGTATCTGGAATCCATCCACGAATCGGATTTCGTGGAAGGCCAGGCTGTTGCGACCTGACTCCTGACCTTCGAGCTTGTGATCGTGACGGTGCAATTTATATGAAGTCGACCCGATCATTGTTGCAAGCCTTCTTCTCACCAGACTACGGTGTTGAGATGAGATGGCAAAAAGCAATGTCCGACACCCAAGGAGGCTGTTCTTCGCCGCGGGAATGCAATCACACGGTATCTGGAGACTGGATCCCTTCACCGCTTGCTTCTAGCTAAGCTGATAGAAAGAGGACACCGGATTCTCCCCTTCTCGTGGTCTTTCCGATCCTGAAGGGTCTCATCCAATAACACTGACGTATAATTTCATCAGAACCGCAGTCGGATGGTATTATCACTACGAGAGGTGTGGATACGAAGATCACCTCTGAGACTGGCCTCAAGACAGCTCTTCCGGCCCATGTTTGAATCCGTAAGTATCCGGCCAAAGACTGTCTATTCCTACATTTCCGTAGTACCTGAGACTCTAGTACCATGGCGACGAGCATTCACACATTGTCTTCTGGTACAGCACCGGTCATTTTAGGACCCAGTGCTCCCAAGGTGATCGAAATCGCTTTTTCAGTTCACTCTTCTAAGGCTCCGTGATAGCTGAAAGCCTGTAACATAGGGTTCCCTCAGATCTGCCGTTTTGGCGCCCAAGTAGCTCTGATACGTCTTTCTTGCGAAACCCCCACAAATTCAAACGTCCTGAGCTCGAACGGAGTACGTTTACAAGCATACCCTGCAACACGTATGCCTGGTGATCGATGTATGGGAATACGTAGTCCGAGCAAATTTTGAAGGTACCCATCGGAACCAGGAAGCCATTGACGCACGTTCTGACACCGATTACGAAAGGTTCGGTAGAGAGGGCGACAGCGAAGACGGGCAAAAATCAGAATGACGAGCACCGAGCAATTCCGCTGCCAGAGAAACCATGCCTATCCAGAAGGCATCTGGGATTAGGCCGGTAATTAGTCAATCATTGACTAACGACAAAAACGAGCAACGACGAGGAATAGATAGGGAAGACCGATCAGGAACAGCCGGATTAATCTCGACTGGCAACTTATATCCCAGGGCTCCAACATATCCGTATGGGTCTCGCAGAGGTCAAATTACCCAGGGATGACACAGCCCTCTTGAAGAACTAGAACGTTAGTTTCAACGGTTGAAGGATCTACACGTCGACAGTGATTTGGAACATCCGGAGGGGCCACAATGGCGCTTCACAAAAGTTTACATTGACCCTTGGTCCAATAGCTTTGATGTACTCCATCCCCTCGTAACTGAGAGCAGAGTCCAGGCCGCTTTGTCGGCTCGTCTAGGAAAAGGATCCTCGCGTCGGTGGCAGGACGGCTGGCCACACCCAATCTTTTCTCTTGGCCGCCACTGAGACCCTTCTCGTTAGGGGTTCCCACAATGATATTAGCTTTGCGCTCGCTTACTAAAACTACCAAGGAGATGGCCAAATCGCCGGAAGCGCTCCTTCTTGGAGATAATGCTGTCGAAAGATCGATATCTAGCCAAGAGTCCAGCTGCAGCGTATGTTCATACTCCGGCAGTGCGAGTCTCGCCGCAAGATTAATAGTTTCCCGGACTGTGAGACTGCCTTTCAGGGCGTCCTCCTGCTCGACATAAGCAGACGATTGCTTGACCATTCATGGGGGTGTCTTCTTGCTTCATAACTTCAGCTGTCACAATTCCGTAAACCCTAAAGGGCCTATAATCGCACTCATTTCCCCGGCTTTTACAAAGCCGCTGGCATTCGCATGGATGGACAAAGAAGACTTGGTAGCACCATTTTCAACCATAACATTCATAGCCTTCCAGCCGAGGAAGTACACTTCATCGTTGACGAGCTGGAGGGCTTGAGACGGCATTTTATACCATCTTCTTTTCCCTCAGAGCTCTCGTTCGCAGCTTGCGACATGGTGTCAAGAGTGAGCTTCTGCGCCGGCAACTCAGCGCCAGAAGGCAGCAAGTTGAACATTCCAAGCGCTATGTGGCTGATGCAATCACGGAATAGATACGGAGTACGAGATAAGTTGTCGAGGCGGATCCAAAAACGTAAGACTCCCTGATCAGCGAGAACCCATTGATTTCTCTGCCATGCTTCGACCTTCCACCAACGGTCTCCTATAATAGTGGCATTCATTTATCTTACACTTCTATAAGCGCTCTTCTACCACTACAATACATCAGTCCTTCATGCTCGCGCCCCACGAGGTTCTAGCTTTCCATTGCCAATCACGTTGTCGACAATTTCTCAACGCGAGAATGCGTGCTTTGTCCGCGCATACAGGCTAGCTTGTTGAGGCAAAATTGTCGCTGTGTCGCCTAACAAGGCCCCAGCAGAATGCACATACTGCATAGTCGACAATACACGCACTAGCAGATCCCTGCATGATAAGGGGCTAGTGCCAAGGAACGATAAATTCAGGGGGCTGAGTATCGAGTTGTCTACACACTATTCAAGATGGCAGTTGTCTAATATCTCATGCTTATTGATTTGCGTCTCTGTGACCTATCCACCCATTTCATTAACCCCCGTCGCTTTGGTAGAGGGCAGTATGGCGACATGGTAGCAGTCCCATTGGTTCCCGCGTGGCTAGCTTGTCAAAGCAGACTGTCGCCGTGTCGCCTAAGGCCCAAGCACAATAGGTACAGCTCATGTAGCCGGCGATGCAAGCAATAGCGGCAAGAAACAGGTACCCGAACTCCGCAACGGGTCCGTTCTAGCAATCCCCGAAAACATTCCCCTAGCTTACGTTTCTTTTGGTGACATCACCGGTTTTCATGTTCCTTTTTCTCCTCTTAATTCCATCGTAGGGTGGTTTTTGCCCATCGCAATAATCGATGCCTCGAAATATAACAACCGAAACCATCCTCCCGAATTCCTTCGTCCAGATGTCCGCACCGCGAGGCCAAACAACCACCGAATCTTCCCGTGCAGTATCATGTCCCCACATGGACATCACTTCGATGGCTACAGAGTATGTTTTTCCTGGTCCAGATATGTAGAATTGGGAGTCCTCTTACAATACGAAAGGACCTGCACACGCACCGATGGCCATAGGATGAAGTACGGCTCCTACTTACGTGACGAAGTCCACGACAACGCCTGGCTCGAAGCGCAACTCTACCTCCTCGCCTTCGCAACCGGCATGCAAGACGCCACCGCCTTCCCGGACTACCGCTGTTTCGCCTCCAACCAGACCGGCAACACCGTCCTGCTTGCAGTCGGGGTCTTCCGCCTCGGCGGCGACATCTTCCGCCTCGCCAACATCGGCATCTCCCTAACGCTCTTCATCGCCGGCGTCGCCCTCTTCGGCCAACTCGGCAACCTGCTCGGCGTGCGCACGCGCTGGTGGCTCGTCGCCTCCTCACTACTACAGACGCTCCTCGTCTTCGCGGCCGCGGCTCTGCAGTACCGCTACGGCGTCAGCGCCGACGGGCCGCTCACGCAGCTGATCATCGCGCTGCTGGCCGTCGCCAGCGGCGCGCAGGTGGCCATGGTGCGGGCGCTGAAGATCACGGACGTCACCACTGCCATGGCCACGGCGGCGTATATCGATCTGTTCATCGATCCGAGGGTGCTGGGGCGCAGGAACAGAGCAAGGGATCGGCGGCTGCTGTTTTTGCTGTGTCTGGTGGCGGGGAGCTTTGCGGGAGCGGGGGCGTATAAGGCGGTGGGGAGTGCGTTCGCGTTGCTGATTAGTGCGGTGGGGAAGCTCGTCGTGACGGTGACGTTGTTGTTGAACAGGGTGCGGAAAGTGTGATGGGGATACTCACGGAGGACTCCATGATCTCCAGGCAAACATGGCGCGAACTCCATGCCCCCGGCGAAGCCTACTGGAGTGATATCTTATGGAAGTAAACCAAACAAGATTGGGAGAGGCGGTAAGTGGTGCATTTGCGCCTACATGCCATTGAATCCAATGTAATTTGTCACTTGCTTCCCAGGGCAAATTCAATTCCTAGAAAACATCTCCTTGCGAGCTTGGAATCCATCTCCAGTTGCATGTTTCATCTACATCTGAACGTTAATAAGGTAGAAGGTCGAAACACTGCCTATTGGATCTCTCGTAGCTCTCTCCCTCGCCGCTCCTCGTCAATCTCGCATGGTAGATACCTGCTGAAGAAGGCCGTCAAGTGGAGAAACAAGCACGATGACGATGCGCGAATATGACTTCCTCCATAATGAAAGATGATGAACGATGTACACACTAAATAGAGCGCATTTCTTACTCGATTAGACTTCGCGCAATTGACGACTGATTTTCCGACTTCTATGGAAGTGGTGGTGGTGTTAATAGTACATAATCTCAGGTGTTATGCCTCAAGTCAAAAACGCCTGCGGTACCTTCAAGGGCACTCTGAAAAACCTGTAACCCTCGCAATCTGCCTTTGGGAGACGGCCGCCGCGGATGTTGAACTGTAGGGCCTGATGGATGATCTTTGGCTCTGCAAGCCCAGCATCTCGTTCTGATCTCCATTTTACAAAATTCTCCTTGATAGTACCTTCTTTGACATGCTTGTTCTCTCGTCGTTGTTCTCCAACCGTCGTGTACGGTACGGCCTTTGAGGCACTCTCGTTGTTATTCTGGCGGCTGTCGGGCGGGTAGTCGTGGCCCGTGTACAAACGGTAGTCGGCTGGCAAGGAGAGAAGCTTGGACATGGAATCGAAGAGTACTGTGGCTGATCCTCCGGGAAAGTCGCAACGCGCGGAGCCGACGTCTGGGTTGAAGATTGAGTCGCCCGTGAACACGTTGGAGCCGATTACATATCCAATGTGATCAGGCGTATGACCGGGCAAGTGCATCACTTGGGCCTGAAGTTTGCCGATGGAGAAGATCTCCTCATCCTCGAATGTGTGGTCGAAGGCCCCCTGCATTTCCGTTGAGTCGACCAGATATCGTTCACCAAATCGCGACTGCACTTGTCCGATTCTCTTGCCGATGCAGATACTGGGTCTCTTCCCGCTTTTTTTGGTGAGCTGGTCTTGCAGGTACGCGGATGCCGTTAAATGATCGGCGTGAACATGGGTTTCGAGAATGTAAGAGATGGTGTATTTGTGGCGTTCAACAAGTTTGAGCAGCTCGTCCGCTGACTCCGTGGTGATTTTGCTGCTTGCAGCATCAAAGTCGAGTACTGAATCGATGATGACCGCCTCGTTGGTTGTTGGGTCTGCAATGATATACTGCCAGGTGCCCGTCTTGGCTTCGTAGCAAGTGTTGACTTGTGGTTCAGAAGACATGTTGGCTACGAATGGGTCGATGATACGAAAGAGAGACAGGAGCGATGGTTGACATATAGGCACATTGATGACGTCGAGGGCACTGGGCGTCTCGGGGTCTCGGGATTGTCGGGGTCTCGAGCAGAGAAAGCACGCTCGTGAGGATTTTTAGCCACTGGTGGCCACCTTCCGACAAGGCGCGTGGATGCGTCAGAGGGCATCCCAAGGGCAGCATCAATTCAAGTCGGCGGTCGTGGCATTATGCTTGTTTGTCCAAGGGATCAATTTCTTAGGCTGCCAAGACGCTAACCCAATGAGGCAGCAGTGCCGCATCGCCCCTGGGGCAACCATTTTCCCTCAATATCTACATGCTCGAGCATACTTTGATTTGGTATCACCATGGTGCAGGTGATTGAGCGACTGGAATTTCTCGACTCCTAAGCAGCGTTCCAAGGTTATCAGATGCTCTTCGTTCGTAGAAGATGTTCAAAGCCAAGGCGAGAAGGGGGGGTAACGGCGTACCGACTCGAGCGACTAGCCACTGTTCTGTTGTAATTGTGAGGACACTTGCAATTGAGAAAGACACTGTACCCGCTGTGAGCCTGTTGACGTGGCTTCGGCCGCTGATGGTTATGAAAAATGTTACAATCGGGTCAATGTTACCAATTACCGTTTTACGTCCTACAATCCATAGCCATTCACTTCACCAACAGAACGCGGTGGCCCAGCCGAGGCTGTTTCGTCTTTAAGACAGTCTTTGATGTCACTTCGCCTCTGTTCACTGGAAAAGCATGTCCAAGTAAGAAAATATCGCATGGTGCATGTTGTTCGACCATCCAACTACGAGGAACCCGCTAACCGAGTAATCTTGCCATTAAGATCCCACCCCCAAACATCGCGATAACTGTGATGATGCTTGAAATCGAAAACGTCGACATCCCACTAATTCCATGACCTGACGTACATCCGCCAGCAAGTCTGGCCCCAAAGACCATCGTACAACCACCAAGAAGCGCGCGAACCCCTGAGATATCCATCGTTTGTTTTGTAGGTTGAGACAGCGCTTGTGACAAGGCGAAGCTGCCGATCAATATGCCGAGAGCGAACGTCATCGCCTTTGTCGAAGGGCGGCCCCCCTGCTTTCCAGCTCCGAAGAGATACCATACGAAGCCACCTGCCTCTTCATACGCTGTTGAGACACCAAGGGAATTTCCTGTGAAGAGGAGAGAAGCCGCTTGAGCTCCTCCAATCAAGGCGCCGCCTACGAGTGGATGTAGCAGAGGAGCCGACCGGTTGAGGCCGAAGGCGGAGAAACCGCCGATGAGCGCCAAGCACAAGATTTCGTAGGCCAGGAGGACGTGATCTGGGTTTATGTCGAACTTTGTGTAGATGGTGTGGGACTTCGCGTCGAGCGGAGGTGTGGATGCGGAAAGGCCTTTCTTGAGAGCGCTCCCGAATCTAGCGAACAATATACCACCCAAGAGTCCACCGAGGGCGGTCGGAACTCCGGATTTGATGCCAGTCGACAATTGCACGAGGACCGTGCCCGGGCATGCGCCAGTCAAAGCCATGCCCGTGCCAACCAGCAAACCACCGAGAACGTTGGCGTCGTACGGTCCAAACCATCCAGCGGATTCCTTTCGAGGTTGACGCCGAACGATGTTGAGGCGCTCGAATGCAGCCATGACAATGCTATGAAGTCGTCAGCGCTGCGTTTAGCTTGTGTATTGTCTTAAAGGCGAAAGTGCAGGGTAACATTACGTACGCGCTGTTGGCGCTTGCGGATAAGAAGACATTCAACATATGGTAGTCCTTGAGTTCCATCTGAGACACGATGACTGAGGGCAAGTAGACCTCCGAAGCTGTCAGAGCAGCGCCGAAGACCAGACCTGCTCCTACTCTCAGAGGGAGACCAGACATCGTAGCACTTGAGTGTATTGAAGCGTTGTGGGATGTGGAAGCGCAGGACTTGTGGTTCAGTGGTTTTGAAATGCTCCTCCACAAAATTGAAAGGTATACTGGAGAGATAATCAGATGGGGAACCCTGGTGAAGTCGTACCCAAGCGGAAAAAACTCATGCGGGGAAGAGAAAATATTATCCACCTTGATGTGGCGGTTGGTCCCCGAGTCTCCGATGCCCTTGACATCATACCACGTTACTAAAGTATGCGTACTTAGTTCATTCCTCCGGATTTGACATATTGCATTCCAGGAGATCTTGCGCGAGGGAATTGATATCTGTGCCGCCCGGTGTTTAGTTGATGGGATCAATTTCGAGCATCACTGACGGTGTAGATGGGTCCAGCGAGAATGTCTTTGGGACGAGCCGACATGGTTCGAAGGCTGTGATCTCAATCACGATCCCGCATGCTGTAGGAATCGATGATCAAGTCTCTGTATTCACTGAACACGATCAAGATGAGTACGCAAGGCCTTTTACATTATTAGGTGTCGATACTACTTTCCCGATATCTTCCCACACAAGCAAGTGCAGTCAGCAATTGGGGGAGGAACGTAGCCGGGCTTTTCCGGTCGGGGTCTACCAAGCCGGGCTCTCGGAGACTGCCGAGATAAGATAGGTAACGTCATCGGCGCCTGTTCGGAAGAAACGTAAAGTAGCTATAACTACGGAGTAATTGTATGATTTTGACATCCTCGAATGCCATACATATCCAATTGACTGAAGAACACAAAACCATCTGACTGAAATTATCGAGCCGAAGAACATGTCGGCGGAATCAGCTCCAAACCCAGTGAGTAAAGTCGAGAGATCCGCTGATCACGTGACGCTGAATACCCAATCATCTCCGCTTGATAGGAGTTCAAGCCACTCCACAATGTCTGCGAATTTCTCAACGCTCTACACATCTACACAGATGAGGCACGCAAAGGTGTGGCTCGCTTCGTCGAAGCAAATCACTACTGCTCGCATGTCCGCAAAGACCTTCGTCAATGTCTCATATACGACACCAATGAGAAAGATGCAAGATTGATTGGGGTGGAATTCATGGTCCCAAAACATGTCTATGAGACGCTCGATGCCGAGGAACAGAAACTCTGGTAGGATATACAAATTTCCGAGTATTCGCAGCTGCGAGACTGACTAGGACAGGCACTCTCATGAGTTCGAGGTTAAATCCGGCATGCTCGTCCTTCCAAAACCTGCTGCCATGTCGTCCGAGGAATGGGAGAAAGCCGAAGTCGAAGCTATGAAGGAAGTCGTGGGACTCTACGGAAAGACATGGCATTTCTGGCAAGTCGATAAGGGCGACGAGCTGCCCTTGGGTGAGTACAGCTCTAAAATGGCCCATGACTGTTGTACTCGCTGACATCACCCAAAGGCTATCCTACGTTGATGGGTTCGATTACAATTTCGGCGCAGGTTGACCTGGCTACCTCGCTGAAGGGAAGAAACGAGAAACATGGCGTGCAACATGAAGAGAAGGCGAAGAGACGGGAGCATATTGAACCACCGGGAATTCACCAGCGTACGCACTGATACCGCCCCAAAGCGCCCCTGTTCCCCATGATTATTGGGTACAAGGGTTTATATACTGACCCTGTTACAGACGCAGATTTCTGGTGGAAGGAATCCGGAAAGCATTGACATGTCGATCCCGGCTCCAGATACGTCTGTAATGGAGAAGCTGATGTGATGGCACGGGTATGAGAAGTATTACGTTCTTCGTTGCTGCTAAACGCTGGTGCAACAAGAGGTGGGAGAGGATAACGAACAGTAATGAGAGATGTCCAGCGGTTGACGAGGCAGATTAGATGCTGCGATCAATGGTACATTTAATATATCCGGAATGGTTTTTGAAATAGAGATTACCTAGCTGTGACTCAACCGATCGTTGATAGCAAAGAAGTGCAGTTGCTGACGAAAAGCTGTTTTACAATCCTACAGTCTCAACCGGCTCGGAGAGTCTTACTTCCATTCCTCAGACAGCGGATCAAAGAATCTTCGGACAAAAGTACGGAGTACATATCGAGATCTTGAAGAAATTTGGGGGTGGGATCTGACACAAAAGCCGGGGATTCGCAATCGTTGTGACAACGCTAAGAGCGTTCATTTAGACTCCGCAGAGCCTCATTGCTTGGCGCCTGTTTCTACCATCCATGCAAAAAAGCTTCAATTGTAAAATGTTGCCAAGTGTCCCTTCGATATACGACCACGTCCAACTGTATAGACCCTCGGATTGATTGTTCTCGATTGCAATACCCACCACGTTCTTGACATAGCAGCCACAATGCACAAAATACCCGTAGACTGATTCCTCAACCTCAACTGCCCTCACAATGGCATTCCTCACCACCCTCATCTCCTCTTTCGCCCCAGTATTGTACGTATCCTGCCGGCACAACTCGGACCTACGAGCCCTCTATCGAACACTAACACAACCGCAGCCTCATCCTCTCCCCCATAACCTCGTACACGGACCAAATCCTCTCCATCCACCGCACCCGCACCTCCGCCGGCTTCTCCCTCGACATCCCCCTCATCATGCTCACAGCCTCCATCCTCAAAACCTTCTACTGGCCCGGCGCCCGCTACGACACCGCACTACTGGTCCAAGCCTTCATCATGATAATCATGCAGATAATACTCCTAAAAGTCGCGCTCGACAACCGGCCCCCATGGAGAGGGGAGGGGCCGTTCGCGAAGACCGACGATTCGAGGCCGTGGGGGTTCTGGCGGTGGAGATCGCAGAAGCCGTGAGTCAATGTGCCCTGCACTCGGATGCCTGGACTCGGGAGGAAAGCGAAGACCAGCTGACCAGCGCCATAGATACTGGGAATACCTTGCCGCTCTGACCCTCCTTCTCCTTATCCTTCATACGCTCCTCTCCCCGCTGCATCCTTCCTCCCTCTACACCAAGATAATCGGCTACCTCGGCCTCGCCATCGAAGCCACCCTCCCGCTGCCGCAAATTTTCGCCAACGCCCGCGCACGGTCCTGCAAGGGGTTCAGGGTGTCGGTGCTGGCCAATTGGCTGCTAGGCGACACGATGAAGATAAGTTACTATTTGGTTTCAGAGGCGGGCAAGGTGCCACTAGCGTTTAAGATGTGTGGGGTTTTCCAGGCGTGCTGTGATGCAGTGCTGGGGGCGCAGTGGTGGGTTTATGGGGATGGGAAGGAGGAGGTGAATGGGCTGGCATTGGACGGGCAGAAAGGAAGATTTGTCTGAGCGGATGATCTTTATGAGTATAGAAAAATATAGAAAGTGGCAGCATAGCTGAGGCCTGTGGGTATGCGGTGCATCGGAAAAACCTGGGTCTGCATGACAGTTTACAACGATGCTGGCCGCTGGGGCCCTGTCAGGTGGATTTCTAGAGTATCACGGTACTCGGTATAGTTCCAGTGCTGGCATCCACCCCCTGCTACTGCCTCGCCAAACTCCAATATCGTTGAGAGACTTCTCACCAACCTCTCTCTCACCCTAGCTCTACAAATCTCTTCCTCGAGCCCAAAGATAGTCAGAAAGGCTCATAGACGCCGATCGAGTATCTCTATCGAAGGAAACACTTTGCCTGCACAGCCAGCTAGCACCGTACTCCTCAACGACAAGCCCGGCAGGCAGAAACCTTTCGAATCTGGGAATTCAAAAGTCTGGGGATGCGGTATTGGATGACGTCTGAATTCTACCTACTAGCCTGGACGTAATCTGCAAGAATGAGCAGGAATAGTGCGACAGTGGAGTTAGGCTAGCGTTCAGTAATTGGAGCTTACAGAGACGCTGAGATCGTCGCAGTGAAAACCCCATCTCAGCCCGCAGGATGAACGAACGAGCAACTCTAACGCGGAACTTATGAATACAGTCGATTGAGAGTACCACTCTCGGATCATGGACGCGATGCGGAATGGGTTTGGAGCAACGAATGGGGAAAGGAGGATAGAAGTTGGGATAGGAATGTAGGGAACACGCTCCTTGTTTGCTCCGGAACGCGACGCTGCCTGCCCTACATCAGTTTTCGAATTTTCATCGTCCCTTCATGTCTATGCCCATTGTTCTAGACTTTTTTGACTCGACCTTTTGCTCCTTTCCATTACCATAGCTCCCCTGCCGCAGTTCGGAACCCCACTGTCTCCCCTGAGTCTCCTCTCATGACTATACCAGCCATCTTAATCTGACATCATTTCGGCTGGCCCAAGGAGTAGCTATATGACCTCGAAACCGTATACCGAGTACTACCACGCGTCTGGCCATAGCTGTTGGCATAGTTCGGCGCCCAAGTCTCATTATAAAGCGAGCAGTAGAGCCCCTGCGGGACTGCATCCTCCGAAAGGATGAACGAATTGAAGAAGCTGCAGGTCTGGAAGCTGCCATCCTGGGCGTCGGGGTGCTGGCTGTTGTACCAGGTCTGAGCGTCGCAGGCCTGGGCGCAGGTAGTGGGGTCGTAGCCCTGCGACTGGGAGAAGGGGAAGAACTGGTAGCCCATGTATGTGTTGTGACCTTGAGCGTCTAGCGGGGCGTTGATGGCGCCGCCGAGCTCCTGGGGGCCGCTGAAGCCTTTGCAGGGTGGTGGGGGGGAGGCTTTGTTGTAGCCGTTGGAGCCGGTGATGACGACTTGGAAGTTGGCGCGCCATTGGCCTTGGTTGGTGGCTTCGACTTGGGCGACGGGGACGCCCCAGAGTGTGCACTTGAAGTTGGTGGTCGAAGGGGGGTTGGGGCAGATGTCAGCGTTGGGGTCCTGGCTGGGGTCGCGCTCGATGTAGATGCCGAAAGCCTCGCAGCCGCTGGCTTGGTCGCAAAGAGAGGCACAGCCAAGAGTGTCGTAGTCGGTCAAGGTGTAAAGACCCTACATCGAATGAGAATTAGCTTTGCCCTTCTGCACGGATCGTGAGCTTCAAGAATCGCCGCTGGAGCGAGACCTGGACTATATCGTGGCTAATCTTTTCGGGCTGCCAGATGAAGGCAGGGTAGACTAGGGGAATGGCTAGCATACCATGTAGTTGCTGGCTGAGAGACTGCCAGTAGCGTTCTGGAAAGCCAAGGCATAGCCATCAGGCGTGGGAGCGTTTGCTGAGTAAGCCTACGAAAATTAGGAGTAATCACATCTGGTGTCGATGGTGACGAACCTGTAGTTCCGGGTCGGCCATGAATGCATCAGCAGTGTCCGGGGTTGGAATAGGCCCTGAGCCAGCGGGTTGGGTTGCGCATGTCCCGTTACGCTTCGTGAGGATTTCGCCACGCTTGGCTTTCAGCGTTGAAGAGGTGATGGGTTCTGTGGGGTGTTGCTCACTACATCCAAAGGCACAGTGAAGAGCACTGGATGAGCGGCTAGATCGTGAGCCGGGATGGTAATTTCCTGAGGTGTTGGGATAGCGGACGTGACACCCGCAAGAGCGGCGACGAGCAAGGCTGATAGCATCTTGAGGAGCGCGAAGAAATGAAAATCTTAGCCTTGAAGGGCTGGGGGCAAGTGGGCAAACGAGACTGACCGAGAGACTGGAGCGGGTAGATAGCTCGATACTATCACTACCTGCCGAAGAAAAAACATGAAGGACGGGAAAAGCTCGCCTTTTATAAGCCTCGATACCTGCCTGCTATCCCAGCTGGCTGCCAAAACAATAATACCAGCAAAGTGGATCTAATCTCCATCTGGACTGCTCAGGAATGTACCGCCTAGACAACAAGGTAACCACACCGCACCCAACTTTGCGTCCTCCATCTCACCATATGGAATATACAAATCCCCTAACCATGCTTCCGGCGGTCCTTCCAAGGGAAAACTGCGTTAAGCCCGTCCCAATCTAGTCCGCTTCCTGGCTTCGGAACATTTTCTCTCACTGAAAGAGAACCCAACGAAGGGGCCGACAATTTTCAAGATTCAAGAGCAGCAATAGAGTGTGGTTAATTGACAAAAAGGGGACAGTATCAGGATGTCTCTCCGAACGTTATGCGGCTGGGGAGGCGTGACAAGCACTGAAAGAAGCTTCTGCTAGGCGTCTAGGCCAACGTGATAAACGAAGAGTATTGAGTTCTTGGTTGACGGATAATGGAAAGGGCGTTGTGATGAACTGATCAGCCAACATTTTGTGCTCGATTTGGTCAGACATGCGACCCGCTGGCGATGAGAAGGGTTCTGCCGCAAGATGAAGCTTTGATAGGCTACAAATTCAGTCAATCCAAAACAAGCGAAGACTCGACAAATTGACCAATGAAGACAAAACTCGCGTGCTTGAAGGGGGATGAAGATCCCAAAATTGAGAAGTAGACGAAGCGACTCCAACCTTGCGATACAAAACGATATCCAATCCAAGCGCCCGTAAATCCAGGCCTTGGCTATATGCAACCGCAGCGCAGATTTGGGCTTCATCTCGCAGGTGGACTGCTTGAATTGAAAATCTCTCTTGGCAGTCTTTCCTCAAGAAGAGCAAGACAAGATGATCGCCCTTGTTTCTCTGAGCGGCCTTATGCGAGTACTCGCAAGACCGATGCTGGTATTGGGGGATATCTGAGATTTTGAGCTTCAGGCTCATATGCAGCATTGCAAGAACCCAATCAGAAAGGACTTTTCCTTTTCAGACGACTTCGCGAATGGCAGCCGAGTCATCAATCCGTTGAGTCGTTATTCCCTCGAGGATTGGCGCCGGCCACGAGCAACCCATACCACCTCATGCTGCTACACTTCTTCAAGCGCTGAAGTGCATTGAGGCTGAGATCCACTGGATGTGTCACTGTCGTTGCTGCGCTTGTAGACGGTCGGTATAGAGTAATCTGGTCATGCTTCGGCTACTTCCTGCTCAAGCTGGTCAGTCGGCCCAAGAACGAGTTGTCGAGACTTTCCAGTAATCTAATAGACAGGTTGCGCAGCTTTATTCAATGCGATTATTCAATTGGTTTGCGAGGGCTAGTGGGGTCTAGGATCGCTAGCCCGCCCGCGCTATACTAGATCGAGTAATATGGATCGCAATCTAATAATTATCGTATTTAATCGATTTTTGTTTTCTTCTATCAATAATGTGCATTCTTAATCTCTTTTACTCCATTTAGCATGCCTTAATTAATTTAACTGACTCAATTGATTGACAACAACTAGAGCATACGTATAGCTATTGCTCTTGCTCTTGTTATTGTCGTTATTTTAAGTCAATATCTTGTTGGCAATTCTTAATATTTATATATTAAATTAGTAAAGTATAAAAGGTTTAAATTCGATTTGAATCGAATTTTCTCTAAACGTCTTCGTTATATAATGCGATTTAATAAGAAGAAAATTCGATTGCTTGTTAATTACTTTGCTATCAATGCTATTAAGTAGAGCAATTGTGTTAAATTATTTTTTGAACTTGCTTTTTGTTGTCTTCTATACAAATTATTCTATTCTTGTTAGCTATTTAAATTAATGAAACAATTTAATTGTTTTCTCTTTTATCTCTCTTGCGTTCTTAACAATCTTCTTAAATATTTCAAAATTTAATACTACAATATGCTTCGATAGTATCTAACGCTTATCTATATACGCATTAAAAGATACGTTAAAGCAATAAAAAGAGTAGAAAAGATTAGAGGCAAGAGCATTATATAAAAATTTATTAATAAGACTTTTTAAAAGTTTTGCAAGTCAAATATAAGACAAAAATTCTATTACTTTAACTACAAAAAATTACATAAAATGATTAAAAACTCTTCTTAAAGATTGTAACGATTTAGATTGTTCTCTCTATATATATTACTTCTCGCGAGTGTTTGCAATACGCAAACATCTCGCAAGTGCTTTTGACGCAATTGATTTAGATTTTGTTCCATTACAATAGTGTTTGCGCGCGTGCTTTGACTTGACGCGAAAACATTACATCTAAGTCTTAAGATCGATTTCTTTTGATTCTATTAGTAGCGATCGTGAGCGCAAGTTTCGAACATGTCAAGTTGCATAGACGAGAATGCTACGAGTGTTGTAAGTATGAGATCGCGTCTACGTATAACACGAGGGTTGACATAAGTGTATTGTCGTGAGCAACATAATACGCGCCCAAAAAAGTTATGTCGTCGCGACGACCTCTAAGCACGTGCCAAGCACTATGTCTTTAAAGTGGCCTCTGAGTGCGCAACATACCAAGAATTTTTCGGTAACCCTGGCGTAACCCTGGGTGAGCTCTAAGATAACTCTGAATCTCGGGACGAGATTCTGGGGAGGGGAGATAACTGTAATAATTTAGATCGTCCCCTCTATATATATTATTTCTCGCGAGTGTTTGCAACGCGCAAATATCTCGCAGATGCTTTTGACGCAATTGATTTAAATTCTATCTTGTTACAAAGATTGAAGAAAGTTTCAATTGTATAACAATAAAGTCTATATTTATTAATTGTATATTATATTCTTCTATTTAGATTATACAAACAAAAAATAGATCTTTTTTAATAAGCGAATATTCGAGACTCGCATTGTTGTCAAAAACTTCTTTAATTTAACTTAAACTTTGTAAATATTTAATGCTTTTAAGACGCAAATAAAAGTCGAATTATAATTGATCGAAAATTTTTATTTAGTAGCAATTCTTTTAACTAATTGTTATACGTGTCTACAAAATAATTAAATAGAATTTTGCTTTGCAATGCGATCTTTTAATCTTTCGAAATATTTGCAAGTCAATAGAGTTTTTAGCAATTTTAAAAGCTCTATATTATAAGAGTACTAGATTTTCTTTTTTGTATTTATATATATATTTAGTTTCGATAAAGTTTTCTAGTGCTAATTTTTAATACTTGTTGCTCTAAATCTTATTGTTGTTGTTTAATTATTAAAGTATAGAGAAGAATCTTAAATTAAACTTTTGAAGACAATTTTTGTTTTCTTTCTTCTCTTTTGTTATTTCTTATTATTATCGCATTAAATTGTTGCAATAATATAGTTATCTATATATCTTTAATAATTAGAAATTCTTTGTTAATTCGACAAAGAGTTGTAATTGTAAATAATATTGCCAATATAAGCACTTTTTAACCTAAATTTTATTTGCTTGTTCTAAGAATTTTTTAGAGATCTTATTAACGCAAATGCAATTAAACGTTAAATTATTATTATTTTTGTTTTTGTTTAAAGATAAAATTTCAAGTTGTTGACAAAATAAGTGCAACTTATACTTGTTTGTATTGCAACTCGCATATTATATTTCTTTAATATATATTTAATATTTTCGAAAGAGACAATATTGTATACGAAAGTCTAATAATTAAATATTTTATTATTTCTTTTTTTTCGAATAAAGCTTGCAAAGCTTTGAAGAAGAAAATATAACAATAGTAATTCTTGTCTTAAATTATAGATATTTTTGCAAAAATATCTTCTTTTTGCATTTAATATTACAAATTACTCTCTTAAATTTAAAATATTTATTGTTTGTTACAATCTTCTTGTCGCTTGTATTGTTTGCTTCGATCTTCTTATTATTTGCATTATTTGTTGCAAATTTCTTTTTTTTCGCATTACTTGTTACAAAATTCTCTCTATTATTTTTATATAATTATTTTAGTTGCTTTATAATTTTGCTAAGTTTAATTAAATTTTCAAACAAATTAATTTATTAAGAATAAATATGTTTTTTATAATACTTATGCAACAATTTCTCAAAATAACGTCTAAGTTTCGAGACTTTTGCAATATACTTTATTATATATCTTTTAAGCGTATTTTTTATTTTCTTTAGCAAATATTCTTGTTTTAATAAATTTTTTGTTAATTATATTCGATTTTTGAAGTAGTTAATTAATATGTCTTGCAAAATGTCTAAATCTTTATTATCTATTATATTGATATATATTTGTTTAAATTTTTTCGAATTTTTTTTATTACTTCGAGATTGTTTTGCAATTTTGCTTTTTTAATACTTCATAAACTTTAACAATATAAATTTATTTAATAGAGATTTAGAAAATATAAATAAATAATTGTTGTTATCTTTAGATAAAATCTATAGTTTTGTATATTAATTATTATTTATATCTTCTTTGTAATTTAAATCTATGATTATTATTATATTGTTATTAGATAAAGAGCTTATTTTTATTACAAATTTCGATTCTCTTGTATTCTTCTTTACGTTAAAGAATATATTAGAGTTACTATCTTCGAAATTGCTTTAATTCTTAAAGCTCTCTCTATTGTTAACAAAGATAATAGAGAAGAAGAAAAAAAAGACTTTGTAATTCGATTTATTCTTTAATTGTTAATTAAGTTTGTTTTTTCTTTTTTTATATTTTGTATTCTCTTTTATTTTTCTCTTTTGCAAAGAGTTTTTTTAATTTTTTGTTTTCTAGTATATTACAAATATAGATATTAATTTCTTAATAACTTAAATTCAATTGTTGTCTTGTATTGTATAATTAAATTTGTGTAAAACTCTAATATCTACTTTTTATTTATTTATTAAATGCTTTATTTGTTTACTAACGTCGATATATTTACAATCTATTGTTGTCTCGAATTTTTTTTAATCTTATTTTAGAAATGCTATATAATCTTAATACTATACTTCGCAAATCTAATTACGTATATATTAACAAAAATAATATTGTTTTTCTTTATAAGTTGTTAATTGTAATTGAGCTTTTAATTTAATTGTTAATCTTTTTTTGTTTGTAAAAGATAGAAAAAATAGAGATTTTTAATAACAAAGAAGTACTAGAAGTATTGGAAGCACAATATTGACTAACAATATTTTGAGTATAAAAGTCGAGATTAGTATTGTTATTTATATCTAATTTAATATTCTTTTTTTTTCAATTTTTGTATAATTATTCTTTAATATTTTTTATCAACTTGTTTTCTTTTTTTTTAACAATTGTTGAAACAACTTTAATTTAAATTAGATTGTCTTCTTTTGTTTACAAAATAATTATTGTGTGTTCTTTAAAAATTGCGAGATTTACAAAGATAACAATAATTGCAAAAGTTGCAAAGATAATAATAATTGCAAAGACTTCAATTATCGCAAAGAAGTATTTAAATTAACAATATAAAGATAGTCTTCAAATATATTTCTAAACATAACGACGACAACAACAACGACAATGATAAAGAAAATAGTTATAATTTTTACAAGTTATGTCTAGACAAGTAATTGAAGCAATTGAATAAAATAATAGATTAATTGAATAAATATTCAATAATTGAATATTGATTTAATTGGGACTACCAAGTCGTCAAATCTGCTTGCCCTTTTTGAATCACGCTAACTAAATCGGGCAATATTCAATTGAATAATCGTATTGAATAGAGCTGCGCAACCTGTCTAATGCATTTCGGGTTGATTCAAAAGGGGCAACCCTTGATTGGCGACCAACATAGGTTCGCCCGCACCCCTGAAGGATTACTCATAAGGTAGCTAAGCGAATGGAGCGTATCAAGTTCCATATTTTCTGTTCATCGACATGCGGAGAGACAATGGAAAACGCAAATTCGCTTAGCTACCCGAATCGGGTCGTCCGGAAAGGGAATCGGCCTGACTAAAGTACCTGAGGGCCGTCTCCGCCCCCTTTGATACTCCACCCCGGCTATCTTGAGCACTATGAGGTTTCTCAACCACATAAGGTCAAGATCGAGATTGAAGAACGAAGTGCCTCAGGCTCAGGCCTACTATCATGGCCATACAGACTTGGAGCCGGCCTACAGGTCCAGGATCGCCAATTATAATCCGACGGCCCGGCTGCCCCAGAAGATCTTTAAGGAGGTCTTTGCAGCCGTATGCCCGCATAGTCGTGACGAGTCATATCTGAGCTCGGAGGACTCTATGCTGGATGGAGAATGTATGCTCTGCGATCTCCGCGACCTTTCGCATTGTGCGATGGTCAATCGGCAGTGGGCTGGTCCCGCGCTGGCTATGCTGTGAGTGGTCCCAAGTATCTTTCACAGAGTCCTGGTTGACAACCACGTTCTTCCAGTTATCATAGCATAAGAATCGATGCCGTCCATTACTGCGAGCTCGAACACGATTTATCCGAAAGGCGCAAGAAGAAGGCGCATCGGTTTGACCGGAATGGGGAGACCGAAGACGTACCAGCGGAACGCTTACACCTGCTGTGTGGAACAGTCAGGGCTAGCCAGTATCTGGCGGCTCAGGTGCTGTTCCTGAAGATGCCCTACATGACGCGGGAGTCATGCGTATCAGATCTCGCGCGAACAGTATCGGTACTGCCAAACCTCCGTTTCATTGACCTCCCAGAAGGAATCTACCGCGACAGCTCGTCCGCAGACGTATTGAAGCAGGAGCTGCAGTCTCGATGCCACGATTTGCGGAAGATGAAGTACACCACTGGCGCCGAAGGAAGCTTTTCCATGCTACCGCAAACCCGACAATGGCAGAATCTCGAGGTCCTCGAGCTATCACATCTCTCCATAGAGCCGTCAGCGCTCATCTACGCCTTATCATCCTTCCCCGTCCTCCACCAAGTGAAGCTTCTCGACCTTCCTCTGCTCGACGACACCATCTTCCACTCAAATCCCCAACAAATCTCTTTCCCACCCTTAACCAACCTCTCTCTCCAAGACACCCCTAACATCACCGCCAACGGCCTCCTCACCTACCTCTCCCAACCCCAAACCCGCTCAAGCCTCAGTGCCCTCCACCTCAACAACACCGGCATTCTCATCGACTCCCTCTTCCGCATCCTCGCCTCGGCACCCCACCTCACAGCACTCCACATCACCGAAACCGTCTCCCGCGCTCTCCCCCCCACCCCGCTCCCCCCACTCGCCGCCCGCTCCCTCCGCACCCTCCACTTCCTAATCTCCAGCCCCAGCACCATCTCCCCCAAACCCTCTCCCCCCTCAGACTCCTACTACACCTACCTCTCCACCTCCCTCCTCGCCTCGCACCTCCCATCCCTCCACTCCCTCTACGCCCTCTCCCCTTCCCTCCCCTCCCTCCTCCTCCCCCCACCATCCGCCCCCTTCGCCCCCACCACCACCAAACCCCGCGCCCTCCCCCGCGCCCTCCACCTCTACACCAAAGCCATCCTCGAGATGGAATGGCAATACACACACCTCTCCCCACCAACCCTCCACAACCGGCGCGGCAGCGCCACCGCCACGCGGCCTGTTAGCCTGTATAGCGATGGGCTTGGTGGGTTGGGGGGGCCGAAGCTGGGGGAGCAGTGGGGTGGGAATGCGAGGGATAGTGTGCTGGTGGGGAATGGGTTCGGGGGGTTTCTGGCGGTGCCGAGTGATGAGAAGGGGGCGGCGAGGCCGAGGAGTAGGGGGAGGGAGATTGGTGGGTGGATGGGTTAGTGGGGGGGATGGGGTTGGGGTTGGGAATGGGGCGGTGGGGGGCGTGAGGTTAGGTATGGGGTATGGGCACGGGGTGTGGGGAACGGGGTGTGGGGAACAGGAAAGGGAAGGGCAATGGGGAATTTATATCGGAATTTGGGACTAGCTGGGGAGCTTCTGTCAACGTATAATTGACTGGCGTAGAAGAGTGGGAGTTAATGTCATTTCGATACCAAGTTAAAAATCTTGTGTTCCTTGATGATATTGCTCCACCAAAGCGGTGGATCTAGGCTATAACATCCGAAATGTCTTCTCTGGTATACTCATCTATACGATATAATGTGGAAAGAGTGCCATCACACCACGAAATCCCAACTATCACAAACCGCACCCCACTCCGCACAGTACCCTCCTTCCCGAACCAAAATTCCGTCCCAAAAGGCTCTCGCGTTGCCCTCCGCTTCCCCAGGCCGTACCCTTCAACCACAGACCACCCCCTTCTTCCACCAAGACACCCTTACATTACGAACTGCCTCATCCCCCCCTTTCAACAAGGCAGCTCGGTGTCGACAATATCGCCTCGTGAACAGCTCACCACTCCCTTTCCATAGACCAAGACGCCGTAGCTGAGACTGACACTGCGTATGAATCCCAACTGCTACACAAGAAGCTCGAGGAGCCGCCGATGCACGAAGAAGGGGGTGGCCTAAGAAACCTCGCTGCCCGGGTTTGCGGATGTGCGGACGGGAAGAGATGCTTTAGCTCGTTCGTGGATGGGTGGCGAGAGGGTTTGGGGTGGATGTTATTGATTTGGCGGGTGTGATCTGTGGTGGCGGGCGGGGGGTAGGTGGGTGGAGTAGTGCGTGAGTGATGGCCATGTCTAGAAGATTATAGCTTCTGGGCGATTGAGCGAGGTGGGGAGGGAGGAATGGGGCAGTGCTTGATAGTATCTGTGAGTTAGGCACTGAAGACTTCGGTTGGAGCTTCGGATGTGTGTTCTTGATGTTGATTTATGGATCCGATCTGTGCGTAGCGTGATCACCGGCGGGTACCAGGTGTTGCGTAAATGGCGTATTCTAGATAATCGTGTCCAGAAGCCCGTAATTCCTCCATTAGTATTAGCACAATCCCAGGTCCGCCGAAGAATTCATCTTTCCTTCGCGTGTGAGCCTGGTGCCCGTCACCGTAGTGGAGTATCCGCCCGGACTGCTGTAATCCGGCGGCGGCGGCGTCATCGCATCTTTCTCAGCGGCGATCTCACCCGCAGGCAACTCGATGGGGCTGGGCGGTGGTTTCAGCGGCTTCGTCTCCGTCCTGCGGGTGTTTGAGAGCTCGTGCCGGGTAGGGTGTTGCAGGCTGGCGTCGCTGCCGTAGCGTTGGTAGTTCCAGTGGCGGCGGTAGATGTAGTAGAGGAGTCCGGGGAGGAGGAGGATGAGGACGGCGGCTCCGACTGTGGCGCCGGCTATGATGGCTGGGGTGTTGCCTTTGGGGTGGTTGTTGGGGGCTGTGCCGGGTTGGGGAGAGCTGTTTGGTGAAGCGGGGGATGAGGCGGCGGATTTTGGGGCGGATGTGTCCGAAGCTGGAATCTGGTCAGCTGGTGGTTAAGGATGGGTCTTGAGAAGGAAGAATACCTCCACGGATGAAGAGATCTCGTAGCGCAGGCTGGGTCCAATAGACAGGGTAGATCCCACTTCATGGCATGTCAGCGTGACCAGATCACCTCAATGACTTGAGAGGAGGTTGACGCACTTGGTGTTATACACAGATTGAACCAGCTGTGACCGCTGGTACTGTGCTGCTTTGGCCTGGTAACCAGATTGCCAGGAAAGGTTCGCAAGGTCGAAAGTACCCAGACCTTGGATGTTGTTGGTGTCGGGCATAGACCACTTGTCGCCCTGGCTAGGATTCACGCCTCCGATGCTGAGAAATTGTCGCTGCCCAACTACATGGCATGTATGTCCGATGCGTGTGCCTGAGTGTCCCTGAGAGATCCATGGTCAGTTTTCCTGTTTCGTGCGCAAGGGTGCGCAACTTACACCATTTGCTAAGACCCATTGAAATGCTGGCAGTGTCAGAACTGAGAATCTCAAATAGTATTAGCACGGGCAGGCTCGACATGTGTAAGCGCGTTACTGACTCCAGAGTTCGTCGTATAGCGCGGTGTCAGGACCTGTTTGTCCAGCAAAACCGCCGTACATTGCACTAGATTCTCAGTCAGTCTTTTTCGTACAAAAACCATCATATGTCTTGAAGTGAGCCAGAAGCCAGCCTCTGCGCTGAATTGGGTGACGGCTCTTGCCGCAGGAGAGGTTTTAATAATTGACCAACAGCGAGAATTTGTTGTCAATATGGATGGCACTGCAAGAAGCGGCAGGAATGCTATTATTCTCATGCACTTCTCCTGGACTACAGCACCACTTCCTTGTGGTTGTAAGGATGGCTTTATTCGAGAGAACGTACATTTCATAAGTGCCTGTGGAGCTGCCCCCAGTCACAGGCCTACTATCTCCTACGCCGGCAGTACAGAACCAGAGCCTCGACGAAGGTATTGGTCCTGACGCAGCCTGCTTATACCATGTTTTGGATACCGGATGGAACAAATTGATGACACTCATCGAATTCTGGATTTGACCCTACTTATTGCTTAATCTAGGATAATCTATCGCACCTTTTTCTGTGCCTGCTTACCGGTACGTATTCTGTGCTACTAGATGTTTCACCGCCGAAAACGACCATCAGACCATTTGGACCGAAAGGTATGGACTCCATTGCGCCCCACATGAATGTTCCAGAGGGTGAAAGGCTTCTAGTGTCGGTATTATTAGTCCATTCTCTTGTCTTGGTATCGAATTCAACAAGGCCTGGCGTTGGCACAAAGGACGTCAGATTCCGTGTTGCCGGGCTTGAATGCGAGCTTGAGTAGCCTCCAAGATAGAAAGCTGTCTCGTTGTTCATGGCGGAGACTCCACCTAACGGCCTTGTGATGCCTGCAGAAAAGGGTGGGTCTTTGCTGGTATCATTCTGCGTCCAGGTACCTCCTCCTTTCCCGTCAAGCGCCAATTTCCATATTGAGAGATCGGCAGAGCCCCCTGTTCCGTCAAGCACCAATTTATATTTTGAGAGATCGGCAGAATTCGACGACAGGTATGATAACTCTCCACCGAAGGTATTGATCTCTTGCCTCACGCCATCATAAAATAGCGATTGGAAATTATAGGGCGGCATGGAGGGTTTGACGATGGCATTGTACTGCACGAAACTTGGATCCCAGTCTTTGTCAAGAGGCAAGCTGAAGGAACAGTTTACTGCAACGTTTTGAGTCAGCTCTCACGGTTCATTTACCAAGGCATGATAGCTCGCGCCTAGTCCGGATGGCACCGACCTGGAAAGACATGATAATTCTGATCCAGCCTATTTGCTGAGTTCAGCGGCTGCTGGCCTATCGCGACCTCGCCACCGTCTATATATACGTAGTTGCCCACTACAATGGCTATGATAGATTAGCTATGGTCGCTAAAGTGATATAATTGGGGACGATGAGCGCGAAAGCCCTCGTTGCTGCAATTCGTTACGTGAGTCATAACGATGTTTGACTGTAGAATGGCGTAAAAGTGGAAGTGCATCTTTCTCAGGGTTGGACTATTGGGTAAGACAGTTTGGGATTTTTCGAATGGCTGATGGCATGACCAAAGCGAATGCAGTACTTACACGCATGATAAGCTCTCCGTGTCCAATTCGTTGAGGGCAACGGGGCGAATTGCGCCTCAAGTGCGAATGTTATAGCCATTTCCGATCTCTCGGACGACACTCAGCTGAAACACCGCTGGTGGGCAAACACATGCATCTGTTAATCACAGGAAGTAGACGAGGTAGATGAACAGCTTTGCAAAAGGAACGTTGAGTGGTCGAAGCCCAGAGGAAAACAGAGCGAATGCGACAAGAAGTAATTGAAGAAAACCGTCGCCTTAATCGCATCAAGTTAAACTACAAAGTCCAGGCACTCAATGCCCCTTACACACGGGATGACAGAAGCATCATATGGAGGGGTGTGGATGACGCTCGTACCTGACAAGTGCATAGGCCAACGATCCCGTGGGCTTGGACACATTTTCGACTCCCGGCATACGGAATAGTAGTGGCCATGTCCACTGGAGCACTATCTAGCCACCGAGCAATCGAAGTGCAAAGAGGTATCTTAGTTCATGCCCTATCGATCTGGCCTTGGGGTCCGTGTGGTATCGACTACCATGGCCCATGTACTCAATGTCGGCCTAGGTGGATCTAGAATTCTAGATGGATGTTGATTGTTGATACGAGTTTTTTGTTGCAGAATGTGACCTCTGATGTGTCAATAGGTTGGACAAAGCGGCCACAGGACTCCTGATAATGTTTCGCACCATGCGCTCCAATAGCGGGGATGCCGTGCCTTGATGATCATAAAGCTAAGCCAAGACCCGGAATCTTTTGAAGTTGTGAAACCTTTCCCAGATCTACTAATGCACGTCTAGGATGCGGGACGGGAAGAGGCGATGCATGCTCTGAGCCTCGCGGCACCAGGTGGGAACGAAAGTCGTGCGGCTTACTGTTCACCATATTAGCCGAGCCGTAAGCCGCACGACTTCCGCTCACACCTAGTGATGCACATCGGTATTACCGTTAGCGTGCTATTACCAGTAAGACGCGGTAAAACGTGTAAAATAGATTTCCATTTTACGGTAAAATGTAAAATGCGCTAGTAGGGGGAGAGCCCTATAAATAGGCATACAATTGATGTCCGGCAACAACAATAGATGCAATAATTATAGAGGCTTACTGCCTTCTTTGCGATGCATGAACCTTGCATTAGTACAGGTAGAGATATTATGGACATCCCGGCTTTTCTGGTGTAGTTTCCATGGAGATTTGGTTGTTTCTTATCGAAATTCCGAAGACAATTGTAGGAAACAAACGTTTCCTAGGCAGACTTCATGTAGAAATATGCTATATTTACGAGAACTATAACAAATCTCTCTATTTTTGGTGCAAACATTATTAGAAAGCAGTTATCAACATTTAGTTGAACCCACTATTAGTTGTTTTAGTACTAAAGTCTAGGGTTAACAAAAGTCAACATTTATTTGTTCTAAAAGCGAAATGTCGCCCAAGTATCTACTAATAGTACTAATATTTAAAACTAGAACGCACATTTATTATTTGTATTTATATTTGCTCAATTTATCTATAATCTATAATCTTATATCTTTTATATATATTATAATACTTTGTTGTGTATTTTATCTTCTCTAGTCTTAAGTTAGATCAATTTTTCAAATAAATTAGACAAATTATGTAGCAAAAGAATTCCAGATATATTAAGTTATCTAATAATAATTAGCTCTAAATTAGATTAAGTCAAATTATATTATTTAATAAATTCTAGCTACTTAGTAGATTAAATTAGATTATATTATTTGATAAATTCTTGTTGCTTAGTAGATTAGATTAAATTATATTATTCGAGCGTTTAATATCTTAAAAGTATTATTGTAATCCTTAGTAATCAAACTTATTGTATCTCTTGTAGCTATCGTATTATATATAATATTCGAAGTTACAAAAGAAGAATTGGCGCTATTGTTCTTCTTATTAGTTATATAATCTATATATAATAATATAATAAAGTTTATTAATGCAATATCAAATTTTAAACTATACTACAATATTATACAACTTATTGTATTATTTTTATAACTATCTATATATACTTAGTTCTTGTCGATAACTAAGAATTGTATTACTTATTATTATTTCAATAATTATCTTGTTATATGTGTATATCTTCTTAAGATATTGAATCTTTAATTGTCGCAATATATTTGTCTTACTTATTTTTGTAATTAAGCGAACTATTATTCTCTCAACTATTAATTGCATATTATAGACAAATATTGCTATTATATTTTAAGATCTTACAATATATAATTAAGATATATATTAAAGAAATCGCTATTAATTGCTTGTTTTGATCGAAAATTATTGTATAATTATTATTTAAATTCTCTAAATTATTGCTCTTCGAGAAATTAATCTAATTGTAATTGTTCGAGATATTTATTTGTTTATAACAATTAATAAATTATATCTTGTTAGTAAATTAATTATTTATTTTAGAGCATTGCAAATTAATATATTCATTATAATTTAAAGTTGAAGAATTATAATCGAGCTAATATATAGACTTATTGTTAGCTTTTAAGTTTGTTTTTATTGAGATTGCTACTTATGTCTTTGCTAACAAATATAATAGAAATTCGAACATTTACGTTTTTAATCTTATTAGAGTTTTTTGACTTGTTTGAGCTCTCTCTAATGTCGTTTAAGACTTAACAAGATTTTTTTATTTTTTTTATTAGTCTTTTGAGAAATTCTAGAGCAATTACAAAAAATATCTAATTTATATAATTTGTTATCTAATTCAAACTAAGCAAGTTATATTAGTTTAACTTAATCTATATTAATATAAGAGAAAATATTTTAATCGACTTCTTTTTGCTTTCTTTTGCAATTGTTTAATATTTTATATTTTATTAACGCAAATAATATTAACGCGATTGTTGTTCTTTATTGCTATTGACAAACTTGTTTATATATAGATTAAAGATATTAATAAGTAATTTTCGAATTATAGACAAAATCTTCTTGTTATCTTAATTATTGAATCGAAATATCTTGCGTTGCAAACAATTATTTATTCTTGCTTGCAATATTAATTCGATTTATATTAGCGTAGACATAAATTGTTTATAGTAATTTGCTATCTTGTTAGCAATCTCTAATTAAGAGAATTCGATTAATATATAAGTAATTAATCTTAATTTTACAATTTTGTATTCTCTTTGTTCTAATACTTAATCTCTGATAACTTAGTATATTAAGATAACTATAAAAGCTATAGCAATTAATAAAAATATTATAAATATTCTTTAATACTCGAAATTTGTTCTTAAATCGCTAATACTACTATAGAAAAATATTATCGAGATTGTCTCTATTATTACTCGAGATAAAAACAATATTAACTTTGTCTATATTTGTTAGTCAAATTGCTTAAAAGAAAATTATATTAACTTTTAATTTTCTTTCTATTAAGAACTTATTTGCTATTAGTATATCTTTAATATAATATATAGTCTTTTTCAAATTTGCAAAGTTATACAAGTAGACGTTATAAACAATATTTCGAACTTTCTTCAATATATATCGACTTAATTGAACAGTTATAAGAATATTCTCTACTTAATTAGCAACAATATAATTATTTTCGAAAAAAAATAACTACTTGTTTTGCTTTATTTGACGTCGAAGTAATGTTTATATCTTTAGATAAACGTTTGCTATTAAGTTTCTAAGCAACGTTTAGTTACTTTCGACAAATAAGATAATCGAAAATTATTAAGTTCTCTTCGAGTTAGAAACTTTTAACTTGATTTTAATAATCTAATAATATTATAGTTGTTATAAGTAATCTAATTAATTTAAAGACTTGCTTTATCGGCAATTCGAGAAAGCGACCCCTGTGGTACAATGACTCCACTGAGTCGACATCGACCCGAGAGAGTCTCGTGACATCTCGCGCTAGCCTATTGGAGTAATTGGAATTGTTTTGTAAAATTTAGATTGTTTTGTAATTTATTTGAAAATTCCAGCCTAATCGGGTTAGTATTACGTATAGAATTAATATTTGAAAACAATTTTTTTTAGAATTTTTTTAGTTTTCAAATATTAATTCTATACGTAATACTAACCCGATTAGGCAAAAAATTTCAAATAGATTACAAAATAATCTAAATTTTACAAAGCAATTCCAATTACTCCAATAGGCTAGCGCGAGATGTCACGAGACTCTCTCGGGCCGATGTCGACTTAGTAAAGCCATTGTGTTACAGGAATCGCTTCCTCGAATTGCCAATGTTGTATTCTTTAAAGAAGTTGTTGTTAGATCTCTTTTTAATATCGATTTATATATACTTATTGTTGTCGAAGTCGATATTAATTTTCTCTGTGCTATTATCTTTAGAAAAATCGAAAAACAATAATTTATTACTATATTAATTCGAGTACAAAAAAGATTATCTTTTATTCTTGAATCGAAATTGCAAAAAAAAAAAATATACTTGTTGTTTTGCTAATAAGCTTTGAATCGATAACTATTATAGCAATTTTTTGCTATTAGTCGAGTTAAAACGTAATTAGAGCTTGTATTTCGATTATAATTGTACAAAATATTTTTCGACAATTTAGTAATTAAAATTCTTGAATTGCTATTGTTGTTTAAAGTACGTTGTTTAATCGAAGACAAATATATCGATAATATAGATTTTCTATTTTGTATTTAACTTTAAGTAATATTATCTTAAGATTTTTGCTATCGATAAATATTTTGTTTGCTACTATTATAAAGAGTCTTTTTTCTAAATATAAAGTTAAAGAATTGATATTGCTTCTTTATAATTAACTTAGATACAATTAGTTTATTTGTAACATTCTATAACTATATTAAGTTATAATATATATTTATATTTATTTGCTTATATATTGCGTCTAAAAGAAGATTAAGAATATCTAAGTAAATTTGCATTGCATTGTAATTTGTACTACTTATAATATTAGCTATTATAGAAGAATGATTGTTAAGACGCGTTTTCTTTGTTGCTCTCTTATTCGATATAATATAATTGCTTTTAGTAAAGTTAAAAATCTAGAAACTATATATTAGCAAAAGACAATAATAATAGAAACTATTTTTAAAAAGTCTACGCTTGTATTTGAAAAAAGCAATCTTTTAAATGTCTTTTGTATTTTGTTTAGTAACTTTATTTCGAGCTTGTTGTTTGTTAATACGTGTTAATCGAGCAACAACTTTGCTAAAAATACGTAATTATCTATTGTTTTCTTTGTTGTCTTCGAAATTACAATTGATATCTTTATAGCAATAACAATTGCGTTTAATTTTTTTTTTTAAGATTTTTTGAAAATTATTAATTGTATTTTTTTAATATTTAAGTTTTATTGCTTTTTGTTAGTTCTTCTTGTTATTTTGTTTGCTTTAAAATATATATAAAGAATTTAATTGTAGATTGTAATTCTATATATACAACTAATTAAAAAAACTTAAATTTATATTGTATATATAGTTGAGACAAATAACTACTATTAAGATTTGACATATAAATAGAAGATTAGTCTATTAAATTAGAAACAATTAGACTAAAGTTAAACTAATTATTTAAAGTATTGCAATATTAAAACAAATATATTTAGTCTTTTTATAGTATATTAATCTTGTATTCTTTTAATATATAATTAGTTAATTTGATTTAATTGTTTCTAACTTGTTCGAAATTATTTAACAAAAGCTTTGCGCTTTATATTATAATCTTGTTTATAATATAAGTTATCTTTATATTTTTATTTTAAGTAGCAATAAAGAGATTTGTAGAACTTTAAAAGATTATTTCGAATACAATAGAATATTATTAGAAAATTTTTATTTTTTTTGTATAAGTAAATTTATTGTAGCTTAACAATACTATAGTTGTTACTCTCGCATTGCTTAATACTTAGAGATTTATTTATATTATTTTATTCTTACTTCTTATCTAAATTAACAATCTTTTGCTTTATAAAATACTTTTTTTAATCGATTTTTCTTTCTTATTATTTACAAATTCTATCTAATTATTTTTTATAATACAAATTCTTATTGTTTTAGTAATAATCTTTAAATTAACGTTTGCTCAATTAGATATTAATTTCTTCTTTGATAGCGTCGACATTATATATTAAATATAATTTTTTTTTTCTTTAAATAAAGCAATGTTAATGCTTTGCTACTTGTAGTTTTTTGTTTAACTTAACATATAACTCTATAATAAATATTTAATTGTCTTGATCTAGATTTTATCTCTCGACAAAAATATATATATTAACAATTGCTTAAGAATTTTTTTTGTTTAGCAATTTTAAAATATTTAAATTTCTTTTTTTCTAATATATATTTTTTAGTTCTTTGCGTATATTTTTGCTTAATTCAAAATAAAAAAGATTGAACTTAATATTTATAATGCAATTTAATTACTAATTGTGTTTTAGTATATCTATATATTATTTTAGTTTATTCTTCTCTTCTTGCATTTTTAAGACAAACAAATAAGCAAATATATTTTGTTTATAAAAAAAACAGCTACAAAGAAGTTGTTAAATACAAAAAACTTTATTTCTAAAGTTAGCTTTAAGTTATTTTTAATAATCGCGACAATATACTTAAGTTTTGCACTAAAATTTATAATTTTGATAAAGTACTTAATATACAAATTATCGAATATAATCGAATTGTTTTAATAACAAACAAATATCTCTATATTAATTAATATTATCTTTTGCTTTATATTAATATTTGTTAGTGCAAAAAATAAGAAGCAAATACGCATTCTATATATTGTCGACTAATATATTTTAATATCGATTATTATTTTATCTATAAGTTAATTCTTTTTTAATATTATTAAATTGTTTGCTCTTAGTTTCTTTATATAAAATATATATTTATTGAGCACAATAGTCTTGACAATTTTTATATTAATTGTCAATTTAAGTTTGAAAATTAAATTGTCTTGTAAATTTACTATAATATTGAACTTTTACAATATTGATATTTTCTTAAATATTCTTTTTTTAAATTGACTTTTGTCGAATCTTCTAATTATATAAGATCGAATAATCATTAACAGGTTTATTGCAATTTGCTAAATCTTTTGTATTATTACTAATAAATTCTTCTTTTACAATACTTTGAATTTTATATCAAGTACTTATATTGTTTCTATTGTTAAATATTACAATTTAAAATTTATTTTTTATTTTGTTATTTGTATGCAATTTATATATTACTCGAATTAATTCGAGATTTAAGTTCAAGATATTTTACTTATATCTTAGTAAATTAATTTGTTCTTTTTCGTAATTTGTTGTTATTTAATTATTAGAATAAATGTGCGCTTTTTAAAATTCTTATTTTTACTCTTAATTTTGCGCAATATTTGATAATACTCTTTTGCTTAATATAAAGTCGAAAGTTTGTTATAATTGTTAAGTTCTTTAAAGATTTAAATAATAGAAGAATTGTATTTGCGTTCGAAATAAAACTTGTTTCGAATAATTTGTTTTTACTAAATATTTTTTTACAAACTTGACAAGATATAGATTAACTTTATACTTTTATTGTTTTTATCTTTCTTTGTTTACTTATATTTAGCAATTGTTTTTGTTAATATTTTTATCTAGACTCTATATAATATTGTCGTTGTAAAAATAAAAATTTGCTTATTGTTCTTTTTTACTTAATTCTCTTGCAAATATATTTTAATATAAAGATCGATTTTAATAAGTTTCTTTTCTTTTAGAGTTTTAATTTCTTTATATTAAATATATTCTTTTATTTGTAATATAATATATTATATTATTTGAAGAATTCTTTGTATTAATAATTCAACAATTCCAAACTAATAATTAAAGTATTATTTAATATTAATTAAAAGTTGTATATTATTGCGTTCTCTATATATAGACACAAAATACTTAAGATATTCTAAGTAAAATATTAAATTTTAGAGATTTAAGACTTGTTGTTTGTAAATAGCTTTAAATACTTTGTATAATTTTTTTTTCTTATAATTTATCAAAGATATGTAACTACAATTTAACAATTTATAGTTTAGAGAGTTGCTATTTTTAATATTTAAATTTGTCAAATTAATTTGTTCTAATACTTAACAAAAGTTAAGAGATTATATATTTTACTTAATTTTATATTGTTATATAGAAAGTTGTCTTCGATTTTGCGTTCGATCTTTAGTATTTAGTATATAACTTATATTTGTTAGTTATTAAATTGTGCTTTTACTTTTATTAATTTAATCTTTTGCAATACACTTTTTTTAAGAAATTTAATAAGCTTGCATATAAATAGTTTGCAATACATTGTTTATTTAACTTTTGTAATATAATCAAAAACTATAATTTGTTTTATATAATAAAGACTAGTATTAAAATAAGTTGCTTTTTTTGTTGCAAAAGTATTAAGTATAACTTATACAATAATCGAATTACTTAATTTTGCTATCTTTGTTATTTGTTCGATTTTTTCTATTGAAATTTTATTCTATTCTAGTTTTGTCGATATATATTTTTGTGCTTAATTGCAAAGATATCGAACGCATTTATCTAAATATTTGCAAAAGTTTTAACTATTATTATTATTATTAATTAACTCGACAATTTTGTTTTGCTCTATAGTAGTCGATTTCTCGAACTCTCTATTTTGTTTCTTAATTATTTTTTATTTATATAGTTCGAGTTATTATTCAAGTTGTTTTCTCTATACTTCTTTTGCTTTTGCACAAATTTAAACTTTAAAAATAATAATAATTGTTTATTGTCTAAAGAAATATTAGAGAATAATAATCTATAATAAGTATTGCTTAACAACTTGCTTAAGTAATTTATTATTTTTTTAATTTTAGAATTTACAATATTTTCTAGACTTGTTAGTCTATTTACTACTATGCAAGCTTTGTGTAAAAATCTTATTAATATTACTTGTATCTTCTATATTAAATTAAATAATTTTTTAATTTTATTGCAATCTATATTGCGTTGTAAAGTTGTTCTAATTCTAAATCTTTAATCAATTGACAAAGTTCTTGTATTCTTTTATTTGTAATACTTAATTGTTAATCTTTGCAAAAAATTTAACAAATAAAAGATTAAATTATTTATATATTATAATAGAAGAGCTTGCAAAATTGTTATTTAGAATATTCTTAATATTAAAAGAAGTATATATTGTAATCTAATTTCGATCAAGAACTTCAAATACTTGTAAATTGTATATAATAACGCTCTAAATATATAATAAAATACTATAAGTATAGAACAAGACGTTTAGAGATAATATAGATATCAAAATATATAAAGACGCAAAAGAAAATAAATTAATTGTCGACGATAATATTAACAACTCGATATTTGATATTGTTTTCTTCTTAACAATCTCTCGAGATATGTAGACGTATTGCATCTTAATCTAAATAAACACTTTATAAATCTATATTGCGTTTTTTTCGAACAAAATTAGTAGATAAAATTATATAGTTATTAGATTATTTACAAGCATTCTTAGCTATTCTTTATTACGTTTTGTTCGAAATTTAACGCTTATAAGATATTGCACTTAAAGTTGAGCTTAAGTAATTTTCGTTAATTCTTAAAATTAATTTCTTATTATAAAACTTAGAATTATTATCTTTTGCTTAATATGTTTTTCTAACTATAAATTAAAGTTAAACTCTAAACTTTAGTTAAAAGATATAATAATTATTGTTAAATAAAAGTATAACTTAAAGTAATTGCTAAAACAAATAATATCTATCAATTAGAAAAAGAAGTTAAATTAGAACAATTAAATAAGATTTTAATTTAATACGTATTAGTTGATGCTAGACTTACAATATTATTGGTAATATTATAATCTTGTTTCAATAGTATTTATAGTTAATATTATATAATCTTAATTTACAAACTAAATATAGTTACTTCTTCGAGACTTAGACTCGACATAACAGCTGTTGTATAACTAATTTAGCAAACAAAGATATTAATTAACTTTGTTCTATTATATAAAGTTGTTAAGTCTCTACGTACTCTTAATAGAATCTTCTATTTATATTATTTGTAGTATTTTGCTTCTAGATATCTATAGTATTTAGTTTAATTTTATCGTTTGTAATTAAATTAAATATAGTCTCGAATAAAATAATTTATACGCAACAATATTTATAATGCTCGAATAAGATTAAGAAGATTCTATATATAGAATTCTTGTTTTGCTAGTTATTAATTTATCTTATGAGGTTAGATTTGATTCGATTATATTAGACTTAATTAGATCAAATTAGATTGTATTAGATCAAAAATAGTTTTTCTTAAATTAGAACAAAATTTATAGTATAAAACTATAGCAATCTTAGTATTAGACTCTAAAATTATAATTTTTAATTACAACTCTATACTTTATGCTTTTGTATAAAGAGTTTCTTATTATTGCTATTAAAGTTATTTGATTGTTTTTCGTAATTCTAATTTGTAATGTTTTAATTGTAATCTTAGATTTAACGCTAATTCAAATAGAAATTAGTTTCTTCTCTAGCAATATTAATATTATATATTAAATTATTTAGCAGTTGTTCTTTCGAACAAAGCAATATTAATATTTTGCTATTTGAAGTTTTTTGTCGAACTTAATATGCAATTTTATAGTAAATATTTAATCTTCTCTATTTAAATTTCGACTTTTAACAAGAATATATATTTTAATAATTGTACAAAAGTTGTATTTATTTAGCAATTCTATAATATTTAAGTTCTTCTTCTCTTAATAGATGTTCTTTAAAACTTTGCGCTCTTTCTTTTATAAATTGAATTAAAAATAACTTAATATAATATTTATAACGCAATTTAATTACTAGCTGTTTGTTATTATATTAATATGCTATTTTTGTTTGTTCTCTTCTTTTTGCGTTTTTGAAATAAATAGTTGAATAGATATATCTTGTTTGCAAGCAAGACTATTATAGAGAAGTTAATAAATATGAAAAACTTCGATTTAAATATTAGCTTTTGCTTGTTGTTAATAGTTGTTGTTATATTTTGCAACTTTATAATCTTCTTAAGATACTTAATATATAAATTGTTATACGCAATAGAATTATATTAATATTTGATATATATCTTTATATTAATTAATAATAACCTTTACTCTATACTAATCTTTGCAAACGCAAAAAATAAAGAGCAAAATTGCAATTTATATATTGTTAACTTATATTTCTTTGCGTCGACTATTATTATAATAAACAATATTATTCTTCTTCAATATAATTAGACTTCTTGCTCTCTATTGCTATTATATATATTGTATACTCTTTAAATACAATTACTTCGACAATCTTTGTATTTGCTATTAATTATTCGAGTTTAAAAATTAAAATATTATATACTTTAACTATTATATTGAACTTTTATAGCAATAATATTTATTTAAATTGTCTTTTCTTAAAGCAACTTTTAATCGATTGCTATATTATATATAATCGAATAGTTATTAATATAACAATTGCAATCTTCTAAACTACTTGTATTATTATATTTGGTTTCTTCTTCTATAATATTTTAAACTTAATATCTAATACTTTAAATTGCTTCGATTGTTAAGTATCTTAAGATTAAGTTGTTAAACTTTTTAATTAACTTAAGACAATCGATATACTATTTTAACTAATTTAATATTCTAGTTTAGACGTTATCGCTTATTTTTAATAACTTGGTTTGTCTTTCTTGAAAAAAATTTATTATTTAATTAAAAGCGTTTGTATTTGTTCTTTAATATTCTTTGTATTATTATCTATCTTTTGATATATATTATTGTAATTTTAAACTTATAGAAGAGTTAAAAATTTGCTATAGCTATTTATCTTCGAAAGATCTTAATTGTAAAAGACTCGAAACTAGACTAATTGTGTCGAAGTAAATTATTGAGTTCGAGTCGAGTATTTGATTTAAATCTTGTCAATTTGACAAATTTAATATAACTTTATTTGATTTAGCGACGTATTGTATTGCGCAAAATGTTGCATAGGATTTTATATCCAAATTCTAACTAGTTAACAATTATCTAAATTATTACGCTTTTCGAATAGAGTACTGTTAACAAAGAGAGATTGTCGATTGAAACGTTATTAATATAGACGATATTTATCGTATAAACTATCTAGATAGAACAACAAGAAAATTAAAAGAAGCAAAAACAATATATATGCAAACGTTAGAAGAATACGAGAAGATATAAGATGTCGAGCACATATTAACGTTGACTATAATTAACAATCTAGAAAATCTCTACAAAAATCAAGACAAAATAACGAAAACAAAAACGATATATATGCGAACGTTAGAAAAATACAAGAAGATATAAAATGTCAAATATATATTAACGCTAAATACAATTAACAACTTAAGTCTTCTCTACAAGAATTAAGATAAAATAACAAAGACAAAAACGATATATATGCGAGCGCTAGAAGAATACAAGAAGAAATAAAATATTAAATATATATCGACGCTAAATACAATTAACAATTTAGAAACTCTCTATATCGATTAAAACAAAATAACAAAGTTAAAAACAATATATATGCGAACGCTAAAAGAAAAGAAGAAGTTATAAAGTGCTAAACATATATCGACGCTAAATACAATTCAATAACTTAAAAATTCTTTACAAGAATTAAGACAAGATAGCAAAGACGAAAACAATAGATATACGAGCGCTAAAAGAATACAAGAAAATATAAGATATTAAGCATATATTAACGTTAAATACAATTAATAATCTAGAAAATCTTTACAAAGATTAAGACAAAATAACAAAAACAAAAACAATATATATGCAAATGTTAAAAAAAAAGATATAAGATATTAAACACATATTAACGCTAAATATAATTAACAACTTAAGTCTTCTCTACGCGAATCAAGACAAAATAATAGAGACAAAAACGATATATATACAAACGCTAGAAAAACACGAGAAGATATAAAGTATTAAATATATATTAACGCTAAACACAATTAATAATCTAGAAATTTTCTACAAGAATTAAGACAAAATAATAAAAACAAAAACAATATATATGCAGACGCTAGAAAGAAAAAATTAAAAATTAAAAATTAAATATATATCGACGCTAAATACAATTAACAACTTAAAATTTCTTTACGTCAATTAAGACAAAATAACAAAAACAAAAACAATATATATACAAACGTCAAAAGAAAAAGAGAAGATATAAAATATTGGACGCTAAATACAATTAATAGTTTAGAAAATCTCTACAAGAATTAAGATAAGATAACGAAAACAAAAAAAATATTTAAATAGATATTAAAAGAATTTAAGGAGATATATAATATTAACTATTTATAAATGTTAATAACAATATCTTATTTAAGTCTATTAAAGAATGCAAGAAAGTAAAATGTTTAAATCTAAACTAGAATAACGTTTGCTTGTTAAGATCTAACAATATATAATTATTATTACGCTTTTAACTTTAACTAGCGATATATACAATTTAATTATTTGAAAGATAATATTACAAGATATTTCTAAAGAAAGTAAATATTATATTGAGATTAAGAACGTCTAGAGTAAAATGCGAAGAAATAACTATCTAGAGCGAACTACTACAATTTAGTTATATAGAGACTAGATTAGTATTAAACGACTTAACAAAATATAAAAGACTAATTTTCTAGATATTTAAGAGTGAAAGTCGATTTTACTCTTGATTATTAAGTTCAAGATAAATTGTGAGTTTTTATCTAAATATATATACAAAACAACAAGAAAAATAAGATAAAAATACTTGTGCACTTGAACGTATAATTAAGTTATAATATTTAATAACAAATAACAAGAACAAAGAGATTAAGAATATACAAGTTATGCAACTTCTATAAGATGTGCTTTATGTTAACGAATATAGTTATTATATGTATTGTAATGCTTCAAGAGTTATATTAAATGCTTGTAGCGAAAGTTAAAAGCGTTACAATTTTACGAATTTAAACTTGCGAATTTAATAAGTTCGGAAGTTAAGAATTCTAGAAAAATCTTATCTAAAACAATCGTAAATTATTCGAATATTACAATGCTAAATAACAATTTGTATTATATTTGTTTTGACAAAAGTTATTAATATTCTTCTTATTTGTAACTTAGCGAACAATTTAATATTAATTTTGTCGCATTTTCTAGTCTTTATTATTGAGTAATTCTTGTGCTATATTTGATTTCTCTTAAACTAAATTTTTGATTTCTCTCTTTGTTCTTCTTTGATGTTTATATTATAATTGTCTAGAATATAATTAAGTAATCTTAAACATCTAGTAGACAATGCTAATTTAAACGAGAGTAAAAAAAATAAATACAAACTTAATAACAATTTAGAAGTTAACAATGCAACAAGCAATTAAAGAGACTTTATAGTCTTTCTATCTATTGTAGCGTCGACTTCATCTCGCTTTTGTAAATTTGTTATTTGTATAATTATCGAAGAGCCTTTGCTAGAAGCAAATTAGCACTTGAAGAACGTAAAGATATTAATTAGTTACACTTGTCTCTTGTTCTTAAACTCTACTCTCTAGTAACAATTTCTTACTTTATAATTGAATTAAATATAATATAAAGTTGTAATAATAATTTAACGAAGATCTTATTATATATTTAAACGAAATATAATTTTGAATCTTTCGTTACAATAATTTCTTAATCTTTGATCTTCTACTAGTGTAGCAAAGAAATTTTAATGCTTAATTGTATAAATATTATTTATAAGTATTGTATTATATGCTCAAGATTTATTATTTACAATTCTTGATAACAAAAAGAGCGAAATTGTCTCGCATCTTGCAAAGATACTCGTAAATATCTCGAAAGACTTAAAGAAGAGTTTTAATCACAACTTTTATAAGACTTATTGTAAAAGAAGTAGACTAATCGCGAGAAATCGAAAAGATTATGTACAAACATTAAGATTTGATTTCTTGGATTTTTTTTGAAATCGAGTTGCTTAAAATAGTCACTTTTCGACTAACCTAAACTTACTATAGTAATAAGCTAGCTTCTTTAAGCGATTTAATTTTATTCGATTTCTTGACAATTTGATTTAATTCCAAAGCTGGGACCGAATATTAAATCGACGATCAATCTAGAAAGAAGAAATTTAATAAATTTATTTAATGTTCGTTTAAAAAGATAAGAAAAATTTAGAGCTTCTTGTTAATTATGTTGATGTTAACATTTTCGATCTTAAAATAAAGATCTATTAAATCAATATTTAGTTTAAGAGAGAATATAAGCAATAAAAAGACTTATTAGCAAAAAGCTTCTTCGCAAAGCTATAAAGATATATTCTAGTCTTTATATATTCTATATAAATTGAAACAATTACAATTGAGCTTCGATTATTGTTCAAACAAATTAAAAAGAGTTTTAGCAAACATTTCAATTTGTTGAATTAAAACTCGTCTAGAAATATAATTAAATCTTCGAGACGCATTAACTTGATAACAAGATATACAATCGAATCGATAGATAATAACTTAAAGAAGCAAATATAAATTATTGCTATCGTATAAGCAAGAATTGATAATGCGAACAACAATTAAGTAATAATGCAAACAATTGTTAATAATATAATCAAAAATAAAACAAAGAAATCTTGAGCAACAAGAAAGTAAAAATAAAATTAAGAAGATCTAGAATTTGAAACTTGCAGAAGAGAGAAGTAAGAAATAAAGATTTTGTAGTGTTTGAGAACAATAGAAAGCAATTAATAGAAAATAATAAATAAAAATTGAATTTGCTAAGTTAGAAAGTCTCGTTATTTTTGTTTAGATTATATAAGTTAAAAGATTCGATTAATTAAAGACTTAATTGTAGATATTAAGCAATTTAAACTTTTTTATTTTTTTTGTCTTGCAATTGTTAATCTTTGCTTCTAGAATTACGTTTATCTTTGTTATTGTTATTATACTTTAGCACAACTTTCGAATTGCAATAATATATTATTTAATATAAACTTGTCTTAAGTTGTTCAAATCTTATATTCAAAAAACTTCTTCAATAGATTTATATCTCGCTACGTAAGACTTTAATTAAATATACTTATTTAGCATTATTTTGCAAAAAATCTTTTACAACGTTCGAGCATCTATATAGATACATTTGTAAGCAAAAAGACTTTGCGCACAAATTATTTACAATTCTTATTAATAAAATGTATTGTTTAATTTATTTAAAAATCTATTGCAAATCGTATAATCTTATTAAGTACAAAAAATAATTTTATCGCAAAATATATATATCAAGACTTAATAAATTTCTTGATATATTAATATTGCTTTTGTCTCTTTCAAGTTGTTTAATAATTTCTAACAATTTATTAAGTTAATAAGCGCAAAAATTGTTTTGTGCATATTAGATATTAATTGTTTCGACTTAATAGCAACGCTAAAATCTTGTACAATACTAAATTAATATTCGAACTAACTTAAAGAAAATATATGGATAAGAGATTTGAATTTAAAATCTATACAATATCTTGTTATATTAATATCAACAAATAATGTACTCGTTATGAAGTTGTTAGTTGCGAATAATCTAGACTTTATATTTAATATTGTTTCGTTAATAATAGATTCGAAAGTAATTAATATAGACTCTTGAATTAGCAATAACAAAATGTTATTTCTTTTAGACAAAATTAATACTTTAGATTTCTTCGATTTAGTTGCAAGTTAAGAGAATCGATTTTCGAATTAATTAAACTATCTTTGTAAACTTGATTCGTAAAACAATCTTTATATTAATATATATAGAATTATAAAAAGCGTCTAGCACAAGAATTAAAACAATCTTTACTTCGATACTTACAAAGTTATAAAGAGCGTCTAGAACAAGAATTGAGACAATCTTTACTTTAATGCTTACAAAGTTATAAAGAACTTTTAGAACAAATATTAAAACAATTTTTACTTCGACGCTTACAAAATTATAAAGAACGTCTAGAACAAGAATTAAGACATTCTTTATTTCGACGCTTACAAAATTATAAAGATTGTTTAAAACAAGAGTTAAGACAATCTTTATATCGACACAAACAAGATAAAGAGCGTCTAGAATATAAGATAAAAGACTTTTAAAAATAATATATCTTTATTATTACAAAACAACTTAAATTACGATCGCAACTTTCTAACAACGTTAATAGAATTGTTAAAAAGTATTATATTAGTTTATATATCTAGTTACAATGCTAGATGCTAATAGTCTTGTCTAAAAGCAATATTAAACGCTTAAAAATTCTTATTTTTTCTTCTTCTTAATTTAAGCTTATTATGCAAAGCAAATCCAAATTTAGAACTTTAAAGCTTTGTTTAATATATTAATAGAATCTCGCAATTACTAGCATTCTTAACAATAGAATTTCGACATATTAGACTAGTATTAAATATTATTACTAATTTGTTTTCTTGCGAAATATTCTTTATAGAACTTGTAGCAATTAAAGTAATATTAGTAACATATAATTCTTTGCAAACAAAAAAAAATCTTGAATTCTTTCGAATAATAATAATTACTATATATTTCTTATTAACGAGTTAATAAATTAAAGAGTTGTTCAAAATTAGTCGACAATTCTAGCAAGATTTGTCTTTCAATATTTTTATCTTTGACTTTAGATACTTAATCTTTAATTAGAATAACAAAAAACAATTAGTTAACGTTCTTTGTCTATTTATTGTTTCGAAATTATCGAATAGAGTATTGCAATTACTATTTTACTTCAACTTAGTTTATTGTTAATATTGCAATTGCTTAATAGCTAATAATTAAGAATATTTGTTAACAATCTTAATAAGCTTTAAATCGATATACTTTATTATAGCAATGCTAGAATCTTTAAAAACTTATAAGACATTTATTTGTTTTTTGCGCTTTTGTTTGTTTGATTTTCGAGATATCTTCGATTGTAAGAGACTTGTTACTAACAATACGCTATTATAATAAGATGCTTAGATATCTTTTAACTTTAGCACGTAACAATTATTCTCGAAAACTAGCATAGCAATAGAGTTACTTGCTAAAGTTTTTTTTTAAATCTTCAAAATCGCAACTAGAATTGCGAAGAAAAATTGCAACAAAGAATATATTATTGAATTTCTAAATATATAGAAAGAATTAATTAATATTTGAAGAACTATAGCAAACTTACAAGAATAGATCTTTATTAATTAACTTTTGCTATATAATAGTTTTATAATAAATATACAAGTAATTAATCTCAAGAGTCTTATTATAAAATAAATAAGATTGTCAAAGATAACAAAACAACACAACTAGAGAAAATAACAACAACTATTAGGTTTAGTAAATTTACGTTGTTGCAAACTTCAATCGAATATAGAAAAAATAAAAGATCTTGTTTTGAAAAAATAAGATTATTAACTTAAAAAAAAAATTACGCTAGTAATTCTAGTGTGTTGCAAATGCTTATTATATTAAAATATTCTCGATAAATACTAACGTCTAGACTTATATCGAGACATCTCAAATAAATATTAGAGCGTCGAGACTTGTATTAAGACATTTCGAATAATTGCTAGTATTTAGACTTAAATTTAGACATTCTAGATAAATATTAAAATATTAAGAAAATAATATATTTAATAAATTTTAATTAGTCGAGAATCAATAGGCAAATACTATTATATTAAGATATTTAAAATAGATGCTAGAGTAATAAGATTTTATAATATTATAAATTGAACTCTTAAGTTACAAACTTATTCTTTATAAATTAACAAAGAGATATTTGAGACATTATTATATTAATCAATTTTTACAATCTTATTATTGCTCAAAGAGTTTATATACTAGAGTAATTCTTTGTCTCTACTAGTCTTATTTGATCGATTATTTTTTTATTGTCTTGTGTTGTGTTGTGCTATATATATTTTCAATTATATTAAAACATATATTTTTGTTTTGTAGTAATTGCATATATTCTCGTTTATCTTTCTTATTGTCTTCTATTTATAAATTCGCAAGTCTAAAGTACTAATAAATTTCGATTATTACTAGATTATATGCAATATATAGCAAACAACGTATGCAACAATCTATCGTCTTATATAAAATTAATATTGCTTTTTCTAGACTTTAAGACATTTAAGTAAAAAATACAAACAAAAACAATTCTTTGCGATTAAGACTTCTTGTCTATAATACAAATTCTTCAATTTCGTTTATATAAATATAAAGATTTATTTCTACAAGTCTTGCAATATTGTTAGAATTATCAATTAAATAAAATTCTTATTAATTTTTATTTTATCTAGTTTAAAGATAATTATTAAGCAATTGCTAAATCGAGCAAAACTTTAAAAATTAACGTAATACTAAAATTAATTAAATTGACATAGCTTCTCTTGTTAATATACTAGAACTAGAAATTGTATAAAGCAACAAACAAAACAAATCTTAGAAAAATTGCTATTGTTATCGACAAAGAGAGTTGTTTGTTATTTCAAAGAATTTTGTTTGAAAACTAGTTAAGATATACAATCAAATATTAAGAAACGTCTATAAATTAACTTCTTTTCTAGCATAATTGCTTAAGTCGCTATCTATCTTAATATCTTTGTTAGTATCTGGAGAAAAATTATAAATATTTTAGAATTAAGAAGATAGATTAATTTTGTTGCAATTGTTATAATCTTTAATTATTATATAGATTTTGTGCAATTGAAATTTATTAACTTATCAAGCTTTTTCGCATTATTTATAGTTAATCTTTTGTTTAATAACAATATTATACTTATCTTTTAATCTTAAATTTCTTATTAATAACTTAGGTATCTCTTTCAATTTCAAAATCTTATAGTAATACTCTTTATATTGTTAATTCTCGAAATTTGCTTTAAGCATATTTACAACTTTATGCTAAATAATATTAATAAAAAAGAAAGCTTTTGTATCGAAATTAACTTTTTTAATACTCTAATTATTAATATTTTTGCGAAGTAGTTTACATGCAATGCAACAATATTTAATAAACAAGATATAAATTTTCTCTATCTTGCGAGCTTTAAATATCGAGACGTTTATTGAATATATTTAGAATCAAAGTCGAACGCAATAATTATAGAGATTATAAAATGCTATATAGTTTATTCTTTTTTTATATATTACTTTAAAGAGATTGTAAAAATAAATAAACATTAATTTATTAGATTTTTTGTTTAACTAATTTTATTTCTAGAAATTGCTTTATCTTTGTAACTAATATTGTTTCTTTGCTATTCTATTAGTGTTATAAAGAACTTGCTTTAATAAGTTTATCTTATTAATCTATTTTAAACTTATTAATCTTGATTAATCTTATATTGTTTTTCGAATTTGAATAAAAATACAATTAGAACTTTCTTTCTTGTTTTCTTATATTTAATAATATATTCTTTATAAAGAAGTTGTTATAAAAGAGATCTTTTCTTTCGCATCTTATAATATAAAAAGTATATTAATTTAGTTCGACTTATTTACTAAAGAAGTTATGTTTCTACGTTCTTTCTTAACTAATATTTGGGAATAATTAAATAAAAGTATCTCTTAAAGAAGTTATAAGATCTTATATAACTAAGATAGTTATCTATAATATTACTAGAAATGTACATGTTACTTTAAATACTTAAGACAAAAAGCTTCAATACTTAATAATTAAAGTTTTTCTTTGCTAATTTGATAATTGCAATCTTTAAACGCGTTAATAATACAAGAAATCTATATTAAGCAAAAAAGAACTTAATGTACTTAGAGATTATTTTGCACTTATTTTGATTACAATAAAGTTACAAGACTTAATTTTTTTTCTACTTATTAAACGTTAGTATTAAAGATTTGAAATACAAACGTTATATTAAGTATTTAAGACTGCTTTTTTAAAGTTGATTAATTACTTTAAGAATTTGTTAATCTAGTTCTTTATTTTATAGCTTATATAATAAAATTATTCGATAATAAAGAAGAATAATTAACGAGATAATATTAGCATTATTACTTTGATATTTATATTAAATGTCTTAATACGTTAGAATTTATATTAAGTATTGTAACACATTAACTTCTATTATTGCATACGTTAATCTTTGAAATCTAGAATTCTTGTTAAAATCTACTATAAATACAATTGATTAAGCAAGCTTAATTGTCTATTAAGAGACAATCTTAATTGTACGATATATTATATAAACAACTACAATATTCCAATTAAAAGTGTAATTTAATTTGCACTATTGTAGTATTTTTTGTATTTTTAGGAGAATTTTATTCGTAGACGATAGCTAAACAAATATACTCAAATTAGCTTGTTTATAAAAGCAACTATTTTTATTAATAGCGTCGTCCTTAGTAACAACAAATAAACAAAATATTATTGCAAAAACTCTCTTAGAGCAAAAACGTAAAAATAAGAGAAAAGCAATTATTTTTATGTCTAAAAAATTTAATAATTAGTTAAGTTAATTAAAACTCAAAGATCTATACAATAATCAAAAAATATAACTAGAGAAATTGTAATAGTTAAGTTGCTTTTAAAGAATATTAAATATTATATATCTAGCAATTACAAAGTAATATAGAGTACAAAACTCAAAAGCTACAAGAATTGCTAAAAACTTATAATATAATATTAAATAAATACTTGATATTGCAATATTAGTTTTCTTTTTTTAAATATATATTTCTAAACAAAGATAGAAGATTCTAATTAAATTATTCTTCAAACTTTTATTAACGTTGCAAATATAAATATTAAGATTGAGCTTAAAAGAAAGATCGATTAAAATTTAAGTAGAGCAATATCTTATCTCGAAGATTAGAAATTTACTTTGCAAACTACTTTGAGATTTATTAAGATTTAAAGTTTGTATTTTACAAATAATCCGAATAAATTAACTTGCTTAGAATTTGTTTCTTTATTGTTAACAATTTTTTAATTTAATTTAACTTACTAGAATTTGCGCTTTAATATTAAATAGTCTTATCTTAATTAATTCTAGAAACTTAACAATTTTATTAATTACAATTGCAATAATTATTGCTTGAAGTTAACAAGAATTTACAACTACAATTGTATTCTAATATAATTAACTTAATATTAAACGCAAGTCTCGAAAAAAATATAAAAAGTATACTTATTATTCTTACAAACAATAGAGAAAGCTAAGTAGTTTATTTAAGATTAGTTTTGTAACAATCTTATATAAAGCAACTTAATTAGTTAAACTCTTTTATTTATCTTTTTTTCTTTATCTTATATTTTCAAAAACCTATTTTAATTAAAGCTTAATTAAGTATAGAGTAATAATACAACAAGAACTTATATATAGATTCAATCGATAATTAAGATATAAATAAATACTTAGTAGACTTAAACTTAGCACATTTGTAGACTAATATAGCTTAGTTCGAATTGCAATCTATTATAATGTCGCAACAAAATAATTTATACGCGTTTTTTTTTATTTTAACAAATTAGATATTGAAAATCTACAATCTAGTATTTAATGCTAATTCTTTTAGTTTTTTAATTTAGTTTTATACAAAAGATTTTAATTATATTAGTAAAGCAATAACGTCTTTCTTTTATGAAGTTGAGAAGCTAAAAGTTTTGCGCAAACAATTTAAGATTAAGACAATATTCGATTTTTAACAAAGTATTGTTATTAACAATAAGACTAGTAATATAAATATTTTATATTTTAAGAGATTTTCGAAAGAATCTAACTTTTAGTTGCAAAGAAGAGATCGCTTTAGCAATCGAAGATTAAAAACAAACTATTATAATAATAGATTGCTATATTGTTTATAAAGATATTTAATTAAATAATTAATTCTTTTTAATTTATTAATATATTTTAATACTTAGTAGACAAAAGCAATAAAGATTAAGATAAATATTATTGCTAATTCTTTTGTCAATCTTTATAATATTAGATTGTTGATAGACGCAATTGCTCTAAAATCTGGATAATTATTGCTATATTGTAGCAATAACTTTCGCAAGTCCTTTTTATTCTTAAACGTAAAATTGTTCGACTTGCGTCTTGTAGATTAACTTTATTATTAAAATATTATCTTGTTTCTTTGTTTATATTTTAATTGTAAACGCAAACTTTCTTATTATACAACACAAAAAATAATAACAATGTTGAAGATCTAGTCTTATCTTTTTGTTATTATTATTTTTGACAATCTTTATTTGTTTTTTTTGAATTACTTTATCGATTTTTTCTCGATTTTCTCTTAAATAGAACAATAAATTTGTCTCTTTTAATAAGTATATTTTCTTTGTTATTATAAAGAAAGATAAAGATCGAATTGTTATATTCGATATTTAGTTTTTGCGTATTAACTTTTTTACAACAAGATAAGAAGTTTATCGAACAATACAAATTGTCTTTAACAAGATTTTATCAAAACTTATTGTAAGCTTTTAGAGTTACTTAAGAAGTAAAAATATTAAAGAAGTCAAAATTAATGTAAAGAAGACAATATTTTGTAAAATATTAAAAGTTAATTGACAAATTATGCTTTGTTGCAATTGAAATGAATTAAATATAAACTCTTTATTTTATTAATACGAAGAACTTCTTAAGACAAAGTTGTAATCTAAAGATACTATTAGCTCTTAAAAACAAGAGTCGAATAACAACAAAAATATAATAATAATAAAAGAGAACGCAAATATAATTGCGATGTTATCTACGTTTGCAAAGATTATTAATACACTCTTTACTAGAGTTTAGTTTTATAACAATTATTAGTAGTATACGTAACAAGTAGAGCACGAGCTTTTCAACTTCTAAAATAAAAGGTGCTAGTCTTTTCTTTATAATTTCTTTGGAACGCTAGAACGTAAAATGCAAAGAGACTTTTAATAATAAAAGAGAAGAGATTAATTAAGTTATCAATCTTTTCTCGCACTTTTATTCGTCGATTAAAACTAAACAATTGAAGACGTTTTAAATAGAGTAAAATGCAATTCTATGATTAAATCTAGACAACATGTTAAATATCTATTGAACAAAGAAAAATAAAAGAGATAAATTTACTTGCAAAGATAAGTTTAACTATAAAAAGAGAGTTTAATTGTAAGACTAAATTGATAAAAAGAAAACTCTTTCTTGTTTTGTTGTAACATTAATTTATCAAGAATTAATCTTTATTCTTTTATTCTTCTTTAGAGCGTATTTGAAATTGTCGAAAGCAGTACTAATAGAGAACAATAATAATAAATCGACTTTTATCAAAGTTGTTTGAAATAATATTGGAACAAGTATACTTTCTCGATAATATAACGTCGTTTTAATTGATTAACAAGCAAGTTGCTTAAATATGCGACGATATTTAATTTAAGACACTATAACAAATTGCTTATCGAATTTACTAGAGAAAGTATAAAAATTATTAAGAAAAAAAGAATTGTTCTAGTTGCAATGTTGTAAAACTTGCGCTAAGAATATTCGAGTGTTGAGAGACAAATCGAGCTTGATAGATCAAGATTCTCTTAAGATCTTGTAGATCCTACAAATCTAAATACTCTACGTACTCAAATTAGTATTGTCGAGATAGAATTTGCTCGAAGAGCTTATTTTGTTTTCTTTATATTTGACAAAGTTGCAAAATCTTAATTGAATTAAACTACGTCTTGACGCGTAAAGTTTTGATATTCGCAATACGCACAAACGTTTGCAATTGCTCGCTAGTTGTACAATTGTATCGAATTATTACGTTTTTTGCTTTAAATATTAGATTTCGTTGATTCGAACAAATTTTACTTTTGAAACAAATCTAATAAATCAAGAGAACGTGTGCGCATCTTATATAGACAAATTATAATTATTATATAGAACAAGCGCATTTATAGACGCAATATTGAAGAATATCAAGATTATCTCTCGCAAAGCTTGGCTTAAATCTCTAGATTCTTGTAGATAATGCAAGATCTACTAGCTTTGATCTTGATCTCGTACAAAGCCCAAATATTAGTAATAGAAAATTGCGACTTTTGTTATAGCAGATCTAGATACATCTAGGACTAAAGTTAGGGTTTATCAAATGCGAATAAAATTTGAAATCGATGTTGTTTAAGATTTAAGCATAATTGTATTAACAAATCAATCGACAATTGTTTAACTATAGCGAAAAAGCGTTATAGAAATATATAATAACATGTTAAGAAAATATAGATTTCAATTTAAATTCTCTTAAGAAAGAAGAATCGAAATTAGGAATTCAAATAAACGCTAAAGAAGATTTAAACGAAAAGAAGAACAAAAAAGAGAAAAATTTTGTTAATTAAGAAAAGAGAAAGTAAGAACAAGTATAATTAATCTTTAAGCAACATTTAATAATACAACAAGTGTAGCAAATAAACGTTAGAAATTCGACGATTTCATTAAAATAAAAGAGACATATATCGAGATCAATAAAGACAAAAATAACGTTAAAAAGAATAAAGAAACAAGAAATAAAAGAAAGATTAACATTTATAATCTTTTTGTAAAATCTAAGACACTTTAGTAATTAAAAGAGAAAAGTTGTGTTAAGTTATTAATCTCTTCTCGCACTTCTATAGATTAATTGAAATCTTAATAAACAAACAATATTTTATTTATCTCTAGAACGCGAGTTACAAATAAATTTATCTTTGAAGAAAAGAAAAATTTAAACTAGTACTAGAGCGAAGAAGAACAATCAATTGAGAGAAGAAGTAATTGATGCTTGCATTTAGATTTAGCTATAAAGAAAATAAATTCAACTGTAAGAATCTTGTTACAAAGAGAGAAGCTTCTTCTTATTGCGTTTGCTCTTATGCAAATAAGAAGTTAGTCTTTATTTCTTTATTTCTAGCATCGACATCTAGCATATAGATCTTGGATTTTCGATAAGAAAATAAGATTGATAAATTATGTATATGTTACATAAGAATATTGTTGAAAATGCATACTTAAATTGATAAGAACAATATATAAAAGACAACAAATGTTGCTTTTTATCTTGTAGAAGAGACTTTCATAAATAAAGAAAATGTCGAAAATAGCTTTCGAACGCGATCGAGATCGAAATCTCTTCGATTATCGAGAATAATATTTAAGCTTTTAAAAAACAATCTTTTTTAATACAATTACGTCGAGCAAAGACGCAAGTTGCATTTTACAAAAAAATATTATAACTAAAGAACGTTATAAAACAATTGCAAATTCGAGATTCAACAAAAAGCGAAAAAAAACAATCGATAATAAAGAAAAATCTTAAGTCGATTTTGAAGAATTTGAATTTATCGATGTTGTTAAAGAAGAAAGAGAGAAATGTTCGATCGATAAAAGACAATAAAGAAAGTCGATAATAACGATAAACAAGATAGAGAAAAAGAAGCAAGTTTCTTAAGCGTTAATAAGATTTAGAGACAAATTTGAGTTAATAAAAAAGAAAAAAAGAAGTACTTGTAACAAAACTTAAAAGAGATACAATCTTGCAAATTTAAACTTACAAACTTGAATTTGCAAACTTATTAGATTCGCAAGTTAAAGATTTTAGAAAAATCTATTTAATAGCTTTACGTAGTTTTTATCTAAAATAGTTGTAAGTTAATCGAATATTACAATATTAAATAATTACTTGTTTTATATTTGTTTTAACAATAGCGCTCTTTTTATTATAGCAATTTAACATTAATTTAGTCGCATTTCTTAACTTTTATTTTGAATAAATCTAGCGCTATAATCGATTGCACTTAAAATAGATTTTAATTCTTTTTCTTCGTTTTTCTTTTTGTGTTTATGCTATAATTGTCTTTGTAATATTTGTTGTTCTTTGTTAGATTAATTGTCGAATTGGATTTCGATTTTAACTTTAAGAAATCGACTTGACTTGACAATTTCAATATTAGAAATCAATTTAATACTTAATTTAATTTCTATTATTTTAAAATCGACTTAACTTAATTCGACTCGATTTTCGATTTCAATAGTAGAAATTAAATCGAATTGTTAAGAATGTCAAGAATATCGTCAAGAATATTAAAAATACTAAAAATAGTTTAAATTAAGTTTAAATTTAGATTTTTTATTAATTACTAGATAACGCACAATAGTAATATATTTATAAAGAGAATTTCTAATATATTTATTAATTAATTTAAATAGATTAATTTTTTCTATCAAATTATCAATTAATTGTTACTAAAAATGGTAAGATTTACTAAAAATAATAGTCTTGACAATTTGAGTCGATTTTTTCGAATTAAGTTTCGATTTTAAGTATAGAAATTAACTCGAATTGTTAATTTAACTTTAGAAATCGAATTGTCAAGACTTTCGAATCAAGTTAATACAAATTGTCAAGATTTAAATCGAGTACTTAATTCGAACTCGATAACTTAACTCGACGTAATTAGTCTAGTTATGCAATATTTGTAGTTGCAATTAAGATTAATAAATAATATATAGTAAATAATATATAATTTAAGAGTTTTAGAACTATTATAATACATCGATGCAATTGTATAAGCATTGTTGTTATAAGTTGTCTCTAAATTAACATATAATTGAAGCTTGTGTATTTTACGAATATTTACAATATTGTTATATAAAGCTTGTTGCTTGCATACGTTTATAATTTCTTTAAAACTTTTTATCTTTATAAAAAAAATCGACAAACATAATACAATTGTATTCGTTAATAATACAATATAAAATTCGAGTTTGTCTCGAATTTGTTTATTTAATTTCTTTAAGCAAATCTTATTATATAAGTTTAACTAAGACTTGATAATAAAGTTATCGATTAAATTTTTAAGATTTGTAAATCGAAGATTTTTTTGCAAAAAAATATCGATTGTTTTAACAATAATTAAGAACGTTCTATTTATTACTTTGTTTTCGATTAATATTTATATATTTATTTTTTCAATTTTTCAAAACTCTTTACAAGAAAATTATAATAACAAAAGTAAAAATTGTAACTATAGTAGTTTATTATTAATTTTCTTTTAATTGTCTAGATATATAAATTTATTGTTATTATTGTAGTTGTACTTATAAGAATAGATATTATAATTAATAAAATATTGCTCGAAGACAAAATTATATGCGAAGAATTTTTTTGTCTCTCGAAAATAAATTTAACTCTTTTTTAAACTTGACTTTTTTCTTGAAATCTAATTAACTTGAAGTTATATATTAATTAAAAAAAGTTGCGTTTCTAAATTTAAAATATTAGCACAAACTCAATAGATCTTCTTAAAAAGAGTAGAGCTTTATTTATAACTCTAAGATTATTAAGACTTAATTTATTGTGTCTTGCAAAGCGCTTAAGTTGTGCAAGACAAATATTTTTTTTGTTAAAATAATCGAACAATATAGAAGCAATAAGTTATATTGTTCTTTAATCAAATTCTTAAAAAGCTTAACAAATAAAGTATTGTTGTAAGAGATTATTTTAAAAAAAAATTTGTTCGATATTGTTGTTGGCTTTTCTATTTGTATTATTTAATAAGAGATAATGACAAAAAGATTGTTATAGACTTTGCTTTAATAAATAGCTTTTGCTTTCGAATTTTAAGTACTAAAGTTTTTTTCGAAGATACTAAATATTAGCGTTTATAAAAGATACAAATTGACAAAATAAGAAAGCTTAAATAGATACAAAATGTACAAAGAGCGCGCATCTTTATTAAACAACGCTAATACTTGTAAATTATTCGAAATGTAAGATTGAAAGTTAATTAATAAAAGTAACTTTTGCTTGAAATTCTAGAAATATTTATACGCTAAATAATTATTTTACGTTTTTAATCTTGTCGCAATAAATGCAATAATATAATTATATTCGATTTACAACAATTGTAAGCAAACAAACAATAAGAAACTTAATAAACAAATCTTGCGTATATTAAAATAATACGCAAATACGTTAATATTTTATTTGTCTTGGAATTTATATATAGCAAGTAAATATTGTTTGCAAAGAAGGATTAATAATAGCAACTTTAATATTGTCTATATAAATAAAAAATATTATTAAAGAATAACTTTTTAATTAATAACGTCTAAGAAATTTATGTCGACATTAACAAGAAAATTGTTATTAAACTCGAATATATATCTATTAAACTCTTTATTCTCGAAGATAAAATTAAAATCTATTAATTGCTTTTTGACAATATCAATATTTTTTAGATTTACATCTATAAAACAAAATGTAAATTTAACATTATAATATTTGATCTTCTTAAATTAAGTAAAAAAAATCTTTTTAACTTTTGCGATTATCAATTCTCTCTTAAAACAATATTGATATTTGTCGATTAATTTATTTGTTGTCTCGAGTATATTTATTTTAAAAATATTATTTATTAAGATATTAAGCTAAAGAATTATTTAATAAGTATAAGAAAGTATAAAAATTAGATGTACGTAATTAATTTAAGTCTTATTACAAAATATTGTGTTGCTTAGATAAAAATTATTACTAGTTGTTGCTTAAGTTCGAAACTAGTTGAGACAATATATTTTATTAGCGTTAACAATTATTTAAGTATTGATAAGTACAATATTTTTAACTCTTGCAACTTAAAGACTAACAACTTTTTAAGTGCAATATTGTTGTCATAACTTAAAGTCTCTAGAATATATATTTCTTTACTTTCTTTAAGATTATCTTTTATAATAAGATATTAAGTCTACAAATTAAGAGCAAAAGAAGAAATTTATCTTAACAAAAAAGAAGAAAACTAGTATAGAAAATTTGTGCAAGAGCTTTTCACGAGAATTCGATATTTATTTTAAACATATTTACTCTTGTAACTTTAACAAGAAATCTTAATATTTTTATTGGCGTAAACTCTTTTGTAATCTCTTTGTTTATTAAGATTTCGATTATAATTATATATTTAATTGAACAATTCTTAAATTCAAGATAACTTTACAATAAATAAATATTCTAAAGACGTGCGTGTTTTGAGCAAGATCAAGCGAATTTTATAACAAATGCAAGAGATAACTCAAAAATATATAACAATGCTAGAAAGAATCTATTCTCTAATAGACAAGAATTAATAGATTTGAGAAAAGAAAAATAATGCTATTAATTATAACAAGAGAAGATTAATCTTTAAAAGACGACAAGCTAGTCTAGTAATAACAACTAATTATAGTTGTTAAGATTGAAAAGAGAGAAAACATTCTTACAATTTGTTCGTCGTAATTAAAGAGATCGCAAAGATAACATTATATATATAAAAAAAGAAATTAAGCTAAATAAAGATTCTTAAGAATTAGAAGATATAAAGTTATCGATAAAGTATATATGTAAAACATAATATATGTAGACTTAAGATTATGTAATTGCACTAGTTTGCATTTTAACAAAAATTGCTTATTAAGATAACAAATTTTTATTGTTATTTTCTCTAGATTTTAGACTTAACTCTTTATCGTATATCTAGATTGATTGATTTACGTATATTAACTTTAACAATAATATTTACTACTCTAGTTAAGATTTATCGTTTAGATTTTCTATCTTTTAGTACTTTTTCTTGAACGTTAATTATCGAAACAATATTTGTAAACTTCTTTTATTTATTAATTTTAATTCGACTATAAATAAACTTAAAACATTTATTATTAATATCAAGATTACAAAAAATGTTGCAATATTCTCTTGCGCAAAGATTGCGACTTATAAGTTTATTAAACTATATAAATTTAGAGACTTTAATTACAAATTTAAGAAGATATATACTACTAATTAGATTAACAATAGCACTAGATATTACATAATTATTTTATATCGCACTAGTAATCTAAATTTTATAATTTGTTATATGTAAAGATGCGCTCTTAGACGCTTTTAAAGATATATAGTTTAAATAGAAGTAAAAGAATAATATGCGACAAGAATTGTAAGCATATTGTGCTTTAGAATTTATAAGAATATAGCGCTTTTTATAATTATAATTAAGAACATATTCTTAATATATATATATATATAAATAGCGAATGTGCTAAATCAAAGACTTTAGACAAGAATTAGTATATTCTATAACGTTATAATTGTAATGTAATTTAACAAATTTTTCTTGCATAAATAAACTTATAACAATTTTTGTAAAACAATAACCTTATAGAGCAAGAGAAGCTCTAGATTAAGTTTAGAAACGTTGTATTTATTATTAGCAACAAACTTATCAACTAATATTAAATATTATTGTTGCAAAGTTCGACTTTAGACTCTAATATTAACAACTTAATAATAATAATATTTGTTAAGTAAGCTTTTGTTGCTTTTTGCTCGATAATATTCTTTAAATTATTAATAATTGCAACAAATTATTATTGTATATATTATAATACTTTTAAAGTTATATTAAATGTTTGTAGCGAAAGTTAAAAGAGTTACAATTTTACAAATTTTAACTTTGCAAATTTATTAGATTCGCAAGTTAAAGATTCTAGAAAAATCTATTTGACAACTCTAAGTAGAATCTTATCTAAAATATTTATAAGTTAATCGAACGTTATATTTTAGATTTGTTTTAACGAAAATTGTTAACACTCTTCTTATTGTAACTTAGTAAACGATTTAATATTAATTTAGTCGCATCTTCTAGTCTTCTTTTTAAGCAAAACTAGCGCTATAATTAATCTTACTAAAGATAGATTTTGATTCTCTCTCTTTGTTCTTCTTTTGATGTTTATATAATAATTGGTTCAAGATAAAAGTAAGTAATTGTAAATGTTTAGTAATGCATAGTTGTATTATACTATAAAGACTAAGCGTTATGTTGCGAATATTATTAAACAAATATTTCTTAAATTTTTTCTTACTTGCTTAAGTATCTTCTTTATCTACTTACAAAGTTGTCGATCGATATAAAGATGCATCTCTTTTTTAAGATATTTAAAAAAGCTTCTTTGTGTTACGCTAGTACTTTTACAAGAAATATTAGAGAGAAGCTTATGCTTTAAAGAGATTTGTAGACGTCTTCAAGCAATGCAAACAATTATTTGATAACAAGAAGTTGCAACTTAGTAATTGTAATAATAAGTCAAAACTTAAGATAAATTAAATACAATTTATAAGAAAGTTGTATTCAAAGATCTATATAAAAAAGAAGATTTCTCTTGTTTGTTATATTTGTTGTCGAGTATGTCAAATATTGCTCGCTTAACTTGCTATTAAGTATGTTAAATATTGTTTGCTTAGCTCGCTATTAAGTATATGAAACATTGCTTGCTTAATTTGTTGTCAAATGTATTAAGTATTGTTTGTTTGTTAAGTTGTCAAATATTTTAGCAATTATGCTCTGTGCTATATATTGTATTGTAGATTATATACTACGTTGTTTCGAGCTAGATTTGTAACACTATTTTTTTTTTCAAAGATTTTCGTTTCGAAAGTTAACGTCTCTTTATTACGTTTTGTTAGCAATAAAGTTGTCTTTGTATTGTATTCGAAATCGAATATTAAAGTATATTAATAAATATTGTTTGTAAATGTTGCTTTCTTTCTAGTTATTTTTGTATTATTATAAAAGACTTGTTGTTTTATTTAAAGTATTCGAAATATATTTGTGTAAATAAATTGTGCATAAATATATTATAATCTTCTCTCAATTATAATAGAAAAGATTTTTTTGTTAAGATTGCTAAAGATAAAGTTTTGTTAACAATTGTTATAATTTGATTGCTACAAAATAAGAAAATTCTAAAGAAGATCGACGCAAAGATAAAACAAAAGACACAATATTTATTGTTAAGTTATCTCTTGTCTTCTAATTATCTTTTGCTATGCTAAATAATTTTTCGAATTTTAATAAAATTTCTAGATAAAATTATAGCAATTATTAAGGTTCTTCTTTGATTCTTATATATTTTTTAAGATAAAATATCTTTTTTACTTAATTAGATAGTTTTGATTTTGTTACTTCAAAATCTTTTCTACTTTGTATTTGCTTTCTTTCTAAGCTTTGTAATAAAATATTTTTTATATAAACATATTAAGATCGATTAATTTTAACAACAAAATATAAAATACTAAAAGTACTTTAATATTCTTAAGCAAGTCGAGTTTATAATTGATTAGTTCTTTTGTCTTTTTAACAAAAAACAATTTAACTTTAATATAATTTAATTTTTTGCTTAACTTTCTTGTCTTAAATTTTTTTGTAAAAAAATACATTTTATTTCTCTTTTTTAGTTAAAATGTTGTTTTTTGTTTTTTATTTTAATACTTGATTAACTTTTTTTACAATTTTAAGATATTGTTATATATCTTTTTTATTGTTGCTAATCTCTTGATAACTAACTAAGCTAACAAATACTTTTGCTCTTTCTTAAAGAGATTAAATTTTTTGTTATAATTAATAAAGAATAAAGTTATTTTAATAATATTTGAAATATTTGCATTTAGTATTAATTGTGTTATAGATAAAAATAATATTTAATTGCTATAAGTATTGTTAATATAGTATCTTAGATATTGCTCTAGACTTTAATTTGTTTGCTTTATTTAATTATTTGTAATTAAATAATAGATAGTAAATATCTTAAGTCTTGTTTCTAATATTACTAGAAACGTCTTTTAATAATTAGATGTAAAGAGCTTGTCTCTATTATTAGTTAATTCTTTGAGTATATTATAACATTATATAAGTCGATTTAATACAATATATTTTAGTTGTTTTATTAAAAACTTTTCTTTGCATTCAATAATATATAAGTACTTGATAAGTTTGCTAATTATTATTAGTATCGAGTTATATTTGTCTCTAATTACTAAATTTGTCAATTTAAGCAACTTAATAATAAAGTTTATTATAATTTTATTTTATAATAATTTAAGTAAATTTTGATATTAAATTTTGTTATAGATTGTATATATATTATATTTGTTTTGCTAATAACTAAGATATTATTTAATATATATCTTGACAACTTGTTTTATCTAAAAAAATTAACAATATTAGTATAAAAGCTAAAGAATTTAATTACTTTCGAATGCTTTTGCAATAATTTATTATAATATTTCTTTATATATTTGTCGATTTTGTTAATAAATGTTTGAAGTTTTTCTTTTTTTATTAAAAACTCTTTTTTATTGTCTCTAAGTGTTTGTAAAATAACATTTAATTTATATTTGTTTGCTAATAATAATCTGTTTTTGTTAATTTTAAATATATTGTAATTAAACAATTTTTTTGTTTCTATATAATTACTTTTTTTGTTAAATACGTTTGCTTTATTATTATTTTTGTTTAATATATATTGTATTTTAAACTTGTATTGTTCGAGTTACTCTAATTATTATATTTATCTTTTGTTAAGCTATTTAATAGTAATAAAGTATGAAAGATTTTTATAATTTATAAAAATGATAAGTTTTAATAATTCTTCAATATATACTTTTTATAATTTTAGAAAAACTATAATAGCAAATAGTTTCTTGTTGTAAATATTATAATTTTGTTTAATTAACAAGAGTTTTTTCGAAAAATATATTATTAAATATTATATATCTTTATATTCTTAGTTAAAGTATATATTGATAACTAGATCTAATATATTAATTTTAATTTTGTTTAATAATTAATTGTAAGTCGAATATCTTTATTATCAATTTCTTTAATCATTTTAACTTAAGATCTTAAAATAATTTTTTCTTGTTAATTTTTATACTTATAATATTTTTTTCTTTGTAAAATTTATTAATAATATCGTATTAACAAAGTAGTTTTTAATAAATTTCTTGTTGTAATTTATAAAATTTAGAAAGAATTAAATTTTCTTAACATTAATAGATAATATTTATTCTTTAATTACTTATAGTTTTTCGAGATTTATGCGTACTTTATATTGTTTAACAACAAATTTAAGAAAGTTAACTCTTTTTTAATAAAACTTGTATTTCTTTAATTTAAAATATAGATTTTTTTTATTTAAATATTTTAGTATTTTAAAAACATAATTTATATATTTTTTCAAAATATTTAAATAAATTATAATATTGTTTAAATATGTTATAACAAATTGATTTAAATTTTGTTATAATATATTATTAATTATTTTTTGATACATTGTCGAGACATTTGTAAATTTAAACAACATTATTATATATTTGTATAATTTATATTATATGCAAAAAGTTATCTTTTATTCTTTTTTTATTTTTATTCTAATCTAGTTGTATATTTCTCGTAAGTTTAATTTAATAAAGTATTTTATTTCGAATAATTAATTTTAAAGCTTGCTAATATTAAATAGTAAATATCGATTTTTTATTATAATATAATTTAACTTCTAATAATTAATATATAGATAAAAAGTTTCGTTCTTTTTAGATACAAAAAGAATTAAGTATTTTGCTTATAATTGAGATTTTTTAATAAATTTTTTTTTTCGTTTTTTGCTAGATATTTGCGAAGCGTTTTTAACTTTTTTTTAAATAAAGTATATATAAGTTTAAACGTAAATTGCTTATTTAATTTATGTTTAATTTTGTAATTTTACAATTAATATTTAGATAAAGTTTTAATTTTTTTTTTTTTCTAAAATAAATACTTTTAATTGTTGTATATTTATAATATATACTTTAGCAATTTCTTTGTTATATTAAATAGTTTAGAGCTTTTAGAAGATTTGCAATTTTTTTTACTCATTTTAATTTTATAATCTAGCTAATTTTTGTCGATATTTATCGAGTCGAACTTTATTAAATTGTTTTTTTGCAAAAATACAAACTTACTACTTGCAATCGAATTTCGACTTAATTTTTTATCTATTATCGAATATTATTAGTGCGTAAATTAAATATAAATTGTGTAATTATATTGCGCAAATTTAAGTACTTGTATTTTTTAATTAATTTCTAGATTGTATTGTTTTAATTAAGATATTTTTAAAACAATATTATAAATAGTTATTCTTATTATATTAAAAATTAGTTTCTCATAATATTACTAAATAACTATTAATAATAATTTTGTTTTTTTGTTTACTTTTTTATTTTTTGTAAGTAACGAGTTTTTATCTACAATTACTAGATTATAAGCGTTAAGCTTTTTTTAAATAAAGTATTTTTTTTTCTCTATAAAAGCTTTGATTATAAAATTATCTATTATATTAAAATCGACTATTATTATAAGTCGATAATTGTTAATTTTAATTAATATAATAAAGTATTGTGCATATATTATTAAGTTTAGTTGCTATTATTAAGCTAATATATTGTATTTTTTTAATATATTTTTTATTAAAAAATTTGAACTTTTTTTTGCTTTTATATTGCAACTTTTGCTTTAAACATTTATTTGCATTAAGCTTTCTTTTGTTGCTAAATTGTTAATTTAAACTTTTTAAAAAATTAATTAATTTTGTTCTTTTTTTTTTAAATAAGTTTAACATAAGTGTTATAACAAGTTGTTTAATTAAGACTTGTATATATTGTAAAATTTAATTATTTTATATTAATATTAAGTATATTCTTTTTTATAATAGTATTGCTTTTTAGCTTTCTCTTATATTTGTTTACAATTTTTAATAAATTATTAAAGTCTCAAGATAATTTGTAATGTTTTCTATATATTTGTAAAAGTTCTTTTAATTATATTTTTTATTTAAGTTAATAATTAAACTATAAAATTTAATAGTTTTCTAAAATACTTAATTAGCTTTTTGCGTAAATATAAGTATTTTTTTTAATAATATTTTATTTAGAACTTTCTATAATTAATTTAAATTTTTTATTAAATAGTAATTATTGTTTAATTTAGTTTTGAGAGTATTTGTCTCTATATTAACTCGCTTTCTAATATTGTTCTAACTATTAAATATCTCTTTTAATATAATATTGATTTATTAACAATTTATTAAGTTTTGTAATTAATAATCTCTTACAAAGTAATTCGATTTGTTATATAAATAGTACGTTTTCTAGAATCTATTATTTTGCTTTTCTCTAGAATTCTTTTCTTTGCGTTATTAAATAAAATTTAATTTTATAAATACAAGTTTACAATAGTTTAAGTTATTGTATTTCTAATTAAAACAAGAATTTTTTTGCTTATATTTAATTGTTAATTTAAAGAAAGTTTTTGCTCTTCTATAAAATAAATTGTATTGCTTTTTTATAGTTCTTTTATATAGCTTATTGTCGAAATCGATAATTACTTTGATAAAATCGAATATATTGCTAATAAATTTGTTCTTAAGATTGTTTTTAAGATTTTGTCGAAATATTGTTATAAGTATAATATTGTTTTACTTAATAAGATTAATATATTTTTAAAATTTTATTGCGTAATTTGTTACAAAAATTTGTTAAATTAAATGTTAAATTACTCTTTTTGCAATTTGTTTTTTATTAAATATTTCAAAGATTCTTCGAAATTTTGTTTTAAAGCTATCGAAATTTGTAAATATTGTTTAAGAATTTTCATTATAATTTTTTAAATACTTGCATAAGTTTAACTTAAATTAATACTAAACTCTTTCTCTAAGAAATATAGATACAAAAATTGTTTTTTTGTTTGTTAGAACAAGATAGAGGATAAAATAAATATTTATTTGCATAAGTTAATTCTTTAAATCGATTCGATCTTTATAGTAGACGTCAAACTTGTTAATTTTTATTTTGTTATCTTTATTAACAAAGAATTAATATAATATTATTAAGCTAGTGTTCGAGATAGAGACGCGTTAATTTAATACAAACATTCTTACAATATTTAAAATATTATATTAGTACTTTTACAAAAAATATTAGAGAAAGATTTATACTTTAAAGAGATTTGTAAATATTTTTAAGCAATGCAAGCAATTACTTAATAACAAGAGATTGCAACTTAGTAGTTGTAACAATAAATTAAAACTTAAAATAAATTAAACACAATTTATAAAAAAGTTGTATTCGAAGATCTATATAGAAAAGAAGATTTTCTTTGTTTGTTATACTTGTTGTCGAGCATATCGAATATTGCTCGCTTAATTTATTGTTAAATATATCGAATATTGTTTGCTCAATTTATTGTCGAATATATCGAACATTACTTATTCAACTTGTTGTCAAGTATGTCGAATATTGCTTGCCTATTAAGTTGTCGAACGTCTAGACAATTGTGCTTTGTGCTATATATTGTATTGTAAACTATATACTATATTGTTTCGAATTAGATTTGTAACACTTTGCTAGCTTATCGAATTGTAAGACTTGTTCGAAATTAATATAAACAAAGTTAAGAATATTAGATTAAAGACTAATTATAATTTTCTTAACGTATTATTTATTTGTTTCTTGTATTCAAATATATTTGCGAAGTTGCTTGTATTAAAGAATCAAAACGTCTATTAAAATGATAAGATAAATAATAAACAAGATTAAGAAAAATAATTAATTGCGATAATAACTTTGTTAACGCAAGAACTTTGTATATTTTGCTTTATATCTTTTGATTATTCTCTTAAACAACAATAGTATATAGTAGATTAGTTATAAGCTTTATGTCGATTCGACTTAAGAAGAGACTAAAATATAGTAGAGCTATTTCATCGCTAAGAGATTTGTTTTCTTTTTTGAAAGAGAGAGTCGATATAGCTAGAAGTAATTATAAAATGCCTAGAAATTAAAGAGCTAAAATTATTTCGATTGCTTTAACTTAGTTAAGTTAAGAATGAATTTGCACGTTGCATTTATCTAAATTTGTAAAAAGTTTCTTATATCGAATTAACAAATCTTTGATCTTTTGTATTAAAATTTATAAATTTGAATACAATAAAAAGAGATTTAAATCCGTTTTTGATTAAATTAGCCCTAATAATTATAAACTTGCACTCAAAGAATTGAAGTTACAAAATAAATTATTGCTTCATTGTTATAAAGTAAGACGAAAATCTATAGAAGAACTAAAGTATTAGCATTAATATTAATCTTGTAAAAATTTGTCTAGTTCTTTACAAGTAAAGTTGCTTATAATATATTATTATTAATTACGTAATATAAGTTTTAAGATATCGATTAATTTATTATATTAAAATTGCGAAAGCAACAATATTAAATACTTTAATTCTAGATTGTTGTATATAATATAATTAATTGCGAGAAACCGAAAATATTATATACAAGTGTTAAGATTCGATTTCTTGAATTTTTTTTGGAATCTAATTCCTTAAAATAGTAACTTTTCAATTAAGCTAAACTTATTATAGTAATAAGCTAGCTTCTTTGAGCGATTCGATTTTATTCGATTTCTTGACAATTTGATTTAATTTCAAAGTTGAAACTAAATATCGAATCAACAATCAATCTATATGCAATAAATAATTTGCACTAGCTCGCATAATATACTCTTAATTAGAAGATTAATAATTCGATAAAAAATCTTACTTTATAATAAGTATATTAGAAAGAGTTAATATCGAGATTAGCAACAAGTTATACAATATTTCTATTATTAGTATATTTTATTTTGTTTTCTATATTAGCTTTTAACGTTAATCTAAACAAGTTGCTAACAAATATAACAAGTTTGCTTTCCTAGTACGTTTGTTGCTTAATTATAAAAGAGAAAGTAACGCTACAAGAAATATAGTATTATAGAAGTCAATCAATAATAATTAAATTTTCTAAATAACTATAGTATTAGAGAAGCTTATTTTCTAGAGATTATTTATTGGTCGCAATATCTTACAATAAAAAACTAGAAAAAATAACTTAATTAATTACGCTACTTTGACGCGTAATAGCAACAAATATCTTGTGTATAAGTAAGAAAGTATGCAATTTAAGATAATTTCGACGCTATTTTAGACAATCTTCTTTTCGATTATTCTTAATATCTAAAATGTAAAAGCAATTTAAATAATATTAACTAAAACTTTTTAAAACAATTTAATAATTATCTTCAAGTATTGTCTAATACTATCTATATTATTGTTGTTTATATTTTATAAGACAATATAGAGATGCAATATATAGAATTAGTTTTGTCGATTGTTGCTTAGACTTAGTCGCTTATTAAAGATAAAAAAAATTCTTGCGCAAAGTCTCTTAATGTTTAAGACTATAAATATCTTTAAAGATACAAACTTTAATATGTTTGTTCTTTATTATTTAATAAGCAAATTATATAAAGAGCAAATTTATATTTGCGATACTTTTTAACTCTTAACATACAATAATTATAATTAAACAATTTTAATCTTATTTTCTAACAATATAAAGTAAATGCTTTGCTTCTTACAAGACAATAATATAATTAAGTTTGATAAAACAAATATTTTGTTGTTAACTAATAAAGTTGCAACTCTTAAGTATATTAAGATTAATAATATTATTTTTGTTTTAAAACTTTTTGTATATAGACAAGTCAAGTTATTGTTTCTAGTTTAAATAAGACTAACAAATCAAATAGCTATTTTAGAGACAACAATATTAATATTTTCTATATTTTTAGAAATAAAGTTTACAATTTATCTTTGCAATATATGTAAAAGAACTTAGAAATACATTGTAAATTCAATATATTTTAAGAATAAAAAACAAAGGTTGTTTTCTAATTTAAAACTATTATAGAGCACTTATTTCGACTTTGTTTCAATTAAGCTAGATTAAACTTTAAGAAAAATAAGAAACTCTATATTAAGACTTGTTTATTTCGTAGTCTACTATTAAATAAATAATACGCTCTTGAAAATATACATTGCGAATTTTTCAATTATAAGAAGAATTATTACAATATATAGATTTCGACTTTTATTAAATACGTCAAATATCTTTCTTTAAATTATTATTGCTTCTTTGCGTCTATTTTTACACGTAATAAATATAACGACAATGCAAATTTTCGAAAAGCGTCAAATTAATAAAGTAACTTTGTTACTATACAATTTAAGATTAATAGCTCGAATAATAGAATCCATTTTGTTATTGCTAAAAAGATACTCTTAGAAACAATTACAAAGTAAATCGACAATTTATCAAATAATAATCGCGAATATTGTTTTGTACTTTATTACTCTAATTTAAGTATTAACAATATTTATATTGACGAAGACTTTAATATTATATATATAGTTAATTGAATATTCTATTTTGTTGTACTCTTATTTATGTTTTTTATAATCTTTAGTCTTTCGCAATTACAATATAAAATAAATACGTTACTTTTTTTTTACGTTTAGATATAAATTTCGAAAGACACTTGAAAAGAATACACAATATTAAGAAGTTAATATTAAGAGCGTACTTTATTAAAGATTATATTGTAATTGTTCGATATAATTTCTCTTTTGCATTCTAAGTTTCGATTCAATTAAAAACTACTATTTTTTCAAAAATCTTTAAAATTTAATTCAAAATTATAATTAAGACATAACAAATTTCTTTTATTCAAAGTAGTTGTCGAAGAATTACATATTATTATATAGTAAATTGAAGAAAAACAACTAGACAACAAAGTAAATTGCTAGACTAAAAAGAAATTACTTTTATAACAATATTTGGAGACAAACAATTTTAAGAAAATTAACTTTAATTTCTTAATAATCTTCGCGATATTAGAAATTACAAGCTTATAAAATTAGAAGCAATAATTATATCTTTGTTGCAAATAAAAGATTATAATTTTGAATTAATAATTGTCAAATGTTTTAACAATACATATTAATTTTTTGTTATAACAAAAACATTTTAAGCATTACGTCGAGATCTTAGTATGTCGTAAATAAATTAAAAGTCTTTAACTTTTGTCTTAAAAAAGAATTAAATCTTTTCGAGTATATATTTTGCACTAATATTTTTTTTCTATCTAGAAGCATCGTCTAGAATCTAAAGATAATCGATATTAAATATTTGATATAACAAAATATATAAACAATTATGAGATAAATAATATATTACGTAAAGTTAAGTGCTAGAGATTGCATTACTTATTGTTCTTATTTGTTATACAATATTCTGCAAAAATAAGTTGTAACTTAATCGCAAAATTTATCTATAATTTCTTATTGTTTTTTCGACAATAATATACTTTGTTTCTAACAAAATAATATATTTTTTTCTTGAAATTTAAAGAAATTGTAGATAAATCAAAAGAGATCGACAATTAAGCTCTTTTTTTAAATATTTGAAGAAGTGCTTCTATTAATATTTGAATTTAGTCTTCGAAACTAATATATAATTGTCGTAGATTAATTGTTCTTTAAAAGATTATCTTGACTTATTAATAAAGAATTAAGATAATTATTAAAAATACTTTATTCTACTTTGCTTGCATTTTACTTTAATATTGTTAATATTTTTATTGTAATTCTTTTACGCTAAGTCAAATTAGAAAGATAAGATAACTTGTAGTATATATAAGATCTAATAATCTTCAACAACAATTAAAGATAAAAAGAAGAATTTATATTTATTGCCAAATTATTATCTTATTTGTAGAAGATAAATAAATAATTTAAACAATTGAATACATACAACTCTTAATAAACTCTATAAAATATATTGTTAAGTTTAGCAAATATAGATAAAGTATTAGTAGAGTAAGAAAATGCAAGAAAAGTAGAGCAAAATATCTTTAAGTAATCTTTATGTATTACAATATTAAATCTTTTATTATATTTTATGCTATCTAGAATTAAACGTCAACAGTAAAAAGTCTTTCAAATAGTTTAAATTTACGCGTAATTAAATTATTAAAATATACTTTTTATAATGCTTATTTTATTTAATTTGAGAATAAAGTTCTTGTTCGTCACAATTGTTTCTTGAATATGAGAATAGATTACTTAAGTATTTTCTTTAAAAGCTCAAATACGAGCTATGTTGACAATATTAAAAATAAAATGCTTTGTTAGTTATTTAATCGATATTGTTGTAATCTTTCTAAAACTTTCTATTAAATTTAATAACAATTTTTAAATGCAATCACGACAATAGTATTATCTTATTAATAGCAAAAGTATAAGTAGTGCTTATTATGTTCTTGATCTATATTAAGAAATCGATTAGCGCGACATTACATATAATAAGTTAACAATAAATTTTTTAATTATTTACTTCTTTTCTAGATAATTAATCGAGATTAACAAATATATATTTAACTTAATTCTTAATTGTTGTAATCTTCTTTAAGAAGCTTTTTTATATTGTTTTTTTGTGTTTAATCTTAAAGACTTGTAATACAATGTTACAAAGACTTTGCTTTAAATTGCATTGTTAATATTCTTAATGCAATTAATTGTAAAAATTATAATTTCTCGATAGTACTCAAGTATACGCAAGAACATTGTACGCAAGAATATTGACACAAGAGCGTTATATAAATTAACGAAAGAGAGTAATTGTACAAACACACTAACTTTATTAAGAAGAAGAATAGTCTTTTAATAATAAACAATGCAAAAGATGATTAATAGTTGCTCTTTAAATATCTTTGCGTCTTGATTAAGTTTCTCGATCGATATTTAAAAGATTAAAAATTAAATAAACAAAAAGGAGTAAAACTTATTGTGTAAAGTAGTCTCTTAAGATATTTAAACAACTCTTCTACAATTAAGATCTTATTTACTCTAGAAGATTTACTAGAAATATATGTCAATCTCTAATAGAAAACGACGCGTTAAGATAAGTATTACAAAAGTGTTATCAATTCTTATCTCTTTTTCTTTACAAAGTCGTCGATTATATTTTCGAATACGTAAAATATATAAGCTTTCGCAAAAACAATAATAATTTTCTTCTTTATAATAAGAATAACAAAATTGTCGAAAAAAGACAAATTTCAAATAATATTTGTAATATTGTCGATTACAAATTTCACTTTTTATTATTAGCGCAAGTTTTATCTTGTATATTGTTCTAGAAAAAAAAACTTATATTATTGTTTATTGTCAAAGCTTTATTTATAAGTTGTTTAATTACAAATTATAAAATTATCTTTACTTATAATTGTCGTTTTAAGATTATTAATCTTAACTTCTTTTACTTTAATTTTATCAAAAAAAAGAAATAAATATTAATCGACAAGTTTAACTTAATTAATTTATTAATATGCGATCGAATATAATTAAAATTAATTTTGCAAAAAAAAGTTACATTAATTATAATGCAATTGTTTACAAAGATTTCGACATATTTGCTCTTCTTTATATAGAAGATATTGTTACAATATTAAATATAATATTAACTTGTAAAAGAGACAAATTGTCAATTATATTTTACAAAGTATGCTTTTATTTCTTTTCGATGCGCATAAAACTCGAATAAAAAGATCTTAAATCTATTAATTTGTTTTGCTTCTTAAAATTTTCTAATTTCTAATATTGTAAATATTTTATTAAATACTTGTTTGTCAAAATCTAACAAACAACATTTTATATAAAAGTATAATATTTTGTTGTTTGTTGTTCTTTTTTTGCTTAAGTTATATTGACAACAAGCTAGCTTTTTTCAGTTAAAAATTGTTGTGTAAATTTAAATATTTAACTTAAACAAAACTTAAAGCTAGTTGTATATAATCTTGCGATTTTTAAAAAGTAATACAAGACAAGACAAAATCGAAATATAAATAATACAAATATACTTTATTAGTAAATTAAGATACTTAAGTTTAATATTATTATCAATATTGTTTTTAAGTTTTGTTTGATAAGCTTTTAATTCTCTAATATAATAATACAACAAATTTTGCTCAAGTTATTTTGTCGTTAAATTACGTTTTAAGTAGATAAAATAATTTTATAAAATAATTTTCTTATTCTCGAGAGAGAGCTTGTGCACATCTCGTAAGACAATTCTTAGAACATCTCTTAATTCGTTAAATTTAATATTGACGTAAAATACTTGTTTAAAGATTTCTTTTTCTTAATTTTTCTATTTTAGTATCAAAATATATTAGCTTTTTATCGACTTACTTGTTTAAATATAAAGAACAAATATATATTTGTTAAGATCGATTATCTCTTTAGATAAAGTTGCTAAGTTTACAAATTTGTACTTAAATATATTATTATCTTAACTTAACAAGAGACGTTAGCAATATTGTAGCAATAAACAAGTTAACATATATTTTGTTAATTAATTCATATTTTAGTTTCGAAATTCGAATCTTTGACTTTTTAACTTTAATATATTTCGTAATCTTAAGTTAAGCATTTTCGATTTTGTTTCTAGCATTTAGCTTTTTTAACATTTAAATTAATTTCTTAACAATATATTTGAAACAATCAATGCTATCAACTTGCAAAGATATATATATGTCTAAATTGTACAAAAACGTATACGCAAGACTATCGAGAAAAATATTTGATAGTTGTAAAGAGACAAACATTTTTGAAACAACATCTATTGATATTATAGTCTTAATAATAAAACAACAATTAAGAACAAAATGTCAAAGAATATAATCGATTAAAAACAATACTTCTTATTTGTAAAATAAGCTTTGTAAGTTTATCGATTTAAGCTATAATATAACAAATAAGAAATCTAGACAAGAGAGAAAAGCTAGAAACAATCAAAGAAAAATAATAATATATTTCTTTCTTAAGCTTAATCAATACTTTTTTTGTTTAAAGGCTCTAGTTACGTTCTTTGCAATAACTTTTCTTATTTTTGCATTTAAAAGATAATCTTGTCAAACATAATATTGTATGCGCGCATGCAAATCTCAAATTTATTGTCAAGTTGCTTTTTTTTCTATTTTAAAAACTAACGTTGCAATAGTTATCTTGTAGCTAGTTTCTTAAGTTTAACAATATAGAATGCAAAGTTTACGCAACTTTAGTGTTGCATTTATTCGATAAAGTATTATTAATATTAATAACTAAGTTAAAACAACTTAGCTTTTAACAAAATAATTAATAAGAATTGCAAGAGACTTATATAATTAATTGCTAAACACTTGCTTCAATACGCTAAGATAATATAAAGTAAGATATTTCTTAAATTTCGTTAATTGTCTTTAAACTCTCGCTACTTCTCTCTTTGTTATTTCTTAATACATTGTTATTTCTCTTGTTTTTTCTTATTAACTATGTTTGAATAAATTATTTTATGCATATCAATATTTTAGAATAAGTATAAATTCGACGAGCATAATCTTTCGTATTATACACAAGAATTTTTGTTTTTTTACTATAGAATTTAATTAACTAAGCAATTTGAAATTAAAGACGCTTGTTTAACAAACTTGCGATATAGTATTATTGATCGAAGTTAAGCTTAAGAAGCGTTACAACGCAATATTGATTGCTTTGTTAAACTTAATTAATAAGTATAAAACAAGCTTTAGAAGACTCTTTAAAATTTTAAGATTCTTAATCGACTTAATATTAAAGTTGTCAAGTTAGTTAATTTTGTTATTAACGTTCTTACAAATAAGCAAACAATTCGTAGCTTCAAAGTATATTAAAATTTCCTAAATAACATAATATATTATTGTAATCGCAAACTCGCTTTGTTATATATTATTAACTTTAATAAACATAATGTTATTAACATAAACGCGCAATCTAGAATTAGTCTCGTATATTATCTTAAGAGCAAGAAAACGTCTTGTTTTTCTTTAGTTCTAAATAGTTTTGTTATACAATACAAATTGTTATTAAAGATTAATAAGTTATGCAATTCTAATACGTAATCAATAACTAACTAGATTGACAAGTATAGAGCTTAACAATATAATCAAACAATCTATAGAATATAAAAATAAAGATCAAGTTTCAATAGCTATAGAACAAATAAAAACAAGAGATATTGCACAATTATTAATAATATAGAGTAGACGTAAGCGGGAAGACTTTCGTTATATATAGAGTATTGCTAATAATATTTACTTTAGAAATTCAATATATATTCTCGAAAGCATTAATTAATTAAATATTATTCTTGAGCAAACTTCTTTTAGACGCAATTTAAATTAATTATTATTAAAAAATAAAAAGAATGTTTAAAGAAGAAACAATCGATTGTCTAATTACAATAATCTCTTAAGATTAAAATTAAAATATCTTTTTTATCTTATAAATTAATTAAGAAGTAAAACTTCAAATGCAAGACATTTTTAATCTAAGATCGACTTAACTATCTTTACTTAATTAATTATTATTTTAACTTTAAAATTCGCAAGTACACAACTCTTCGCTACTTTCGTAATATTTCTGTGCTCTTAATAGACAAAAGTATTCTTTGTTGCTTTAAGATTATAGATCTTGATTAATATATTTTTGCTTATTATTTATCTATTATAATTTGCTATATCGAATAGATAATTTAAAATATATTTTTCTTTTTTATCTAGAGCTACATCGTTGCATTAAATAAGAATTCTGTTAGTTACAAATATATATTCAAAGATGTTTAAAATATCTAATATATCTTCTTGAACATAATTAACAACTAGTAATATAAAGACGTTTACAATAAGAAAGAAAATCTATTTTATATCAATATAAGCACTTTATACTTTAAAGAGAATTTTTACGATATCTTTGTTAATGCAAGTTGTAGCGTAAGCTAAATATTAAGATTTTCTTAACAATCTAATATTTTTAATAAATAATACAAGCAACTTGATTTTGTTTATGTCGATAAATTTGTCAAGTATTGTCTTTGTTTTTAATAAGATAAAAGACAAATTCTAATTTTAATTATTAAAATAAATACAACTATCAAGTAGCTACAAGAATCGATTGTAAACTAAAAATAATTATGTAAAAAAATAAAAAATAAAAAATATAACGCAAGATTAAGTAACTTATCTATTGTTTATTTAACACAAGTAAGCTCTATATACTATAGTATATATAAAATAGTTTAGCTTGTATTAATTTTCTTTGTAAGATATTTTAACTACGTCGATAAAAAGTTGCGCAATAAGATTAAGTCGAACAACGTAAGAGACAAACTACGCAATTAGAAGATTTTCTACGCAAGATAAAAAATAAAGTAGAGTAAAAGCGCACAATGCAAGAAGAGATAGAAGTGAAAATAAATAAAAGTCTTAATAGTTTGAACGTTAATGCTTAACAAATGTTGAGAGCTATCTTTTAGTAAAGCAAGACAAACATTATTAACAAGTTTAACTAAGCTAAATAAGCAATATTTATTGCTATAATTTGCGTCAAATAATAGATTAATTAAAAAGACTAATACTAAAGTAAAAGTAATTTGCGATCTTTTATTAATTAAGACGCAAACAATCTTTTAACATTAAATTAAGTTAAAGATAATAACACTTAAATAATTAAGCAAAACGTTAAGAAATATTTTACGTTAAATAATCTTTTAAAATATTACTTGTCGCAAAGATTTCTCTATAAGTAGTTATAATATTACTTGCAAATATATAATACTTTCTAATTGCTAAACACAAAAGCTTTCGATAATTAATTGATTTGTTAAGAATCTTTTAGATTGTTGCGTTGCAATTATACTCTCTTTATTGCAACAACATCTTGTTAAAACATAATTAAACTTTCGTAAAATAAGATAAAAGCAATTAAAATTTATTCTCTAAGAAAGAAACTCGAAACTCTTTGTACAATGTTCAAATCAAAATATCTTAAAAGCAAAAATATAAACTTGATAAAGATTTTCAATTAACGCATGTTCAATATAGATAAAAAAAACTATTTATAAATTTGTAAGATTGTTAATTAAAGACAAGAGAGAGAAATATTATACTTGATTTTATCTTAGCACTTTAAACTTAATTAATTGCTCGAATTATATGTTTACAAATTAGAAAGGACTCTCTTAATAATAATATTGCGTTCTTTTATGCTTTTTGCAAATTAAGCAATAATAAACGACTTTTACAATATTAAGAATTTATAGTTACTCTTGTTTAACAAACGTGTTAACGTTTATTTTTATTGTATATCAAGATTGTGCAATTATATTTATTGAATAATTGAGCAACATTAAGTTGCAAATCAACCTTAAGCTTAAGAAATTTTTGTTCAAATTATAACAATCTAAAAGACAACAAACAATATAATAGTTAATCGACAAAAAAAATATTATTAGATTTTTGTTACTTTATTATAAGATATTGCAATTGCTATTTTTACAAGACTATAAATAGTTTGTCTACAATAGCAAATAAATGTTGCTTTAAATAAGTATCTTTTTAGTTTTTTCGAACAAATACTATATATCTTTTATAATAGTAGAAGATTATTTATTGTTCTTGTTGCATAATGTTCGCTTCTTTGTATTGATTAACAAATAATTTATCGAAAGTTTGCAATTTATATTCGATATCTATATTTATTAAAGTCTTCGACAACTCTATATTTTATGCAATCTTATTTATATATTCTTAGCGCATAAAGAATTTAGTCTTTGTTTAATAATTAATGTAAAAAATAACAAACAACAAAGTAGAATACAAAATATTAAAGAAGTATATAAAAATAATAATATAAATGACTTTGATAGATTTAAGTCAATATAGCTAATGATAATCTTGCTACATTTATATAGTAGACAACAATAGTATTTCGAAGCTTAAATTTGTGTTTATATATTTATAGTTATACTTATCGTAAATTACATATATTCTTCTTGTATATATCTCTACAACTTTTTTATTTGCACTTTAATTATTTACGTAATCAAATATAAAACTGTAGTTTATCAAAATGTATTGTTAACAATATATTAATTATATTTAAATTACTTTTTTGTTATATAACAATTGCTCTTAAATATCTTAATTAAACTTAAAATATTTGTTATTTTTGTTATTATCGCACTAGCAATACTCGCAACTTAAATATTGCTTATAGTTGCTTTGCTTATAATTGTACTTTAATATTAAATAAAGAGATTGCTAGTCTTAATAACTTTAATTGACACTTATTAAGTTGCAACAACAAAGTTGATTGTTAATCTTGTTGCAATAAATTTAACAACGTTAAGTACTAGCATTGCTAAGAATAATACAACAAAAAGAGTAAGATCTACTACTTAAATGCTAATACATACTAAATAAGCTTTAGCGTAATTTTGAATCGCTTGTAGAATATTAATATCTTGCCCTTAAACTATAAGCAATCAATAACTCTTAATTAACATAAATATTATATTATACTTTGTTTATTTGATTCTTGCAAGAACTTCTTACTTTAACTCGAGTAAATAAATAAGAAGTTAAGCAAAGAAATAGCGTTATTAGAAAAATTCGCATTGCTAAAGCGATATTGCATGTTAATATTAATCGACTTCTTGAAAAACTTTGTGCCAAATAGAATTTCGTAAAGAAGACTAGTTATTGCGAATCTTTCGACTCTTTTGATCTTTTTATAATAATTAAGTTTACGTAGAATGTCTAACAATATTTAGAATTGCACAAGATAAACTTTACTAAGTTCTAGTATTAATATTGAAAGAAACTTGATAAATTCGTCTATTTTATTAAGGAAATTCTAGAGTTGCATAAAATTATAAATAATCTTAAAATACTTTACTATCTTACGCGTCTATTGTGTTTATATTTCGATTTTTATCTTAAATTAATTCTTTAAATTAAAGATTATAGAGTTTTTTAGTTGTTTAGTGTTTGCATCGTAAATTTTGATCTTATTTACTTAAATTCGACAAATAAGTTGTACAAGTATTATGTTTCGTCAAAATTTAAAGATTCTTTATATTACGCTAGTACTTTCGTAAAAGATATTAGAGAGAGTTATACTATTAAAGAGATTTATAGACGTCTTTAGACAATGCAAGCAATTACTTGATAACAAGAAAGTGCAACTTAGTAGTTATAATAATGAGTCAAGACTTAAGATAAGTTGAATACAATTTATAAAAAAGTCGCGTTCGAAAGCTATATATTTTTTTATTATTTAAGATTTAAGATATTTAAGATGTTCAAAATCTTAATTATCTTAATTATTTTAATTTCGAATTTAAGATATTTAAGAGTTAAGTTATCTTAATTACTTTAATCTTGTTAGCAAATCTTCTCTTTTTAATTATTTTGTAAACAGTAATATACAATAAATAGTACTTATTAGCACGAAACTCGTAATACTATCTTCTTTTTTCAAGAATTTTTGTCTTAAAATTATTTATTCTTTCTTATTATATTAATTAAGTTAATTATTGAACAACGTCGCGATTTTGTTACTAATTGTCGCTATAAATACGCTTTTCTTACAATGCGTTCTTGTCGAGTTTGCGTATTATTTAACGTATCTTGTCAAGTAAATAAAGAATATCTCAAGTGTAAAAAGTGTTATCGAAAGAATCGAAAATATAATTTGACTTCTAACTATTAAAGAATAAATAAAGCTATCTAGAAGACTAAAAAGTTGAATAATAAAATAATAGAGTTGCGTCTAAGAATTGCGCAAAAGACAAAATAAAGAAAATACTAGTTTTGTTGTTTAAAAAATATAAATAATACGAAATCGAAAAATATTTTAAAGATCAAAAACAACAAAGAAGAGATCAAATATATTAAAGAGACGTTCGAAGCTCTATTCGATATCATTATCGATTTTTTATTGTTTGCTCTCTTGTTTTTTAATACTTTGTTAACTTTTATAAGTAATTTTGTTATTAACAAAATTGTTGTAGTTTGTTAAAATACTTCTTTAAATTCTTAAGTAACTCTTATATATTTTTGAACATAAAATTTTTTTTTTATTTGATAAAATATTTTTAATTTTCTTGTTATAGAATTTTCTTAATCTTATATTGTTTCTCTTTTTGTAAATAAAAATAAAATATATCTTGTAAAAATATAATTAAATTTGCTAATTTTAACAATAAAATATAAAATACTAGAAATACTTTAACATTCTTAAGTAAGCTAAGTTTGTAATTGATTAATTTCTTTGTTTTCTTAACAAGAAATAATTCGACTTTAATATAATTTAGTTTCTTGCTTAACTTTCTTGTTTTAAGATTTTTTATAAAAAGATATATTTTATTTCTCTTCTTTAGTTAAAATATTATTTTTGTTTTTTGTTTTAATACTTAATTAATTTTTCTTGCATTTTTGAGATATTGTTGTATATCTTTTTTAGTATTGCTATTCTCTTAATAACTAATTAAGTTAATAGATGCTTTTGTTCTTTCTTAAAGAGATTAAATTTTTTGTTATAATTAACAAAGAATAAAGTTATTTTAGTAATATTCGAAATCTTTGCATTTAGTGCTAATTAAGTTATAAATAAAAGTAATATTTAATTGTTATAAATATTATTAACGTAATATCTCAAATATTGTTTCAAACTTTGATTTGTTTGCTTTGTTTAATTATTTGTAATTAAATAATAAATAGTAAACATTTTAAGTCTTATTTCTAATATTAATAAAAGTATCTTTTAATAGTTAGATATAAAGAGCTTGTCTTTGTTACTAATTAATTCTTTAAATATATTGTAATATTGTATAAGTCGATTTAATACAATATAATTTAGGTGTTCTATTATAAACTTTTTTTTGCATAAAATAATATATAAATACTTGATAAATTTGTCAATTATTATTAGTATCGAATTATATTTGTCTTCAATTGCTAGATTTGTTAATTTAAGCAACTTAATAATAAAGTTTATTATAACTTTATTTTATAACAATTTAGATAATTTTTAATATTAAATTTTGTTATAATTTGCATATATATTATATTTGTTTTGCTAACAATTAAAATATTGTTTAATATATATCTTAATAGCTTGTCTTATTTAAAGAAACTAACAATACTAATATAAAAGCTAAAGAATTTTAATTACTTTCGAATGCTTTTGCAATAATTTATTATAATATTTCTTTATATATTTGTCGATTTTGTTAATAAATGTTTGAAGTTTTTCTTTTTTTATTAAAAACTCTTTTTTATTGTCTCTAAGTGTTTGTAAAATAACATTTAATTTATATTTGTTTGCTAATAATAATCTGTTTTTGTTAATTTTAAATATATTGTAATTAAACAATTTTTTTGTTTCTATATAATTACTTTTTTTGTTAAATACGTTTGCTTTATTATTATTTTTGTTTAATATATATTGTATTTTAAATTTGTATTGTTTGAGTTACTTTAATTATTGCATTTATCTTTTATTAAGCTATTTAATAATAGTAAAGTATAGAAGATTTTTGTAATTTGTAAGAATTGTAAATTTTAGTAATTTTTCGATATATACTCTTTATAATTTTAGAAAAACTACAATAGCAAGTAGTTTCTTGTTGTAAATATTATAATTTTATTTAATTAACAAGAGTTTTTTCGAAAAATATATAATTAAATATTATATATCTTTATGCTCTTAATTAAAGCATATATTGATAATTAAATTTAATATATTAATTTTAATCTTGTTTAACAATTGTAAGTTATATATTTTTAGTATTAATTTTTTTAAGCATTCTAGTTTAAAATTTTAAAATAGTTTCTCTTTTGTTAATTTTTATATCTATAACGTCTTCTTCTTTGTAAAATTTGTTAATATTATTGCATTAACAAAGCAGATTTTGATAAATTTCTTTTTGTAGTTTATAGAATCTAGAAAAAATTAAACTTTCTTAATATTAATAAATAAATTTTATTCTTTAATTGCTTGTAACTTTTTGAAATTTATACATATTTTATGTTGTTTAATAACAAATTTAAGAAAATTAACTTCTTTTTAATAAAACTCGCATTTTTTCAATTTAAGATATAGATTTCTTTTATTTAGATATTCTAGTACTTTAAAAATATAATTTATATATTTTTTCAAAATATTTGAGTAAATTATAATGTCGTTCAAGTATACTATAACAAATTGATTCAAATGTTGTTGTATTATATTATTAATTATTTTTTGATACATTGTTAAGACGTTTGTAAGCTCGAACAACATTATTGTATATTTGTATAATTTATATTGTATGCGAAAAGTTATTTTTTACTTTTTCTCTATTTTTATTTTAATTTAGTTGTATATTTTTTATAAATTTAGTTTAATAAAGTATTTTACTCTAAACAATCGATCTTAAAGCTTGTTAATATTGAATAATAAATATTAATTTTTTATTATAATATTGTTTAGCTTTCGATAATTAATATATAGACAAAAGATTTTGTTCTTTTTAAATACAAAAAGAATTAAGTATTTTGTCTATAATTAAGATTTTTTTATAAATTCTTTTTTTTTTCTTTTTTTGCTAGATATTCGCAAAGTGTTTTTAACTTTTTTTCGAATAAAGTATATATAGATTTAAACGTAAATTGCTTGTTTAGTTTAATTTTAATTTTATAATTTTACAATTAATATTTAAATAAATTCTTAATTGTTTTTTTTTAAAACAAATGCTTCTAATTGTTGTATATTTATAATATATACTTTAGCGATTTTTTCGTTGTATTAAATAGTCTAGAGTTCTTAGAAAATTTGCAATTTTCTTTATCTATTTTAATTTTGTAACTTAATTAATCTTTGTTAATATTTATTAAGTCGAACTTTATTAGATTGTTTTTTTACAAAAATGTAAGCTTGCTACTTGCAATTAAGTTTCGACTTAATCTTTTATCTATTATCGAATACTATTAATACGTAAATTAAATATAAATTGCGTAATTATATTGCGCAAATCTAAGTATTTATATATTTTAGTCAATTTCTAGATTGTGTTGCTTTAATTAAGATATTTCTAAAACAATATTATAAGTAACTATTTTTACTATATTAAAGATTAGTTTCTTGTAATATTGTTAAATAGCTATCGATAATAATTTTGTTTCTTTGTTTACTTTTTTATTTTTTGCAAGTAATAAATTTTTATTTACAATTACTAAATTATAAGTATTAGACTTTTTTCGAATAAAGTATTCTTTTCTCTTTACAAGAGTTCTAATTATAAAATTATTTGTTATATTAGAATCGATTATTGTTGCAAATCGACAATTGTTAATTTTAATTAATAAAATAAAATATTGTGTGTGCGTTGTTAAGTTTAGTTATTATTGTTAAGCTAATATATTGCACTTCTTTAATATATTTTTTATTAAAAAATTTGAACTTTTCTTTGCTTTTGTGCTATAATTTTTGCTTCAAACATTTGTTTGCGTTAAGCTTTCTTTTATTATTAAATTGCTAACTTTAATTTTCTAGAAAAGTAATTAATTTTGTTCTTTTTTTCTAGATAAGTCTAGCATAAGTTGTTGTAACAATTTGTTTAATTAGAATTTGCATATATTGTAAAATTCAATTGTTTTATAATAATATCGAATATATTCTTTTTTGTAATAGTATTATTTTTTAATTTCTTCTTGCATTTGTTTATAATCTTCGATAAGCTAATTAAAGTCTCAAGATAATTTGTAATATTTTTTATATATTTGTAAAAGTTCTTCTAATTATATTTTTTGTTTAAGTTAATAACTAGATTATAAGATTTAATAGTTTTCTAAAATGCTTAATTAACTTTTTGCGTAAATACAAGTATTTTGCTTAATAATATTTTATTTAAAAAATTTTGTAACTAATTTAAGTTCTTTATCAAATAGTAATTGTTGTTTAATTTAATTTTAAAAGTATTCGTCTCTATATTAATTTGCTTCTTAATATTGTTTTAGTTATTAAATATCTTTCTTAATATAGCATTAATTTGTCGACAATTTATCAAGTTTTGTAATTGACAATCTCTTGCAAAATAACTTAATTTATTGTATAAATAGCACATTTTTTAGAATTTATTATCTTGCTTTTTTTAGAATTTTTCTCTTTATATTGTTAAATAAAAATTTAATTTTATAGATACAAACTTACAATAGTTTAAATTATTGTACTTCTAATTAAAACGAGATTTTTTTTGCTAATATTTAACTATTAATTTAAAGAAGATTCTTGTTTTTTCGTAAAATTAATTGTATTGCTTTTTTATAATTCTTTTATATAATTTGTTGTTAAAATCGATAACTACTTCGATAAGATAAAATATATTGTTAATAAATTTGCTATTGCGTATAATTTTGTTTTTAAGATTATTTTTAAGATTTTGTCGAAACATTATTATAAGTACGACATTATTTTATTTGATAAAATTGATATATTTTTGAAACTTTGTTGCGTAATTTGTTGCAAAGATTTGTTAAATTAAATGCTAAATTACTTTTTTTGCAATTTGTTTTTTGTTAAATATTTCGAAGATTCTTTGAAACTCTCTTTTGAAATTGTTGAAGTTCGTAAATATTATATAAGAATTTTTGTTATAATTTTCTAAGTATTTGCGTAAGTTAGATTTGATTCAATATTAAGTTTTTTCTCTAAGAAATGTTAATGCAAAAATTGTCTTTTGATTTGCTAGAACAAGATAGAAGATAAAATAAATATTTATCTATATAAGCTAGTTCTTTAGATCAATATAATCTTTATAATAGATATTAGATTTGTTAGTTCTTATCTTGTCGTCTTTATTGAATGTTAATCGATATAATACTATTGAGCTAGTATCTGAAATAGAGACGCGTTAATTTAATACAAATATTTTTAAAATACTCAAAGTGTTACGATAGTACTTTTGTAAAAAATATTAGAGAAAATTATATTATTAAAAAGATTTGTAGACGTTTTTAGACAATGCAAGCAATTATTTGATAATAAGAAAATGCAACTTAGTAATCGTAACAATAAGTCAAGACTTAAAATAAATTAAACACAATTTATAAAGAAGTTGCGTTCGAAAGCTATATATCTTTTTATTATTTGAGATTCAAGATATTTAAGATATTTAATATCTTGATTATCTTAATTATCTTGATCTTGAATTCAAGATATTTAAGAATTAAGTTATCTTGATTATCTTAATCTTCTCTTTTTAATTATCTTGTAAAGAGCGATGCGCCACAAATAGTACTTATTAGCACGCAACTTGTAACACTTTATTAGACAACTTGTTTTATTTAGATGTTAAGATCAATTAAAGCTTTATGCTTTAAAGCAAAATAAATACGAAGTTATTCGATTACTAATTAAAGATTTAAAAGCGTCTAGTCTTTTTTTACTTTGCAACAAAGCGCAAAAGCTAGTAATCAATTATCTTAGATGCGTTCTTTTATTTTTTTATTGTTCTTGAGCTCTCTTAGTAAAAACTCGAATAAATCTTACAATTTGTTAGTAGATTGGTTAGATATTGCAATGCATCGAATATAGATTATTTATAATGCGCAATATTTATAATTAAGTTTATCGATATTGTTTCTTATTTGTTGTCGGTTTTTTCTAAGTAGCGTAGTAAAACTTTCTTTTCGATATTTTCAACGAAAGTCTTTTGCAACCTTTGCTCTTTTAGACTTTGAGCTTTGTTACTTAAAAAAAGAAGAAAAGATTAAGCAACATTAATAAGAAGAACGTTAACTTACTCGAATGTTGAACTTGAATCCAAAAGTAATCTAAGAAATACTTCGAATCAAATAGCTAGATTCGAGAAGACCTTAAATAGAACAATTGACTAAAAGAACAAATAAAAAATTCTATTAAGATTGTTAAGTACATAGAGACAAACGATTTAAGATTATTATATCTTATTAGAAAAGCTTCAATCTTAGTTCGTCGAAAACAATTAAATTTAAGCCTAAATAACTCTAGCAACCAAAAGAGTCGAAAGAGCAAAAGTGCTAAATATTGAAACGCAAGTTATATTATATTACTTGAGCGCAAAGAAAGTTATATAAATAAATTAAATTTAAGTATTACAAAGAATAATAAAGATCTTTGTTAACGTCTCTTAGAACTAGAATAGACTCTTTCTAAGAATTTATTGTTTTGCAATAATTTGTTTGAAAAAACTTATCGCAAGATAAAAGACAAGAATAAAGCGAGAATTATTTAAGACATTGCTTAATTAGTTGTTTCTTCGATAGAAACTCTCGCAATCTACAAGATTATACATCTCGAATATTTGATTAAAGAGATTAACAAATACTAAATAGATAACATAGCAATAAAGAGTTTACTATTCAAATCAAACTACTTTGTTAAATTTAGAAGATTTGCATTTAGCGACAAACAACTCAAGAAACTTAATTTGCTTATTGATAACGTCTTCGATATCTTCTTATTTGTCGCAACTTATTAAATGTACTTTTTCTTTCTTACTTGCGAGATAAGGTGCGACGTTGTCGCTCTCGATATTGTTAATTGTTAGAACGCGCACAACATAATTGTCGAGCTCTCTAAAACTGTAAAGCGCGAGAAAGAGCTAGATCAAGAGATTCTCGCCTTTTTTATTTCGTACGATTATAGATCGATAAGAATCTACAATTACTATCTAATAATTAAAGAGAACAAAACTATCTTCTATTGTTATTTTATTCAAATATTTGACTTTATCGAACAAGATAAAAGAAAGAAGTAAATAGCGTACAAGTTTGTCAAAAACGTGTAAAATACTTAAATGTCAATTTAGCACAAAAGAATTTGTTCGATTATTGATAATATGCTAGTTAATATCAATTTTAATCTTTCTTAATTTGCTTTTTTTTTCAATCTATATTTTAGAATTTGTAGCAATCCAATATCGATTCTATGTTAAACAAAGATAATAGTCAATCAAGCTTTATAACTTTAAAGAAAAATACTTAAATTAATTTGCTTTCAAAATATCTAATACTTTACTTTATATTAGAAGCAAAAACGATTTATTAATAAATTTAGATAGTTTTGATTCAAGACAAAAATTAAGATTTAAATAGAGAATAACGTTTAACTTTAAGAACAAGAACAAACTTATAATTGTTATATAATTTATTAAGAGATCAATTTATTAACTCTCGCATTTATGTCAAAGCTTCAAGCGATTTCTTATAATTAATGAAAAAGCTAATATTAACACTCAGCGTAACCGACGGGTTGGGTTTCAACCCGAACGGGTTGACCCGCCCTACCCTAACCCTGGGGCCGGGCAAAAGTTCTAGTCCATCCGGGTGGGTCGAACGCATAGAGCGCGTCGAGCGCTCAACCCAACCCGCCCGATCACGTGACGTCACGTGACGCACTAGCCATATGCGACTAGCGTGGACCCTGCGCTAGCCCAATCGGGTTAGCGCATAGATAAGATAAGATAAGATATGCTAATGCTAACGCGACGAAGTTAGCTTGGGTTCTTAGCATTGGCCCGACGAAATCCGACCCTAGGGTCGGGTTCGCGCCTTGACCCTGGCCCAACCCTACGGGACCCAAGAGAGTGGGTCGGGTTGAGAAAAAAGTGTTCGACCCGACCCAACGATCACACTATTAATACTTGACACAAATTTGTTAACATTCTTAGATTCGAAAAGATTATCGCGAAATTTGAGATCTCTAACATAACGTATTAGAGACGCTTTTATAATTAATTTTGCGTATTTTTTTATAATATTAAGTCGAATAATATTGATAAAGTCTACAAGATTCAACGCCAAATTTATAATTAAATTAAACGTTTACTTACTTTCAAATGCCTTTGTTGCAACTAAACAAACAACTAGATAAGAGCTTATAAGAGCGTATATATTATTATTATCTTGTCTAAGCTTATTTAAAAGATTTATTGCAAGCTTACGCTTACAATAGTCGCGATGCACTACTAGTTAAATAATTTAACACATTGTTTTTCCTTAGAAAGTCTAGCGACAAACAAAGACATTATTAGCAAGATAATTGTCCACAATAACCTTGATATAAACGCATAAGAAATCGTCAAATAAATATTCGACTTGTATTTTTCTTTGCTAAATTTAACACGACAATCTAATTATTACTTAGTAGAGAAACCAATATTAGTGTAAATTGACTTATTGATCTTTGCAAACTTGCCTAATACTTATACAATACGTTTGCTTCAAACTTCGTAATTTTTATAGAAGAGCTAAAAAGTTTCTTCGAGCATACTATTTGTAATCTAATTGTTCTAATACTTTTTAAAGAGCTTCTTCTTTATTCTTAAACAACTTCTTTTAGTATCTTGTAAACGCGAGATTGTATCTTAGATTGTATAGAGAACGCAACAAACTAGTGCGATAATTTCGATAACTTTATCAAGAAGATATATAATTCTTACATATAAGTTCTTATTAACTTCTACAATTTTGAAATCTTGTACTAATAATACTAAGACTTTGTTTGCACAAGTAGAGTTATTAAAAGCGAGATAAATTAAGATTTTAGATATTGCTTCGTTATTAGTCCCAACAACGATAAATATAAGGCGAAAGAGTTATGTGTAAATAACAACTAATTATTTCTTGCACCAAAAGTTAAGTTCCTTCTATTCTAGTTTATTCTTTATCTTTTATCTACATTTTTATCGTTCTAATAGCTTGCTACTCTCTTACTATTATTCGCTCAAATAAAACTCTTCCCAATGTTATCAAAGAACAAGTTAGCTAGCTTTAGAGTCTCTCTTATAGTTGTTTGAAAAATAATAATTCTTGATCTTGTCTTCTCTTTTTTGCGAGAAATCGAATTTGCGAATCTTGTCTTAAGTGCGTAGCTCAACAATAATTGCGAGATATATATAATTTGATCAAATGCGTTCGACAATAAATTTACTAATAGCATCTTCGTCTTTAAGCTCGATTGTCTCTTTGACATTTGCAAGAAGTTGTAAAAACTTCTATCTAAAGACACGTTATTCGCTTCGAGAGAAATCGCGATTATTGTATAGAAAAGAATCTAAATATTTCGTTCGATCTTCTTCGTAGATTTTTGTGTATATTATATAAAAAGTCTCTTTAAGATGCGAACGCAACTTCTTAATTGTTTTCGAATGCTTAAAGCAATCTACAACTCAATCGATACTTCGATTGTAAATATTCTTTAAAGAATAGCTTTTAAGATAATATAATTAAGAGTATTCGCTATCGATTGCGATATCAAATCTAGAAGATAATTCTATAGATAAAAAAGACTACAAAGAGAATAACTCTTAGATTGAATAGATTGTTAATTAATATTTACATCTTTAAAGAGATAGAAAGTACGTTATTGTATATTTGTAGATGTTTAATTATTCTAATAAGATTCTCGTCTCTATTTGCTTCGATAATCTTTTAGAATTTACGAAATGCAAGTTAATAGTGCGATTGAGATTTGTTTGTTTATAAGAAAAGAAGAAATATTGCACTTTTCCCTTGTTATATATATTTAAGTCGATCTATCTTTTTTGGTCTTATCAACTTAAAGCTTGCATTGTTTTTTATCAATTCGTAGTGCTTCTAAATATCTAAAACAAGCTTTCGATCTTATCTTAATATAATATTGATAAAGAATAATTTGAAAATCGCTTGCGATATCTCTTGAGAGTTAACAAGAAAAGAGAGAGAGTCGATCGAATTGTTGTTGTCTACGTCGTTAAATAGCTTCTTATTGTTTTCTCTTTAAAACTACTTAATATTTCTAGTTTATGTAATCTTTAAATTCTTCTTCTTTGCGTTTGTTCTAGCTCGTCGTCGCTTCGCTATTAATTTAACTATCTTTAAAACAATTGATCTTCTTATTTCGATATTTCGCGTATTTCTAGTTGGATTTGAGATTGTTGTATTGCTTGCATTGCTTGCAACAAATCTAATGTTAATAAATAAACTTTATAAATTCTTGCGCAAAGCAATTAAGATAAGAGAAGCGATAAAAAGCTCTAAATTAGATATCTTAAATAAGATTGTAAAATGCAAAGTAAAAGAAGAATCTCAAAATTTAGAATTTTGTTACTCGATAAACTTTGAGTTAATTATCGAATTTGGTAAATCGTCGAGTCGCTTGTTGATCGACCTAGTAATAATAAAGTAAATAGTAATTTTTACTTGTTAATAAAAATTTTATGCGTATTTTATCTTAACTTCTTATCAAAAATCTTTCTTCGAGCGACGCTAGAAAAAAAATAGACACCTCGACGAAGTATTGAAATTTATTTCAGGGTTGCATCTAGGGCTAACCTAAACATCAAGATATCTATAAACTATTGGTGCAAATCGGGGTGTAGACCTCCTAAATCGAACTGCACGGTTTGCCAGATGCCTCAAACTAAACTGCACTAAACGGTTTAAACTGATAGTGCACCAATAGTGTGAAACGGTTTGCAAACGCTTGCGAACCTTGATTGCAGCTGATATTCAGCTGAAGATCCACTTGTGCCTGAGCAATGTTGTCGCTTCAGTGACTAAAGTGGCTAGGTCTAATAAAAGGCATTCTCTACGTCGACCTCAAGTATCCCGGTCCCTTGTCCTAGTATCCTAGCCTGACTTTCTACATCGAAGAACATTCTGAGACCCTGTACCAGCTCCTCTGCTACCTGCGTCGCCAGATCCGTCGGCTCAGTCGCTTTCTTCGTGTCAAAGATCTCGCTCATAAAGAAGACGTTCCTGGTCTCGTCTTTGACAAGCCCTTCCTGCGCCTGCCGCCATGCTAGATGGCGCGTCAAGACCGTCGTGTCCTGCGCATATACTACCTCGCCTTCGCCCACTGCAACAGCTTGAGCCTCCGCACCTGCATCCAGAGCCTTGAAAGTATCGCCCGGGCCACTGATGCGGAGTTCCAGGGGCTTGATGCTCCGCGTTTGGAGCTCGCCAAGATCGAACGCACCGGCCGTGACGCCGTACTTGAGGGACACGGAGTTGTAAAAATCGACCACAGGGTTGATTGGTCGAAGGGCGGCCTTTTCCTTCATCAAGCGCTTGTAAAGCGACTCGTTGGACTGTGGGAACTTCTTCGAGGAGAGATTGTAGGCGGCTTTGAGGGTTTCGCGGTAGAGAGCGATGCGCGGGTGAGACTGCGCGTTGGGATAGGAAGAAAGATCGGACAATGTGGAGGCAGCTGTCTCCTGGAATACGTTCTATCAGTCAAGAGCATGAGAAAATTGAATGTGGATACTGAGCTACGCTACCTCTGCAAAATTTGTCACCTCGTCGTTGACGCCGGTGTTCGTAAGATTGTACGCTGCAACGACGACAACTTGCAGATTCGGCAGTGAAGTGGCAACTTTGGGGGCTAGAATGAAGCGATCCATGTTTGTTAAGGCTGTGGAAGAACTGTTGTCGTGCTGATGAGGGAAGACAACGTGGAGGGAGCGAGATGGAGGCGGGGAAGATACTCCTCCACTCCTGCAAGGAAAATGTTGTGTAACCCGAAAATTAAAATGCCGCATTGCGTACTCAATGTCCTTGTCACGACTAGCGATGCTGCGAAGCCACGTCTCGAAGTACTACGGAGCCGACATCGGCTAACATGATATATCAAATTTCTATATACTTTATGTCCGGCCTTGCGCTGCAGTCACAAACGCTGTGGGCATCCACTGCTCGTGACGAGTGAGCCGGGATAAAGCAGTATTTCCATTCGTCTCCACCTCAATGGTCCAGCAGTCTTCCTTGGAAGATGCCTTCAGTCCGTTGCAGTGCCTGGTGCGAAGCCTGATTACTTCTTCCTCCTCTTCCACCGGGTTACCTACAAGGGCAATTGACTGTCCAACGCTGAGAATGCGGGGTAATATTGCGCAAGGGCCAAAGTCTGTTAAGTGAGTTCTGCGACGGAGTTTGATGAATGCGAAGGCTGCTCGACAGTAGACTTTCAACAGGTCCAGGGTCGAAAGCCTCGAAAATTGTCTGCGGCTGCTTACGAGTACTTCTTGGAAGCAGAGTTGCCCTTGGACAACAAATACAAGCCGTGAGTCTATCCATTCTCTATCAGCGTTGCCACTGGTCGTATCTTCGATCATGGACTTACCTTCGATCTGGAGAAGCTGTCCAGGCTGATAATGCCCAACCCTACCGCCTCCGCTCAGAAATTGAGCTGTGATGGTGGGAAGCTGTTCGGTATCGTGCAAAATAGAGTCGACAAGGCCAGGGAAGAGTGCGCGCGTTAAATCCCGAGCTCGTGGACGTCTAATAAGAGCCGCGACTGCTTCCGTTTCTGACGCGATATTACAGACTATCGAAGAGTGTTAGCAGTAGTCAGGACTTGTGCCTGGCCAACCTACAAGTGTCGCCGGACGGAGCGACCGCTACTATTGGATTGTTTCGCACGACGTGACGACCCGGACATCGACACCATTCCACAGCATCTGCATGATCCTCGAAAGCCAGCGGACCACATATCGCTCGGTCAGTGTATGACACCGACCAACGAGCTGAGAAATCGAGTGGTATGCCACCTCGCTGAAGATCCATGGCTGCTGGCGAGCGATGCATGATTCCGGAGAAGATGATTGTGCGGCCTTCAAAACTCTCACGAATTTTGGCCTCAAGAAACTCAACCGCCGACGTGTCTAGGCGATGCACCTTTGTTAAATCGATAATAACGAAGTGCGTGTCCTTTGTGTCGCTTTCACCAACAGCCAACTTTGCCTCGAGCGACGGAACCGTGGCGAAGACTAGACCATCGCAATCAGAATCGAATGCGGTCGATCCGAACAACAGTACTCACAAACGTATCCTGTGAGAACCACTACATTGATCTTGGATACATTCCGATCACTGAAGCGTTCTGGAGATTGTTGTTCGATGGAAAACCCTGGTAGGGCAACATCTGCAGATTTTTCAGGTGTAGACGAGTTTTGGAGATTGACGCTACGAGCGCTTGCCCAGGGTGTCGAGGTCAGACTGGTACTGATACTCGTACCGTGTGCCAACGGCGAATATCTGGTGCATTTGGCCTCTTCATCCAGTTCAACAGCGGTGGCTCTCTAGATGTCGAATTAGAAACATGGCTATAAAGACTTCTCGTGGTTGACTGACCGTATCGACAGCTCCCAGTAAAAGGTAAAGCACAGTAGCAGCTCCAATACCCACACCAAACCCTGCTGCAAAGCCAAGGAAGGTACAAGCGATGAGAGTCACCATCATCACCAGCCACTCAGTACAAGCGAGTGTCTTCGCCGACTGCCAGACAGCTTCCAACGTAAGTTCTATACCAAGAAACAGAACGAGAGTCGATGCAAGTACGGTTGGTACGTAAGGTAATACCCGGGAAGCAACGAAGAAGAAGACCAAAGTCAAGGCCGTCACGATTCCTGCCTCAAATCTCCCTCCACCAGCACGAGTAAAGAATGTCGAGTATGAAAGTTGCTATACAAGGAAGATCAAGGGTCAGCTGTGAGAAGCACAAGACTCCAGATCAGACAGATCAACCTACTAGAATGTTAGGAGCAGTTCCTGCCACTCCAGCCAGAATGTTCGCCACTCCTTGTCCGATGAACTCATGATTCGTATTGACTTTCACCTTCAGTGCTAGGCCTAGGGCTGGGACATAGATTGGTAGATTTAAAACACCGATTACAACAACGAGGACGATGTTTGTCATAGAACTTTTGAACGCACGAGGTTCCACCTTGGTAAAATCGAACAGCTTCCAGTAGAGCCACGAATTTCCAATACCGCTTTCATGTTTCGCCGAACTTCCAATCTCGAACAACCATCCATGATTCACGAGTTTCGTCATGCCTTTCGAGTTGGCTTTGTGCAGCGAGGCAACAGTGATCCAGAAGACGATAGGCAAGAACAGAAAGAACAGTGGCACATAATAAGCGTGGTTAGTGCCGCCCAAAGTCATTCGTCGGAGGAGATTCGAGCGCAACGACAAAGAGAGAAAGAAGGCTGGGATACACGAGGCAGAAAGCAGGCCAAGATGATCAACTGCGAATAACATTCGTCCTGCAGATGAGAGGCTGAGTCCTGGGGAGGACCGCGGGAAAGGAAGACCGATTCCGAGGACGAATAGCGACACTCCAATCCCGCCAATGATTCCGGTAAGGACCGTTTTCGGAAAGTACGCGACCTGGAACAACAGATACTTAGTCTGTATTGCGCATACGAATCGTATCTGTCCCCACTAAAAGTCAAGCACCACTTACCAAGCGACCAGCCCTACAAACGCCCAGTACTATAAACAGAATACCTATGAGAAAGCTGGTGAGTGCATACGCAACCATCACGGTGGGAATGAGTGCTGGGCTGTCGTCGCCAAGTGTACGGTGTATGTCGGAACCTATGCCTCGGAGAAAGGGCAGGATCTCTATGAGCATAGCGCCTAGAGCGCCAGGGAACATTGAGCCACCGAGAGTCATTGTAGCTTGTGACAGAACAGTACTAAAAGTGATTCAGTCTTACGACCCACCTGTAAGAAGAACATCGCCTACCTCATAATGTACATGGACATTCCTTGTATCTGGATGGATATGAAGACTGGGCCATCGGAAGGGAACAGAAGCAAACCAGTAGACACTGGATAATTGTCAGGACGTGTATTGTCGAGAGCAAGTATCAAGCGGGAATGGCGGTACCTGCATCGAGAACATTAAACAGTGTCCCTAGCAAGATGGAGGGACAAGCGCGATATAGACGTTGGCGTGAGACAAGAGGGTTGCGATATTGTAAAGTACTCAAGGTGATCATGATGGTAAAATGTTACCGAATGAATGAGGGGCCTAGGCTGGGTATTGCTTAAGTAAGGAAAGAAGGTGTATGTGAAGTAAAGTTGGAGACAAACAAAACGCATGAGACAGACGTGGTAGGCTTAATGTAGATCATGGTTTGCCTGGTGTCTGAGGTGGATTTTCATCTGAGTCATAGCAAACCAACTTCCTGGGGCGCTTGCTCCGTTCGTGCTTGCCTGAGCCGGGAAGAGCTCGCCACATCCGGGATGCAACAGGCATCCGTCCTCTAAGGCGTTCTATGACGAAATAAACAATCGCCTACATTGGTGGACATACAGCTCCACATGGAGGCCACGTGGGACAAGCTGCCTGATCCAGAGGTTTTGCGTAGCAATCGTGTCCGATTGGTCGCAACCGGTGACGGAGCAAGCATGTCCCACCACACGGTGATCATGCAGCTTTATGCGGAAGCCTTACTTCCAGTGGGCGATTGGGTGAGCTTGCTTGATTTGAAATGTATGAAAAGTCTGAGAACGAGATCTAGTAAGAAGTCACAAAGCGCTAGACCCGATCATGCAGTAGCTCCGGGGCAACCAAATTTCCTCCACTTTAATTTGCGCGATCCACCAATCTTGCCAGAATTATCGTCGTCTGGTTGATCCCGTCTTATGAAGATCCGTCCTAGCCGCCAAGAAGTAGATAAGCTCACAATTATGTCTGATGTGATAGTCAATGAATATGCCCAAGGCGTTAAGAGTATGACACTGGAAACGAGGCAATTCGACTAATATTGCGAGTCGGCTGCGTCATTGGGCATCAGCTCTAGGCTGGCTGTTCTAGGCAGCGAGACCAGACACGAAGACGCGTTTCCACTTACTCTTCTCAGCTGATAGTAAACGAACCCTGTCAATCGTCTTTGCAGCTTTCAACAAAAGGTGCTCGACCCCTGACGAGGCGTCAAACCGATGTAACTCTGCGTTAGGTCCTTACAATCACCTATGATTCCTAATGGAAGAGGACGCTACGTAGTGCCCTGCTGCACAGAAGGTACTTAGTTGCATATGCAGTCCATTATACAACTTAGTGCAAGTCGACGAAAGTGTCTAAAATCATATCCTTTGTTCTTGGAGACTGCACTAGACTGTAAAGCATTATTTGGTTAGATTTTATAAAAATGATTTTGTAAGCTCTAGCTAAATACACATGTTATAAAGTCATTCCTAGGCAACATCTAATCTGCCAGCGACTTTATCTGACATTGCACGTCATCAAACAAATATGTATCAACATTAGGTATCAAAAATTGCGGTCTCCTTTTACGAAAGACTTCTATTGCATGGTTGAAAGCTGCTTTGCTCCCATCTAGATTCTTAAGTTTGAGACGCGTAGAGCAAATGAAAAGATAAATCAGACCATAGGTGAAAGTCTTCTCTTCAAAAGGGTTGTACTTTCTGTTTAAATTCAAGGCCTCATTCCAGCGCACTTTAGCTTCGGACAATGGAGAAATACGCGCCAAGGCGATAAGTGCACGTACATGACCTAGGCGATCAACGATATTGGGTTCAATTAGCCTGCTATAGATGTCGCGGAGTTTCGTAAGTAGACTATCTGCTTTGTCGAATCGACATCGTCTTACTTCCACCTTAGATAGGGAAAGGAGCAAGCGTCGAAAGCCCTTCGAGTACTAGGCGCGCGCTCTTAAGCGCCCAATCTTTGGTCTTATCATCTCATTAGCTTTATCTAGGAACATCGTCTCCTTTGCCATGCGTTCCTTTGAATAGTTTGAGTCGAATTTCTTGCGTTGTAAATAATCTAGTTCGCTATAGAGATTCGCAAGATTAAACTTCATTAAAATTCGCTTAGCTTCGCGAAGTCTATATATCGCGAGACAACGTTCAAAGAATTGCTTTGCTTTATCGAAGCAATCTTGATCTCTAAGAATTCGATTAGCGCAATAGATTTGATCCCAAGCTACATCAAGTTGCTTCTTCGTATCGTTTAAGAACATTCAACATTGTAGTTTCTTGTTTGCCAACTCGAAGTCGAAGTTGTAGACATAATTGGTGATCTATGAGAGATGCAGGAGTTCAAAAACAAAGTATAATCTCGATTTCGAATTAGGGCTTGAACGATTGAGAAATTCTTGTATTAGACGATTCGAGTCGCATACATTTTCTTTCAAACGCAATAAAACACTTTGTCGATGAACGATTTTAGCTTGTAGATACATGATTGCTAGATCTTTTAACAACTTGTCGATCATTAAGAGAAAATAATATTGTCTGCTCAATGGCTCGAACGTGGAGGCGACTAGCAAGGTTTCCACGAAATTGTTGTCGCAAGGTAGTTCGAGACCTGTTTTCGCATGTTGTCGCAAAATATGCTCTAGGACAACTAATACATTTTCTAGTCTAGGTTTACCAAAGATGTAAGCGACGTAGTTGAAGATACTACTAATCTAATTTATAGCGAACTCCCTGCTTGGCTTCTAGGAAAGACATAGCAAATCAACTCGAAGGCTTGTTGGATCCAATATAATCTATCTCGACTATATAGGAATTAGATAGGTTGTGCAGCTCTATTTAATACGATTATTCAATTAAACATTGCCCAATTTAGTTAGCGTGATTCCAAAAGAGCAAGCAGATCTAGCGACTTAGCAGTCCCAATTAAATCAATATTTAATTATTAAATATTTATTCAATTGATTCATCATCTTATTCAATTGCTTCAATTACTCGTTTAGACGTAGCTTATAAAGATTATAATCATCTTCTCTATCGTCGTCGTCGTCGTCGTCGTCGTTATGCCTAGAGATATACTTAAAAGCCATTTTCACGTTCTTGATTTAAGCACTTCTTCGCGATAATTGAAGTTTTTGCAATCATTGCTATCTTTGCGATCCTCGCAATCATTGTTATCTTTGCAAATCTCGCAATCTTCAAAGAACACACAACGATTGCCTCGTAAACGAAAAAAGATGATCTAATTCAAATTAAAGTCGTTTTAACGATTGCCAAAAAAAAAAGAAGACAAGTTGATAAAAAACATCAAAGAACAATTACACAAGAATTGAAGAAAAAAAATGTCAAGTTAGATGCAAATAACAATATTAATTTCGACTTTTATATTTAAAACATCGTTAGTCGACGTTATGCTTTTAGCACTTCTAGTGCTTCTTCGTCGTCAAAAATCTCTACTTCTCTTGTTTTTCACAAGCGAAAGAAAGATTAACAACTAAATTAAAAGCTTAATTACGATCAACGACTTACAAAGAAAAACGATGTTATTTTTGCCAACATATGTGTGACTAGATTTGCGAAGTACGACATTAAGACTATGTAGCGTTTTTGAAATAAAATTAGAAAGAGATTCGAGATAGCAATAAATTATAAATATGTCGACGTTAATAAATGAATAAAGCACTTAATAAGTAAAAGAAAAGCAAACATTAAAGTTTTACACAAATCTAGTTATGCAATACGAGACGACAATTAAATTCAAGTTATCAATAAATAAATGTCTACATTCGCAACATATTAAAAAGCGAAAAATCAAAAGAGCTTTTCGCGAAAAAAAAAATAAAAAAGAATGCAAAATACGAAAAAAGAAGAGATAAACTTAGTTAACGACTAAAGAATAAATCGAACTACGAAGTTTTTTTCTTTTTCTTTTTTTTCTTCTTCGTCGCCTTCGTTAGTAGTGAAGAGAGCTTCAAAAATTAAAGCAATTTCGAAGATAATAACTTTAGTATATTCTTTAACGCAAAGAAGAATGCAAAAGAATCGAAATTCGTAATAGAAACAAACTCTTTATCTAATAACGATGCAATAATAACAAGAGATTTAGACTACGAAGAAAACATAAATAATAATTGACGTGCGAGAGTATAAATCTTATTTGAAAATAACGACAATTATTCGTCTATATTCTTTGAATCTTTATTAAATGAATTTACATCGTCAAAGTTTATAGAACGTCAAAAAAACAAGATTGCAAAATAGTTTCGAAGTAATAGAAAAATCTCGAAAAGATCTAAACAAACGCGTGTTAACGTAATAGACAACAAAGACTTAGACGTTTTGCAAGACACATTGATCGACTACTTCAAAGATCGAACGTCATCGACAAAAAATTTATCAAAACAAGAATCTTTGCTAAAGAAGATAAAGAATACATTTAAAAGACATTTGATAAAACATATTGTAAAAGTCTTGAAACTTAAACGTTATTTTAAGAAATTGTTGCATAAGTATTATAAAAAACATATTTATTTTTGATGAAATAATTTGTTTGAAGATTTAACTAGACTTAGCAAGAATATAAAGAAACTAAAACAATTATATAGAAGTAGTAGAAAGAGATTCGTGACAAGTAATGCGAGAAAGAAAAAATTCGCGACAAATAATGCGAGCGACAAGAAAATCAAGATAGATAATGCGAGCGACAAGAAGGTCGTAACAAACGATAAGAGAAATAGAAAAAAAAAACCAACAAATAATCTAAATTTAAGAAAGTGAATCGTGACATTAGATGCGAAAAGAAGACGTTTTTGCGAAAATATCTATAATTTGAGACGAGAGACACTATTATCGCATTTTTTTCTTCGAAGCTTCGCAAGCTTCATTTAGAAAGAAAAGAGACGACAAAATGTCTAGTTATTAAACTTTTATATACAATATTGTTTCTTTCAAGAGTGTTAAATATTTATTAAAGAGATGTGATGCGCGAGTTGCAATACAAACGAGTGTAAATTGCATTTATCTTGTCGACGACTTGAAATTTTATCTTCGAACAAAGAAAATAATGATTTAACGTTTAATCGCATTTGCGTTAATAATATCTCTAAAAAATTCTTGAATCAAGCAAATAAAATTTAGGTCGAAAAGTGCTTACATCGACGACATTATTTACAATCACAATTTTTTGCCAAATTAATAGAGAGTTTCTAATTATTAAAGATATATAGATAATTATGTCATTGCGACGATTTAATGCGATAATAATAAGAAATGACAAAAGAAAAGAAAGAGAACGAAAATTGTTTTCGAGAGTTTAATTTAAGATTCTTCTCTATGTTTTAATAATTAAACAACGACATCAAGATTTAGGACAACAAGCATTAAAGATTAGCACTAAAAAACTTTATCGAAGCTAAATATATATATAAACACAAGAGAGAAAATCTAGTACTTTTATAATGTAGAGCTTTCGAAATCGCTAAAAACTTTATTGACTTGCAAATATTTTAAAAGACTAGAAGATCGCATTGCAAAGCGAAATTCTATTTAATTATCTTATAAATACGTATAGTAATTAGTTAGAAAAATTGTCGCTAAATAGAGATTTTCGATCGATTATAATTTGACTTTTATTTGCGTCTTAAAAGCATTAAATATTCACAAAGTTTAAGTTAAATCAAAAGAATTTTCGACAACAATGCGAGTTCCAAACATTCGTTTATTAAAAAAGATCTATCTTTTGTTTGTATAATTTAAATAGAAAGACATAATGTACAATTAATAAATATAGACTTTATCGTTATACAATTGAAGCTTTCTTCGATCTTTAAAAAGAGTTTTTAATCGATTTTGCAATTCAAACTTTTGTAGTATCGTAACGTTGTTCATTTTGTCTTTACAAGAATCGTAAATAGATTCTATTAAATCGTTCGAACAAGTAATAACTAATTAAATCATTTCGTATGATTTTTTGTAACTAGAGTAATAGAATTTTTGTTTCACATTTGGCTTGCAAAACTTTTAAAAAGTCTTATTAATAAATTTCTATATAGTGCTTTTGCCTCTAATTTTTTCTACTTTTTTTATCGCTTTAACGTATCTTTTGATGCGTATATAGATAAGCGTTAAATGCTATCGAAGCATATTGTCGTATTAAATTTCGAAATGTTTAAGAAAATCGTTAAGAACGCGAAAAAGATAGAAGAAGAAACGATTAAATCGTTTTGTCAATTTAAATAGCTAACAAGAATAAAATAATTTGTATAGAAGGCAACAAAGAGCGAGTTTGAAGAATAATTTAACACGATTGTTTCATTCGATAGCATCGATAACAAAGTAATTAACAAACAATCGAATTTCCTTCTTATTAAATCGCATTATATGGCGAAGGCGTTTAGAAAAAACTCGATCTAGATCGAATTTAAATCTTTTATATTTCACTAATTTAATGTATGGATGTCGAGGATTGTCGACGAGATGTTAACTCAAAATAACGACAATGACAAGGGCAAGGGCGATAGCTATACGTATGCCCTAGTCGTCGTCGATCAATTGGGTCAATTAAATCAATTAAGACATGCTAGATAGGATGAAAGGGATTAAGAATGCACATTATTGATGGGAGAGAACAAAAATTAATCAAATACGATAATCATTAGATTGCGATCCATATTACTCGATCTAGTATAACGCGAGCGAGCTAGCGATCCTAGATCCCACTAGCCCTCGCAAATCAATTGAATAATCGTATTGAATAAAGCTACGCAACCTATCTATTGGGCTAAGTCAATTTGACAAATGTAAACTTCCACGCCATTCGATTCTTCCACATCAATTGTTGAAAGCAAGAGAAGTTTCTCAATAGCTTGTCGCAATTTCTCGCCCTCTAAGAGAAGAAACCTTAGATGTGAAGAGAGACCAGCATTTTGCGATGTAATTTCGTACATTTTATCTAGATTATTGCATCTTTGTTGCGAAGAGATTGTGCGCTCAACTATGAATCTTGGGATGCAATCACCCATGACGTAGAACAATGGCAGTATTGACGCTTTAGTTGGTGCAAGATTTGCGATTTTCGACATCGACAAGATTTGAACGCTCTTTGAAATAATGTCTCGACCTAGATCGTTTGCTTTGGCCATGAAAGAATCTCCTAATCTTGCGAGGCAAGATAGTTGTGATTGCTTTGCTATGATGGGATTTTGATTAAATGATGTGTGCTCTTAAGACGACGAAGTTGGAAGAAGTGGCATTTGTTGAGTTCTTCTTGAAAAGAACGAAGACTAAGAGTTGACTTGCGCTCTAAAGAGATGAGACAAATTATTCGAAGTGAGATTTTACTCTAGAGTTTTATTGTGACGATTTGCGATAAAAGATATTTGTTGTTGCTTTCTAGATAAGACTTTTCGTGGATCTTGCCCAAGAGCGAACAACAAATCGCTTGTTAAACGCTCGTTATTGCTTTGAAAGAAACTTGATATCAAGATCTCGAAATTAAGGTTCAACAAGACGACGAGAGTACTCTTAGAAGCAATATGAACTTTATATATGTTCTTGATTGACGTTAGTATGCGAACGAAGTTGTAATCAAAGGCGATGCATATTTTATTAATTCTAGTATTCTCTTGTTATCATGACCTTTGATATTAGACTAGATCTCTATACGAAGATTTGTTGATCGTTATGTTGCATGCGTCAAGCAAGAATGCAATGAAATCAAGAATGATGTACTTAGATTTTAGACAATCGCTGTAATTATGTTTCACGAACTCGTCTCTTTTAAGATGTTCGAGAATTGTTTAGAAGTTTTCGTGGCCATAAATATGTGTTAGATAGATAATAGATAGGGCGTCTATAAGAAAGATGAGAGTTTCACTTCACAAGTAGGGAGGGTGGAGAACATATCAATGAAAAATAGTTTTGTGGCCCAATAAATCGTCCAATCATGGTTGACTAGAGTAACAATAACGCTATTTATTCATAGAGCGCTATTTAGTAGTCTTCGACAAGCATACTCTTGACTAGCAATATGCTAGATTATTCGATCAATAGTTTCGTAAAAAACGCTCTTTTTCCTAAGAACTACACAGTATGATAGCAAAATAAGAACTTGAAACAAGACGAATGATCTTTGAAATTCGACGTTCTCAAGAAAATCTTTAGTGAGCAAGACAAGTCTTTTCGTCAACTCGACAAGTTGATGCTTTGATTGTTTATTTTCTTGATGTGATTTTCTCTTATCTATGATATTGGTTCGATGGATGAAAGCTCGAATGATCTACTCGTATTGCTCTACAATATTTAATCCAAGTTTCGTCTATCTCTTACGCTACTAAGTGGCCTTGGGAGCATTTCGTAGAAATCAATTCATAGTCGCATTCTTTCGTGTTCTCTTTGCACGTGCTCTTTTAGACCTTTTCCCCTAGGAATTGTTCGATGTTTGGGACGGGAATTGCGATCTAGGTTGCTATGATGGTCGAGACGATAATTGTGATTTGGGCTGCTATGATAGCTATGATGGCAATTGGGATTCCGACTACTATGATAAGTGCGATGATTGTGATATTTCTTGTGGGCCTAATTCGTGCAGAGTCTTTCGTTTCTTTGAAGATTCGCTTGATAGACGTTGATCGAGAATAATATTCGCACGCTCGTTCGATAAGCTTTGCAATTGCTTATCGAAGTACGAACAACAATCGCAATGCTAGCGTAAACAATTAAATAAACTTTTCTAAATCGTCACGAGATCGTTATCTCTTGCCATGTCTAATAGGTTGTGGGTAGACAACTATAGAAGTTGGAGGCTAGAATTCTTCGTATACACGCTATTTTATGTTCGTTACATTAGTGGTGTAACAAATATAAAATAGCGCAAATAGACGAAATTAGATATTGCGTCTACACACAAGCCAAGATCGCATGTAGGGTAAAAGTCTCTAGTGCTTCTCTTTTCGCGCCCAACTAGAGTTGCAAGCTTATTATTAGCATAATGATATAAGATTACACATTGGATTAATTGGTAGAAAAGAATTCATTGTTAATATGTAAAATGTCGAGTATAATCTTGTCGTCTTCTCGTTCGATTCATGTTTCTAGCGCGCCATATTTTTCCATTTCGTCATTCACGATTTCTTTATGGGGATACATGCACAGGATCACAAATAAGAGATTAAAGGGACTCGAGTCACTATTGTGTAGATAAATACGTCTCGAGAAGATTAGCGTCGTTCGTTTCTAATTGCAATAATAATATAAAATCTCTTAATTTGAACTCACGACTAAGAAGAGGAGGCGAGTATAGAATTATCTCGTTCATGTATAGTGCCTATATAGAATTCATGCATCTTGCAACCTCCTCTTGAGCAATGTTCTACACATTGTCACGTTTGTCTTCTTCGCTCTATTTGTTAGATATCGCTTTGTCTTCTACAATCTTACTTGCACGCTTATATTTTTGATTATGAAAAAAGTCTTATTGAAAGCTTATCTAAGCGTTTTGATTTGTGTTCTCGTCGCTAATCTTGCGACACTTTCTCTTCTACGTTGACAACTTATTTGTTTGAGTTCAAAGTCTAAGCTATTTCGTCAATTATAGATATGAATTATGATATTGAAATGCGCATTGAACTTCGCTCTAATTAGTCTATTGACTTTGAACATCTCAAAGAGAATTAACGACAATAAGCAAAGACTTGTTCGAATAGTACAATATGTTATAGCGATTGATTGATTGATTTAAAAGAATAGTTTAGTCTTGCTATTAAACTACTTCTTCGCTTCTCTATTATATGTGTATCAATCTTAAAGATATATATTCTATTAGAGAAATACATTATGCGAATGCTAATGTTCAATTATAGCTTTTATCTACGCGATAGATTTTCTCGAACATACATCAACAATTCGAAGTAACTCTCTAGAGACTCTATTAGCGATTCGGAACTTTCGAGATTGTTGTGTCGATATCTTAGTTCTAAAGCTACATTAGCAATATAGAGTTGCTTCAAAGTTTGCCTCGAATCAAAATATCTATTTTCGCAAAGAAAATATTGTTGTAAATTATAATGTTTTTCTTAATTTATTTCGCGACATTCTAATCTATATTTACAATATAAACTATAGAAAGCACAACGTCTCTAATATCTATAACTACTTAGATTTCTATTCGATCGCAACTTATTTGCATAATAGTATTGGAATTTTTAATATAGTTTGTTTGATTTATATTATAACATTGAATGTATTTGCGCTTACAAAAATGCTTGATACTTCAAGCATTAAATATATTTTTCTTATATATGCGCTATATTTTTACAAGAAGTAAAAGTTCTTTTTCTTATTATCTATAGAGATATTTACGTACAAACACTCTTTCGTATAAGCAATAAATCTCTTGTATCTTTCTATATTATTTACAATCGATAAAGAAATTCTTTTTCTCTTTGTATATCAAACTATATTTGTTTTACTTTTGATATCTAGCTTTTTTTTTTAAGTAGTTCAACTAAATATTAATTTTAACAATATATTTTTCTCTCGTTTCTTGATTTGAGCTCTATATTTATTCTATTAAAGATTATTTTTAATATTGATTTTCGACTTAACAATTAATTTGTTCGCAAATTATATTAGCACAAATAATAATATAAAGATAGTAGATACAACTTATTATATTAAAACTTTTTTCTTTTAATATTTTTTGTTTGTCGCTCTTTAGTTAGCTTCGATCAATTTAAAATCTAATTACAATTATTAAAAACAACTTATATTTTTTGCTATATTTCTCAAGAAGTCGTAATTGTTTAATTGCAAATAAATATAAATATTCGATATTTAACTTAGTGTAATCTTTACAAGATATCTTTTATCGAGAAAATTTACTTCGACATTATTTTTTTTCTTAGATTCTCTTTATAAGTATTCTCGCTATTAGTTAATACATATATTGCTATTCGTTAAATCTAAACAAGATCTAATTTAGATTTTGTTTAAATCTATATTTTTATTTAAGAATATCTATCTAAATGTTACTTTGTATAATAATTTTTTTTGTAAATATATTCTTAGTTAATTAACTTATTTGTTGTTATTTGTTAGATCTAGACAAGATCTAATTTAGATTTTTTTCTTTATATATAAGCAAGTTTATCTAAATATTGTTGTTTTTCTTAGATTTTTTTGTAAATATTTCTCGCAATTAATCTATATAGCATTCGCTATTTGTTAGATTCAAACAAAATCTAATTTAGATTTAACTTATGTTTGCTTCTTCGATTAAAAATATTTATTTCTATATTGCTTTGTTTGTTAACTTTTTTCTACAAGCATTTTTGCAATCAATTAACACTTCTATTATTATTTGACGATTTAGAGAAAATCTAATTTAGAACTAATTTAGATTTGATTCAAATTTGCATCTTCAATTAAAAATATTTATTTTAATATTGCTCTAATTGTTAATCTTTCTCTATAGATACTCTTGTAGTTAGTCAATATTTTTGTAATTATTTGTTAGAACTAAATTAGATTTTCTTTAAATAATTTATATTTATACAATTATTGCTTATATGTTCGACGCTCTTTCTTTATTAAAATTGTTAATTAATTGTTTAAATTAATTTATTTTTATATATTTTATTATTTTTTGAGCTTTTAGGTACGAATTCTTTATTCGAAACATTTATCGAATTCTTGTTACTATTTTATCGATTACGTCGCTTCGATAAGTACTTGAATTTCAATTTATTAATATTTAAATTCGAGAGAGATTTTCGAAGAAAAATATACAAAATCTTGTTGTTGTCGAACTTGTTAATAGTTGTTTTGCTACAAAATACAATTTTTTGTCGCAATTTTTGTGTGCATTTCTCTCTTTATATTACAAATTAATTGTTCTATTTTTGTTGTATTTTCTTGTAAATATTTATCAATATACTATAAATATAAAGATTGCAATTATTAACAAAGTAAAGTATATATCTTCGATATATTGTTTTTCGAAATAGATAAATATTTGCGTTTTGTGTTTGAATTTCTCGATACAATAACAAACTATAGTTTTTACTATTTTAATTACTTTTGAAATTATAGAATTGAACATATATTTAATTAAAAAATTAATTTCAAAACTTTTTCGATTGCTATTAAAAAACAAAAACGTAAAAATTTTAACTATTATCGAACTCGCAAACAATTCGAATTGCTTTTTTTAATTGTAATTTAGCAAAAAATTAATAAAAATAGACAAACTTATATCTTGAATATTCTTGCTCAAAAAGTCGATTTTAATAATAAGATTTAAACATAATTATGCAATTTTTATTGCTAATAAAGTTATAATAGTTCATGATTATATTGCGAACTTGTTTTATTATATAAGATCGACAATTCTTTATCGCGTTATAGAATTACAATTGAATAAACTCTTATTTACAATAGAAAGAGATAGAAACAATATTTTTCTTATTTTCTTCAACACAAGAATATTTTCTATATTGTTGTTACGCTAATTCTTGACGCTTTTTATACAATTAACTATTCTTTTTTATATATATTTTATTAGTATTGATAGTTTAAATTTTTGCCAAAATTTAACTCAAGATTTATAGTTCTCGATATTGTATTTAGTAGCAACTATAATTTGCAAAAAGATATATATTTTGCGCATAACAATTTTATATTTTGACGTAAAAATATATTTCGAACGTTGTTTTATCTTGCTCTATAAAATAAGATTTTCGATACAATATCAAGTTTTGTATAATAATATTGCATTTTTTTGTCTATCTACAAATTCGAAAATTTATAATATAAATTTTGTACAACTAATCTCTAGAAATATAATATTAAATTCGACGTTAAAAAATTAAAACAAATATAAAAGACGCGTTTTTTGACTTCGAGACTTGCTCTCGACAAATGCAAGATTAATAGTAGACTATATTTGATTAATAAGTATTTTTATAACTAGAAATAAACTCATATTGTATTGTATTTGTAACAATAATATTTCTATTATATTGTTTTTTCGATTGTTAAGTAATAGTGTTTTTCTTTTACACTTAAAAGAATTACGCGATGTTTTAGAAATCTCGAATTCTATTTTATTAATCGAATTGTTATTATTTTTTTATAAGAAAGTTAATATATATCTTTGAGAATTTGATAGACAATATTTGCGCTTATTGCTTATATATGTGAAGTTCGCTTGAAAACTATCTATAGCACGAAATTAAATACTTGAATAAATTAATAAAATACTATATCTAGAATAGTGTAAGCTCGCTAAAAATTGAGAAATTAGTAGAAAGCACGAAAATAGAATTGTACTAAAAAAAACAATTGTAACGTGTCAAGATATACTAGTTCCAAATCTAGACTATATCTAATTAAAATCTAAATCAAATCTTAATTAAATCTTGACAATTTTTATTCGAGCAAAAAAAATAGTATTTATTGTTACTCGAAAATACTCTATTTTTGTTTATTTGTCAAAATCTTCTTTATATTTTTTACAATTTTATCTAATATTATTAATTTAAATAATTATATATAGTTTAATAATTTTGAGTCCAATTGTATGCAACTCGATAATAGCAATAGTACGAACAATTTTTATAGTAGCGTCGAGAGTAGCAATTTAAACAATAGTAAGACGATTGCTACAAATATCGAGCTAGATAGTAGCAATAACAACAATAGCAAAAAAGATAATAATAGTTAGACAAAAACTAGCATAGAAATCGAGTTAGACAATAATAGTAATAGCAACAAAAAAAAATAAAGATCGAAAAAATAAAAACGAACAAAAAAGTACTAAAGAAGAAAACTATATAATTACAAACAATAGATTTTACATTCTTAATATCGATTTACTTGTAATAAATTATAGCAAAATATTATTTATTGTCTCTAATAATATTAATATATCTATTAAGAATAATTCAAGTTTTGTTAATTTAATCAAGATTTATTTTGTCGCTTCGACTATTATAAAGATATATCTTGCGACGATAAAAACTAACTCTCGAACATTAAATTATTGAAAGATCGATTTTATATTGTTTTTACAATTATTGCTCTTTATTTCGAATTGTTGTTTTTTATAAAATTAATTGAGTCGCATTTTTAGAGTAAGAATAAAATTGTAAATAGTAAATATAAATTTGACAAACTCGATATCTATAAATTACGTTCAATTATTAAATTTATAACAATTAAGAATATTTGCATATACTATATATTTAATCGACATTAAAAGATATTGTTAGATGCATCTTTATATTCAAAAATACAAAAAAACTATTAAACTCGATATTTCTAATTTTTTGATATAATTAATAAGCTAAATAGTATTTCTATTATCTATATAGAGTTGTTGCTTTTACTATCTACAATATTAGACAATTAAAATGAAATATTGTTTGCACAACTAATAAATAGTAATATAGAATTGTTGTTTTTGCTACTTAAATTAATTGTTGCTCTTTTATGTTTTAAAGATTTCGTATTACATATTGTTAATAACAACTTATTTGTTAGATAGCAATCTCGATTGTCGATTTATCTATTGTTCTTTTCTTTGTCTATAGCAATAATAAAAAAAGTATAGATAGAGTTGCTATTGTCTTTTTCTTATATATAAAATAAAACAATGTTTTGTAATTCGATTCTATTATTTTTGTCAAATTTACTTTTTCTATTTTTGTTTTCTATGTACGAAAACTCTATTTCGAGTAGATACTATACAAAAGAATAAAATAAAAAGAGACAAATATAAAACTAATTATTGTTATATAGTCTAATAAATAAGATTTTAATTGAATTGTTCTTTTAAGAATTTAATAACAACAACGCAACATCAAATAGAATTAAATTGTAAAATTATATTATTGTTGACAACAATATATCTAAATTATTATATTTTGTTAAAAAAAATCAATTGTATATTAAAACAAACAATAATATTAATTTTAACAATAACAAAATTAATAATTTGTCGATTTTTGTGTTCGAATATTCGCACTATATTATAATTAGTTTTTTTTTTTAGTTTTGTCAAAATATATGTATTTTAATCTCTTTATCGATTTCTTTTTATTTAAGATTGTTATTTTTTAAGTTTTACATAATGTGATCGTTGAGTTGAGTTTCAACCCAATCGGGTTAACTCGCCCAACCCTGACCCTAAGGTCAGGCAAATTTCCTAGCCCAACAGGGTGGGGCGAGCGAAGAATGCACGTCGAGTGTCTAACTCGACCCACTCGATCACGTGACGTCACGTGACGCGCTAATTCGATTGGGCTAACGCAGGATCTACGCTAATCGCATATGGTTAGTGAGGACCCTTGCGCTAGTCTAATCGAGTTAGCGCGTAGATAAGATAAGATAAGATAAGCGAATGCTAACGCGACGAAGTTAGCTTGGGTTCTTGGCATTGGCCCAACGAAACCCAACCCTAGGATCGGGTTCGCGCCTTGACCCTAACCCAATCCTATGAGGTCCAAGAGGATGAATTGGGTTAAGAAAAAAGTGTTCGATTCGACTTAACGATCACACTAGTTTTACAACATTCGAGCGAATTGTTGTTGTCGCAAATTGCGTAAATAGTTAAAATACAAAACTACAAAAATTCTAAAAAAAACGTAGATTTTAAGAATTATATATTAAGTATTATTCGACAAATATTTAGTCTTGTTTATTGTTTTTTCGATTAATTATTTTATAATTATTTTGTCTAGATCTTGATCAAATCTTAAGCTTTCAAAAATTATAAATTTTTGAAATTAAAAAATCGATTAGTTCTAAAACTTTGCTACTTTATAAAAATTCTTTTGTCAATATAAATAGAACTTGCGTCTTTATTTTTGTTTTTAATATTTATATCAAGAATTCTATTATTAATACAATCAAGAATGTCAAATATATTTTAACTTATGTTGATTTTTTTGCTACAAATAAAAACAATAGTAGCAAAAAAGAAGCAATCTCTTTTTGCGCAATTGCTTTTATAATTAGTATTATCAAAAAGTATAGAAATTACATTTTAAATCTCGCGTCTCGAGAGTTTGTTTTCTTCTTTAGCTCGAACGCTAACAATAATAATTAAAATCTTGTGTAAAATAGATATTTTTAGAAACAAGATTTTTAATATTTGACTCGAATCTAATTTAGAATAGATATTCTCAAAAATTAGATTTTCGATATCTAAAAATCAAAATAGCTCAAATCTAAATTAGATCTAATTTTTCTATAAAAAAAATTTCAATATTCGAAAATTAATCTAATTTAGATCTAAATTAGATTTGATATAGAAATAGTTGTTTTTTAGACAAAAAAATTTTAATATTCGAAAAACAATCTAATTTAGATCTAAGTATATAGAATAGTTGTTTTTCAAAAAAAAAACTTTTAATATTCGAAGAACAATCTAAATTAGATTTGAATTAGATTTGATCTAGATCTAATCTAGAACAATTGTTTTTCAAAAAGAAAATTTTTAATATTCGAAAATTAATTTGACTTAGATCTAAATTAGATCTAATATAGAAATAGTTGTTTCTTAGACAAAAAAATTTCAATATTCGAAGAACAATCTAATTCAAATCTAAATTATATAGAATAGTTGTTTCTTAGAGAAAAAACTCTCAATATCCGAAAAACAATCTAATTTAGATCTAATCTAGAACAGTTGTTTCTTAGAAGAAAAAAATTTAATATTCGAAAATTAATCTAATTTAAATTTAAATTAGATCTAATCTAGATCTAATCTAGAACAATTGTTTCTTAAAAAAAAGACTATTAATATTTGGAGATTAATCTAATTTAGATTTGAACTATATAAAATAGTTGTTTCTCAAAAAAAAGATTTTTAATATTCGAAAAATAATCTAGCTTAGATCTAAATTAGATCTAATTTAGAACGTTTGTTTTTTAGAAAAAAGATTGTAAATATTTGGAAATCAATTTGATTCAGATCTAAGTTACGTAGAACAATTGTTTCTTAGAAAAAAGATTTTTAATATTCGAAAAACAATTTGATTTAGATTTAGATTAGATTTAACTTAGAATAGCTGTTTTTTAGAGAAAAGATTGTTGATATTTAAAGATTAATCTAGTTTAGATCTAAGTTAGATTTGATATAGAATAGTTAGTGTGATCGTTGAGTCAAGTCGAACACTTTTTTCTTAACTCGACCCATCCTCTTGGGCCTCGTAGGGTTGGGCCAGGGTTAAGGCGCGAACCCGATCCTAGGGTTGGGTTTCGTTGGGCCAATGTCAAGAATCCAAGCTAACTTCGTCGCGTTAGCATTCGCTTATCTTATCTTATCTTATCTATGAGCTAACTCGATTAAGCTAGCGCAAAATTCAAATTAGCTCGATTAGGCTAGTGCAAGGTTCACGCTAACCACATATGATTAGCGCGTCACGTGACGTCACGTGATCGAGTGAGTCGAGTTAGACACTCGACGCGCATTCTTCGCTCGTCCCACCCTGTTGGACTAGGCAATTTGCCTAACCCCAGGGTTAGGGTTGGGCGGGTCAACCCGATCGGGTTGAAACCCGACCTAACGATCACACTAAGAATAGTTGTTTTTTAGAGAGAAAACTCTTAATATTCGAAGAATAATCTAATTTAGATCTAAGTTAGATCTAATGTAGAATAGTTGTTTCTCAAAGAAAAAATTTTCAATATTCGAAAAACAATCTAATTTAGATTTGAATTATATCGAATAGTTGTTTCTTAGAAAAAAAAACTTTTAATATCTAAAAAACAATCTAAATTAAATTTGAATCAGATTTGATCTAAATCTAATTTAGAACAATTGTTTTTCAAAAAAAAGATTGTTAATATTTGAAAATTAATCTAATTTAGATCTAGATTAAATCTAATCTAGAACAGTTGCTTTTTAGAAAAAAAATTGTTAATATTCGAAGATTAATCTAATTTAGATTTGGCGTAGAACAGTTACTTCTTAGAGAAAAAATTCTTAATATTCGAAAATTAAGTTGATTTAGATTCGAACGTTTAGGCAACAATAATATAATAATTTTTTTGCCAATATTAATAACAATCGATTAAGAAATATTCTAGTTTTTATTTTGCTATCTTCGAATATTTGTCGCGTTCGCGAACTAGTTCAAATAACTTAATACAAGACATTTTAATTCTTTGCTTTTGTCTATTTAATAAATAGTATTAAAAAGATATTTCGATCGCGTCTTTACTTTTTTTATTTTAACAACAAAAAGAACTTTTTTTTTAATACGCTATATATTGTAATGTTCGACAATAGATTAAAAATCGTATTTGAAGAATATTTTAATATTTAATTTTTGTCGTTTTTATCGATAATTTTGCTAGTCTTTTCGAACAATTTTTGAAAATTTGTTAAGAAGTTTTGCTAAAAGACAAGATTTTCAACATTATAAGTAGAAAATCAATATAACGTCGAAGAAATTAATTATTTTCTTTGTTTTCGAAGCTATAGTTGTAGATATTTTGTTGTAACATATTTTGACGCTAATCGATAAAAACTTGTAAAAAGATAGAAAGACAATATTATTATATTCGAGAGTAACTTATTTTTTTGTTCTATTGTTTTTGATTTGATAGAATCTTTTCTTTATTAATTTTTTTTTTTTCGATTTCTTGATTTTGTATAATATTCTTGTTATTTACTCTCTATTCTATTTTTTTCTTGACAAAAACTAATTTAAATTAAGTGCAATTCGAATTAGCAATCGCATCTTCAAGTCTTGTTTTGTATTTAATAATATCTTGCTTATTTGTTTGCAATTCGAATTCTCTTAGTCTTGAATTAAGAATTATACATTGTATTGTATTGATTTCAATTAATAAAATTGTTAATGTAGTACTTTGTGCACTTTTGATTTGTTAATACAAGATATATGTTGCAAATAATATATAATATATTATAGAAACGTCAAGATTGTAGATATTTGAAATTACTTACTTATATTCTTTAAATAGTTTACTACTTTGTATATTCTATATATCTTATAAATAGCTTCTTTGTTAATTTAACATTTTAACTTAACAAACGTCTCTATATATTTTTGTAATTATCTATTATGCTTTAATCTCTTGTAGTCGAACACAAAAATAATAAGCTATACGCTTTTTATATATTTGCTATTATTTGTTGCTAATCTATTGTTTTAATATTTTTTATTCGACTTTTTATCTTGCATTTATATACAATCTCTTCGTCAATTGTTTCTATTGCGCCAATAAAAAATATATTGAATTATATTTTTTCGCAATCGATCTAAATTAATATAATCTTTTTTGTTTGATTTTTAGTATATCAAAAACTTGTAGATTTTAACATAATAGTTTTTTGTTCAAAACAAATTTCGTTCTCGAATATTCGAATCAACAATATCGCATTTTCTCTTACGTTTCTCTCGAATAAATATTGCTAAAATCTCTATAAAATCAAAATACTTAGATTGACTTTTAATAACAAATTTTTTAGCTTTTTGTCAATATTAGTTGTTTTAATCTAGATCGATAAATTGTGTATTATTGTAATTATTAAAATTAAATACTATTGACAAATCTATTAAATTTCGGCTCGATATTATAATGTCTATTTTCAATTTTTGTTTCGCAACAAATGTTGTTTAAGTTTTTAAATATAATATTATATTTTTTATAATAACAATATTAAGATATCGAATATTATATATTGATATTTGCGTATTTTAGCTCTTTGTTTTGTTTGTTTTTGAAAAAAATTATTTTAACAAAAACTTATATATTGTTTCTTTGTAAAAGATATTAAAATTTTAAGTATTGTTAAACAATCGAATAAAAGTTGTATAGTGTGTTAAAATATAAAGCTTAAAAATATTAAAATAAGTTTTATTTTTATTTTTATTTTTATTTTTATTGTTCTTGTTATATGTAATATTTTGCGATCAATATTTGACAAAAATTGTTTTTAAATTGTTAATTTAATACAACGCATATTTCAAATAATTTAATATATTTTTGTTATATAAGATATATTAAGCAAGTATAACAAGATTTATAATTGCTCAAACATAATATATTGTCGCATCTTGCTTTTCTAGCAATAGAGATATTATTGCAAAAACAAGTTGCAATATTATTGTTTTTTATTCAACTCTATTTTATTGTTAAATCTTGCTAAAATGTTTAAATTTCTTTAAATTAATAGATTTAGAAATTTGACAAAAATACTTGTCAAATTAAATCGAATTTGTCGATTTAATAATTGTTTTTTTTTTCTTTTTGTATTTTGCTAATCTCTTGAAACAAATATAAAAAATAATATTATTAATTAAAGCAACAAATTAATCGATCAATTTTATAATTATATTTTTGAGCAATTGATAAAGAATATTTAGATTTATTAAGATATAAACGTTGCAATATTTGTAATTTTATATTTAATTCTTTACAAAGTAAATCTTTATATTTGTTTTGCTCTTTTTTGAATTAATATTTTATTTAACAAGTTTAATCTAAATGTATTTAGAAATTTGATATTTCTATTTTTTTATAAAATTTTCTTACTTGTTAGAAAAGACTTTGCAAATGCTATAATATTTGTTTTTTTTAATATTAGTAATAAATATTTGCTCTTTGTAGTTTACTATTATTTCTTTAATAATTAAATAATAGCTTCTTGTAAAATTATTTGTATATCGAATATTTATATTGAACTCTTCAAGTTTCTCGAAATCTCTATCGAATTAATACAAAGAATATATATGTTATAGTTAAAATATATATATTAAAATACTATTTTTATAGTTTAATAATACACTTTCGCTTGTAAATATAATTAATTTTTTTTTTCAATTTTTACAATCGAAATCAACTTTATCAATATTATTTTTGATCGAATTTAATTTTGTCTAGTTGTGCAATCAAGATTGTTAATAATAAAATAGATCGATTACAAACTTTAATTGCTATAATAATATATTATTTGTATCTTGTCTATAGATATAAGAATCGAAACAATAGTTGTTTTTGTTAATATTTGATTTTGCGTACTTTATTATTAATTTTTTGTATATATTTTTGTATAAACACATATATTGTTTGTCGTTTTGATTTAAATAGATACGTAGATTAGATTTTTTAAAAAAGTTTGTGTTTTAATAGAAAACGCATTATATTTTTTACATTTCGATAATATATAGTGTATTCAACAATAGCAAGATTACTTATTGTGCTTTTAATAGTAAAGTTTTTGTTCGTTCAATTGTTATTTTGGATTTGATATAGTATGCAATGTATTTGCGCATGTCATTTTTTAACATTGTAATAATTATATCGCTTGCGCACATATTTAAAGTATACATTTTGAAAAAAAATATTAATAGCACTCTTTGTAATTTTGTAGTTTATCAACTATTGCGCAAATTTTTAGTCTATAATATCTCGAAAAAATCTATATATTGTACGAAGAATTTCGAAATATGTTGTTATATTTTTTTTAGCTATAAATTTGTTAAATGTTTCAATTCTTTTTTCTTTATTATATTTCTCTATTATTAGAGAAAAGACAATAGATTGCAAATTTGTTGCAAAATTGTTTTTTGTCGAACTACTAAATATCTTAAAAGTTTAATTTTTGTTAATAATATTGTCTTGTTGTAGAATTGTAAAGTAGCAAATCGTAATTTTTGCAAAATACGCGTCAAAATAGTTTTTTTACTTTTGGCTTAATTCGAAAGATTGTAGAGTTTTGTTATATATTATTTTATTTAATAGATTTAATATCTTAGTTTTCGTCGCAATTTATCTAAGTTTAAAAAGACTATCGCGTAATTGATATAATTTTTTGTTTTTTAATTTATTTTTTATTTCTATTTTAGATCTAGATTCTCTTCGACATTTTTTCTCTCGAGCTATTAAGTACTTGTCGAGATATCGCGTTAGCTTATTGTTGTTTTTTGTCTCGAAGTCGCAAACATTGCAAATATATAATATAATATTTTGATTATTAGTTCTAATAACACTTTCGACTATATATAAATTATTAATATAGCAAGAAAAAAGACGTTCCAAAATAGTCTACGTATTATATATCGATAATTGTGAACAAAAACAACAAATTAAGTTACAAAATTTCGAATTTAACGCTAGACTCTATAGAGAAAAAATGTTATTAATTTTATAGAATTGCAATTAATGGCAACGTATACAAATTAATATTCTAAAAAGAAACAAGAAAACTTGTAATATACAAAAAAATATAAGATATATTTATTTTACTACTTTACTTATAATATAAGAAAGATACTAATTTCTATCTACGTTCAATTAAATATTAAGACAAATATTGATAGTTATTATTATAATATTCTTATATAAATTGAATCTAACAATTAGATTACTATATAAAATATAGTCTCTATTATTAATAATTGTCTCTTTTTAACAATAGCATCGTTTTTATACATATTAGTGCTTGAATTTAAACGCGTTCGAAACAATTATTTGTATTCTAGATTCTAGAGCAATTCTTAATATTAACAAGAAATTAATGTTGAAGTAAGAAAATGCGCTTTGTTATTACTTAATATTTAATATTTAATATTTATAGATATTAAGTTTTTTAAATTAAATAATTTAGATCTAATCTAGATTACAAGATTATACTATAGATTAGAAAAAAAGAAAACATTAAATAAACATAAATTTATACTTAGAATTAGATTTGTTAAATCTAATCAAGATCTAATCGAGATTTAACTTAGATACAAAATTATACTATAAATTAGAAAAAAAAAATTAAACAAGCACAAACTTATATTTAGAATTAGATTTGTTAGATTTGATCGAAACTTGGTCGAGATTTAATTTAGATACAAAATTATACTATAAATCCAAAAAAAAATATTAGACAAACATAAACTTATATTTTGAATTAGATTTGTTAGATTTGATCGAAATCTAATCGAAATCTAATCGAGATTTGTTTTAGATTACAAGATTACAAGATAAACGCGTAAGTTAGAAAAAGTTTAATAGCAATTCTATTGTATTTGATTGTAAAAAATTTGTGCTACTTTATTTTAAATATATTTTTATTATTATTAGTTTTCTTATATATTTTCAATATTAATAAACATATTTATAGAAGTACTATTCTATTTAGCAATTTCAATTCTTTGTTTTTTCTTAACATTTATAGTCTCGAATATATCGACAATAAAGTCGAACTTTATTTTCTATTTTTTGTTTATTATATGTTTAGTTCTCGCTATCGCATAGAGTATATAGTAGAATACTCTATTAATATTGTTTTAATAGTAAACGAGTTTGAAAATCTATTTGTTCGACTTCAAATTAATAATAAATTTAAATACAACAACAATTGTTGTTCGCTAAAGATTTAATATTGTTTTTATAAGACTTGTTATATCGATAAAAGTATTTAATTAATAATAGACTAGAATATTGTTAATTTTTATATTTTTTTTGAGCATAAACGTGTCGACAATTACGTCGCACTTTGTTTAACTACTATAATCTATTTGTATACGTCGATTCACTATAAGACGCTTACAAAAAAACTATATAGAAAAAATCAATATTTATTAATTACAAAATATATCGAACGCTATATTTAATTTATAGAATAGCAAACACTTCGACTTTTGTCAATAAAAGAGCTAAGTTAAAGTATCGATTTACGCGTTCTATTATTAGTATTATTTCGAAAAACAAAAATATAATAGATATTAAAATATCGAAATACAATTTAAGAAACAATTTGATAGTTTTTAATTTCCAGACATTTTAAATAAGATATAAATAAAAGTTTGCTAAAAAGCAATAATTTCTTGTTCGATTAATAATCGAGTTTATATATATATTTTCTACTTTAGCGTTTGTCTATCTTATCTTTTGCTTAAAAAAATTAATATTGCGTTCAATTACAAAAAATATATTGCTACAAATATAAAGCGAGCTAATTTTTTTGTAAATTTTTTCGAATTTTGATATTGTTAATCTTTTCAAATACTATCGAGAATAAATTTGTTTGTAACAATTCTAATTTCAAATAAACTACAATTTTTCAAACTATTGTAAACGTACACTTTTTTATTTAATTATCAATTATCTATAGCTAATATAAGATTATTCGAAAATAGAGCGAAAAGAATCTTCGATACAATTTTTTAAGCTCAATTAAACAATTCTCGAATTAACAACTTTTTTTGTAATATTAAATAATAATGCAAAACACAATTTTTGCAAAAAATTGACTAAATATATTTGTCTTTTTTCTAATTTTTTTGTTAATAGTTACTTGATGCTTTTTAATAGTCTTTTTTATTGCTTTTATTATAGTTAACTAAGAAACGTAATACAAATGTTTCGAAACTCTAGTGCGTTCAAAAGCTCGCAATATTATTATAGTTAGCAACAATAATAAAAACAAAATATTAATTGATTTTAAATAGAAGTGTTCGTCAAGATCGAAACTTCGATCTATTATTTTTATTTATTGTTAAACTTTTCAAATTCTTTTCTCGAAATCTCGACGTTGTAGAATTTATCAATATTGAAGAAGCTACAAAAAAACAATTAATCTATTGTGTTTTTCTTGTTTTTTTTGTATTTTTCTACAAGAAGTAGCTATAAATATCGATAGTCTTGTTGTAAATATAAGATTTTCAAAAGTTCTAAATAATCTATTGTTATAGTATAGTATCGACAATTATATTGTAGTGTTTGTTAAGAGTAAAATCTTTTTTTGTTTAAGATAGTTAATTGCTAAGCTTTTAAATAAATAAATATAAAAATCTTGAATTATTCAAAGTTGATTTCTTGAATAGCTTATAAAGATATAGAAATGTAATATCTAGCTTTGCTAAATCGATAATCTTGATAATAACTCGATATTAATTGTCAATATTAACGCTCAAAACTACAAATAGTGTTGATTTTTTAATAAAACAATAATTATAATAATCGAAATCGAGTTCGCACAAACAAACGTCTAATCAAATATTGAAAATATTGACTAAAAAACAAGTAAAAATCTTGAATATTTAGTAGAAACAATAACAATAAATAGCAAACTCGACTTTTTACTCGAATAAAATATCTTTCAATCAATACTATAGATAAATTTAAAAAATAACAACAACAATTGTTTCGATTATCTATAGATAAATATTGTTAATCTTTATATTATTGATTAAATTAATATATGTTATTTTCTTTAGATCTATTTTGTTTTTTACAAAAACTCTACAAAAATTTTGAATATTTATATATGCTCTAGTTATAAATTAGATAATCGAATATTATTAATTAAAATAAACAACAATATATTCGACAATAGCTATATAATTTTTTTATCGATTTTTGCAAAAATTAGTTCTATAAAATATGTAGCGCACTTTTATATATTGTTGACAAAATATTTATAGAGTTGACAAATTTGTGTTGTTTTAACTCTAATAATTAAATTAATTTTAATATACAAACAAAGAAATAATATTTTGACTTAACATATAAATTTCTATTTTACATTTTATTGTTTTTGTTTTTTCTAATTTTTCTAACACTTTTGTTCTTTTATTTTGTATTTAACACAATAACAAAAATAATCTTTATTTCTTTTTTACTAATCTCGATTGCAATTTTAAGCTTGAATTAATTGTTGTTTCAACTATTCGAGATATTGTCGACAATATTTTTTAATATATTTTTTGCTTAACTTTCTTAAATAGAAACAAAGTAACTATTAACTATTTGTTGTTTAAAATTTTAAGATTTTAAAAATAAATAGTTTCAAGTCTAGAGCAATACAATATTAGTTTTGAAAATATAGAATAAAAAAAAACATTGTAATATACTAATTAGTTCTATTGATTTTTTGCGACGATTTTGCTAAACAATATAACAAAATTTTTGTTAATTCGAAATTAGAAGAAAAAAAATCGAACAAATTATTCTTAAAATTAATATCGATCGAATATTTTTGGGTTTTTTTTTGTTTTTCGAATAAACTACAATACAAAAACAAGAAATTGATTTACTCGTATTGTCTTGTAATTGATATTAAACTTTAATATAATTTTAATATATATATTGATTGTAACAATCTTGTTGCGCGAATTGTTATTTTGAAATAGAGCAATAGAATTGTTTAATATATCATATTTTGAAATTTAATTAATTTTGTCGCAAAAAATATTACGCGTTCGAAGTCAAATTCAAAAAAAGCGTAAACAAAAATTGCTAAATTGCAAATAAGTTCTAGATATAATAGTAAAAAGCTATTTAGCTCTAAGCTTGCACAAAAATATAACTAGTTTTATTTGAAATAAAATACAATTAATTGCGAACTTGTTTAACGCGAACTTGAAAACAAACAAATAGAAAGAGAGCAAAATAAAAAAAAAGTAAAACAAAAAGAGAGCTAAAAAAAGCGAAAAAGAAATCTATCAATAAAAAATATTTTCAAAAATTAGTGTTGTAATTTTATCTTCTTATTCTTTTTGCAAGTTTTTCTCTTATTATAACTTTATTATCGAAGCTATCAACGTAAATAATTGTATCTTTACTAAGATATTTAATAAATATAGAGTGCTCAAAAATCTTTGTAAAATTCTAAAATTTTTGTTGCAAAATAAAAACGAAGTTTATGTATTTTAATTCGAATGCTATTTTAGAATAAACGTTGTCTCTTTAGACTTTGAAAGAACATTGTTTTGTTAAACAAGCTTTAATTAATATTTAAATAAAAGATTGCTTGACAATATACTTGTAAAATAAAAAAAAGACTTACTTAACAAATATTTCAATTCAAATATATATATTATTTTTGTCAACAAAGTCGAGAATCGCTACAAGTAATATTATAATAAGTTGTTAATAAATAATATTTCGAAAAATATAATAACAAAAAAAATACAAACAAACTATAAATATCAAAATTATAATTAAATAATTGTAAATTTATTAAAACAAAATATATACACGTTAGAGTTAGCGCAAAAATAGCAATTTACAATTTAAGTGTTAACTTGTTGCAAAACATCGAATGCTAACAAAGTAACAATATTAAGAAACTCGCTATTTATTATAAGTCTTTTTAGAATTGGCGCAAATAATAAAAAATTCGAAATAAATATTAGATATTAAGAAGTCGAGTTACAAAGAATATTTAAATAGCAAATTAAAACAAAAATATATTTACAAAAATACTTTAACGCGCTAGAATACAAAATAAATAATCGAAATTAAATTGATCAAAATTTGACTCAAATTTAATTTAGATTTTGACTATAAATAAAAATATTTATAGAATAATATTAATTCGAATAGTAGATTCAAAATTTTTGAAAAACTTAATTAAAATTGTTAAAACAATATATAAATCTAAATATTTATAAATGCTCGAAGACTATATATTTGAATTTCGAAAAACGCGCTATAAACGTAAATCTTTTTGAGACTAAGAAAAATTAATTTTGAATATCGAAAAAATTGCGTTTTCTATTGTTAAAACTACTATTTAAGCAATAAAGCTTTGATATTTAGTTTCTAGAATTATTTTGTTAAGTTGTATTCGAATTTCTTTTTGCTAATTCGATGTAATTTTAATAATATAATCTATCTTATAAATATATTTAAAATGTAATATTTAATAGTGAATTTTATCTACAATTATATTGTAAACGAAAAAAGCTTAAAATAGCAATATCGAACACAATTAATAAAATTGATTATTATTGTTTAAGCTAAAAAGAACATATCTACTTTATTTCGAATCAATCTTTATCTTTTTTAGATTTCTAACTTCTTTTGTAAATCGATAGATATATTTGTTGTACTATTAATTTTATCAATATTCTTGCTTCTTCGACTCTCTATTGCATTTATTGTTTTGAACATCTTAGCAATAAAACTTGTTTTAGCTTTCTATTTTTAATTAATTATGCGTTCGATTTTTGTTTTCGTATAGATAATATAGTAAGTTATTTAATTAACATTATCTTAACAATAAATACGTTTAAATATTTGCTTGTTAAGCTTAAAATTATAAAATAAATTGTATAAAATAACTATTGTAGCTTGTTGCAAATTCAAATTTGTTTCTATAATTTTAGTTACTTTAATAAAAATATTCGACTAATTTTGATTTAGAAACTTCTCAATTTTTATGTCTTTTTTTAATATGAAAATATTTATTGTTAGCTTGCGCTTTGATAGATCGTTGTAGCACATTCAAGACTTGCAATTTAATATGCAATACTTACAAATATATTATACAAGAGAAGTTAGTACTTGTTAATTATAAAGTATATCAAACAATGTATTTGATATATAAAATAGAAAAGATTTCAATTCTAAAAAATAAAAAAATTAAGACAAAACATCGATTTACGCGTTTTACTACAAGAGTTATCTTAAAGAAAAAGAATATTATAAAACTTGAAGTATCGAAATATCTTTTAAGAAGCATTTCAATTGCGTCGAGTTTTAATACGTTACAAATAATCTATATATAAAAGTCTATCAAAAAATATTTATTTTTTAGTCGATTAGTAATTGAATTTATACAAACTCTCTTGACATCTACATTAGTCTACTTTATTATATTTTTAAAAATAGTAAAAACAACAAAAACTAAATATAAAAAATTGCTACAAACACAAAAAAAATAGATTGCATTAAAAACGTTTTTGATTTTCAACCATTTTAATCTTGTCGAATATTGTCGAAAATAGACTTAAATATACTAATTTTAAGTCTATTTAATTTGTAGATTTTTGAGTTGTTTTATTCTTGATTTAAATTAAAAATCGATTATCGAATTGTATATTACAAAATACTCTTTTGAAAATTTTGCAATAGTTGACAACTATATAAAATTGTTAAAATCTACAACATGTTCTTTGTTTCAAAGATTTTTTTTATAACGTTAAATCAAAATATAGAGTAGAAACTCTACAAAAACTTGAACTATTTTGTTTGTTTTTTTTGTCGATTTCTTCGTTTTAATATCTCGATATTTTTTAATAATTTTTTTTATAAATTGTAGATCAATTAATCGAAGATTGTAATAAAGATATTCGAAAAAATTTTAAGACTTAAAATTCGCAATTTCAAAAAAAGTTGCAATATTAGTAGAGTCGAAGCTAATAATTGTTTTTAACAAAATTGCAAATCAAAATCGATATATTAATTTAACATTCTTTATAAAATCGATTCTTTTCGAAGATTCTTTTCGAAGATTCTTTATATTATGCGATTTGTTAACTATAAAAAATTTACAATATAAACAAACAATTTTCTCTATCTCTATAATTGTCTCTTTTTTTCTCTAAAAACTATATATATATAATTCTATAAATTTATTTTCTAGACGCGACTTCTATAAGTTTCAAATTGTTAACAATTGAATAGAAATACTTGTCGAAAATAAAGTTTTATATTGATTTAATTAATTAGTAAATATTTGTTTCGATAGTTTAATATTAAGATTTCGAATAGTCTTAAGTAGTGTGATCGTTGGGTCGGGTCGAACACTTTTTTCTTAACCCGACCCACCCTCTTGGGCCTCGTAGGGTTGGGCCAGGGTTAAGGCGCGAACCCGACCCTAGGATCGGGTTTCGTCGGGCCAATGCCAAGAACCCAAGCTAACTTCGTCGCGTTAGCATTCGCTTGTCTTATCTTATCTTATCTTATCTTATCTTATCTTATCTTATCTATGCGCTAACCTAACTAAGCTGGCGCAGGATTCAAGCTAGCCCAATTAGGCTAGTGCAGGGTCCACGCTAGCCACATATGATTAGCGCGTCACGTGACGTCACGTGATCGGGTGGGTCGGGTTAAACATTCGACGCGCATTCTTCGCTCGTCCCACCCTATTAGGCTAGGAAATTTGCCTGACCCCAAGGTTAGGATTGGGCGAGTCAACCCGATCGGGTTGAAGTCCGACCCGACGATCACACTAGTCTTAAGTTTATCTTTTAATATTTGCAATAATTGTACGTCGAAATTCTTGAAAAGTTTGTAAAACTCTATAAATGTAATATCGAGACTTTTGAGATTAACAAACTTAACTATAGCTCGATATTAATTATTAATATTGACTTTCGAAACAAAAAAAAACAATAGAATTGTTAATAAAACAAATTTTATAAAACTTGAAATTCGATTAATAGAAATATATGTCTAATCAAAAATGAAAAATGTTTGCTAAAAAACAAAAAAAGAACTTCGATACTTTAAAAAAACAATAAAAACAAATAGTAAACTTTTGCTTTTACTTATTTCGAATTTTTTACTATCGAAGTTATAGCTAATATCGAAAAACAATAGCAACAATAGTTTCTATAGTTTCACGTAAACATTGTTAGTCTTCAAGTTATTTGTTAGATTAACAAAAATTATCTTTTTCAAATTTATTTTGTTTTCTACAAACTCTCTATATAGATTATCTTTATTTATATTAACTATCGCGATAAAAAAAGCGATCAACTATTATTAATAAAATATAAATAGTAGTATATTTAATAAGTAATATTTGACTTTATTGTTGATTGCAATTAAAACTATAGATACAAATTAAGCAACGCGTAATCAAATATTATCGATTAGATATTTGCATAGCTAAAAATCTTAAATCGTTTTAAATCTAAGATTTGCGTCAATTTCTATATACGAACAAAAAAACAATATATTGACTCGACATCTATATTCTTAAATTAATTATTGTTTTTTTTTCAATATTCTTGTTTTGCGAATTCTTATTATTCGATTTCGACTTTTTAATATCGACAATCTTTACTTTTGTATTGATTTTTTCAATTAAAAACTTAAATTTAGATACTTAATTTTTTTTCTTATTTAAAATATTGCTAATTATCTTTTTTTTGCTTTGTTTTTCTTGATTTTCTTCGATAAAGAGAAAAAAAATTATTAATTTTTTTTTATTGTCGAGCTCTAGATATTCGAACGCAAAGCGTTTCGAGTCTAGAACAATGCAATATCAATTTTGAGAATATAAAGTATAAAAAGTATTGTAATATATTGATCAATTTTATTGATTTTCTTCGACAACTTTGCTAAACAATATAATAGAGTTTTTGTTAGCTCGAAAACGTCAAAAAAAATTCGAACAAATTATTTTTAAAATTGATATTGATAAAAAATCTTTATACTTTTTTTGGTTTTCTAATTAGATTGCGATACAAAAGCGAGAAATTAATTTATCTATATTATTTTGTGTCTAAATTAGAATTCGAAAATAATCATTATTTATTTGTTAAGCTTAACAAACTTTATTGCGCAAATTATTGTTTTCGATTAGTCTATATAATCTCTTCAATATAATATATATTAGAATCTAATTTATTTTATCTATAAAGATATTGCGCGTTTGCAATCGAACAACAACAAAATTTAAAAAAAATTGCTAAGTTGCAAGTCGATATTGAAGACAACTACAAAAAGCTATTTAGCTATAAATTTGCATAGAAGTCTAGATATTTTTATTCGAAGCAAAATACAATTAAATTCGAATTTGCTTAATACGAATTATAAAGCGAACTAATAGAAAAAAAGCGAAACAAAAGAAAGTAGAAAAGCAAAAAAAGAGTTAAAAAAACAAAAAAGAAATTTGTCGACGCAAAAAGTTTTCAAAAATTAGTGTTGTAATTCTATCTTTTTATTTTTTTTGCAAGCTCTTACTTTATCACAACTTTAATATTGGAATTATCGATATAAATAATTGTATTTTTACTAAGATATTCGATAAATATAGAATAGTTAACAATTTCTATTAAGTTTCGAAATTTCTTTTGCAAAATACAATCAATTTTTGTTTACTTTTAAATAAATACTATTCTAAAATAAAAATGCGTTTAATACACTTTTGAAGTAATATTGTGTTAACAAACAAGTTGTAAAACTTTGTCGAAAAAGTTCTTGATAACGTTTAAGTAATCGAAAAAGTACACTTTCTTCGTATACGTTTGTGTTTAGACTTTTGAAGTTTTGTTATAATTAAAATTGAAGATAGATAAATAAGATGCTATTGTAAGTTCTTGATAGATAAATTCTTGTTTATAAAAGAAATAGAAAAATAATAAGAAAGAGAGAAACAAACAATAATATTTAAGATTACTATTAAAAATCTAAGAACTTATTGACACAAAATGTATGCGCGTCGAATTTAATTCAATAATAGTAATTTACGACGCGCTATTATGTAATCTACATATTTGAACAAAATCTCGATCAAATTTGAATCAAATTTGAGTTAGTTTTCTAAATATAGAAACAAAAAAAAGATCGAATTGTCAAATTACAATATTTATATTAACAAAAAGATTGCTATATATATATAGACAAAGTTCGAATATATTAAACTACGTAAAACAAAGTCTAAAAAGCGATAAGTTAAATTGTAGAACTACAAATCTATTTATTTGTAAAAAATATATCAAAATATATATATAAGTTAGATTTGAACTAATCTAAACTAATATAGACAAATTCTAGTTCAAAAATAATCTATAGACAATATATATTTATAAAAAATTGTCTAAAATGCGCGCGATAGTAGTCAAGCAAAACATTTAAAATTGCAATATATATTACTAGAGTTACAACAAAAATTACATTTTGTAATACTAAATATATGTTTCAACGAAACAAAGTAAATATAGACTATAAAGTTATTAATAAAAGAATATCGCTATTGTAATTAAGAGCTAGCTATTAGTTGATTTCGAATCATAATAACGATATTTATATCTTGAAGTTGACAAGTCGCTTTCTTAAATTGTCGATGTAAACTTATGTTATCTTAAATAGTAAGATAGAGTTGATCTCGCTACTATTCTTACTCTTACGCTCTTGAAGTTTTTGTCTTTTATTGAGTACAATTATATTAACATGGTAGAACTTGTATATGCTAATTCGAATTACAATTTGCATAAAGATATTTTACATTTCTAGATTGTTTTTAGCGCAAGCTTTTTGAAGTTTTTGCTTCTTAATTTGATTTATTGATAAATTCTTATCGATTGCAAAGATTATCGAAAATAAATATTTAATTTTGCTAAAAGTTCTATACTTTGTTTTGCAATTGTTCTCGCAACGTTGATCTTTTTGACAACAAAATAAAAGTTATTATAAATTTGATTTCTACTTCTTGAGATAATAAAGAAAATAATATTATAATTAAAAGAAAGTACTAACAATAAATATAAATCTTGCTATTGCTTATCTTAATACAATTTTCGCTACGTTGTGTTTACATCAAAAATAATTTTATCGCTCAAGCTTTTATTAAGAGTTGTAAAAGAATATCGAACAAAGTATTGAACAAATCAATGCGTAATCTTAATTATAATATTGATTATAAAAGAATATCTATATTAATATTAAAAAAATTATTGAATTGCGATATAGATAACTCTATAGAGCTTTACGCATAAAGCGTATTACAAATCCAAGTAACAAAGAAACTAGAAATACTAGAAAAGAAAACGATTCGCTTCAATTTTAATCGACAAAAGAGAATCAACATTTATGCTTGTAAAATTAAAGTATTAAGAAAAGAAATAAGCGATTAAGCGACGCAAGATATCGTCGATTAAGATGCAACGTCAAGTAATTTAAACTTAAATATAATTCGTAATCCTTACTATAATTACAAATAGCAACGTACAAAGAAAATAAAAGAACAACTTAAGAAAGAAATTATTAATTGCGTTGAAGCGAAGTAATATTGTTGTTACAAGATAATAACAAATTTTGTCGAAAAAAAGTATATTAAGCAATATTGTAAACATAGATGTTGTTACTATTGTCGTAACTTCAACAATTAGAGAAGACAAGTATAGACTAGAGAACAAAGTGAAATAACTAAAGTGAGATAACTTATATCGTAAATTAATTCTTTTTTATATTAGTAAATCAATATTTTTCTAGAGTTTTGCGCTCGATTATACAATAGTCGCGAAGTTTGAAATCGAATTATTAATAAAAATCTTATTTATCAATAATTAATCGTGACGTTCAAAAAAACTTAGAAGAATTTTTTTTTAATTAAAACGATAAAAATTTAAAAGCAACATAATATCGCAAACGAAAGCGACAATAAGTTTGAAATATAAGAATCTTTAGTAACAAATCTTTTACGTTTTAATTAAGTTTTTCGTCAAACGTAGAGACAATTGTCTTTGAAAAACAATACTTTTGATGTAGATTGCGTCGTTTAATTCAATATTTGCTACAACAAATGTATAGATCACTCGATTGTTCGTTAATTACGCATAAGATAAAGCATCTTCGTTTATATTGTTCTTGATGCAATATTTTACAATTTAAGAAAAATAGAGCTTATCTTTTCGATTAAATATTAAGAATAAAATAAGTTATTTAATATATTTTAAAGATCGATATATTTAAATTAAGAACACACGATAACTTTCAAACTATTACGCGAATTTTATTAAGTCAAAACATAGAACGACATATTAATTAATAAATGATATAACGTTTTAATGGCGTAGCAACTACGAGTCTAATAATGCATGTGTTAACAACGCACTTAATTACACGCAACTAACGTAGTTTCTACATTACTTAACTCTAGATTCTTTATTATTTTTATATTAAACAACTTAATCTTTATTCTTAAGTTAAACATCGAAACTTTTAACGTAAAATTAAGTGTCTTAGGTTTTTTATTTTTTTATCGCAATATCTTTCTAATCTTAAGCTTTATACATAGAGAAGACTTCGCGTTCAATAGAGAAAACGCCTTTTTATATTAATGTCAAACAATTTAAACGAATATTGAAACGACGCGTTGCGAGACAACAACTTAAAGTACAATTAAAATATATATTAGAAAATCGTCAATCGTATCTCCACGAAAGTAGACACAAACATACAATAAAAAAATCAAAAGAATTTGAAAATAGATTTTTGAACAAAAATAAATTAAAAAAATAACGAAAAAAGATGCAAAAATGTTTTACATATAGCGCTCAAACTCTTGAAACAAAAATTAATTCAAATATAAATTGTATAAATGTAGAAAAAACTAATTTGCTAACTACTTTATTAAAAGATTATTAAAAAAAATCGAGAAAAGTGATTTGCAACAACAATCAAAATATCAAGATCGACAAACTTGAAGCTCAATAAAGTTTAAATATTAATAACGAGTTCTAGCTCTATATAAAAGATTTTAATTATATTAGCAAAGCAATAACGTCTTTCTTTTATAAAGTTGAGAAACTAAAAGTTTTGCGCAAACAATTTAAGATTAAAACAACACTCAATTTTTAATAAAGTATCGTTGTTAACAATAAAATTAATAATATAAATATTTTATATTTTAAGACGTAAAGATTTTTGAAAGAATTTAACTTTTAATTGCGAAGAAAAGATCGCTTTAGAAATCGAAAATCGAAAACAAACTATTATAATAATAGATTGCTACGTTGTTTATAAAGATATTTAGTTAATAGTTAACTCTTTTTAATTTATTAATATGTTTCAATACTTAGTAGATAGAAGCAATAAAGACTAAGATATAAGATTCTAGTAATTAGTGCTATGTCGAAGCAATAACTTTCGTAGATTTTTTCGTTCTTAAACGTAAGACTATTCGACTTGCGTCTTGTAAATTAGCTTTATTATAAAATATTATTTTGTTTTTTTCTTTATATTTTAATTGTTAACGCAAGCTTTTTTATTACAAAGCATAAAAAATAATAATAATGTTAAAGATCTAATCTTGTCTTTTCGTTATTATTATCTTTGACAACTTCTATTCGTTTTTTTGCATTATTTTATTAATTTTTTCTCAATTCTCTCTCGAATAAAACAATAAATTTGTCTTTCTTAATACGTATACTTTCTTTGTTACTATAAAGAACAATAAAGATTAAGTTGTTGTGCTCAATATTTAAACTAATCGCGTCGAATTAAATTATCGAGTTCGAATCGAATATTCGATTTAAATCTTGACAATTCGTATTAACTCGACTCGAAAGTCTTGACAATTCGATTCCTAAAGTTGAATCGACAATTCGAGTCGATTTCTATATTTGGAATCGAAAATCGAGTCAAGTCGAATTAAGTCGATTTCAAAATAATAGAAATCGAATTAAGTTTCGAATTAATTTCTAATATTAGAATTGACAAGTTAAGTCGATTTCTAAAGTTGGAGTCGAAATTCGATTCAACGATTAATCTATCAATATTTAACTTTCGTCAATTAACTTTTTTACTACAAGACAGAAAGCTTGTCGAACAATTCAAGTTGTCTTTAACAAAATTTTATCAAAATTTATCGTAAGTTTCTAGAGTTACTTAAGAAAAAAAAAACCAAAGAAGTTAAAATTAATATAAAGAAAACAATATTTTGTAAAATACTAAGAGTTAGTTAATAAATTTTGCTTTGTTGCAATTAAAATTAATTAAATATAAATTCTTTATTCTACTTATGCAAAGAATTTCTTAAGACAAAATTGATAATCTAAAGTATTATTAGCTTCTAAAGACAAAGATTGTCTAACAACAAAAATGTAACAACAATAAAAAAGAACGTAAATATAATTGCGACATTATCTACGTCTACAAAGATTATCGATGCACTCTTTACTAAAATTTGATTTTATAACAATTATTTATAGTGTACGTAACAAGTAGAGTACGAACTTTCGAATTTCTAAAGAATTTCTTAACGTTTTTGCAAATAACAACGCAAAGAGTTTTAGTGTTTTGACAAATAATAATTGAAACTATTTTAGAGCACAATTTGTAACTAATGTAGAAATCTAATTTATTAATATGTCTATTGCGAGTGCTTATAAAGATCGAAGAATATTAATTTTACAATTTAAACAATTTTGCGTTTTATAATTAAACAAGTTACTTCAATATTTCGAATTAAGTTCGTACACATTGTGCGACTCTTTATTATTATAAATCTAGTTTCTTAATTGCTTTTTACGATATTTTACTTTAATCAATGTTTAACAAAAAAACTACAATAAGAAATAATTTCTTCGTCGTAAATTAAAAATCTACAAGTAGTAAAGTAGATGCTTTACATATTACAATAGATTTTTTTCGAAAAATTACTACTTCTATTAGTAAGTGTTAAAGATTAATTCGAATAATATAATTTGTTTAAAAAGAAAAGTTTATTGTTTTAATACAAAGCAAAGTTAACAAAATAAATTATTTGCTTAACAAAAACTATCTTTTGTACAAAGACGTCTATTTTATATTCGAACAATCGCAAGATTTAAAAGTTGATTTCGATATTTGTTATAAAAAAGTAAAAAAAAACACTTAACTTAATTACTTTATTTAAAGTTAAAGAAATTTGTAAACAACAAAAATGCAATTCAAGATATTTTTTTATTTTTATAGCGAACACAAGATTTAGCAAAAATAATTTACAATAATCTTCGAAATAAAAATAAAATATGCGACAATTTGAAGTTAAAAATAGTAAGAGAAAATGCAAAAGATACTATAAAATATACAAAAAAAATAGCAAAAAAGAAAGACGATAACGAATTAAACAAAATTGAAGATAAAGAAACAAAGAAAGCTTTAATATAACTCGAAGTTAAATAAAACTTGTTTGTCAAAATTCTTAAACAAAGAGATACGAAAATTTATTAAAAAAATGTTTATTAAATAGTTGTGACAAATAAGAACACTTATAATCTTAACTAAAAAAGAACGATTAACAAAAACAATAATATATGCATATTTTCTAATATACTAAAATAGCAAGTAAGAAGACTAGCATTTCTTAAACATGTAGATTTTATAAATTCTCGCTATGTAACTTTTAAAGAGCATAAGACTTTTAAGCGCAAGTTGCTTATAAATAACATTAAGAAATAAGTAGTTTTAATTAAATCGAAATTAATAATGTTAATCGAAGTAATGTTGCAACGAATACTTATTGTCGAAGATATATTATTGTTTATATAAGAGCAACGTAACATTGTCAAAACAATGTAAACATTAAAAAGATCGACATTGAAGTAAGAATTAACATCAAAATAATGCATCGAATTTTAAGTATTTCGATTTGACATCAATATTAGACATGTTGTTATTTAACAAGCTTGTCGCAATATTATTCTCTTACGTTTGACAAGATTTTCGAGAACGTTGCTCTTGACAATTGTATAGCGAGACAAAGTTCTTAATAATAAAAATCTTAATAATAAAGATCTATTAATCTAGATTCTTATCGTATTTGACGAACGATAACAAGTCGAAAAAAACTCGCGTAATGCGCGTTCGTTTCTTGAAAATATACTTAATTGGAATCGAAGAAAGCTAAACGAGAAAGAAAACAATATTGTTATTAATTATTTGCGTAAATATATTTTATATTAAAGTTGTTGCGTTGTAGTTAACTTGCAATTGCATTTTTAATACGCGTTCTTTTTGTTTAAGTAAACAATTGATATCTCGTTTAACTTGCTAGTATTTGTTGTAAATCGATTAATTTTTTGCTTAATAAATAAAGTTGAATTTTTCGCAAATTTGATTGTAGAGATTTTGTTGTTGTTGACGCAATTCTTGAATGCTTGTATCTCGTTGTAAATTTTGCAATTATTAATAGAAAAATTCGCGAAATTAATGTAAATTGATTATATAACTTATTTGATAAGAAGCAACAATTAAATTCTTTCGTAACGTAATATTTTAATAAGTCGCTTACGTATTATAACAAATTATACAAAAGAAATAATTTTATTAAAAGATTATCGAACTAATATAATCAAGAATTAAATTGCGCATTATTTTGTTTAAGTTAAGATTGTTTGTTGTAATTAGCAAATCTCTTTTTAGATTTAAGTTAACAAAACTTATTGTTAATAATATTATTTGTCGTTTGTTAAAAATAATGTATAATTAGAATTTGCATAAAGTTAATCTTGTTTTCTGGACGTTTTATCTATTTATAATAAAGATTATAAAGAAGAGACTTGTTAAACTTTTTATTCGTTTCTTAGTTTAAAGAGTTTAACAAACGAAAAATTAAAACGTTTAATATTTTGTCGCATTACAAGATTAATTAATAGTTTAAACTAAAACGTACTTCTAAAATTAAAATTATTCGAGAAATAATATTAAGAAATTAAAAGACTTTGTTATTGCAAACAAGACTTACAATCTAAAAAATAATATAAAATATAAAATTGTTATTAAGAAAAAAGATATAAATCTTTTTGTATAAGAGTTAATATTTTATTGTAATTAAAAGTAAATTTTTTTGCACAATCTTTTTTGCTTTTGTTGTAATTTAATTTTTTTTAAATAAAGCTAAAGTGTAAGAGCAATTTTATTAGTCTTCTTATCGCGCAATACGAACAAATTAATATTGTTGTACGTAATGTCTAACAAAGTTTTAAGACAAAAATCGATAAACGCAATTAACAAAAAAATAGTAACAACATATAGTCGAATACGTTTGTACAAGAAGAAATTAATATTAATTATTTAATAACAACGTAGCATCTTTAAGAAGTCTTTAGCGTTTAACAAAGATTTGCTAATCTTGCTTTTATCTAATTTATACTTTTTTGTTAACAAATTATCGATAAACTAATTTAGCTTCGTTAGCATTATTTAGAAATTCTACATTAATAACAATATATTTTGTAGACTTTATTTAATATTCGCGAATTAATTTGTTAATTTTTGTATTTAATGTACACTTAATTAAGTTAATAATAACATGTAGTTACAAAGTTAACTTTTCGAACAATATACTTGTTGCATAGTTAGTAAAAGAAATTGTTAATTTTTCTCGCAAAAGACTTTTTAAACGTATAATACGAGTTGATATTAATTATTTTGCAATATCTATTAAGATTTGTTAATTAATATAATTACTTATAAAGCGTAAAGAAAGAAGCATTTTACGTACTCTTTTTATAAATTTTTGATTTTATTTATATGTAATTTTGTGAAGTTTTCGTAAAAACTTGTAAATCAACGCTTCTTATTTATTTTTTTGTATCGTTAATTGTAATATTCGCGTACAAAGATCTAATCTTTTGCGATTAAAAAGAGAGTTATAGAGAAAATTGTTCGCAAGATTTGGCGTAAGACTTTGCGACGAATCATAGTTAATCAAAGAGAGGTCCCAAATAGTTATAGTGTGAGTTAAGAGAAAAAAAAGAAAGAATTATCGATAAAAGAATGATCAAGAAAGAGAAAGAAGAGAAAGAAGAGAGAGAAGTGCTAATTGTTTTATGATCGTAAATAAGAGACTCGAATTAACTTTTAGATAAATGTCTTAGAATAGTCTTAAGACATTTAGGAATTCTTCTAAAGTTGCAATTCAACATCTTGATGTACGAACGCCTAGTCGACCATCGATATTTACTTAACATGAAGGATTACTCTTAAGATGTAAATAATGCTTGTAAAGTGTAAAGAGATAACAATAGTACAAAGTTAAGAAACGTTATTTGACGACAATAAAGCTAGTGATCGCCTCGAGCTGCGTAAACGTAAGCAAGAATTTGGTGCAAAAACTGCTTAAAACAACGTCGAAGTAGATTGGAAACAATTATCTTTTTATCTAGATCTAGTTTAAGATAATAATTTTTTAATTATAGTTAACGCAACTAAAGATAAAAGATGTATAATAAGATTTTTTTCTTTTGTAGTTTGCGTAACTGTAATCTAATATTAGATTAAATCAATTTATATTAGATAATATTAGATTAGATTATTTTATATTAGATTATATCTAATTAGATTAAATTTAATTAGATTTGATAATATAGTTTTAAGCAAATTAAATAACTTCGAATAACTATATAGTAATCTTGTTTTAGATAATTGCAATTTCTAAGCTTTTGCAATTAACTTAAAAAGACGATTTTTGTTACACTATAATATTTTTAATTTGTTGCAAGACTATTTTCTTTTTAGTCTTTATTTGCTCTTTAAATACTTTCTCGAAAGTTGCTAAGATTGTAAAGTTTATAAAATAACTTTCTTTCACATTAATTATAACAACTTAGAAAGAGTTACAACAAGTTAATATTAATATAATCGAAATAACAAGCATATAAGACAACTAAAATGTAGATAGTTCTCGATTATATAAACATCGAATTAAAGAAGCTTTAGTCTTGATATTTAGATTAATTGCGTCAATTCGAAAAATCGAATTAAATCTTAGCAATTTAATTCGAATCGAATCGAAAATCTTAATAATTTAATTTTTAAAGTTAAAATTAACAATTTAATTCGATTTTAAACTTGAAATCGAAAATTAAATCGAAAAATCGAATCGAATTGTTAAAACTATTATTTTTAGTAAATTTTATTATTTTTAGTAATAATTTAATTATTTTAGTAACAATTAATTAATAATTTAATAAAAATAGTTAATTTATTTCAATTAATTAATAAATATACTAGAAATTTCTTTTTATAAATATATTACTACTAAGCATTATCTAGTAATTAATAAAAAATCTAAATTTAAACTTAATTTATACTATTTTTAATATTCTTGACATTCTTGACGATTTAATTCGATTTCAAAATAATTAAAATCGAATTAATTTTCGATTCGATTTCTAAAGTTAAATTGTCGATTTAAGTCGATTTTAGAAGTTGAAACCAAAAATCGAATCAACAATTAATCTATTAATATTTAAAGTAGTATCGATATTTAAAGTAACAACAAGCCCTAAAATAATACTAATTGTATATTTCTTTTTACTAACAACAAAAGAATTAGTTTTGTTGCTTGCTAGACTTATAGATTTTGTATCGAAAGTAACTTTAAAAGTCTATATCAACAATATCTCTACGCTTGCTATAAATAAATTTAGCACAAAGATTTAAATATTAAATAAAATAGTCGAAATAAAACTTACAACTTTTATTGAAAATACAAGATTAATATAGATTGTTTGCGTAATACAAGTTAGAATATTCGAAATAAAATAAGATTTCGAATGTGTTAAGAGAGTATAACAATATATTGCTTTTATTGTAGTAAAGAAACGACAATAACAAGATACTAAAGTTGAGTATAAATTAAATAAGAGACTAAGAATAAAGAAGATTAAATTGAAGACAAATCTTATTCGAGCGCATACTATGTCAACTAAGTAACAAATATTTCAAACATCAAGATATTACTTGAATAGTTACTTAATTGCGCAATCGATTGTTAATTAATTTGTAGATAGAACTATTATCTTGTAGAGTAAACAAGCATGGCAAAAATGCGATCGAAGGTACTAATAGTAGCTTATTATTTGCTAATGAAAATACTGGTAGGATATTAGAGCGATTATCCTCGTTATCCTGTTTATTCGACGATTATCCGGTCCCACCAAGGCGGATCCGCTGGGAGAACCGCGAATGATGCTATCTTCTCTAAATCTCAAGACACATATTATTATGTTTAGTAATATAGATAACCATTGAAGTCTTTGCCAGTTATAAAATAATAAATATCTGCAACCCTAGTAGAGACCTATAGACTGCGCTAGATGCTTGGACATATCACGTGAACTGCAAGTGAAGTGCACGTGTCTTTTACGTTCTACCACATCACTACTCGCACCTGGTGGCGGTTTGCAGAAAAAGTGGGACACTTTTAGTGAGGACTCCCGCAATTAGTGTCCCGGTTTTTCTGCAAACCGCGAGACGAGCTTCTTCGGCAGTACTTCTAGCTGGAGTGCTGAGTCGTGACTGGTTCTTTTGCCTCGTAGATTGCCGTATATCCATGCTCCCATCGGCTACATCGTAGACTCCAATCCGGTCCGACTGAGTCGTCCACGTGATGCGGCAGAGGAGGAGCTGCAGTGACCATCTCCTTACAGTTTCTGGGTTGTGTACCGGCGGCCGGCCGGAGAGTATCCAGCAGAGAGTGCAACAACCAAATTATCCGTCGTTATCATCGCCATACGAAGTCCATTACCAGATGATCAGCATTGGATCGACAAACATCGCTGATAAATTGTTTTCAAGCGGATACAGCATTACCGTGGCGCCCTGCAGTTGAAACCCCACCATCGCTCTGCGGTTGTTCTTTTCGGAGACTGCAAGCAATGTATCAATGGATGCCTCTCGATTCCACAGACCTTTATGCCAATCTCTCGACGGCTTACGCCTCCGCAGTGCCCTGTTGGTGAGTGCATCCTCGAGGTCGTAGATGCCTGCTGATCGGCAACTCCAGCCCATGCACAGATACAATACAATGTACTGAAGCAGGTGATCCACAATTATGACGCGAACTTGCATACTACCAACTCCGACAGGATTTCTTATAGTTTAGGCAAAACTTGCAACTGGCGCTTACCTTATGTCAAATTCCTACATTGTTGGAACGGGAGAAGGTTCACGAGGCCAAAGGTTGAAGACCCAACAAAAAACGATTGATGTGGAATACAGAAGTGCAAGATTGCGGAGAAAATCGTGTATCGAGTCGACGTACCTTCAAGGTCACAACAGGAATGCGAGCCCGTCCTACCACACGCTGTCTGATATGCCTGTCTCGAGCCTTCCAGTTTATGATCTTCCACGTCTCCGAATTCGAATCACTTCAGAGAATCATATTGAGGGCCATTCCATGGTTTCATTGCACGGGCTGCTGCGGGGTGTCAGTCCAGACCACTGTATCAGTAGATTCAGAAAACGCGTAAATGCTCAAGTGTCTGCTTTCCTTGATTGTGCTTGACAAAACGTAAGGGACTATTCTCGCTGGTCACTAGGGGATCACCCCAAGTCCTTTAGCTGACCCCGATACTCCTGGTACACGCCAATCACAATGGCCGCTCGTGTCCCCTCTTCGCTTTAAATTATCTTACATTCTTCTTTGCAGGCTGCTGACGTCGATGCCTCTCTTCGTATCTTTTAGCCTCCTGTAGCTCAGCGGTCGTCCGTCCGTGCTTCTTTTTAGTAGCGCCCGTACTAGCTCGATGTTGTTGCACGCTTTTCGCAAACTCGGACGCTGCTCCCTTCACCCCCGAAGCTGGTCTTGATATCACGCTCTTTAGCCTGCTGGTGAAGGATGAAGCCTTTTCTTTGGGCTCGTGCTCCGAGGCTACCGTATGAGCGGGTTGTGTTGGTGCAGGAGCCTCATACGTAGTAAGGGTACCACCGTAGGGTGTTACTCTTGCGTTGGGCTTCCGAGTAGGGAGGGGCTGGACGCCAAGTTTTGCTCGAACCCAAGGCTGCTGGAAAAGATGCGCCTGGATAAGCCCCAACACCGCTGTGAAGCTGAAAGTAAGCTGCACCAGCGCAGGATGTATAAGAAGGAAAGCACCCCCCAGAATGGGCATTACGTATAGTGAAAATTTCTGCATCATTGGGGAGTTAATGGGGCTGGTGCCGAGTTCTGTTCCTTTCTGTGCAAGTCAGATCTCGGGACTGAAAGCAAAAGGCTTGGGGCGGTGGTTGCAAACCTTGATTGCGTAATGTATAGCTACAGTAGTCAAGACTGGAAGAATGAACAAGGGGTCGCCAACAGTGAGATCTTTGATCCATAAAAAGCCGCTTTCATCTAAGCCCGGGACAGGAAGAGATACCATGCCTCGCAGAAGTCTGAAAGTCCCGAACCCGATAGGTATCTGTATCAGAGGTAGGCCCATCTTCCATACTTTGATACCTGAACTTCGGTAGAGAGCTTTGAGCTCTTGCGTCGCTAGAAGCATAGCTGACTGGTCCCCGCTTCCTCTAGCAGCCTGCAAGCGGGCTTGGAGCGGCTTCACGTATTCTCGTACCGCTGCCAATCGACCGGAAGTGTCGGCAGCCTCAATGTAACCTTTGAAGAGCGCAAGTCGCACGAGAAATGCCGTGATGATGACCGCGACGCCCCATGACGTCCCAGTATATACATGCACATGCTCAAGCAGCCATTCAACCAAGGCTGTTGGGCCCCATCCGTAATCAAGTCCGATTTCTTTCATGTACCCTATCTTCTCCGGTATCGCGGGCACATCTGCCATGAGCTCATCTAGCACGGGCGAAATAGAATCGTCATTGATGACAGGAGTCGCTTCTACACTTGGTGGTAGATCAATTGAAGATGGGGGCGTTGATGGTGGGACTACCGTAGTAGAAGGGTGGGTTGAAGCGAAGCGGATCGTCACAAAGAATTGCGCTGGCTTTGTAACGACCAGTGAAGGTCGCCATGACGAACAATGTCGGTCTGTAAGCCGACCATGTGCGAAGAGCTTGAGGGGTGCCCTTGTAACGGTAGAAGCGAACTACGAGTGTACGTTAGCCAAGACACTCCGAGGGAAAGGGGGAATGCTACTCTGTGGTCGTTGATTGCTGATCTTGAGATGTGTAGATGGCTCCGAGTACTGGATGTGATCCCTCGGAGATTTGTCGCAATTATCATCGTAGGTGAGCGATGCGAAAGGATCTGGAAGCTCCAAAGGTGGAAGGGAAATGATTGAATTGCCGAAGCAGGTTTGCCGAATCCATAATCTAGGCACCAAATGGTCCTAGTGCGTCCATATTAAAGTACCTCTTCGTTGCTACCGCTCACGCATTACAACGCCCGCGCTCGCCCGGCGAGGACTTCAAGAAACCTGGCTTGCAAGATCACAGTCATGAGACGGTCGAACAGGAACACTGCTAAAACGGCGCACGCTGGCCTGTCCGCGACATCTTCTAATTCGAAACGAGCCGCGTCCCCGATGAAGGACACGACATCTAGCAAGCGAGTCAAAAGGTCGTTAGACCCCCCTCAAGAAAATTCCCCTCTCCTTCCAGACACGGAGGTCGAGAGGGTAGTGGCAAGAAACGATGAACGCCTCGCGGAAGAAAAGTGGCAATCATGGTTGCTTCTGCTACCTCGTCTCCTTATCCGGACTTTGATCGACCCACCCGCCAAGAATGCGAGAGCGCCCACCGCGTTCTCAAAGAGATGCATCAGGAAGCCGTAGACGAGGAGTCCAAAGATCCAAACACGCCCGAGACTATACCGTTCGTCCTTGATGCTATGGTCGTCGCAATTTTGAGCTAGGCGACGAGTTGGAGCAATGCTAAGCGTGCAATGAACAGCATGAAGGAAATCTACGGCTCGGTCTTTGCTTACGACAAAATCGTTGCCGGTGGGCTGGAAAAGTTGCAGGATACGATTTACTGTGGGGGTCTCCACATCCAGAAGTCCAAGATCATTATGTCCATGCTCGAGCAAGTCTGGGAACGCCATGGCAAGTGGGACCTCGACTACCTCTTCGAGAAAAGCGACGAGGACGCTATGCAGGAGCTGATGCGCTACAAGGGCATGGGTCCCAAATCTGCTTTCGTCGTCATGAGTTGGTGTCTGAAGAGAAATCCCTTTACAGTCGACACCCACCCACATCTACCGCATCGCCGGGCTTTGGGGATGGAGGCCCAAGGAGGCGACTCGCGAATTAACGCAAGCGCACTTGGACGCGACGAACCCAAAAGAGCTGAAATTTGACCTGCACTTCCTCCTCCTCGCTCATGGGCGAGCATGCCCGGCTTGCCGTGGCGGCAGCAAAAGGGTACAGAAGTGTCGAGCTCTAGAGAAATCAAAGCACTAACCGCGCTGTAATATCCACTCTTGCTCCCTGTGCGGGACACCCTGGCTGCGCACTGGAACATGGTCATAGTCAAGATAACCTACAACCCTGCGAATCCGCGCTAATTTTTAATTGGCTTTTGCTGGTTCCGAGACCGATTCAATCAAAAAGGGACTTAGGTAGGATGAGCCTTAGGCTTGCTGACTACAATCTGATCCAGTAGGATGATCTGGCCGCCTACCTATGAAGTCTCTGGATCCACTTGGTAAGCCAGCACTGGATCTTGTACGTGTTCAAACAGGTCAGCACGGCTCACTCCCTCCTATCAATACCCTTCTCGTTATTCGAGTCGAATATAATGAAAAGAACGGAGATGTGTTAGCGTCCACGTTTCAATTGAGTAGGACACACTTAGATTATCTTCAAAACAGAGCCCAAAATGGCTGGTGCCTGCCCCATTGATGTGTGAGCGTTCAAGAGCATGCTTCGATCATTGTTTCTTTTAATCAACAGAACGTCACTGTGCCATGCGAATTAAGCCCTCTTCTGCTCTGTGGCTGCTCCTCAGCACACAATAGGTATTACTGGGGCAGCGATATCAGGCCCTGTCTTCGCGTTGTAGCTTCTCCCCCACCCTCTCATCAGCACAAAGTTCAAGCCTGTTTACCTTGAATAGCCCGGCCCGCCAAAGAGGCTGGACGGCCCTTCAAGAGGTAATTTAGTCCACGCCGCCAATGCCGCTATTGATCGGTTGCATGGACTTGGCCTCCAATAAAACCTCCGCTCCATAAGCAGCCAAGGTTCCCGTCTACCTCTCTGGAGAAGTAGTCTAAATGGTTGTCATCGTCTCTGCAATACCTAGATCAATCAGGCCGCAGCTTATGGAGACATATGGCCGAATGAAAGCAGGTTTTTGACGCATCTGGGATGCGTGAGGGTCACGATTAATGACCTGTCCTGTAGAAAATCATTCATCACTCGGCAGGAAGGCACCGAAACAAATCAACGAGCCTGCGTCCCTCAGGTGACTCCATTCTTCCATTCGAATGTATACTGTACAAGCACTCCCACTTGCCTCGCGACCGTTACTGTATGCCGCATGCTTTCTTGTGGCCGTCCCTTAGCATCAGCGATGCAGCCCCAGAAATGCTTCAGAACCCTTTATTCCAGCTCGTTGCGGATCGTTCGCCCAGCGCTAGCCCGATTCCTCGCTCACCCTCTCTTACGACTAAATAAAGGATCGCCGCATTCCCCTCGCCTTCATCCTCTGCTGAAAAGTTTGAGGCACGACTTAGGGCAGAGCGGGCCTTTCGGTCGCGCAATGCGACACGTGCAGGCATGGTTGGACGATCTCGGATGCAATATACACGCGTCGCTGTGCCTGCGATGAACGACAAAAGGAAATCATCAAGAGCTTGCTAAGTTTCCAGATGCCCCACGCAATCGGGACACTCAATGTGACCCTACACAAAGGAGAAAGGCAAGCTACAAATACCCCTATTGCGATCCTCGCAGAAACCGATACCCAGCGGTAAGAGGTGTCCTCTTCTATCCCTTCTTGCGGCGAAATTCCCAGCCTATGCGCGGAACGTTGATATTTCCGTTCAACGACATAAATTGATTCTCAAACATGCGTCAGCGGTGGTCAATCAAGAACCTGTGATGTTTGAGTCCTTAGGTGAACGAAAGACCCTCAACATTCATCCGTGGATAGCTCAAGTATAATCTCATACGTGCTTAGTACATTGTTCAGCATATAGACTCCAAAGCCTTCAATCAGTAAGAGAACTGGGAAAGAATTCGATCTCTGACCGAAACCAGGAACAACCTTCAACAAATGAGGGCACGAACCTCCGTACAGCCCCGCAAGATTTTCTTGTCTCCTTACAAGCTTGAAGCACTAGATGCAGCCGGCGTACTTTGACATTCCGTTTTCTGCAGGTTGTTTTCTGAAACGAGCTCGGATGACCTGTCTCACACCAATGAGACAGTGGGATTTACATGTAGTATGGAGCAGACTTGCCTCGTGTGGCTAGGCTATGACGGCGGCTACAAGCAATGACGCCGCGGCAGCTTCAATTCCCTACCTCACTCGAGGAAAAAATCGAGCTTTCTGGCTCTTTGAGTCTCTCGTTTGCTCTCCCTCCAAAATTAGAGCCCGAATGTTGCACGATGAAAGAAAAACCGGTTCAAAGTTCGGAGGGGGTGAGGCTGATTTAGAACATCGTGGCAAGCCCATATACACCGCTGCGGATTCTCATAACATGACCTACTGTATGTCGATCACAGAGAAACTGTTCGCGCCGCTCAGTGTTTGCTGAATTGTGCCTATGTACATGTACCCAGGTGTACAGGTCACCACATCGTAAGCCAATCGCCGGCTTGCCAACACGACGGCCTTCTGTCTTCTCGCCTTTGCTCTTCATCCTACGATATTGGACTTCGACTTATTGTCCAGCATGCGAGACGAGCTGATCTTTCGTCCTGGACAGAATGCCTCCCCTCCATGTCAACCTGTCCTCATTCGAGTGCGGTCATATCATCCAGGTCTTGGTCCCATTTCTTCTTCCTCACAGGATCCTCTCGCATCTCCACCCCTGGTCCTACCGGTCTTGAAGTTCGTCCGCTCGGGAAAACCTGGGAAGTTCAGGACTTTGATCAGTAATCGTCGTAGCAGTAAACATTTAACCCTCCGATGTGAAGGCTCGACCAGTGAATCGAGAACTCTTTGAGCGATAGCAAAAATTGTCTACAGATAGACGTTCCTGGTATCTGGTTCGAGGGTATTGCTTACCTTCGTCCCTGTCCACCCTAATCGAAAGGCTGCCTCATGCGCGAACAATTCGCCAAAACCGAGCATTAGGCCATTGATGAAGGGAAGTAGCAGATTGATGGCTGCGCCGCGTAGTAAGCCCCATATTGTAGGCGGAGAATAGAGTATCATGGGTGAGCTAGAAGAAGAGGGTGGCGATGGAGATATCTCATTGTTGCCCGAGGAGTAATTCTCGCTGTCGGAGGGAATGGTTATGGAGGACTCGGTGAGGTCCGGGCGAGCAGGCCGTTCACTTGCCATGGCGAAGGAAAATGGCTGTGCGGACAGGGGTTATGTGATTTGACTATGAATTGTTCGATCATAACAAGCCGGTGAACAGGTCATAGCGCATCACACTGAAGCTCTTCACTGCTGTGCTGTGACACTGACGAGGACTCGAAAACACCGACATGAAAAGATTCGGCTAGCCGCGGCCAGGCAACCTCCATCGTTGAAACAACCAAATTTCACCACACAACATACGCTTAGACTTGCCCCGATAAATCATGTCCGCGGACGCTTCAGATCATGATGCCCTGATCTCACAGTTCACAGGCTTGACAGGCGTTGCCGCTCACGAAGTAAGCTCTCTTTGCTCTAATCATCGAGCACCCCGGTCCATATTCATGCCACTAACATAATCAACAGGCTGAGCAGTACCTCGCAACAAACCAGTGGGATCTATCAAGCGCAGCCGCCGAGTATTACACCTCCCTTGAAGAAGCCGCCGAAGCACCGCCATCACCCTCGGAGGAGTCAAACCCATATGAAGAAGAACAAACAGCCCCTAGCAGTGATCGAACTCTAGGCGGCTCTTCAGTACCTCAACCCATCCCGACCACATCGAGCATGCCTCCGGCTCCCGCATCTAGCTCAGCTAAGCCGCCGCCGAAGAAGTTCGCAACCCTAGGCGATCTAGGTGGAGGGGCACCGTCTGGGCACGCGGGGCATGGCCACGACTCTGATGATGACGACGACGACGAGGAGAACCAAGACCTATTCGCAGGCGGCGAAAAGTCTGCTCTCGCAGTCCAGAATCCAGATGATATAAAGCGAAAGATCCTGGAACGAGCGAAGAAGTGAGTGGCCCCATTACACAAACCACCTCGAACTTCCCACCCTAACCTAGCTCAGAAACGCCCCTCGACCAGGCGGCGACGAAGCCAGGGCCCCATCCTCCAACTTCACCGGAACAGCTCACACCTTAGGCGGCGACGACACAGAAAGCCGCACAATCGAAGACCCCGCCGCCTCCCAGCCGCGCCGTCCCACGCTCGTAGAGCGCCGCCTGCACTTCTGGGAAGACGGCTTCTCCGTCGACGACGGCCCTCTGTACCGCACCGACGACCCTGCCAACGCCGGGTATCTGGCCATGATCCGGCAGGGGCGCGCGCCGCTGCACATCATGAACGTGGACCCCACGCAGGAAGTCGACGTCAAGCTCGTGCAGCACGCGGAGAAATACGTCGCGCCGCAGACAAAGTACAAGCCCTTCTCTGGCGGCGGACAGAGGCTGGGGAGTCCCACCCCGGGGCCTGCTGGCACCACTACAACATCCGCCAATGATCCTGTAACAAGCAACAACAACAGCGCCGCCAGCAGTGCATCCACTGAGCCTGCCGCGCCTCAAGCCGTCGAGGTCAACGACTTGCAGCCCACGGTCTCGCTGCAAGTCAGGCTCGGCGACGGCACGCGTCTAGTATCGCGCTTCAACAATACCCACACGATAGGGGATGTCTACGCTTTCGTAAACGCGTCGTCGCCGTCTAGCCAAGGGCGACCTTGGGTGCTGATGACGACGTTCCCAAGTAAAGAGCTGCAGGACAAGGCGATCGCGTTGGGCGACCTGCCTGAATTCAAGCGTGGTGGCGTGGTCGTGCAGAAATGGCAATAGACTAGCTGCGATACGAATGATGATAGCATAGCTGGCGTTTGCGGCCGATTGAAGATAGATGGCTACGAATTGCATAAAAATAGATTTTCTCAGGGGCAATGGAGAGCTTATGAAAAAACGTAAACACGTGTAGGAGTGTGGGAGAAGGCATGGTGCTAGCCTCTGACATGCCTCCCAGACCAGTCAAACACCAAGCGGAAAGACGTCAAAACGTTTGGGCAATAGAGAGCTTATGGAAAAACGGAAAAACGTAAAGACGTGTAGGAGTGTGGAGAAGACTGGTGCTAGCCATACTTTTGGGGGGGGGGGGGGGGGCGTTTGCTTTAA